>OIDD01000015.1_pt1 | contig 128942 bp, 124 predicted proteins | sample 1606751 | NCBI WGS metagenome assembly OIDD01 (sample SAMEA3882544, study PRJEB24775) | human gut metagenome | biome: human-associated habitat; feature: intestine environment; material: feces | place: Netherlands | collected 2009/2010
ATTTCATTAAAATACCCCCAATACTGGGTGTCCAGTATTGGGGGTACATATCAGGAAATGACGGTTTTATTTCTTTTATTCGCTATATTTTCTATATGCGGTGTGGTTGGTGCAGCCGACAATGTTATTGATAGCAAAGCCATGCTTGAGCGCAGCAGTGACAAATTTCTTTGCCTGCAGCACAGCTTCCTTCATGCTCAGGCCGTTTGCCAGGCCTGCGGTAATTGCTGCCGAGAAGGTACAGCCTGCGCCATGGTTGTAGGAAGGATAAATTTTCGGCACAGCCATTTCTGTGAATTCCTTGCCATCGTAAAAAATATCAATTGCGGAATTGTCGCTCAGACGCTCGCCGCCCTTGATAACAACGCTCTTCGCACCGGCAGCAACAATCTTCTCTGCTGCTTCCTTAATCTGCTCTACGGTAGTAACCTCAGGCATATCTGCAAGATAAGCAGCTTCCACGGTATTCGGGGTAATAATATCGCAGCGCGGCATCAGCAGCTTTTTGATAGATTCTGCCGCATCCGGCACCAGAATCAGGTCACAGCCCTTGCAGACCATAACCGGATCAATAACAACGTTCTGCAAATTGTACTTATCAATCGTAGCTGCAACCAATTCTACCAGCTCAGCACTTCCCAGCATACCGGTTTTCATCGCATTGATGCCAACGCCTTCAATCGCTGTCACCAGCTGCTTTTCCACCAAATCCAAAGGCAGAGGGAATACGCTGTGTTCCCAGGTAGTCGGGTGCATAGTAACAATGCAGGTCAAAGCAGGCATACCATAAACGCCCAGCTCCTCCATAGTTTTAATATCCGCTTCCATACCGGCGCCGCCGCTTGTATCGCTGCCGGCAATTGTCAATGCTTTATTCATCAAGGTCATAAGACACACTCCTTCACTTTAATAATGTAATCATTATAACCTATCGACTGGCATCTGAATAAGCTCAATTTATGGATATTTAATATAGTCAGATAAAAAGCTTTGCAAACAAAACGCCCTAGAAACATAGCAACCTATTTATGTTTAGAATGTATAAGTATAGGTCACATGCACCATGCGCGGCAGGCAGTAATACTTGGTAGCGGAGCCCGGATTGCTTACGATATCATCCCTGTCGAAGATATTTTCCACGCCAAGCTCTACACTGCTGCTCTTATCGAACTTATATCCGGCAATAAAGTTTACCGGCAGCAAATCGCCCCAGCCGCTGGCTCTGTCTGTAGTAAACATGCCTGTCAGCGCAGCATTGAACTTAGCATCATGGTATTTAATGCCGGCATTGTATTGCTCGCGTGCAAATTTACGCTCCCAAATACCTTTTTTATTTTTGCCCATAGGATTGCATAAATTAGCGCCCAGAGAATAGCTGTACTTGCTGCCGAAATCCTTCTCATAGGTCATTTCCAGACCTTTGTTTTTAAAGGACATATTACGTGTTACATACGGATTGGAGCTGGTTCCCTTGCCTTCGTACTCAATAGTATCCAAATCCATATAATACAAAGCAGCTTTGAACATGCTTGTATTAGATGTCTTTTTGTAACCGAACTCATAGGTCCAGCCTTCTTCAGGCTCCAGTAAAGGATTAGCCGCAAAGTTTGCACCGCCGCCGCCGTAAATCTGGGTAAATGTAGGCATCTTAAAAGATTTTGCCGCATTTGCATATAAGCTACTGTTGTTATCCAGCTTCTTCAGCAAAGCAAACTGCGGTGTAAAAGCATTGTAACGCTTATTGGCCTCTACAACAGTTTCACGGGCACCTACTGTAGCAGTATAGCCTGCACCAAGATCCTTGGAAAGCTGTGCAAACACAGCATAATTCGTTCTGAATTCGTTAATCTTCGTACCCGGTTTAATATTTTTGGCTACGGTAATATCATTTTTATAGGAATCACGGGAAACCGTCGTACCAACAATAACATCACCGAATTTACCGGTAATCTGCTTTTGCAGATCAAGGCCTATGGTATCAAAGCGTAAATGATCGGACTTGGTCCATTTAGAGCCCGTAACATTGTAAGTCTGATTTCTGCGGTTGCTGCGGTTATAAAACAAATTGGCACTCACGCTGTCATCCTTATATTGTAAGCGTGAAAAATCATCAATATAGTGGTAATTCGCATCCTCGGTAAGCTTGCTCCAGGTTTTGTCATACTGATCATAGGAATACTTGCTGTCATTGTGCTGATGTGAAAAACTCCAATTATCATCAAACTTATAGCTTGCGGTAAAGGACTTTTTGTTTAAATCATTAATCTGCTTATAATTACTGCTGTATCCCTTCATCGGGTCACTCTGCTCCAGCGCTACTGCAAAGTTCAGCTTATTAGCATTCAATGTCAGTGCTGCCTTCTCCCTGCCGTATTCACCCTTAGTCAGAGATAAGGTGTTAGGCATTTTCTTTTTCGTGATGATATTGATAACACCGGTAGAAGCCTCGGAACCGTAAAGAGTAGAAGCAGCGCCCTTAACTATTTCTACGCGTGCAATAGATTCTACAGGAATGGAATCCAGATAATATGTTTCATTGATGTTGGCAGGTACACCGTCAATCATTACCACAGTGCCTTTATTCGCACCGCGCATCAGGATTTTTGCGTTCATACCGCCAAGGGACTGGCTGCCGCCATAGGAATAGGTAGTTACGCCGCTTTGCAAACGCAAGGCATCAAAAAGATTAGAAGCACCGGTTTCCACAAGCTGCTTCTGGGAAACGGTTGTAACGGAAGCAGGCGTATCAACATCACGCTTGCTTTCGCGCTGTGCAGTAACAACCATGGTATCAAGATTGTATGTCTGCAGGCTGTCGGCAAAAGCCGGTACCGCAAAAGATATATTCGCAGCCAACAGCGTAGCCGTCAGGGAAATTACAGTATTTTTTCTCATAAATGTTCATCCTCTCATGTACATAAAACATCTAACAAATATAAATTTATAACACTTTTAAGGATGCTTGTCAATAAAGTTTTCACGATGATGCAGGCTTTTCAAAAAAAAAGCTCTCGGATTTCTCTGAGAGCTGATTACCATAGTTGGCGGAGTGGGTTGGGGTGGCAAACCCTGTGCAGGGTAAACCGCTGTAACATTTCGCAAGAAGCAAAATTCAAAAACAAAAAAGCTCTCAGATTTCTCTGAGAGCTGATTGCCATAGTTGGCGGAGTGGGTCTAAAAATTGAAGTTATTTGTTCTTCACTTCAACCTGCTTGCCTTCGCTTAAAGCCAACGGTTTCTGACCTGACAAAAGCGTTTGCTGTTTTTGCTGTATTTCCTTTAAGCTTCTCTCTCCACCTTGACTAAGCTCTAACGTTTGCTTCTGTACGCTCGCCAGCAGTTCTTTCGTCAGCATACCTGTTTGTTCTATAATGCTATTTTTACTTTTGATAAAGCCATCAATAACCTGTTGCTGACGTATCGCAATATTGTCCAACTGCTTCATGTAATACTCACCCTGCAATCTCATATCGTCTTCAATACGCTTTTGATACAGCTTATGCGCAGGTGAATCAATCTCATATTTTCCCAAGATTTCTAATAACGCTGGGAGTTTTTCCATATTGTACTCATCGTTATCTGCTTTTACTTTATCACCCAACTCATCATAAAATTTTTCAATATCCTTGACAATAGGCAATGAGCCTTTTTCGATAATTTCCATACGTGTTTCTGCAATTTCGGTCAGCTTGGACTGCATTCTTACGATCATCTCTGCTGTCGCAGCAAATCCCTTCACCTTTGCCTGCACAAGTGCTTCGTCACAATCGTGCTGCGCCTGCAAAAACTCCAGCTGCGCCTTATGCATAAGCTCCTGACGTTCGCGTTCCATAGTGGCTAATCTGATTTTCGTGTTCTGCTCAATTTCAGCTATTCTTACTTTATCTGTCTCATATACCGTCGAGCTTGTCGAGCGACTACCACCACTACTAGAACTGCCACCAAAGAATCCTTTAATCCAGCCACCTATTTTGCCAAAAATGCTCATATCATCAACCCCCTTATTTTGCAATAACCGTTCTACCTGATGGCTTCTAAACCTGCCCAAGGTACAAACATTAGCAAAGTGCTCACAATTATTAAAAATTACATTATAATCGCCATCACCAATGCAGTTACGTGCATAAGCAACTATCTGGTCCGGCGCATACAAGTCCTGAAACTCTTCATCAGTATATTCTTTTACCTCCAGCTCGCCGCCTTTGAGGAAAAAATTTAAATCTGAACTGATAACCCTGTTTTTCGATGAATCCATAATACTATCATCATCTGTACCTGTAAAATGAATAACCTCATTGTCTGAAACATAGATACCATGATGCGTATAAATACCATGCATACGTTTTACGCGTATATGGTCACCCATTACAGGATTCTTCTGCACCCAAATTTCTTCAGTAAATACTGCATCAGTTATCGGCAGCTGCGGAACAACGCTTTCCATAAACCATTACTTCCTTTGTTACTTAGCCAAATCCTTACGCATTTTGAAAATCAAAGAATTATACGCCTTTTCACGTCTTGCCTTTTCTTCACTATATGCTTTAGCATCTGCAAGGTAAATATCATAATTCTTTTGTTTCAAAGCAGCAAACTCATCTAAGATGGTGTGTGATATTTTTTGTAAATCATTATTGGCAACAAACTTTAAAACTTCGTCAATTTGAATATCAAGTAAGCTATTTGCCCAATTCAAAATCCAGACTCTGTCTTCTGCATTCTTACAGTTGAAGATAATATCCTGCAGCTCTGACTGAAGCATCGCCACAAATTTGTAAAGACTGCTTTCTGTTTCAAACTTATCCTGTAAATTGCCACCGGCCTGAAAAGCAAATTTCTGATAAATTCCTTTGCGTTCTTCCTTATAAAATTTATCAATCTGCTTTTTATAATCATCTAAAATATGAATAAGCTGTTCCGGGACAGATGTCTTGACTTCTTTATTCGTTGGCATGGAACCGTGCAAGCCACGTTCAATAACAGGCTGCATTTTTAATTCAATCGCATATCTTAACTGTTGCCAATCCTGATACCAGGCGGACCATATTTCTTCTTCAATGCCATCATCTTCGCAGTCATGCTTCATATCTTCTTTATAGGTTGTTTTGAACACTCTATAGCCTTCAGTCCAATTCTCCCAGATATTAATAGCATTCATGACGAAGGTGTGGTTTGCCTCAAAATATTCAATCTTGCGCAACGCATTTTTGATGATTTTGGCAGTATTTTCCGCCAGGAAAGCAAAGCTTGCTCTCTTTTCCTGCTCCAGCTCTGCCAGCTCACGAAGAGGATTTTCACCTTCATCAATTTCATCAATTCTGTATTCCAAAGCATCGGCCTGCTTCTTCACAGCCAAAAGCTTTGTTTTAACGCTGTTCATTCCCAAAGAAAAGTTTTTTTGGAAGAAGCGTTGTCTATCACACAGCAAGGTGTTTTCTGCTTCCGTAAGGTTGGGATTAGCTTCATATTTCTTAGAAAGCTTAAGGCCGATTAAATTGAAATTCTTGATTACCGAAGCCTTTTGTTCTTCGTAATAATCCACTTTTTCCATGAGCTCCCTGCACCACCGCTGCACAGCCTGATAATACTTGATGAGAGAAGCATCAATACCCTTTAGATCATATTTGGCTAACAATGCTGTGTAATCAAACTCTGATGAAAGCAAGGTGACTGTCTGCAATTGCTTGATTTGATTTTCCAGCTCCTGCAGCTGCTCTACTAATTTGGGTTTTTCAAAATACAGCTTTTTATAAAGCTCCGTAATTGCTTCATCATTAAAAATCGGCACTAATTCGTTTTGGGTGAACAGGTCTAAAGTGAATTGAAGGCGTTCTTTTTCTGTGTAAACAGGATTGTCTGTTTTAACTTTTTCTTGATAATCCGAGTTTTGAATCAAATAATCGGAACATGGAAATAACGCAATATCCTTACATCTACCGCAACTGTATTCGCATAGGATCCATTCGTAATCATAAATATCATCTGTAGCTTCAGCTTCTTCATTCATAATTTTGACTTTTGTTTCACCTTGATATTTACAAAAACAAATATCATGATTAAATAATCCCCAATCATTACTACTACCTGTATGAAACGGTATTGTTTTATCAGCTACTGCTTGCCAAAGCTCATACCAAGTCGGTACTCTAAAGCCATTAATGCCAAACGAATATTTATTTATTATATCGTCAATATCTTTTAAAGGATAACTATATCCATCTTTGTCGACACAATTAAACGTATGTAAATTAGCCCAAATTAAGCCTGTATTTCTATCAAAAAGAATTTTAGGCTTGTTTTTTATAAAATACCATCTCTGATTTTTGATAGCCTCCAGAATTTTTTCGACACCCTTACCAGGTTCTTCTATTTCACGAATCTTTTTTAACAAGCCATCTCTTTGCGCTGTTAATGTCGCTAAATTACTCATAAAATTTACCCTCCTGATTTTTTACCAAACACTTTTACAAAATAAATTCTTCGCCACTTTTATCAAGTTAATCAAAAAAGCCAACCGCCAATATGTGTCTCCTAAAGAAACCCGCTCTACGCAGGTAGATTCTTAAGCAAAACTCATAGCCAACGATTGACTTTTAAATAAACCTTCCAATTCACAGAAACCAGCCCCTTAATTTGTATTTTGCTGCATAAGGCTAAATCTGCTGACTAAAAAACAGATTCAGTCAACCAATGCATTTGTAATCTCTAATATCTTATTCGGATATGATTAACGCAACCTTATTGCAACTGAGATAAATTCCTTCTACTTATTATAGCATATTATCAATATAATAAAAACGAGAAATGCCGCACAAATTAACATAAGTGTATTTAGTGCGGCACTTCTTCTAACCCAACAACAAAGTAATGCTTATTTAATCCTATCAATTTTTATTTCAGCAGTGCTGCTTTTGAATTTGCAACTGCCTTACTCAGCAGGGCAACTTTTTTAGCTATTTCCTTTTGCACACGCTCTTTGTAATCCTTTAAGGCCGTATCAATGCTGTCGAAAACTTGGGAATCGTAATCCACATAATTTATAGCGTTCTTCAAATCTCCCATAAAATCTTCGCAAGCCTTATATACATCTTTATAACAGTATTTATCTTCGTATTTATCATTACCGAAGAAACTCGTGCCCGCATATACTTCCATATCATCATAATCCATATCGATCCGATAATCGCTACGTGAAGTATGCGGAATATCGTGAAGCTCTCTCATTACATCCTCGCAGCCGCGGTCTTCAAACTCTTTGAGCCTTACATTGAGCATATACACAAGCACCGAATCCTTCTCATTAGCACTGCCGCCGGGGAAAACAGCAAATTCTTTAAAGTCTGCAGGAAGCTTAATTCCGCCTGCAGTTGCCGCTCCGGCAAATTCCTGCAGCACATCTGCATATTGCTTGTTAATCTGTCCCCAGAAGCCACTTTCATCAAAGGTATAAAACTTTCTCAGCTTATCTTCCTTGTATTGCACAAAAACCTCAAGAATTAATTTCTTATACTGTGAATAGCAGATACGGTCAAATTCATTTTCTGCAGCACTCATAGCTCTGCTTTCGCTGGAATAATCATAACGATATTCTCCCTGCGGATAGGAGCAGGTCATACGGTAATCCTGTGCGTGCATTTTGACATCTTCCCTACTAACCTTCGGAACGGTAATCTTTGCTAAAGCGTTTTGCAGTTTTTCCGGCAGCTTGCTTAAGTCTGCGCCTGCACCTTCCGCTATGCTCAAAGCTTGTACAGGGCAACCGGCAACAATTTCTTCAGCCTTCGCTAAAAAATCATCACTAAAATAGCCACCATTTACAGGCACAGCCTTGCCTTCAGCATCCTCCTGCAACAGTTTTGTTTCTAATAAGCAGTTGCCACAAGCAATGCATTTTTCACTAACAACAAACTTTTTCATATTGATTCCTCCAAATCATAATTTTTTTATATCCTGCATACACTGACTGCCAATTGCCAACGCTTCCTTTGTTTCTTGCGTAACCTTTCCTTCGTCCGTAAGTACAGGAGCATCAATTATTTTTTTCAGTGTAACCGCCAAATTTATACAGCTGCAAAAGGCCTTGCGGTCGTTTTCTGTATAAGCAGCTCTATCCATGCCCTTAGCAGCAATAAGTTCATCTGAATATGTAATAGCTTGCATAAACAACCTGTTTAACTTTGGCAATAAATCAGACACCTTATTGCAAGAATCTATCACACCGTCTAAAACAGCAGCTAAATTTTCAGCCTGACTGTAGACAACACGCGAACTGCGCAGCTGTGCACCAGCCATTTGCAGCTCCCTTTCAGAATCATTGATAAACGCATTGCCTAAGCCAAATATACCGAAGCCCTTTAAGATACTGACAGCAATTTCTTTATCTGTCATTGGTCTTACTGCTGTCTGCGCTACTGCATGGATAATCTGTATTTTTTCTGTGCTAAAGCTCTGCTGATTTAAAACTGCAAGCATCTTGTCATCACGAAAGTCAATTTTCATGAGCTTGCTATACACATCAACAAAATTCTGCATTGAAGTAATTAATATCGAACGCTTACGGTTGGAAAGCTTCTTCATAGCATCATCTGCTGCCTGCTTCTTGGCTTCCACAAGCCTGTGGGCTTCCTGTTCCATAGCAAAAGCTTTAGCATAACGCTTTTTTGTCCTACTATCTATCTGCATTGATTTCTCAGCACCATAAAAGCTACTGCCTAAAGCTGCTACCCCAAGTATAAGTCCGATCATATCATTTTACTCCCTTCATAATGTCAGCACTGCATCTTTATCGTCAAAAAAATTGTTAAACTCTTCCAGCGACTGAAAAGCACATTTTTGCTTAAATACCGCCAGAATATTATTCAGTCCTTGGGTAATCGCTTTATCATCTACTGCGTAAACTCCCTGCATAACAAGTTCAAAGCCACCGTCAAAGGCCGCTGTCATATATGCATCTTTTGCTTTATTGTATTCATCAATCCGCTGCTTTTGCTGCGCCAGACTTTGCAGCGCAGTATTAATAATATGCTTAAATTCCGCCTGGCGTTTTTTATCCAGCCTGCGTTCCATCTGGTATTTAGTAACCGCCCTGGTTATTTCCCCCACAACCAAGGAAGTAGCCACCGCGGCCACCGGTCCGCCCAAGGCAAAAGCCATGTTCGCTGCCAATACACCGGCAGTGCCGCAAACAATTTGCGCAGAGCATTCTTCGCCGCTAATATTGCCATCTAAATAGTTCGCAACAATGCCACCTATTTCTACAGCCATCGTCAGCTGCATAATCGGCAAATTTTTACCTGCAAGTTTGGCAAAATCCTTCGCCCCGGCTTTTTTCGCTACTGCGACAACACCATCCTGTACTACCGAAATACCGGCAGCACTGCCAAAGCTCCTTACAGTATCCTTCCCGACATTTTTTACAGCCTGCTTAATGTCCTGTTCACCTTTCACCAAGCCCACAAGATTAGTCAAGCCGGAAACAGCTACAGTTACAAAGGCTGCTTCCCTGCCGGCAGAAGCAGCCTTCTTTACCGATGGCGCAACTGCATCCAGCTTAGAACTGATAATTTTGCTGTTTTTTATTTCATCGACCGTATTTGCTATTTTATATTTAGTCGCCTGTGTCCGTATATGCGCCTCTGCCTTCACTTCTTCTTTCAGCATATTAACGCTCGTCACAGCATCCGGGCAGTCAACAGCTTTTTTATTTGTCTTGAAGATTTTCTTGCCAAATAAAGTCTCTGATACATCATTAATCTGCGCAGCGCCTGCTTCAGTATATTTTTTTGCTATATACTCATGGTTATTCAGCGCACCCTTGGACTTGTTCAGCGAAGCATTGGTATTAGCAAGGTTTGCATCAGCATTAGCCATTGTTCTTATCTGCTCCGGCGTCAAATCAGAGCCATAACGCCTGATTTGCTCATCTAACGGAACAATGTGGTCAACGTTTGATTGTTTTTCATTAATATGCTTATTAGCATTATAAAAAATTTTATCGCCGGTATATTCGTCAATTACACTTTTTTTCTTACCAAATGACCTGTTTTTATAGCTGTTAGCCGCATTATTGCGTCTATTAATGTCATCTACCTGACTACGCTTTATCTTATCACTCATATGCTGCCTCCAAAATTTATAAAGAAGTATCTTCTACTCCTTCCATTAGCTCACTCATCGTAATCCCTAGCTTCTCGGCAATCTTCATTAAGGTTGAAAGCGATACGCATTTCGTATAGCCGCCGTTTTCAATACGCGATAAATATTGCGGTGTAATACCAACTTCGTCGGCAAGCTTCTCTTGTGTCATGCTCTTCAATTTCCTGTAAAAAACTATCTTGGCACCTATTTTCTTGTATCTCGACGCAAACATTTAGCCCTCACTCCTTTTACCAATATATTATCGCATATTCTCAATTTCATATCTTTGCACAATTTTTTCATAACTTTACATATAGTTTAATTTCTTATGCTTTGCTTTTCGGAATGGGCAATGTGTTTACGTAATTATTATTTTCGCTATTTCTCACTCTTTCTCCTGCATAAGCCGTACAGGATCAACACCCAAGGCCTGGGCCAGCAAAAATATAGACTCCATATTAAAGGGACCCTTGCCACATTCAATATCTGAAACGCGCGCCCTTGACATTTTGGCTTTCTCCGCCAGCTCGCTCTGTGTCAGACTCAATGCCCTGCGATAATACATAATGTTCAAGCCAATAATTTTATATTTTTCTTCAAACAAACTACCACTCCTTATCTCTCCCCTCTATTATGCACTAAAAAAGTACCTCTTGCTGTGCTTTAAATTTTATATATGTGGAATATATTTGACATGAATTTCGCAAGCTTACTTGACCACCGCCTACATTTAGTATAAGATGAAGCAAGAAACAATACTACCATGATAAAATTTCTTTTTTGTGATATTATAATGACGAAAAAGCAGATGCCGACAAAACATCAGCATCTGCTAGCAACATTAGATTTTAGATTTTTGCGAGGTTATACCTATGACGACAATGCAACGCGCCTTTCCGGCGCCAGTGATTCCCAAATTTTTCACCAATAATATCTGCGGCAATTATCAGATTCGCCGCTTTTTTAACGGTCAGGACGACTTTATCTGCGCCCAAGGCCCCTTTCGCACACAAACCGTTGCTTCTCAAAGCGAGGTAGGCGCATCAGCACCTTCCCTGGCCATTTCCTTCGCCAATATTGACGAAAGCGATAAAACGCAGGTGCTTGCTTTCTGCAATGCCTATGGCCTGCCCTATTCTTCGCAGCGCTGCCTTGGGAAACGTGCACACCTTGACGACGAAAATCACTCTATGCTCATCAACGATTTCAGCTTTATCGACGACACCCTGTATCTGGGAGATGTCCTTGCAGAAAAAGACTACGCTGCCAATGATGCCGAGGTTACCTTGAATTACACACTATTCGAAGTAGACGAAATGGACATAATGAGCCTGCGCCTTTTTGCCCGCTGCGTCAAAATCGTCCGCAGCCTGCTTATTGTCCAAAGCTATCTCTTCCGACATGAAGGGACGCAGGCAGGCGTTATCTATGCGCTTGCCTACCTGCTGCATTACAGCGCACGTGGCCTTCACTATCTGCTGCCGCGCATCGAAGCACCTACGCTCAGAACTGCAGAGTACTTTGCTACGCGTAAGCGCATTTCGCACACACAGCTGCTCAAGAGTATCCGTAAAGCAGATGCAGACTACGCCTGTCAGCTGCAAAACTTTCTCGCAGTCGTAGACAAGCATATGCTGCACACACTTGCTGATTATGACAAGGACCTGCTGACGAAGAAACAGCTTACTGCTATAATTCTCGCTGAAGATATTCCCAACACAACCATTGACCACGCTTTTGCCAGATGCGTCCTGCTCGACATCATCAACGATAATATCTATACCGCCAGACCGCAAATGGACCTGGCGCAAGAAAAATTTACCAGCCTTTGGCAATGCAGCTATCTTATGCAGGCAATTTATCTTGATTTGTATCAGCTGCTGCTCAATCCGGGCGAATACCATCGCTGCGCCAATCCTGAATGCAGCAATTATTTTCTCATCAGCGGACGCCGTGCAGACAAACGCTACTGCTGCAATCGCTGCGCTTCGAAAATGGGCAAGCAAGGCAAAACATACAGACCGCATAAAGAGAAATGAGAAACAAATTTAAGCAACAAAAAAATATCCGCAACTGTGCGGAGGAAATCGTCTTGATTGGACTTGTATATACTTAATCAAATGCCCGTTATCTGCTATGTTGGCTGATAACAGGCATTAGCTTTTTGATTGAGCGAACAGTCACCTAGGTGCGCCTAATAATGTATGCCCAATAGTCGCTTCTCTTCTGTCTGCCCTAAATTATCTTAGTCACTAATAGGAAGTTTTGTTTTACAGTGTCACGCTTACTTCTTTCGTTCTGTAAACTTATACTTGCCTTTACCTTGCCCGATGACCGCTTCAATCACTCCTGCTTCTTTTAGTTTATTTATGAGATTACCGGCAGCAGTAATAGAGATGTTTACAATGCCTATTATATCATTACGTCCAAATACACCATCGAAGCTCATGTAGGCAAACAGTTTTTTTGCGTTTTCCTTAGTATTCTTGTTTGCGTTCAAACTGTCAATCGCAGCTTCAATTAAAAGGTTTTCAGAAGCAATTAACACCTTTTCTCCGTCAACTGCAACTTTTTTCGGGTCAATTAACACCTTTTCAATTGGAACTTTGTAATTCAGATTGTAGAGCGTAGCAAAAAATGATTTGGGTGTCGATCTGAAAATCGGCTCGACTTCGGGACGGTAATTAACCGCATGACGATAATCTGCCTTGATCTTCTTGAAACCGCTGCCACGACGCTCCATAAAGTGCATACGGCTGAAAATATCAGCAATCACTGGATTACGGCGTTTGGATGCTACATTGTCCATATCAAGCTCTTGTACGATAGAGCCATCAAACATACCGCCTGGAGAATATACTTCCATGCGGTTATCGAAAATATCAATGTGTACCTCGCTGCCGATCTCCATATAGTCACGATGAATCAGCGCATTGACAATTACCTCATGTACTGCCTGTTCGGGGTATTCGGGCATCTCCACTCGTCCATTGCCAACCTTTTTCCACCTTTTCTTGGTATTGTTCTTAACGAACTCGGTGCCGTTCTGCAACAAAGATACCAATGAACCGCTGTATTCCTTATCGTCAAGTGCTTCAATAATACCTGAGGCTTTGTTCAAGCCATACCAACGGGTACAGAACAGGCGAGAGTGCCGCATCGGAGATTCATCCGCCAACAACATGCCTGCGTTGGTTAGCATATTGTTTTCGTCAACAAGCTCAAAGGAAATAAAATCGGAATCCGTTAACTCTGTACCTGTTCTTATACGATAAACAGAGCGCAGCTTTGTAAAGGCAAGCGATTCAAATGAATAACGCGTAGAAAGACTGTCAAAAGACGTATTGCTTCCACGCAAAACAAGCCGCTTCAAATCTACAGCACTTGCAGGGACACTCTCATTGCCGATGCGAACATAAGCTATCCTGTTACCATCGCCTGTATAGTAATAAGGAGTTTCCTGCCCTGACGGAACTCGCAATAAAACGAACTCTTTGCCGTCCTCTGCGTGGATGTTCAAAATCACTTGTGGGGCAGGATCCATTTTAGTTTTGATAGCTTCGCTAATCTTTTCAGATACGCCCTTTGCATCATCTAACCCGACAAGAACTTCATCGTTGGACACACCGAAAAACAATGCTCCACCAATCCCATTGGCAAATGCGCTTACGCTTTTTAACCACCTTTTAGGCTTGCGTTCTTCAAGCATTTCTTTCTTATCATATTCCGTAGCTTCACCTATGAAATCAGATAATTTCATATTGTTAATACCTCGTTTCATTTCCTATCGTTTCAGAGAGTGCGCCCGAAGCACACGCTATCGGTTTTACATTTCTGCGTTTAGCTCCTCTTTTCTCAATCTTACCCTTAGCCATTTAGCAATCCTCCATGAATAAACGGTATTGCGCCATAGCGGCCTAAAAGATAACCTTTTTCCACCTTAGTATCTTTACGTATTGAAAAATCATGCAGAGAAAATAAATCCGTAGCTGCTGTCAAATTATCTTTTTCTGTAAACCATATCTGATCTCTACGAAGAATATCTAAATCAAGCAGATTAGTATTATGAGAAGTAAAAATAAGCTGTGCGCCATTAGGATTAGTATCGCTATTATTGAACAGCATTACCAGATGTTTGGTTAGCAGCGGATGCAGATGAGCATCTATTTCATCAGCTACCAGCAAGGTCCCCTGCTCCAAAGCTTTCTTGATAACCCCTATAAGCTTAAAATAGCTGTTTGTCCCATCAGATTCCTCTGCCATATTAAGCACATAAGTAGTCGTTTCACCAGTATCATCTTGAACTGTATGCACCGTTTCTACATTCAGATAACTCATTGCTCCTTTAAAAAATTTCAGCAAAGGATCTATGTCTCTAACCTGTAATGATTGAATACCAAAATCAGCTACCTTCAGCATAGAAGCTATTGCACTGCGATAATCACTATCCTTAAGCTGCTCTGCATTAACACCATACGCATCTGCTACTGAATTTTTAGTAATAATCTGGCACGAAGCAAACCACTCCAAAACAGGTATTACCTTGCTATAGCTCCAATTTGAAGCAACAGAAAGATATAACTTATTTGCTGATGTACGCTCTTTCAGCACCGTCTGCTCCTCTATATCGCTCGTAAAACGGTACTCAGAGCAGTTGTTCCGCTTAAATATAAGTGCTTGCCTGCCGTTAGGATAATAATATAAGTATTCTTCTACTACTTCCTTATCCGTAACAGCAAAACCATAGGTATACCTTATACCTTGAGTAATAAAGATAACCTCAAATCTAGTCGGCTGGCTTGGGGTAAGCTTGTCAAATTTAAAAGGAATACGCTCAATGCTCTTATGCAGCTGTTTTTCGTGCGAAGTCAGAACGTAATTAACCATAAACCAAAATGCATTAAGGACATTTGACTTGCCAGACGCATTAGCTCCAAAAATAACAGTTGATTTTAGATACCGTTTGCCTCTATCCTCAATCAAAGCTTCTTCATGCTCATTATCCTTGCTTGCCCGCATAGACAAGTCAATTTCTTTTTTTATGGACAGATAATTCTCCACGCTAAACTGAATAAGCACAATTCTCACCTTCAAAACACTCTATACTATAATTATAGAGCTATTTTTGTGAGATTTCAACGAAAATAGTATATAAATCTACAGTTTTTTCCTTTATTGTCCTGATTAATACATCACTTATTTATTAATCAAACTATTTACAGTGATCAGTAGTATATATGATTACCTCTCAGACTAAAAACAGTATTTCCGTTTTTATTTTCTACTCACTTCGATTAGATACTATATTCTGGAAATTATCAACGGATTTTTCGTTTTTATTTTCTATCATGTTTTTTCTAGCAAAACAAAAAAGCTCTCAGATTTCTCCAAGAGCTAAGTGCCATAGTTGGCGGAGTGGGTGGGATTCGAACCCACGCACGGGGTAAACCGTCTAACGATTTAGCAAACCGTCCTCTTCAGCCAGCTTGAGTACCACTCCATTAGACTACTTGTTTATTATAACAGATTCTTATCTAAATTGCAAGACCCTATTATAATTTTTTAATGGCGGAAAGGGTGGGATTCGAACCCACGGAAGGCTTGCACCTTCGCTAGTTTTCAAGACTAGAGCCTTCAACCACTCGGCCACCTTTCCATTAGAATTTTATTATACTTTAAAAACACGCTTACGTCAAGTACTTCTACCGCACCGAGCAATAAAGCCTTATTGCAACGCTTTATCTGTTACTGCAAGCAAACGGTTTTCCAAAGTCTCTGCCTCTGCCAAAAGCTGCTTCAGCTCTGCTGCAGCCTGCGCGTTCCAAGCTTCATCCTTGGTCAGTCCCAGGTTAATGCGCACGTTGTACTCCGCACAGCGCAGCGCCGCACGCGCCAGCAAACCGCTGCAGGCACCATCCGTAATCACGCCTGGATTTCCTGATACTACCAACCTGTCTGCCAGCTTCAGTACAGCAAAGGAGCTACGGGCAATATTCAGCGGTACAGTCGCTGCCTGCTTTGCAGCGGCACGTATTGCCGCTGTACGCGCAGCCTTTTCTTCATCAGTAGTCTTAGGCAGCTTATAACAACTCATAAAGCTGTTGAATACAGCCGCATCCTCATCTACAAGCGTCAAAAGACGTACGCGTTCTGCTTCCGCTTGCTCCAGTAGCTCTTTGACCTCCGGCTCGCGGTCGGCAAACTTTTCTTTGCCAATAGTCAGATTAGCAACCATAGAAGCAAGCGCCGCCGCCAAAGCTCCGGCCATTGCAGCGCCGCCGCCACCGCCGGGGGCAGGCGCAGCGCTTGCAAGCTCAGTTAAAAATTCCTTACAGCTTAAATCGCCAAGCTTATTCATTAATCCATTTCCTCATTTTTCTTCAACCATCTGCGCACCTGCACAACAGCAGCATATGCATCAAGCGGCTCAGGCGGCACCAAAAGACCTAACGGCACCAGCTTACGCCAGCCCTTAGGAGGATTTTCCTGCCAATACAGGCTACGAGCTTCTTCCGTACTGTATGCTTCACCGACAAGCTCCGGTACCAAATCCGGATAAAGCTCACGCAAAACTGCGCCTATAGCCTTATTATTTGTGCCGTTGCCCATAATAATTCCCTGCAGCTTAGCTGAACCGACAAACTGTCGCAACTCTGCAGCCAGATTATCCGTCATCGCAATATCCAGGCTCAGGATTTTGCCATCAGCGGCAACTAATGCCAATCCTGTTTTGCTGCGCCCCGGATCTACGCCAAGATAATTACTCATTGACCGGAACCACCTCCAGCCTTACCCTTACAGGTCCGGCTGTCGTAATATCGCCTTTAGCATAAGCACGCAGAATAAAGCTGCCTCTGGTGCGACGCATTGAATTTGCTGCTTCAATCATAGTAGCAGCATCCATACTGCCAACCTTACCCGTCATCGGATCAGGCAGCACACCGGCCTTTACCGCATTATGGTTAATCTGCGTCAAGAATTCCATAAGCACGCTTTCATAGCTCGGACCGTTATTACCAAGATTATACTGCTCACTGAAAATCAAGGTTCCGTCAGGATAAATGAACTGATTATCTACCATTTCAATATCGCATACTGCCAGCTCGCCAACTATGATATTGGCAACGGCACGGATACGGAAAAGCATATTACCCTTGCTTTTATCCAGCCTTGCTACAGCATTATCGACAACATTTTTGCCAATCCAGATAGCCTGCAGAGGCTTTTGTTCATCGTGAATAACACCCAAGCGCTGCAATGCTGCTTCATTTGCATTTTGCAGCAGCCAGTTCATCTGAATCATATTTTCTTCATGCTTCAGACCGCCACGCATAATACCGGCAAAGACAACCTCACCGGCGCGGTAATATACCTGGCCTTCACGCATATTGATGATACCCTTACGCAGAGCCTCGGTAGTTTTTTCCAGCTCGTCAATTTCATTCGTCAGCTGCAGCTTGGAATGTGTAAGCGAATTTACCTCATTCTGTGCCTGGCTGTACATGTCATTAACCTGGGCCAGCTTGATTTCCATTGCATCATTTTCGGCAACTGCTTCCTGGATTTTAGCATCAAGCTCACTGATTTTTTTGTTCTGCTCGTTAACCTTGCCTTTAGCCTGTTCAAGTGCAGCAGTTGTATCTGCCTTTTCTTTGTTTAAAAGCTTAAGCTCCTGCTGAATTTTTTCCATGCCGAACAAAGCTGTGCGTGCACTCTGTGATGCTATTGCCATAACACTGATAGTCAGAACAGCAATAATAGTACCGCCGAGTACCGTAAGTAATATGGACGTATGCTTTGGACGCAAGCCAAATACCGACATTCTTTTTTTGCCTATTTTACTGCCCATTTTATCGGCCAGATAGGCAATCAGGCCACCTACAATGGCCATAATGATAATTAATCTTATACCTACCAAGTACTCACCTCCATGACTTACTCATCCAAGTCTTTTAGGCATTTTTCTTTTTCATCAGATAAACGCCGACACCCAAGCAAAGAATGTTAGGCAATGCGCAGGCCAGCAGCGGCGGCATTGCACCACCCTTGCCCAAACCGGTGGTGAAGGTCATTATTGCATAATAAATAAATATTACGATGATACTGATGCCCAGACCGATAGAAGAGCTGGTACGCTGCTTCTGAGTGCCCAGACAAGCACCGATCATTGCAAAGAAGAAGCTTGCCAGCGGAATATTGATTCTCATAAAGATTTCGCACCACTGACGTGCTGCTGAGGTATGCTGTTCTTCCAGCATGCTGATATATTCGCGTAATTCGCGGATAGTCATTTCCTCAGGCTCTTTTTGCTCCCAGGAAATCTGCTTGGGCGAGAAGTTCAAGGGAATAATCTGTTCCTTGAATTTGGCACTGCTTTGTACGCCATCCTTGTCATCCAGCGCAAAAACATTGCCGTCTACGATACGCCAGCTGCCGTTTTCCCAATAGCCTTCCTTGGCGGTCTGAATACGGGCAATCTTGCCTTTATTAAACTCTTCGATAGTGATATCGGTCATCTTGCCAAGCTTTTCATCAAACTTATTAGCATAGGTAACACGTTGGGTATCACCGCTGATAGTTTTGATGATAATATGATTCTGAGTTGTGGGGCGCGTATTGTGGCGGATTTCCTCATTCAGGATTATCGACGCCTTCGCTTTGGAGGTAGGCACTACCTTTTCTGCCCACACCATGGAAAACATGCTGACAAAGAAGCCTACAACCAGCACCGGCGCAACAATACGGTAGTAGCTGACACCGCCGGCCTTCATTGCCGTAATCTCACTGGAGCCGGACAACTTGCCAAAAGCCATCAGCGCTGCCAACAGCATAGACATCGGGAAGGTATAGTTGATAACCTCCGGCAGATTATACATAAACAAACGGGCTACAGTCTCCAGCGGAGCACCGTATTTAGTCATGTATTGGGTAATTTTAAACAGCATCGTGCTGGCAATAAAAATACTGGAGAAAGCAGCGATGCCGAAAACGAAGGGGTATAACAGCTCCTTCAGTACATAACGGTCTAATAATCGTAAGCGCACTTTTCTTCCTCCTGTTACATGCTAAAGTTATCGCCAAGGTAATATTTACGGGCAACGGGATCATTAGCGATTGTTTCGCTGTCGCCATGCAGTAAAATATGACCTTCGGCCAAAATATAGGCCTTATCAACAATGCTCAGTGTTTCACGGACGTTATGGTCCGTAATCAGCACACCGATGCCGCGCTGTGCCAAATGCGCAATCATGCCCTGGATATCCGCTACGGCAATAGGATCGATGCCGGCAAACGGTTCGTCCAGCAGAATGAAGGCCGGGTCGGTAGCCAGCGCACGGGCAATCTCTACGCGGCGGCGTTCACCGCCGGAAAGCGCCTTGCCCTCGCTCTTGCGCACATGATTCAGACGGAACTCATCCAGCAGAGCGTTCATCTTCGCTTCTCTTTCCGAAGCATTCAGATCCGTGGTTTCCAGAATCGCCATGATATTGTCTTCTACCGTCATTTTGCTGAAAATAGAAGCCTCCTGCGGCAGATAGCCGATACCTGCACGCGCTCTTTGATACATAGGCATTGCGGAAATATCCTTGCCATCCAGCATTACTGTACCGGCATCAGGCTTTTCGATACCGACAATCATATAGAAGGTTGTCGTCTTGCCGGCACCGTTAGGACCGAGAAGTCCTACTACGCTGCCCTGCTCTACGCTGATGCTTACTCCGTCAACAACGTGACGGGTATTATAAATTTTTACCAGATTATCTGTTGTTATAACCAAAACTTTGCCCTCCGCTTCTTAGGCTAAAGCTTTATCATCTGCGCCCTGTTTTTCTTTACCGGGCAGCGCAGGCTGCTTTTCCGGAATATAGATAATATCTACATTACCGTCGGCAATAGCCACGTTGGTATTGGTAAGACGCAGTTTATCGCCGGCAACGCTGTTGCCGTTCTGAGTTGCTTTGGCATTGCCGATAAGCTCTACAAAACCGCTGTTATCGGTTTTGTAGACTGCACTGTCAGCAGAAGCTGTCAGGCTGCGTGCATCACTGCGGATATCAACACCACCGTATGCATTGGCAACTCCCTGTGCCATATTATAATCAATCTTTGCCGCATTCAGCACACTGCCGTCGCTGTCGGTAAGACGTGCCCAGCCGCCGATTGTTTCGGCAAATTCGCGCGCCTTGTAATAATCAACTCTGTCAGAGCTCAGGCTTTTACCGCCCTTGGTAATCATGGCACCGCCTACAGCAGACAAATCATTTTCATTATGCACTATAAACTCATTGCACACAATATGTGCATCATCACGGTCGGCAATAACGTTGCCGGTAAGCACACCGCTCTTGCTTTTGCTGTTGAATTTGGCATAATCGGCAGTAGCTCTGCCGCCATCCTGCATCAGTACAACATTTCCTTTTGCTACAGCTTCACCGCTGCCCAGGTCATACTCCAGCTCATCAGCCTGAACGCTGAAATTGCCAGGAGCCGCAAAAGCAGTTGCTGTTACGCCTGCTGCCAGCACGGCTGCAGCCATTGTCAGCAGTAATCTATTTTTATAAGCCATCTTATTCGCCGCCTTTCTCCACTTTAGCATTACCCTTAAGCTTAATATGCTTAAAAGCACTGGTAGTTACAGCACTATCCGCAGTTGCGGTATAGGCATCCTTATGCATTTTAAAATGTCCTGTTGCCGTAATAAGCTCTTTTTCCTGATTCCAGCTTATTTTATCGGCATAAAGCTCGCCGCCGGTATTCAGTACAGCCTTAATATTACCCTCTAGGAAAAAGTCATTGCTCTTCATGCCGGCACTGCCTTTATCGGCAGAAATATCGATAAAGCTGCCGTCCGCACGATAAACTTTGCCTTTGATGCCCTTCAGATAGGCTGTGTTTTTAGCCTTATCGTTAACAACCTCTTCTACTGTAAACTCCCACAGCTTTTTGCCATCCTTTTCCCTTTTAACCATACTGTTTTTTAAGGAAGCATTAATCTGCGCTGTAACACCATCACCCGGTTTTACAGTTATAGGTTTATCGCCGCTCAGCATCAGCCAGGCAATAATTGCACCGGCAATTACAATGCCTGCCAATACTGACAGAATTACTTTCTTATTTTTCATCTGGCTGCTTTTCCTCCTCCGGTGGGGTGTATGGTGTATTCCAGCGATGCTGGAACCACAACCAGTTATCAGGATATTCCTTGATTATTTTTTCAACTTCCTGAGTCATTTTCAGGGTAACATTATAATCATCCAGCTTTTGGTCGCCGGTGAATTCATAATGGATAGGGTCGCGTACAATCGCTTTATGGCCATAGCCGTCAGGCTTACGTACTATAAAAATCGGCACAATAGGTGCTTTGAATTTACGGGAAAAATATGCCGGTCCGTTAGGCGTTGATGCCATCTTGCCCAAAAAAGGAACAAAGATACCGTCATAACCGCCATCCTGGTCAGCTATCAGGCCCAGCATACGACCCTTCTTCATAGCACGCGCACAGCCGAGGATTTCACTTGTACCACGCGAAAAAATTTCCTGGCCTACGCCCTTGCGCAGCTCATTCATAAAATCGCTGTAAACACGGTTAGGCTGCGGTTTTTCTACCGCACTCAGCGGGAAGCCGTTCAGCGCCAGTGCAGCGCCCAGCCATTCCCAGTTATCCATATGGCAGGCCAGCATAACAACGCCATGCTTCTCCTTAAGCGCATCCCACAGAACCTCCGGACGGTCAAAGGTTACCAGACCGCGGATATTGTCCTTGTTCAACGCCGGCATGTACATGATTTCCATAAAGGTTATGCCAAGCTTCACAAACAGCGATTTGATTGTAGCCTCGGCCTGCTCCTGACTATAGCCTAAGCGCTCGCGGATAGTTTCCTCTGCACGCACACGCTGCTTTTTGGCAATTTTATGATAGAGGTGGCCCATACCCTTACCGATAACCACAACTGCCTTATAGGGCAGCCAGGAAATTACGGTACTCATTGTTTTTAATAAATAATAAAGCCACATTATTGTCTATCTCCTTGTCCAGCTTGCTCATATGAAGCAACAATTTTTTTCCATTTGTCCTGAGCAGCTAAAATATACTCTATTGCCTCGCGGACAGCACCTCTGCCGCCGGAATTATCCAAACCGATATCAGCTGCATCATACACATCTTCTGCAGCATCATCGGGAGCAAATGTCAGGCCGCTCTCGGCAAAGGCCGGCAAATCATTGAGGTCATCACCTACATAAGCAACCTCTTCTACCGACAGTCCGCGTAGCCTTCTTAAGGAACGCAGCGCTTCTCGCTTATCCTTAGCGCCTTCGATAATGGTTGTTATGCCAAGTTCTTCGGCTCTGCGGTGGATAATCTCGCTTTTGCGTCCGGTAATAATTGCTACATCAAGACCATTGCGCAAAGCACAGCTGATGCCCATGCCATCCTTTGCGTTAAAGCCCTTAAAGCATTCTCCGTCTGCCGCAATATAGATAGTTCCGTCGGTCAGTACGCCGTCAACATCCAAAGCCAGCAGTCTGATTGCTTTAGCTGCTTCTATAAATTCGTCATCTTCATCCTGTGCATCGTCGAACCAGCTGATCATTATACCACTCCTTGCCTTACAAGGTCGGTCATATGCAGCAGGCCGATAACCTTATTGTCTTTGTCAATAACAGGCAATACGGTAATCGGTTTCGGCTTGTTGCTTTCCATAAGATGCAGAGCCTGTGCTGCCAGCTTGTCTTCGGTAATAGTTTTCGGAAACTTCGTCATCAGCTCGCAAACAGGACGCTGCAGGAAATCAACACCCTTGCTCAGACCGCGGCGGATATCACCGTCGGTAAGCACGCCCTGCATAACGCCGTCCGCATCAACAACGGATACAGCACCCAGACCTTTGTCGGTAATAACAAACAAAGCGTCCTGTACCTTGGTATCCGCCAGTACAGTCGGGTTCTCCTCGCCTTTATGCATAATGCTGCCTACGGTCAAAAGCAGTTTGCGGCCCAGGCTGCCGCCCGGATGGAAGATAGCAAACTGACTTGCGGTAAAGTTATGCTTTTTGAGCAGCGCCAAAGCCAGCGCATCACCATAGGCCAGCGCTGCGGTCGTGCTGCTTGTCGGAGCTAGGCCAAGCGGGCAGGCCTCCTTGCTGACACCTACATTAAGTATAACGTCGGCATTCTTGCCAAGTGTTGAATCAGGCTTGCCAACCATAGCGATAATCTTTGCCCCGATGCGGCGCAAGGACGGCAGGATATTCAAAACCTCACCAGTTTCACCGCTGTTGGAGAGAGCAATAACAACATCGCTTTCCGTAACCATGCCCAGGTCACCGTGAATACCCTCTGCAGGATGCAGATAAAAGGATGGTGTGCCGGTGCTGGCAAGGGTTGCAGCCATTTTGCGGCCGATAAGACCGGATTTACCCATACCGGTAATAACGGTACGGCCCTGACAGTCTAAAATCAATTTTACTGCCGCAGCAAAATTTTCATCTACACGCGGCACCAGCTCTAAAATCGCTTCTGCCTCCATGCGCAGAACATCCTGTGCATGCTTTAGCATTGCTTCCATATTCTCACCCTACCTTTAGCCACGTACAATCTTGTCGATTGCCAGCACGTCGGTCAATAATTTTTCCAGATTATCCAGCTTAACCATATTCGGGCCGTCGCTCAGTGCTTCTGCCGGATTATCATGCACCTCTAAGAACAGTGCATCAATGCCGACAGCCGCAGCAGCACGTGCCATATGCGGAACATACTGGCTCTGACCGCCACTGGAGGTGCCTTGGCCACCGGGAATCTGTACGCTGTGAGTAGCATCCATAACTACGGGATAACCAAGCTCACGCATAATAGCCAGACCGCGCATATCGGTTACCAGTGTGTTGTAGCCGAAGCTTGCACCACGCTCGGTCAGCATAATGTTATGATTGCCTGCTTCCTCAACCTTTTTGATAACATTTTTCATGTCCCAAGGTGCCAGGAACTGACCTTTTTTTACATTAACAGTCTTGCCGGTTTTGGCAGCTGCATAAACCAAATCGGTCTGACGACACAGGAAAGCCGGGATTTGCAGAATATCTACAACCTCGGCAGCCTTATCAGCCTGCCAGGGCTCGTGGATATCGGTTACTACAGGAACGCCCAAATCCTTTTTAATCTGAGCCAAAAGCTTTAAGCCCTCTTCAATGCCGGGTCCGCGGAAAGAAGCATAAGAGGAACGGTTAGCCTTATCAAAGGAAGCCTTAAATACATAGGGAATGCCCAGCTTGTCGCAGATTGCTTTTGTACGCTGACCAATCATCAGGCTGCGCTCATAGCCTTCGAGCACGCAGGGACCTGCCATCAGCATCAGGGGATGGCCCTGACCTACTTCATAATTACCAACTTTAACGATTTGCATAAGTATCCTCCAGCTTATTTATTCATTTTAGCAAACAGCTCATTGACTGCTGCCAAATCCTCGGGGGTATCAACACCGATGCCCTGGAAATCGCTTTCCAGAACTTTAATCTTATAACCATTTTCCAGTGCACGCAGCTGCTCCAGGCTTTCCGCTCTTTCCAGCGGTGTCGGCTGCAGTGCTGCATATTTTAGCAGGAAGCTGCGGCGGTAAGCATAAATGCCTACATGCTTGTAAACCTTGTAGCCCTCCGGCTTATTGCGCGGATACGGCATCAGGCTGCGGGAGAAGTACAGTGCATAGCCGTTAAGGTCGGTTACAACCTTTACGGCAGCAGGATTGTTGTAATCCTCCTCGTTCATAGCAACCTTCAATGTTGCCATCTGCAGCTCGCTGTCACCGGTAAAGCATTCAGCCAGACGGTCAATAACCTCAGGCGGAATCATCGGCTCATCACCCTGTACGTTAACGATAACATCAACATCGGGATAGTTCAGCGCTACTTCGGCCAAACGGTCGGTACCGCTCGGATGGTCGGGAGATGTCATCATTGCTTTGCCGCCGAAGCCGTCTACAGCCTTTTTGACAAGCTCATTATCGGTAGCTACAACTACCTCATCCGGCAGCTTAGCCTGGCAGGCACGCTCATAAACGTGCTGAATCATCGGCTTACCTGCAATCAGGGAAAGCGGTTTGCCCGGAAGACGGGTAGAAGCATAACGTGCGGGAATTACGCATAAAACTTTCATTTTTTATCAAGCTCCTTTTTAATGGCATGATCAATATATTCTTTGAACTTATCCATGCCCTCGGTAATGCAGATATCCATATTCAGGATATACAAAGGAATTTCGCGGGCAGAATAAATAAATTCAGTCGGTATCTTAACAGCATCCTTCGCCGTAGTAACCATCGCTACAGCCTTTAGGCTGCTGGCACGCTCGTTGATGTACTGCATTTCCAACATACCGTAATCGTGATGGTCGGGATAGCGTACAGCCTCCATGATATTCAAACCGATACTGGAGAGAGTCTGTTCGAAGGATGACGGGTTGCCGATTGCGGAAAAAACCATAACATCCTTGCCGCGCAGCTCTTCCAGATCCTTGATATTTTCGGAAATACCCTTGTACCAGTCGGCAATTTCCACAAAGTTTTTCGGATGGTGAATACTTTCTACTACCGGTGCCTTGTCATTATATTTGGCAATAGTATGACGCAGCTGAATGCGGCTCAGCTTGCTGCTCTGGTCGGTTTTGGTCAGCAGAAACAAATCGCCGCGACTCAGGTTTTCGAGCGGCTCACGCAGAGTACCGCGCGGCAGCACACAACCATTGCCGAACATATTCAGCGTATCTACCAAGACGACATCCAGGTCGCGCTCCAGCTGCCAGTGCTGATAGCCATCGTCCATAATGATAACCTCGGCATTCAGCTTTTCAACGGCATAACGGCCGGTAACGGCACGGTTTTTGCCGATGATTACCGGAATACCCGGCAAAGTCTTGGCCATCAGGTAAGCTTCGTCACCTGCTTCATAGGCAGTCATGAAAATCTTATTGCCGTCGGAAACTACGCCCAGCTCCTTGCCCCAATGCGAACGGTAGCCGCGGTTCAGGATAACAACGCGATAGCCCATAGACTTGATAATTGCCGCCATCTTCTGGGCGGTAGGAGTTTTACCGGTGCCGCCGACGGTAATATTACCGATAGAGATAACGCAGCAGTTCAGCTTTTTTCTGTGCAGCAGGCCGCAATTATACATAGACAGCTTGCAGCAAACGCCGAATTCGTATAAATAAGACATGCCACGCAGAACTGCCAGCAACAGCCAGCCGAAGAACGGAGTTTCCGGACCATAGGCAACCTGCATAACATATTGGATAATCGCATCACCGTGACGCAGGCGTCCGCCGCCTTCATCCGTCAGGTTACGCGTATTAATCGGATAGCTTTTGTATTCACGGGCAGGCACAGCAGTTAAATCAATCAGCTCCTTGAGATAATGGATGCTGCGCACATCCGCGCCGCGGTTCTCTTTGATAACCTGCAAAGAAGCTGCACCCATCTGCGCACGACGCTCGTCATTGCCCAGAATATCCAGCATTTCCTTCGTCAGCTCATCATTATTGTTAACCATCTTGCAGGCCTTAACTTTGCTCAACAGTGCATAGGAATCCTTAAAGTTCTGCATGCTCGGGCCGACGAGAATCGGTTTGGCATGGGCAGCAGGCTCCAGTACGTTGTGACCGCCGGTATTGCTGAAGGAACCGCCGACGAAAACAACATCGCCTACGGCATAAATACGTCCCAGCTCACCGATGGTATCAATAATCAGCAAAGGATATTCCTTGCGCTCACCACTTTCCTCCAGCATCTTGGAACGGAAGCCTGTTTCATAGCCGTAATGGCTTGCCAGCTTGGCAATTTCCTCCGCTCTGGCAGTTTTACGCGGTGCGATAATCAGACGCGCATGCGGATATTTTTCACGGATGCACTTAAAGGATTCAAAGAGCACCTTTTCTTCGCCGGGATGCGTAGAGCCGGCAACGATAATAGGATAATCCTCTTTCAAGCCCAGCTCAAAACGGTATTTCGCCAAATCCTCCGGCGTAACCTCCGCATAGGTCTGGTCAAATTTGGTATTGCCGGTAACAAAGATTTTGCTGCGGTCGGCACCGAGATGCGCAATATAATCGGCATCAATGCTGGACTGCATACAAAAGCGGGTTACGGTATTGAGCATATCATCCCAGATACCATAAAGATATTTGTAATTTTTTACGGATTTTTCGGAGATACGGCCATTTACCATCATTACAGGTATATGGCGTTCACGGATAGCGCGCAGGAAATTAGGCCACAGCTCTGTTTCTACCGGCATAAAGACACCGGGATGAATACGCTTGACCAGAGATTCTGCGACAAACGGTAAATCCAGCGGGAAGTAGATAATAGCATCTGCTTCGGGAATAATCTGCTTGGCCATGTTATAACCGCCTACGGTAAAGGCAGATACCAATACCGGGCGCTCGGGCATTTCCTTGCGGATTTGTTTAACAAGCGGACTGGTGGCAACAATTTCGCCTACGGATGCACCATGAATCCATACGCAGTCCTTGCCGGCAACCTTAGCGATATCCTCTTCATCTACACAACCGAGGCTCTGCTTAAAGCGCAAGGCGAAGCCTTTTTCTGTAAACAGGCGGTAAGTGTAATAGGGGACAATAAAAATTACCAGCACTATTAAAATAAGAATATTGTAGAGTATATACATTTACTAACCTCTTTTCGCCTTACTTGGCTTCCTTGCTGCGATACTGAATCTTATACAGATGCGCGTACAGCCCGTCCATAGCCATCAGCTCATCATGGTTACCCTGCTCGATAAGCTGGCCCTTTTCCAAAACCATAATCTTATCAGCATTTTTAATCGTCGAAAGACGATGCGCAATAACAAAGGACGTTCTGCCTACCATCAGGCGGTCCAGAGCCTCCTGTACCACGCGCTCGCTTTCCGTATCGAGTGCAGAGGTTGCCTCGTCGAGAATCAGAATCTGCGGGTTCTTCAATATTGCCCGGGCAATAGAAATGCGCTGACGCTGACCACCGGAAATATTCATACCGCGGTCACCCAGCATTGTTTCATAGCCGTTAGGCAATTGCATAATAAAGTCATGGGCATTCGCAGCCTTCGCTGCAGCCTCTACCTCTTCACGTGTCGCATCAAGACGTCCGTAAAGAATGTTATCATAAACAGAACCGTTGAACAGCACTGTTTCCTGCGGTACAATACCAACCTGCTCACGCAGGGAATCCAGCGTAACCTTGCGGATATCCTGCCCATCAATCGTAATGCTGCCGTTAGTCGCATCATAGAAACGCGGCAACAGGCTGGCTACGGTAGACTTGCCAGCACCGGAAGGACCGACAAAGGCAATCATTTCGCCGGGCTTAACCTCGAAGGAAACATGGCTGAGCACTTCTTCGTTTTCGTTATAAGCAAAGCTTACATCATTGAAGCGTACATCGCCTTTTACCTTCGGCAGAGCCTTGGCATCAGGTGCATTTTTAATAACCTCAGGCAAATCCAATACGTCGAAAACACGCTGCGCTGCAGCCAATGCCTTTTGAATATTGCCGATAACACGGCTTAAACGTTTAATCGGGTTAGAAATATTAACAGCATAGGTCAGGAAGGCTACCAGAGAGCCTGCGGTAATGCTGCCATTGATAACGCTGTTGCCACCGTACCAAAGAATAATAGATACGCCGACAGCCGCAACAAATTCAATCGTCGGGGTGAGCGTTGAAGAAAGCTGCGCATACTTCATGTTGGCGCGGAAGTTGTTCATGTTTTCCTTGTCGAAGCGCTCTACCTCATAGCCTTCGCGCACAAAGGATTTGATAACACGCGGAGAGGAAGCAACCTCCTGCAGTACAGAGGTAATGTCAGCAGCAGCCTCCTGAATACGGCTGCCGGATTTACGGATGCGCTTACCGAAGCTGTCAATGAAGAACAGTACAACTGGGAAGGTTGCAAAGGTTACGAGGAACAGCTTCCAGTCCAGATACAGCATCATAGCGATAGACACGATAAGTATAACGCTTTCGGTAAACATTTCCACAACGTTTTCTACCATAGCAGACTGCAACGCATTAACGTCGTTAGTAACATAACTCATAATGGTACCGGTTTTATGTTTGTCATAAAAGCTCATACTTAAACGCTGCAGCTTTTCAAAAACATCCCTGCGGATATCAATAATCACACGCTGACCGACATAGTTCATCAGGTAGCTTTGTCCGTAATAGGAAACACCGCGGATAATAAAAACAACCACAATGCTGATTACAATATAGTTCAGCATAGATGTATCCTTATCACGCAGAACCTGGTCTACCATGTCCTTGATAACCCAGGGCAGATAAGCAGTACAGCCGGAGGCAATGCCGGTGCAGATAAGCGCTGCCAGCGCACGCATCCAGTAGGCTTTAACATATTTCAGTGCTCGAAGGTATAAATTCATTTTCTCTCCTCAGTTATTTTTAAGATTAATTGAGCAACGCGGTTTACCGCACCTGGCTCACCCAGTCTGTGCTTCATATATACCAAATCGCTTTGCATCTGTGCCTTACGCTCTGGCTGCAAAAGCTCGACTGCAGTTTTTGCTAATTTTTCCGGGGTAAAGTCCTCCTGCAGCAGCTCCGGCATAATCGTTTTTCCCGCAACAATATTCGGCAGACCGATATTGGGGATGTTGATTACCAAACGCGCGATAAAAGCATTCAGTGCGGAAGTACGGTAAACAATAACACTCGGCAGTCCGCACAAAGCAGCCTCCAGCGTTACCGTACCGCTGGTAGCCAGCGCCAGGTCCGCTACACTGAACAAATCATAGTTATGGCCTTCGGTAATTTTTACCTCAATGCCATACGCCGCAATTTTTTCCTGCAGCATAGCAAGCGGAATGGTATTGGCGCGCGGCATAACAAACTGTACATCAGGCAACTGCTGCTTTAAAAGCTTTGCACCTGCCAGCAGCGTCGGCAGCATTTTTTCAATTTCCATCAGACGGCTGCCGGGCATCAGCAATATCAGCTTTTTGCCGGGCTGCTTGCCGGCCCAGGCTTCAGCCTCGGCCTTAGTCATCGCAGGATGCACAATATCCAGCAGCGGATGACCTACAAACTCTACGGGAGCACCTGCTTCCTTATACACATCGTATTCAAAAGGAAAGATGCAGGCAACCTTATCCACTATTTTCGCAACCTTTTTGGCACGACCCTTGTTCCAGGCCCATGCCGACGGAGCAATATATGATACAACGGGAATTCCTTTATCGTGAGCCAGCTTTGCCAGCTTCATGTTAAACCCCGGATAGTCGACAACTACCAGACAATCCGGCTTGCGTTCGTCCATAATACGCGCAAAATCACTGCGCAGACGGAATAAATCAGGCAGTTTGCGGATAACCTCTACAAAGCCCATTACACCGTGATCCTTAATATCCCACAGCACCTCGCCGCCGGCCTGGCGCAGAGCATCGCCGCCCATACCAAAGACCTCGGCCTTGCTATCAAGTTTTTTTATAGCAGCAGTCACAGCAGCTGCATGGATATCGCCAGAGGCTTCTCCGGCAGATATTAATATTTTCGCCATGATGTCTCCTTGCATTAACCTATATATATTCAGTATATATTATAACACAAAAAGCGGCTGACATAAGCTATCAGCCGCTAAGAAAAACGAAATTTTTCCGATATTTATTTTACAAGAATGGTAATATTATGCTCATCTGCCAGCGCAATCACCTTTTCACGCTCCGGAATGATAGTATTACCTGCTTCAATAATCGCTCCGGTAGCACCGGCGTGAATCATTGATTCAATCGTTGTCGTACCGAAACCGGGAATATCAAAGCGTTGGTCCTGCTTCGGCTTGGCAGCCTTGGCTACGATAACGCCGCCCTTGCCTAAAAAACCGCCGCGCAGAATGCAGGCATCAGTGCCTTCAATCGCTTCTACCGCCATAACAGCACGATTTTTTACAACAACGGTCTGACCGATATCCAGTCCGCCGATGGCTTTGGCCATCTCAAAGCCGAATTCCATATCCGCAAGCTCTGCCTCCGTAGGCTTACGCTTGGTCAGAACACCGGGCGGCGGCAGCAACGGTTTAATCAGTAATGTCTGATCCATAACCTCAATGCCTTCGTCCTCCAGCTCCTTGACAATCGCATTCATGATAGTATCATCCTTGCGGTCCGGAATGGTAGCCAAAATTTTTATCGCCCGCAGATCAGGAACAATCCTGCCTGCTTTGTACAAAACTTCCTTTGTTACCTTGCCGATCATGGTGACCTTGGTAACCTTATTTTTTTTCAGCGTAGAAATAATCTTGCCGATTTTGCCGATGTTGATATCGTAATAAACATCAACACTGCCGGGCAGCTCCTCGTCAATACCGGGAACAACACCTACAGCGACAACATGGTAACCCAGCTCTTTCGCTGAGCGTGCTACCTCTACCGGCAGATGTCCGACACCTGAAAGTACGCCCAGCACCTCCATAGCCTTAGCCTCTGCGTGTACGGATGATGCCGCGTTCTACATTACGCAGGAAACGCAGCAGATGTTCCATTGGTTCGGAGCTTGTCAGCTCCTGCTCCATAGTGCTGATTGCTTCCTGCAGCGGCAGACCGCTGCGATAAAGAATGCGGAAAGCCTTTTTCAGCTCGCTGCGTTCTTCAACCGGCATACCTGCGCGGGAAAGACCTACGCTGTTCAGACCGGAAACAAAAGCAGGATCACCGGCGCAGATCATAAACGGAGGAACATCCTGGGTTACACGTGCCATACCGCCGATCATTACGTTACGGCCAATCTTGCAGAACTGGTGTACCGCAGACAAACCGCCGATAACAGCACGGTCCTCAACGATAACGTGACCTGCAAGTGTTGCAACGTTAGACATAATAACATTATTGCCCACGATGCAGTTATGTGCAACGTGAGTATAGGCCATCATCAGGATGTTATTGCCGATACGGGTTTCGTTGCCTTCACCGCATGCACGGTGAACAGTGCAGCATTCACGGAAGCTGCCGCCGTCACCGATAATAGTATAGCTTTTTTCACCTACAAATTTTAAATCCTGCGGTACCGCACCAATAGAGCAGCCCGGGAAAAAGTGGCAATTCTTGCCGATTTTAGTATATGGATGGATAGTCACATGCGCACCAATCACGCAGCCGTCGCCAATCTCCGTATCTTCGTCGATGACAGCATAAGGACCTACGCTTACGTCCTTGCCGATTTTAGCAGACGGATGAATGATTGCAGTTTCATGGATACCACTAGTTGGCATAATAACCGAACTCATTATTTTCACTCCCCAAATAAGATATTAATCAAGCAATTAAATATAAATATAATACTATAATCACAGGTATCCACGATTTTTAACACTACAAAAATCACAGTTAAATGAATTTAGCATTAATTTTAGCTGTATTGCTCGTTTATTCTACCAATTACAGCTTTTTTGTATTTTGCTGATTAATTTTCTTTCGGGTCCATAATAGCAAAGGTGCAATCGCATTCGCAGGCAACCTTGCCGTCAACCTTACCCTCGCAATGAATGATACCCATGCTGCCGCGCATAATTTTAGTTACCTCAGCGGTGGTTACAACCTGATCACCGGGCACAACCTGCTTGCGGAAGCGTACATTGTCTATTTTAGCGAAAACAGCAATCTTGCCACGGTTTTCTTCCGGATACAGCATAGCAACGCCGCCAACCTGAGCCATAGCCTCAATCAGCAGAACGCCTGGCATAATCGGTTCATTAGGGAAATGACCTAAGAACTGCATTTCATTAGCGGTAATATTTTTAATACCTACTGCGCGCTTCATAGGCTCAACTTCCAGAATGCGGTCAACCAAAAGCATCGGATAACGATGCGGCAGAATCTTTTTAATTTCGTTAATATCTAATACTGTCATTTATTACTCCCCCTTTGTTCTGTAAGCCTGAATTTGTTTAGCGATTTGCGAATTAAAGGCATGTCCTGTTTTTACGGCAATAACATGTGCTTTAATCGGTCCCAGCAGATACAAATCGCCAATGGCATCAAGAATCTTGTGTCTGATCAGTTCATCGTCAAAACGCGGCACAGAAAGAATTTTTTCATCATCAAAAACAACTACATTCTCTAACGAACCGCCAAGGCCCAGTCCCATCTTACGCAACATTTCCAGCTCGGAAGTAAAAGCCACTGTTCTGGCAGCCATAATATCCTTTTTAAAGCTCTCCTTATCGAGCAGGATATCGAAATACTGGGTTCCCAGCATCGGATGACTGTTGATGGATGTAAAAGAAATTCTGTAGCCGTCATAAGGTAAAATAACGATATAACGGTCATTGTCATAAACAGAAAATGCTTTATCAACGGCATATATATGACGTTCTGCCTCCTGCTGCACCGGTTCTGCTTTTTCAATCAGCTCGCAGAAAACCTTAGCACTGCCGTCGGTTACCGGCGGTTCCGGGGAAGACATTTCAATACGGATATTGTCAATCGCCATCATAGACAGCGCACCCATAAGATGCTCAACTGTAAAAACCTCAGCACCGTTTGCACTAAGTGTTGTTGCCTTTACCGTGGAGCTTACATTCTCCGGCAAAGCTTTTATTTCCGGTCTGCCCGGTAAATCGGTACGGACGAAGACAATGCCTGTGTCAGCCTCTGCAGGCTTCAGTGTCATCAGCACATCCTTGCCGGAATGCAGACCAATGCCTGAATAGGATACCTCTTTAGCAATTGTATGCTGGTATTCCTTTTTTTGCTCGGTCATTTTACTCCTCCTTGATCGAATTTATTTTTTTCTGCCAAAACGCTGGCGTCCGTCTTTCCAACGGTCATGCACCCAGAACCACATTTCCGGATGCGCAATAATCTCATGCTCCAGTATTGTCACCAGCTCACGGGTTACCGCATAAAAATCCTGCTCCTTGTTTTTTGTTTTCGGGGTGTACAGGGGAGGATAAATTTTAGCCGTACAGGTGCCATCTGTATTGTTGTGCAGAAATATCGGTAAAATCGGTGAACCGTAAATACGCGAAAGCGCCGCCGGTCCCATAGGGATAATAGAATCCTTGCCGAACAGGTCAATGCGTACGCCATCGTCATTCGTATCCTGATCATAAAGGATACCCAGAAGATTTTTTTCGCGCAGCATACGGCTGATAGCCAGCAGGCCATGCTCGCCACGGTTATAGGTAACCTTCTGTCCCACCATCTGGCGGAATTCATTGATAAGCTTATCCATATGACCGTTGTTCTGCTTACGGGTAATAGAAAGCATCGGGTAACCGTGCAGCGCTACAGTAGCGCCCAAAAGCTCCCAGTTGCCGTAGTGACCTGTAGCCATAATGACGCCCTTGCCCTGAGCATAAGCAGCCTCCAGATATTCCAGGCCCTCTACCTTTACCTTCTTGTCAATATTATCCTTATTCAGCAGCGGGAAGCGCATAACCTCAACGACCATGCGGCCGAAGCGGTGCAAACTGTCTGCAGCGATTTCCGCAGCTCTTGCTTCGTCAACCCCAAGGCATTCGCGGATATTGGCCTCTGCCATCTGCATACGCCAGCGCGGTACAACCGCCACTGCTACGCTGCCCAGGAATTTTGCCACCAGCTTGCGCAGCCACATGGGGGAGATGCACATAAATTTACTAAAAAGCTTGACTATATAATAACCTAACAAGCTTTCACCACCCTATTATTTTTTCAGCTCTGCCAATTCCTTTTCCAGAGCCTTGACGCGCTTGAGCATATCGCCCACCTTGCGCAGATTTGCTTCCTGACGCAGCCATTCCTTCATAGGCATAGCAGGGAAGCCGCCCATAACGGAATTGTCGGGAACATTATTGGTAATGCCGGTTTTGCCGCCAAAGACGCAGTTGCTGCCGATGGTAATATGACCGACAGTACCAACCTGACCGGCAAAGGTAACATTGTTGCCTACGGTTACACTGCCGGAAATACCTACATGAGCAACAACCAGGCAGTTTTCACCTAAAACATCGTTATGGCCGAGATGTACCAGATTATCAATCTTGGTGCCATTGCCAACGATAGTGCTGTCAACGGTAGCACGGTCGATACAGGTGTTGTTGCCAATCTCAACATCATCCTGCAGCACTACATTACCGGTCTGCAGCACCTTACTGTGCTTGCCGTTTTGGGTAATATAGCCAAAGCCGTCGCCGCCGATTACAGAACCGGACTGCAGAATAACTCTGTCACCCAGTACACAGTCCTCACGGATAGTGGTATTAGGATAAATAGTACAATCCTTGCCCATTTTTACGCGCTTGCCGACATAAGCATGCGGATAGATTACGCAGCCGTCGCCGATTTCGGCATCATCCTCAACAACAGCAAAGGGCTGAATAGCAACATTGCTGCCGATTTTTGCCTTCTTGGATACATAAGCATAAGGACTGATAACACGCTCAACCTCTTCCTGCGGGCGGAACAGCTCCAGCAGCGCAGCAAAAGCCGCACGCGGATTAGCAACTCTGATAACCGGACGACCGTCCAGCTCCGGGTCTTCGGGACTGAGAACCATTACGCCTGCCTTGCTGAGATGGCAGTGCTCTACATGAGGCGGCACTGCAAAGGAAATATCCTTAGGACCTGCCTCAACCAGTCCGTTAACGCCGGTAATGCGCAATTCGGGGTTATCATGCTCTACCGTGCCTTTTAAAAATTCTGCTAATTCTTGTACACTCTTCTCCATTTCATACCTCCACCATAAAGCCGCTTACGCAAAAAGCGGACGGACTATCCGCCCGCTTCAGGGTGCTGCTTATTTCATTTTTGCAATTACGTCACCGGTAACATCGGTACCGCCCTGAGGAACGGCACGCTTGTCTAAAATAGCGCCCAGCTTTTTCTCGTCTGCAACTTGCTTCAGAGCAGTATCCAGACTTGCCTTCAGCTTATTTTGAGCCTCGCTTTGAATCAGCTTGGCTTTAGCGCCGTAATCTTCGGCAACCTTTTTGGCATCATCGCCGGTTTTACCTGCCATATCCTTATCCATCTGAGTTTTCAGATCGGTCATTTTTTTAGTTACATCTTCCTGAGTGGTTTTTACGATAGGAGCTTCAGCTTCAATCTTGCTCATATCAACAGTACCAAAATCAGCATTACGTCCGCTGCAGCCGAAAGTAAACATAGCTGCTGCAATCATCAGACCGGCAATAATTTTTTTCATAATTTTTAACCTCACTTAATTATAGCTCATATCAGGCCCGGGCACTTAACAACATCATGCCTTTTTCAGGGCCTTTATTATAGCAGCGGTAATATCCTCTGCCTTCATATTAACTCTAAACTTATTGAAAACAATAGTATAGCCGCGCTCATGCGCCAGCTTCACAGCCTGGCTTTCGATATCCTGATTGATTTGCTTCTTCAGGCTATCGTTCTTTTCCTGCTGCTTATCAATTTCCCTGTCTATAATACTCAGTGCATTATTTAAGGCCTTCGGTGCCGCGTCAAGCATTTCCTTGTCGCGTTCCTCCGGTGATTTAAGCTGCTGCATAGCCTGAGCATGCTGCTGCTGCGCCATATCGCGCATCCGCTGTTCGGCCTCTGCCTTGTACGGCAGTACCTTAGCATCAACCAGACGGCGTTTTTCCGCCTGCAGCTCGGCAATCTGCGCACCACGCTCTTTCTGCAGCTCCTGCAGCTGTTTTTCAACCTCCTGACGTTCATCAGGCTTCATCTTAACAGCCTCCAGGATAGCCCGCAGATTAAATAATTTAAGCTTATAGGCTTCTTCAACATTCTTTTTGCGTTCTGCCAGCTGATTGTCAGCTTCCGCCTCGGCCTGGGCCGCAAACTTCTGCAGCTTGGCATTTTCAATCTCCCTCTGTTCTACCATACGGGTATTGAAATCAGCCTCCATAAAGCTTTGCTGGCTGAGCTGCCGCAGACTGCGCAGCTTATTCAGGCTGCTTAGCTGCGCCTTAGCCAGTTCTTCCTGACCTTTACGCTTATTAAGCAGATCCTGCAGAATTTTTTCACCCTGCTCCAGCTTCGCATACTGAGGATGAGCACTTACAGCCTGCTCCCAGTTGATAACAGCAATTTTTTCCTGCGGTCCCCGGACATTGGTACTGCATGCCGAAATCAGCAGAGCAGCTGCAATAATAGCACTTATTTTTACCAGCTTGTTCTTCTTCATGCCTGCCTCCAATAACATTGCTGTACATCCGTAAATACCGCGATTAAATTGACATTACACAAGGCAATCTGCCAACTTCAGAGCAGCAACGCGCTGAAGAAGCTGTTATTTGCCTGCCTGCATAGACTTGGCAACCTCGTCAGTAATATCTACACCGCCGAAAACAACAGTGTTCTTATCTACTACAACTGCCAGACCTTTTTTGTCGGCAATCTTTTTGATGCTGGCTTCGATTTTCTTCAGCACAGGGTCCATCAGCTCTTTTTGTTTGTTGGCCAAACGTTCCTGAGTCTGAGTATAATACTTTCTCTTTTCTGCCTCGTTCATGGTCTTGCTTTTCTCATTGAAATCCTTTTGGGCAGATTCGATTTCTTTGTTCATAGCTTCGTTAACTTTGCTCAGATCCGGGCTTTGTGCTACCAGCATCTGATAGTTGACTACACCGATAGCGGATTCGCTGGAAGCGGCAAAAGCACTCTTGCCTACACCGCTCTGCGTTACGGAAAGCGCAAAGCAGCCCAGTACGAAAATAGCTGCAATAAACAAGGAGATCAGCTTTACATTTTTAGGGTTACGCAATTTCTGCATCATAATCTAAATCCCTACCTTCTTTTCCTTATACAAAAATTCAGAAGCTACAACAGCAGAAAACAGCAACAAGCTGCCGTCATCCGTTTTTGTACTGTCTGTTGCAATAATATATCTTATTATATCAGCCTGCGCTAATTCTTTCAAGAATTGCTAGAGATTTCCTATAAGACGCAGGTAAAATTCACTGCCGCCGTAAACATATTCCGCGCTGAGGAACTCATGAATGCGGTAGCGCACCGCAAATTCATTACGGTTATCACCGGAAAAATGCTCGGCCCGCAAACGCCATTTAGGACTAAGGCTGTACTCCAGGCGATAATTATTGTCGCCTATCGGTATCCGCCGTACGTAGCTCCAGCCGCTCTTGCCCCAATAATGCGTATAGCCTGTACCGAAGCGCCATTGTACGTCATCCAGGACAACCTCCGCCTCGCCGAAAATCTCATCGCGCGGCGAAATCATTTTACCAAGATGGGCCTTGCCGGAAAGGTTTTCCTTATTGCGGCCGATGTCGCCATAGCCCTCAAACCAGATTTTATAATCATCCGATTCAATCATAATAATTACGCCCATATCAGCACCGGGCGTAATTTTAACCTCCGGACGCAGCTGATAATTTTTTACTTCCGGCTCAGTCATGAGCTTCTCTAAAAGCTGCTGCTCCAGCTCCTGGCGATGCCTTTGCACATAAGCAACAGGCAAACCACGCAGCTTGTCACATTCGCCGGCATATTTATACTTCAGCTTCATTAAAAGCACATTGGGAATAGCCTCGCTGCGCAATTCATAGCGGATATTACGCACCAGCTGTCCTACGGGATAGATAACCACCTGCACTACCGTGCGTCCGTCCTCCTGCAGCACATCCACCGCCGGCTTAAATTCCGGCAACTGTGCCTGCACCTCGCTGCGTACCAGCTTGCGCAGTACGCCGCCAGCCCAGTCACCGGCATCCACCGAAGCGCCGCTGATAGCCTGCTCCAGCTGAGCATGCAGCGCAGGAATACGCTGCTCGAGCAGCGCCGCCGTCTGTGGCTCTACTCCAGAAAACTGCAAATCGATAAGCGGCTTTTCGATAACCTTGTTCCAGGGACGTGCATACAGCTTCACCTGTGTAGTTTCGCCTACATCCAGCTTAACATCGGTAAGCTCGTAGCCGGTGAATACCCTGTCGCCGATTTCCGTCAGCAGGCGGGCATAGTCCTCCCCGGCCGCGGCAATCATCGCCGTATCCTTATCAATAAACAGCTGGTCCGCCACCACCTGCATACTGCCGCTCATCTTCTGCAGCAGCAGTTGACTGGTGCCGCCGTTAGTATCTATAACTTGTACTTCTACACTGTTAACCGGTGCAGAAAAAGCATGCTGCAATGGCAAGATGCTTGTCATTGCAGCACAGAACAGAATCTTATTCAGCTTCATAGCCTAAATATTCTCCGCAAAATCAGAACTGTCCACCAAAGCTGAAGTGGAACTTGCCACCATCCTCGCCGTAGCCATAGTCCAGCTTAACCGGTCCCAGCGGAGAGTTGATACGCAGACCTACGCCGTAGCTGTTCTTGAGCAGTCCCATATCAAATTCATCCTCATGGCGTTTATCCCATGCATAACCGTTATCGGTAAAGAGTACGCCCTGAACTTTCTTGACAATCGGGAAGCGGTATTCCAGAGTTGCCTTCAGCATGCTGTTGCCGCGGAACTGGTCATCCTCATAGCCACGCAGTGTATCACTGCCGCCCATGGTGAAGCGTTGAGACAACGGCATATCGCCGCTGGCATAGCCTGCGCCCAGGTTCAGTGCCCAAACGCTTTCGCCGCCTGCACGGAAGTAGTAGCGCCAGTCAGCGGTCCATTTGGTGAAGTCAAAGTCACCGCCCATGCCGCCGGCCCATTCTACGCTGTAGCCGATACGCTTGCCTTCATGCGGATCATAGATGTTGTCGCGGGAATCATATACGCGGCCGAAGGTAATACTGCGGGTAACACCAAAGTTTTCCTTACGGCGCTCAGCGGCAGTCTTAGGCATCCAAGATTCATATTTACCACTTTGATAAATAACTTTTCCGCCTTCTTCTTTGTAGAATTTATCCTCGTAATATTGATTCTCATCGCCTTCGTAGCCGTCAGCTTCGCCCTTGTAGATATCATCACGGTTTTTAAGCGTAATATAGTTGCTGACAAATTCATTATGGGTTCTGCGGCTAAAGGTAATTTCCTGACCGCGACGCTTTTTGTCATAGCGGGCAATTTCGTCGCCGTCGCTATTGTAATCGGCATATTCGTTGGTGATATCGTAAAGGTTAATGGTAGCACTGGTCTCTTTATCATCCAGCCAGGGGCGGGTATAGCTGAAGTCATAGTTCTTGTTATCCTCGCCGCCGAACTCCCAGCGCAGGTTAATCTTGTCACCGATACCACGGAAGTTCTTATCGCCGATGGAAACCATGCCTACAAAGCCGTCGGCATTGCTGTAGCCTGCGCCGATGCCAAAGGTACCGGTGTTCATTTCAACTACGGAAATTTCTACTTCAACACCGTTCGGCTCACGGCCCGGATTCAGCTTAATGTTAACGTCTTCAAAATAGCCCAGATTATATACGCGCTGCATGCTGCGGCGGGCAGCCTTGGCATTGAACGGCTCGCCTTTTTTCAGCTTCATTTCACGGGTAACAACATAATCCTTGGTTTTTACGTTGCCCTTAACCTTGAAGCCTTCAACAATACCTTCGTTGACAGCAACCTTCAGAGTACCGTCCTTTTCCATATGCACGTCGGTAACACGCGCCAGTATGTAGCCGTTGGAACGGTATTCCTCTTCCAGCTTCTGTACGCATTTATTAATATCCTTCAGGTTGGCAATTTTGCCCTGCTCCAGATCAAAGAAGCTTGCAACCCTTTGCTTGTTCAATACAGTGTTGCCTTCAACATCTGTTTTTTGGTATACAGGGTTTTCCATAACATGGTAAATTACCTGTACACCTTCCGGTACCGTCTTGAATTCCGGACGCAGGTCATAGAACCAGCCCAGATCATAAATAGCGCTCAAATCCTCGCTCAGGCCTGCTTCGGTAAACTGCATGCCGGGTTTGGTTTTCAAAGCAGCGGCAATTTCAGCCTCAGGCACAGTAACATTACCCTCAATAATCTGCTTGGTAATGGTCTCGCCAATGTAAGGAGCCAGCTTGTTTTCATCCTGATGTTGTGACGGTGCAGTCTGCGTTACAGAGGTATCAGCACCCATAGCAGGTGTCTGAATTTCTTGGGCATAGACAGGTGCGGCCAGCATCATTGCTGTCAGGCCTACTGTCAGAGGCCGCCATAATTTTTGTTTCTTCAATTGATATTCCTCCTCATATTTCATTTAGAGTTACTCAACTCAACTCGCGCTGACTGCACTAATTTGTGCATATCGGCTTTAGATATAGTAACACGGTCGGGAGCGCCTTGTTTCTCCTGTACCGGTGTATCCTTAGCTTGCTGCTTCTGTATAGCTGCAGTCTTAGGCACCGCAGCCCGCACCGGCATTTTTTGCTCCGGCTTGACCACAGGTGCTGCCACAGGCGGCGGCAACGCGGCCTGCGCCTTCGTGCGGTAATGGTTTCTGGCAAAGCACCAGCCGCCGAAACCGGCAACTACCAGTAAAACAGCTGCACAGCCTGCCAGAACTTGCCGGTTCCAGCTCCAGGGGCGGTCCTTCTTCCGACGCAGATTTTTCAGCTCAGCCTCCGCCAGCATCAAATCAAGCTCGCCCCGTATATCCTTATTATCCATAAAGCTTTGCTCCGCCTTATCCAGACTGCTCTTTATGCAGCGGATGCGTTGAAACAATGTACGGCTTGACTGCGTCATGCTTTTACCCCTTTCTGTGCATAATTGTTTTTAATAACTATGTCTTATATAATCGTCTGCTGCCTTGAGTTTTCACAAGTCATTTCAGATGATTACAACAGATTTAGTAAAGCTAACTTGCGTTTTCGCTTTTTTTCGTTATTTATCAGCCTAAATACTATTCCTTATTAAATTCATGTATAAAGCGGGAAAGCATTCCGCGGATACGGCGCACACCCTGCTTCTGCAGACGGTAAACATGACCGAGGCTTACATCAATAGCATCGGCAACTGCCTGCGCCGGCCTTTCCTCCAGATACATTCCCTGCAGCACCTGCTGCTCCTTCAGCGGCAGACGGTCCATCGCCTGCGCCACCTTTTCGCAGAGCATATGCTGTTCTGTCACTTCGCTGGGAGATGCCAGCTCCGACGGCAGAGCATCACTTAAGGTAAAGCCCTTGGACAGTTCACTGTCCAGATACAGCATGCCCTTATCCGTGCTGTGTCTCAGATAATCTACCATGCTTCCTCTGATACGGTATGAGGCAAACAGGCTGAAGGCTACCTGACGCTTATAATCATAACTTTCCGCCGCTTCCAGCAGTCCCACCATGCCTTCCTGAATCAGCTCCATTGTATCGGCCTCAGGCAGCCTGAAGCTCGACGCAATTTTGAAAACCAACGGCTGGTAAGCTGTCATCAGGCGCTGATGCGCTGCTTCGTCACCGGCAGCATCACGCCGCCAAAGCTCCAGCTCTTCTTCCGGCTCCAGCAGCGAAGTCTTGCGCAGCTCTTCCAGATATCCTTGCAGCATCTGTTCACCTCCTCTCGTAAAATATTCTTTGCTTAGAACGAAATCTTATATTCCAAGCCATACCAGTCCTTCGGATCCTTCGACATATCGTAGCTGCGTGAATAAGTGATATTCATGTGCTTACTGATATCGTACTGTCCGAAAATGCTTCTGTCAACAGCATCAAAGCTTGTTGTATAACCAAGCATAAAATTATTATTAAGATATTTGCTTACTAAAACATTATACTGGTTTTTCTCATCTGCCGTCAACTCTTTATTCCGGTCGTAAGCGCTTTCAAAGCCGATACCAGAGCGTGTTTTACCGGTATAGATACGGAACTGGTCAAGTCCCAATGTCTGTTTGACAAACATCTCCACGTCACCCAGCACTGTCATCTGCAGGCCGACAGTCATCAGATTTGCCATATCATCACCGGTAACCTCGTTACTGCCTGCACTTTCACGCTGCAGCGTCAGCATACGCACAATCGTATTTTGTGTCAGCGGCGGATCACTTGTCAGCTGCAAATCCATTTCGCTTACGGGGCCGTTAATCTTCATAAAGATATTATAACGGCTGAAGCGCGCTGTGCTGTCCAGATTTACGTTCGGCAGGAAGCTGCCGGGATCAACCCATACCAAACCTGCCTGATTCAGCTTAAAGTCTGTACGCAGATATTTGACTGTACCCTTATCGGCCTTAATTGTGCCGTCAATCATCGGGAATACTGTGCTGCCTTTGATATCGATGCCACCCTTAAGCCAGATATCATACAGATAGCTGTTGTACAGATGTACCTTCGGGCCCAGTACCAGCTTCATATCGAGGCCTATGTTGCTGTCGCCCTCACCCAGCTCGGGAACTGTCGGCATATTAATAAGAACATCATCCAGACGCAAACTGCCGGCAAGCCGCGGGCGGAAGGCCATCGGCGGTGCAGCATTACCCTTACGGTTTTTCATATCCGGATATTGCTCCGGCTGCAGAGTTACATCACTCGTAATCGTACCGGTGAAAATCTTGGAGGCCAGCTGTGCCTTATCTGCCTTGATATGCAGACTGTAGGCTGTATCAGCATCGGTATGCAGTGCATAGCTGCCTTCGGCACTGAGCGTGCCCTTGCCTAATTTAGCAGAAAGATTCTTCAGCTGTACAGTATTGCCGTTAAACAACACATCCAGATTGATATCATCAAAGACTGTATTTATATATTTTACCTTAACGCTGCCGCCGTCTATTTTAACCGAACCGAAAAGCAGCGGCTCCTCCAGTGTACCGGCCAGACGGATTTTGCCCTGAGTATCGCCTACGCCCCATTCAACCATTTTGGTAAGCGCCGGCAAAATTCCCAAGCGCGCCTTATCCAGATCCATCACAATATTCATCTGTGCATCAGGATTACGGCGTTGCTTTTTATCGCGGAACAAATCCAGCGGAATATCACCCGCTGCGCTGACGCCGTAAGCATCCTTAGTGGCAATCAGCTGCTGCAGCTTAATATTGTCGTCGGCCAGCGCCAGCATTGCGGTAAGCTCGTCCACACTTACGCCGGCAACAGAACCGTTGGCAATTTCCAGCGAAGCTGTTCCCTGAGGATTGTCAAAGCTGCCATGCACCTGCACCAGCATATCCGTTTCGCCTTTAATTTCCGGCGGGTTCTTCATGACTGCAGTTACGATTGCCGGGTTAGCCTTTACTGCGGCAACCTCTACATCCAGCTGCTTCTGCTTAATATCAATCGAACCGCCGACAGCGATAATTCCTCTATCGCTTACGCCGTCCTGCTCCTGCAGTCTGACATTGTCAAAATGCAGTACGCCGCCCTTATCCACGCGTCCGTCAAAACGCATGTGGGCATAATTAAGATCATGAATTTTTACATTATCGGCTGCAGCCGTAATCTTTACACCTTCGCCATGGCCTTTGTAGCTGAACAGCAGCTGTCCCTGCATCAGGCCTTTGATATCATAATCCAGACGCGCCATGCGCAGCAGGCCGCCGATATCACCCCAAATATTTTCCACCTTGCCCTCAATATAATGCTGTACAAGGTTGAGATTAAGGTCTGCACTGTATAAGCCGTAATTGACAGGATCGTCACGATAAGGCTGCTTAAAGGAAGCATTCAGCTTATTCTTATCACGTCCGTTGCTGGCAAGCGTTCCTTCCAGCTCCGTCAAAGCTTCACCATTGACAGTTATCTTTTCACTGCTGACTTCGCCGTCAAAGAAGGGAGCTGTGAGCGTACCGCTCAAATGTCCCTTGGCATTGACCTTGCCGCCTAAATCAATCGTATCATCACTTATCGGCAAATGCTCCAGATCAACATTCTTGGCATCCATAACAAAGTTCAGTCTGCGGTCGGCCGTCATGGTGCCATCCAAGGTCAGGCTGCCGTAAAAAGCATTGACTACAAAATCCTGCAATCTCAGCAGGCCGTCCTCATAAGCATAATGACCGCTGATATTATTAAACAGCTGCTTGGCGGCACTGCCGTCGGCAGCATGCACCTCGCCATGAATATAAGGATGGCTGAGGCTGCCCTTTATCTGCATAGTATTATCAAGATTACCGGTAACTATATCAGGCTTGCCCACAAGCACCATCAGCGGCTCAATGCGCACATTCTTCGTTGTCAGCGTAAGGTCCGCCACAGGCTCTGCACCCTGCAGGTTAACGGTACCGTTAAGAATATGCTGTCCCTGATCCATATGTGCGGTAAAATCCTTAAAGCCCAGGATATTATCCTTCATGCTGATAATGCCATGCGCTTCGTTAAGCTTCTGCGACATAAATTCAGCCTGCGCCAGCTGTACCATACCGGAAAACTCAGGAGCGTCCAGCGTACCGCCTACATCAAAGCCGGTAGAGCACAGTCCGCGTCCATCCTGACCGGCCGCAGCCAGTACGGAATCAATCGGGAAATCTGCCATACGTCCGTGAACAGCCAAAGCGCCATCCTTGGCAACATGGCCCTTGGCAGCCAAGGTCCCGCCGCCGTAGGCAAAAAAGCTGAGGTCGTCAATATTAAGGCCCTTGCTGTCATAGCTGCCGTCAAAGGCTAAGCGTTTAAGCTTCAGGCTGCGCCAGCTGATATCCATTGTATCGGCAGCAGCATGCAGCGTAAGCTTGTCCTGCACCAGCTTGGCCAGAACAGCCAGCTTGCCGTTGATATGTACCTGCTCCTGCTGTTTACCGGGCAAATTCTGCGTAACCTGCTGCAGCTGTGCGTCTGCCGTCAGCACCTGCTCCTTAAGGTCATACGTACCGTTAGCGGTAATCGTACCGCCGCCGTATTGCGCGCTCACGTCATGGAGCTGCACAACGTCCTTAGATACGTCAAACGGCACACGCAGCTTTTCCGCCTTATAGCCTTTATAGGCCAAGGCATCACTGCTCAGCACGCCAAAGCCGGAAGGCGCATCTGTGTTACGCAAATCCGCTTCACCCTCCAGGTGCAGCTTCTGCCCGTCAACCAGAGCGTCAATACTGCTGACGCTGACAAGGTTTTCATCCGCGCGTACCAGGCCGTCAAGCTGCAGACTGTGCTGCTCGCCTGCCAGACTCAGCTTGCCGCTGAGTGCTGCCAGCTTCACTTCACCGCTAAAGCGCTGCTTGCCGTTCTTATTCACATAAATCAGAGCAAGCTTGCCTAAGCCGCCCTGCAGCTCATCGACATTACCGTATTGCTTAGCCAAAGCAGCATAGGGTGCCAGCGCCAGCTTATCGCCGGTCAGCTTCATGCGGCCCTCGCCCTTGGTAGTCATCGTACCGGCCAGCTTCAGCTTATCGGCACCGCTTGTCACAGACAAATCCACGGCAAAATCAGGATTGGCACCGCCGTTGATATTGCCTTCCACGCCAAACTGCCACTTGCCCTGCGGCATAGTTACCACCAGCTCGCCCTTGTCTACCGCCAGCGTACCGTAAAAAGGCGTTTCCTCAGAATCCGACGGCTTCAGCAGATTCTGCATATTCCATTTATTTTTGTCATTCATTGTGAGATATATTTTCGGGCGCATCACATCAATCCTGCTCAGCGCACGCTCAGGCTTCTGCATTGCCAGCCAGGGTCGCAGCGTAAGCACAGTACGCGGCAGCTCGGCCACCTTCTCGCCCTTGGCATCCTTTACGACAACGTCCGTCAGCTCGGCCGTCAGGCCGCCTTCCCATTTCAGGCCGCCGATAGAAACACTGCCGTTGATGTATTTCGTTGCCAGCTGCTGCATTTGCGGTATCGCCTGCTTAATATACTTAGGCATCACCGTATGGACTAAAAAGATATAGCCTGCCGCAAGCAGTATGATTAACGCTCCAACAAATTGTAGATATTTTTTCATGACACTTCACCATTCAATAGTTTAACAAAATTCTATGACAAAAATATGACAAGACTGTTTTTTATATACTTCGACTTTTATTTATTCGACATTATCAGAAAACATCCTCTTATTGAGAAGAAATTTCTTTTATCCGCTGAAATCTCGGCAAAAAATATATAAAAAAGCCGGTGAAGCTTATGCCTCACCAGCTTACTTGTATCATCAAATATTAAATTAAGCCTTAATTATTTGTCAGCTTCTTCAGTTGCTTTTGCTGCTTCGGCAGTTTTGGCAGCCTGTACCTTTACGGCAGTAGCAGGATTGCTCATCGGTACGCCGATAGAGGTTTCCAGTGCTGTCTTGGAGGTATTGTAATCATACAGAGCCTTAGTATAGTTGGTCTTAGCCTGAGTCAGCGCAACCTGAGCATCGAGAACGTCAGTATTGGTGCCAACGCCAGACATATAACGCAGCTGAGCGATACGGTAATCCTCATCAGCCTGCTCTACAGCCAGCTTAGTAGTGCTGATGCGTTTTTCTGCTTCGCGCAGTCCCAGGTAATTGCTGCGAACGTCCAGATTTACAGAGTCCACGGTATTGCGGTAGGTTTCCTCAGCCTTTTTCAAATCAGCCTCGGCACCATGAATCTTGGACAGGGTTACACCGGTATCGAAAACATTCATACTGACATTTACGCCGACACCCCATTTGCCGTTGTCATCACCGGGCCAGCTGCTGTCACTCCATTGCTGAGTAGCGCTGGCAGCAACCTGCGGCATATGACCGCTGCGGGCAACCATCAATGCGCCCTTGGCAGCATCCACGCCATATTTAGCCTGCATCAGCTCAGGACGGTGCTCGGCAGCATAAGCCAGGCAGTCATCCATGTTTTTATCATAAGCATTATAAACAAGCAGATTATCAAGCTTCAAGTTCGTATCCATCGGCAGGCCGACGATTTTGTTCATGTTCGCTTCGGCAACCTGATAGGCATTTTCTGCCTGAATCAGTGTCTGCTTAGCGTTGGCCAGCTCCACCTGAGATCGCAGCACGTCAACCTTGGCTACCACGCCAACGTCATACTGTGCCTGAACATTTTTCAGATGGTCCTCCAGACGGGTAACGGATTCCGCACTGAGTTTCTGGATATTATCTGCCTGCAGCATATTAAAATAACCGTCGGTAACGGTAGAACGCATTTCGTTATAGGTGCGTTGTACGCCAACCTCATTGTATTGATAGTTAGCCTTTGCCTGTTTAATAGTACCGCTTAATTTACCGCCGGTAAAAATCGGCAAAGAAGCATTTAGGCTGTTGGCATGATTGTTGCCGATACCCTTGGTCCAAATGCCGGGAGCAGCTTGCTGAGCATCATCATAACCGCCGCGTTGAGTAGTATGGTTAGCGCTAATGCTGATACCGCGGCTCTGGCGGGCAGCGTTGTAGCTGGCACGGGCGCTGTCAAGCTCGTATTGGGCAATGCTTACAGTCGGGTTGGTCTGGAAAGCACGCAGCATAGCGTCATCCAGGTTTAAAGCAACGGTTTCGCCGGCAAAAGCACTTTGGCCCAGTGCCATGGTCAGCGCTGCAGATAAAAGCAAGAAACGTTTTGTTAATTTATTTCTATTCATCCGAAAAACCTCCATTTTCTAAAACTGACTAACCAGTCAGTAGTAAAATTATATATTTATTTAGGGCTGTTTGTCAAATATTTTTTAGAAATAAGTACGCACACCCATATAAGTATTAGCTTTATTACCGCGCACATCCATGGTTTCGCCGTAAAGCGACAGGTTATCATGCAAACGGAATTCGCCGCCCAGACGCACCTTGAGATCATCAAAATCGTATAATTGGGAATACAATCTGAAGTCCCTGCCTAAATCATAGCTGGCCCCGACACCGAAGTCACCCTGCATAGCACCCATACTGAAGGCAGCGTTGCCATACTGACGGCCTACGAGAAAATCAAATTTATTGGCATTGCCGATGTCATAACCGCCCATATAAAGGAAGGTATCATCCGCAGGATGCAGCGTTACGCCTAAGCTGCCGCGCCAGTCGCCGCCCTTGGCAGCAAAGCCGGCGTCAGTCGAAACCTTCGCCTCGGTGAGGGTTCCCAAAATCCTGTTGGCACGCTCGCTCGTTTCCTTGACGTTCACCAGCGTTTCCTTCAGCGACTTTTGTGTCACCGGGTCCTTCGCTACTGTTTCCAGCACCTCGACAATATTTTCCATACGCTGGCTGGTGTCTGCCATATTTTGGGCAATGGCAGCCACATTTTGGCCTGTCTTGCCGTTATTGTCCACACCGGCCATAATGCTTTCGATATGTGCCGCCGTGCCGTTCATGCGATGGCTCAGCTCATTAATCTGATGAATCATCGAAGTAATATCCTGCTGGTTGGCTACTGCCACATCAGCCATTACCTTCGTGAAGGTATTCATGTTCTCGGCGATGTCATTCATATTTTTAAAGCCGGATTTCATGGACTGCTGTACTTCCTTGTCGCCAAAAACATTTTCAAAGGCGTTGGCGATATTTTCCATACGCTTTACCAGATCACCGGAGGAAGCAAAAAATTCGTCCATACCGCCGCCGGGAACACCGTTAATCGTGCTGCCTTCGGCTACATAGCCCTGCCCCTGCTTGGCCGGAGGAATAACGCTGACAAATTTTTCGCCCATAATACCGTCGGAAGAAATCGTAAAGGTTGCTCCCTGCGGTATTTTGATATCATCGTTGATTTCTGTGATAACCTCTACCTTATCCGGTGCCACATTGATTTTTTTGACCGTGCCTACCTGCACGCCCGCATAGCGCACAACATGCCCAGGCATCAGTCCGCTTACCTGAGGATAGTTAATGCGCAGCTCATAGCCTTTTTTGCCAAAGCTGAAAGCACCCATAAAGGTAATAATGCCGGCCAGCACCACAGCGCCGCCTAATGCAAAGGCACCTACCTTAACCTCACTGCTGCTCATCCTTCTCCTCCTCTTTCAATTCCATGCCGTTAATAAATGCTTTAACAATAGGATTAGTGCTGTTTTTTATCTCCGCAACCGTGCCTATCTGCACAATGCGTCCATTGTATAGCATAGCGATACGGTCGGCGGCATAATAGGCCGATTCCATATCGTGTGTTACCAAAACCGATGTTACTCCCAGCGTCTGCTGAGTTTTGCGTATCAGCCTGCTGATGGTCATCGTCATTACCGGGTCCAGACCTGAGGTCGGCTCGTCATAAAAAACCATCTGCGGCTGCATAGCCAGCGCCCGCGCCAAACCAACGCGCTTTTTCATACCGCCGGAAAGCTCTGACGGCAGCATGTGCTGCGTATTCGGCATGCCTACCATTTCCAGCAGCTTGCCGACGCGTTCCTGTATTTCCTTCTCCGGCAGCTTAAAATGCCGCCGCAGGCCAAAGGCTACATTCTCGCCTACACTCAAAAAGTCGAATAAAGCGGAATACTGAAAAACTACGCCCATGTGCTGACGCAGCCCATCCCATTCATCCTCGGTGAAGGAGCTTACCTCCTGACCGTCGATAATAATACTGCCGGAAGTAGGTGCCAGCAGTCCTGTCAGCAGCTTGATGATGGTACTCTTGCCTGTACCGGAAGGACCGATAACCGCCAGTGTTTCACCCTGACGTACATCCAAATCAAGATTATCAAGAATTACCTTGTTGCCGAAGGCCATTTTAAGTTGTCGGAGCTGAATCATAGCTTCGTTTGACATTCTGCCGACTCCTTACACATACAAAACGATAGAAAGAAAATAGTTGGTGATAAACACCAGAATAATCGAAAGCACTACCGAGGCCGTGGTCGCCAGACCAACGCCCTCAGCGCCGTTCGGAGCGTTCAGGCCCTTATAGCAGCCCACGATAGCAATTATCGCACCAAAGACACAGCTTTTGACCATGCCGCCAAATACGTCATAGAACTCTGCCAGTGTCCTGATAGAATTTTCATAAGTAAAGCTGCCGATGCCGGCGTAATAATGCGCCACAACCCAGCCGCCGATATTACCGATAAAGTTGGCAAAAACAACCAGCACTGGCATCATCAGCACCAGCGCAATAAAGCGCGGCACCACCAGATAGCTCACCGGATTGGCAGCCATAACACGCAGCGCGTCAATCTGCTCGGTAACCTTCATCGTGCCAAGCTCCGCCGCAATCGCCGCACCTATACGGCCGGCAACAACAACGCCTGTCAGCACCGGCACCAGCTCACGCGCCATAGCGATAGCTACAATGCCGCCTACGGAAGAGGACGCACCCAGACGCACGAACTCCTTTGCCGTCTGTACGGAAAATACCATACCGGTACAGAGAATCGTCATCATTACAATCGGCAGCGAATCCGCTCCCAACAGTGCCATCTGACGCACAACCTCCTTAGCGTTGGCATCCTTCAAACGTCGCAGCGTCGCCAACAGCAGCAGCGTCAGCTTGCCGCTGGCAGCACAGAAGGCCAATATTCTGTTGCCCATTGCTTCACAGATAGATTTCAGCATCTTTACATCCTTATCTTCAGCTTTTTCTACATAATTATTATACCGCCAAATTATGGCGAATGTATGACACAAAACAGCCATACCGATACAGTAATATGAAAAATTTTGTTAAGTGAACGGAAATATCACTCGACAAAATTACTTGTCAACGGTAAGCACGATTTCGCTCTCGCCATCAATAATAAAATCAAAGGGATACTTCTGTTTGAACGGAGAGCCTTGCAGCATACCCGCAAGGCCTGCATCGTTAGCAGCAGCCTCCGGATTCGGCGGCTGCATTTGTCCCATCGCTACATCAATAATCAGCTCATTATTCTTGTCGGCTGTATTCACGCTCTTGATATAATCGCTGAGCTTGTGACGTGTTTCCTTCTTCTTGGCTGCAGGAACACCCTCGGACTGCTGCTTGCGCAGCAATTCGATAGCCCAGGCCATGCTGCTGCCGCCGCGCACGTTCAGTGCCAGCTTGCCGCCCGGATGATCCTTAGGCACCTTGAAATAAACCGTCTTGGTAAATTCTTCGCCACGGTAAGGCTTCATAGTAACATCAATAGCTACCTTATCACCGGGCTTAACCTTGGCGTTCTTGGTGCGCACGTTAAGAATTTCCGCTACCTGCACCGCATTGCTGACCTCTGCCTCTACGTTAATGCCGTAAATCTGCACAGGCTCAAACTTGTTCTGCATCAGAATCGTTACAGCCTCCGTCAGCTCCGCATCCAGGTTCTTCAGCAGCGCATCATTGGAATAATACATATTTTCGCGATCAATCGTCAGCATTTCCTTCTTGCTGTCCACACCGGTAATGGTAAAATGCAGCTTGGCAGTACCGCCGCCGTTGCGGTCCACAGTCTTGCTCACCGTATTGACTACCGCCGCATCCACCATCGAAGGCACCAGCTGCTCATCGTCAATCAGACGCATACGCATGCTGTTGGCCTGTCCGCGGCTGCTGTCATTAACAGTAACAAACATCGGAATAGAAGCAGGCTGCTTGCCGACCACGCCACCGATACCGCTGGCACGGTCCTGAGTAATGCTGCCGATTGCCTCGCCCAGATTGCCTACCTTATAGCTGCTTTGCAGGTTAGGCACTACGCCCAGCACCCACACCTTATTCATAAAGAAATTGCTGCTGCCGCGCTGCATAAAGGGATGGCCGAAGGCCAGAATCTTACCGCTGTCATCGGTCCAGGTAACAGTACCGAGAGCGCCCAAAGTCATATCACCCTGCATCAGAGCAACACCGACACTGCTGCCCGGCTCCAGCGGCTTATCGCTGGAAGCGCCTGTGCCGCCGCTGTTGACAGCAGTCAGGCCGAAGGGCTGCAGCTTCTCCTGCAGATATTCCATACCGTATTCCGTAAAACCGCCTGCCATCAGCGCCGTTCCTTTAGGAATCCAGTCTGCCGGCAGCTCTCTCGGTTCGTCCAGCAGCGGCAGCATTTTGCCGATTGGTGTCAGGAAGCAGTAATGCGGGTCGTTGAAGGTCTTGCCGAAGGCCACAGCACCGACAAGTCTGCCGTCTACATAAACAGGACTGCCGCTCATGCCCTGAGCAACACCGCCTGTCTTTTCAATCAGATCGCCGTAAAGGCGCACAAAAATATTATATCCCATAGCTTCACTGCCGTTGACACCTAAAATTTCTACATTGAAGGTTTCAATAGTATCACCGCTGATAACGGTTTTACCTATGCCCTGCATACCTGCACGCAGGTCACGCACCGGCATCAGAGGAACATTGGCGGCAGCTGCCGTCAGCAGCTGGCAGCAAAACAATAATGCTAATAAAAATACTCTCATACTCGCTCCTAAAAATAAAATATTTACCGGTCCGCTTCCGGTATTTTGCTCTATAATACTACAAAAACCGGCGGCTAAGAAGCTCGCCGGTTTTCTTTACCGTTATTCACTCACCTTAGCTACAACCTGCTGTGCCTCAATCTTATCACCGGGTTTCACCAGTACCTGGCTAACCTTACCTGCAGTTGTAGCACGTGCAGCAGCAATACTGCCGCCAGCTATAGATTTTACCTTTACCAGAATGTCACCCTGCTTAACCTGAGTGCCCTCCTGTGCCAGTCCATCGGCAACTACAATACCGCTGACAGCGGCGCGCTGGTCAGTCACAGCAGCACAGCCAACGGCAGCAAGTGTAAAGATGCCTAAAGCGGCAATAGTCAAAATCACTATCAACTTTTTACCCATGTGACTCACCTCATTTCAGATATATTTCTCTAACATAAATTATACAGCCTCAGCAATATTTTGACAAGTGAACAGACTGTAAACAGCTCTTAAATAAAACATTATGAAAATCATCTGCAGTTAAAAAATTACCGGCACATAATTTTTTACGCTTTTTTTGCCTATCCTACCCGAAATCACCCTTTGGGGTAGGGTGCAAAAGCGTTTTTTTGGCTATAATATAAGCATCAAAGAATATAATTTCCACATCTGGAAAGGAGATGTTGTTATGAAAATCAAAAATTTTGCTATCGGAGCACTGGCAGCAGCAATGCTCTTCACCGGCACAGCTGTTATGGAAGCAGCAGTCTATAATACCTCCGCAAGCAGACTTCCTACTAATATTGACTCCCGCTGCGGCAGAACAGAAGCCTTTCTGCTGAAAAATACCCGCTTTGATGTAAAGCATACCATGACCGTAAACTATGCCGAGGAATATGTCGCTCCCTGCTTCAGCCGCAAGGGCATCCACATCAGCGATATGGAGGCCAAAGCTATTGCCTTTGCCGCCTTGCAGATGTATGATGTGCAGCAAAACAGTAACGGCTCCACAGTGAGCTTCAGTGCCAAGGGCGAAGCCGATTCCGGTGATGGTGATTACTGGCTGACTACTATTTTTGACAACAAAAAATATATCAACGCTTTTATCAGTACCTACGATGAGCTCCGCACTGAAAATGCACACTCTATCCCTGCCAGCAAAGGCTATGCTCAATACGGGGACAGCATGTCTGCCGAAAGTTTGCAATACTCCAATCAAAGAATATCCAACCTCTACAGCAAATTTGAAAACATGGACAGCTATTGGGCTCCCGGCGTAAAACTGGTTTTAACCGGTGACTATGTAAACTTCCGCACCGCCCCCTCCACGGACAGCAATGTAATTGATTCGCTGATGTCCGGCGAAGAAATAGCACCGTTAGAAGGCACATTCGAAGCCGAAGGCCGCCAATGGTGGAAGGCTATTAACGCTCAAGGCAAGGTTGGCTATGTAAGTGCAGATTTTGTACGCGTAGCCTGCTAAATAAGCATTAAGGAAGTATTACCAATGCTCAAAAAACTTTTAGGTTTAATATTGAGCGTCTGCCTGCTGCTAAGCTGCGGCTTAGCAGCTGCGGCGCCTGCGTCCGCGCTGTTCGGCAACGCCAGATATCTCATCTGCATCCATAAGCAAAGCTACCGCCTTGACGTCTATCAGCAGGGTGTGGAGGAAGCAGTCTGCAGCTATCCTATCGCTGTTGCCAAAAACCCCGGTGACAAGCAATACACCGGCGACAACCGCACCCCCACCTCCTGGGGCAGTGCAGCAGCTATTCCCTCCTACTACACAGGTGCGGCAGTAGGCATGCCTTCGGCGCAGGTTCCCTTCCGCATCGAAGAGATTTGCCCGGCGCATTACTGGACGCACGATTTCGGTGACGGCAATGGCGTAATTGAAGGCGCCTACGGTCCCTGGTTCCTTTCGCTGGACACCGGCTGGATCGGCATCGGCATTCATGGTACGCATGACCCCATCTCTATCGGCACCATGGCCTCCGAGGGCTGCATCCGCCTGCGCAATGCGGATATCCAAAGCCTTAAGGAGCTTATCTGCAGCGATAACGGCGGCATAGGCACCGGCGTTATCATCACCGAGGATTAAGCTATAACCAGCGACAACAAAACAAGGAGCTGTCACAGCTAACGCGTGACCGCCCCTTGTTTTTTATTTTGCCTATAAACCAGCTTATTTAATAAACAATCCCAGACCGATGCTCACCAAACGCTCGCGTCCGTCCGAAGGGTTGTTGACGATTTTGCCGTTGATGACCATTTCGCTGCTGCCGCCGCCATCATAATTGACAGCGCTCACCGCACCCAGCTTCACAAAATACTGCGCCAGCTCCGCGAGCGTCATGCCTGCGGAAGCACTGCTTCTGCCGTCAACAACAAGCATTAAAAGCGTGCCGTCCTGCTTCAGGCCAATTGCAGTACGGGGCGCTCTGCCACGCGCAATATCGGGAGCCATCTGCTCCTCCGCAGTACGCACATTCACCCTGCCGTTTTCTACCAGCAACGGACCGCCGCTGACAACAGTCGTTGCCGCATCCGCAATGCTGCTGCCAAGGCTCTGCGTGAGTATTACATGGTCGCCCAGGCGCAGGCCTGCCAGAGCAGCCGCATTTGTGCCATGACCGGAAAGCACTACGCAACCCGGCTCCAAAGGCATATTGCCTGCTGTAGAAACAGCAACAACACGGCCGTTTTTGATTTTCACCTCACGCCCGTACTGATTCGTTTTGGTCGACGTAGAGTAATGGGAATTAAACAGCACCAAATCATTGGAAATGCGCGCACGGTTCATGCCCTTCAGCTGCAGCGCTCTGCCGTCAGGCAGTGTTACGCTGCCGGTGTATGCAATGTCGCGCACAATCTTCTGCTCGTTGCCCTGTACTACATAACCGCTGCGCGGCGTAGCATCCATAGCGACAAAATTGCCCTTATCCTTAACGTTGCCGATAACCCAGCCGTCGGTATCAAAATACGACGCATTGATGGCAGCCACAAGACCTCTTTCCGCCGCCTGCTTAGCCAGGCTGCCGCGTCCGTTATACATGCCTGCGGCAGAAAATGGTCTTAGCTCCAGACGTACCGAAGGCGCAACGCTCACCAGATAGCTTACGATTGGTCTGCCGTTCAGCTCCTCCTGCGCATAGGTATAGGTAACGCCACCTGCAAGCTGCATCGTTGTTTTGCTGATAGGAATGCGGTAAATATCCAGCACCAGACGGTCAGGATTTTTCAGGTTATACATCTTGTACTGGCAATCCTTAGTTAAATCTATAACCACCTGTGCCTTTTTCTTCTTTTTGGCAGGAACAGTGATGCTTTTAATCACTACATCCTGCTTAAAGACAGGACTTTGCGCCAGCGCCGTACCTTCCGGCAGATTAACTACAATCTGCAAGCCATTTTTTTCAGCTGTATATTTAATTGGCTCCGTACTGTCGAACACCAGACGCACACGCGCCGGACTCACGCTGCTGCGCACCGCTGTGACGGGAGCGGCGCTCGCCGCGAGCGGAGCGGCGCACAGCGCAGCCAACATAAGAACGGAACATATTAGTTTTTTGAAATTCATATTCAGGACCTCTTAAGAGAAAAACAAAGGCAGAATGAAGATGAATGCGTTAGAACGTCGTAATCCCCCTCTCCGTCATCGCTGCGCGATGCCACCCGCCCCAGGGCGCCTTCTCTTGCCCTACGGGCAATTCACCTTGTCTCCCCAAGGAGAGGCAAAAAGGACAGGCTAAAGCTCACACGAGCAATTTATATATCGCAGTGAAAACATAAAAATTTTAGGGAATGAGTGTCTGGAACCATAGAAGTGTCGCAACTGTTTGAGCGATAAAGCTTACTACTATAGCAAAATCTCTTCGCTTAGCGCGAGTTTTGCGGCACTTCGTCCTGGTTCCACACGAAATTACCGTCCGCTAATCGCTTCTTAATGTTTAGCATGAAATATACAACTCTCCAAAGCGATTCGCGGGAAAATTTTTCGTTGCAACGCAATATATAAATTGCGACGCTCGCAGTCCCCTCTCCGTCATCGCTACGCGATGCCACCTCTCCCCAAGGAGAGGCTAGAAAGCTGGCGGAACGCCCAAGATTCTTCTTCACATCTACACAAAAGGAGCTGCCAACGGCAGCTCCTCCCAAAATCAACAATCAATACCCAAGCATCAATCAACCAGATTAGACGCAGTATAAACAGTACCAGGATGCAGCTTATCCAGATTCTCCAGCGCCTTGCCGGTGCCAAGAGCAACACACTCCAACGGATCATCGGCAATATGCGTAGTAATACCGGTTTCACGCTGCATAATCTCAGCCAGACCGTCGAGCAGCGCACCGCCACCGGTCAGATAAATACCGTTATCAACAATATCCGCAGCCAGCTCCGGCGGGCATTTTTCCAGAACACCACGCACAGTAGCAATCAAGGAAGCAACAGCATCCTCCAGCGCCACACGGCAATCCTCAGAACTTACGCTGAAGGTAGTCGGCAGACCGGTAACCATATCACGGCCACGCACAGTAATAGACTCATGACGACCATCAGTAATAACAGTAGCAACATTCATCTTGATTTCCTCAGCAGTACGTTCACCGATAAGCACATTATGTACCTTCTTCACATGGCGCACAATAGCCTCATCAAAATGGTCGCCGCCGATACGGATAGAAGAATCTACAACAATACCGCCAAGGCTCAGCACAGCGATATCGGTAGTACCGCCGCCGATATCAACAACCATATTGCCGCGCGGTACGGAAATATCAATACCGGCGCCAAGAGCCGCAGCCAGCGGTTCCTCAATCAGATAAGTCTTAGACGCACCACCTTGGGTAGTAGCCTCCATAACAGCACGCTTTTCTACCGAAGTAATACCGATAGGCACACAAGTCATAACACGCGGTTTGAAAAACAGGCTCTTGCCCGCAACCTTCTCAATAACGTAAGCCAGCAGCTTCTGCGTTACCGTATAATTCGCAATAACGCCTTCCTTCAGCGGACGGATAGCAACGATACTGCCGGGAGCACGTCCCAGCATTTCTCTTGCATCATCGCCCACAGCCAGCACCTTGTTGCGCACCTTGTCAATAGCCACAACAGAAGGCTCCTTCAGGACAACGCCCTTGCCCTTGACATAAACAAGAATGTTAGCGGTACCCAAATCAATACCGATATCCATACTTTTAAACATTAGTCATATCTCCTTAATCTACATCTACGCGTTCAATATCTGCACCCAGATTTTTCAGCTTAGCAACAATGTTCTCGTAGCCACGGTCAATATGGTGCAAATCGCCGATACGTGTTGTACCTTCGGCCACCAGGCCCGCCAGAATCATAGCGGCACCGGCACGCAAATCGGTTGCGCGCACATCACAGCCTGTCAGCTTGCAGGGACCGTCGATAACGGCACTGCGGCCTTCGGTAGAAATCTGCGCACCCATGCGGTTCAGCTCAACCACATGCATGAAACGATTTTCAAAAACAGTTTCCGTAACCTTGCTGCGGCCCTCGGCAATAACCATCATCGCCATCATCTGAGCCTGCATATCAGTCGGGAAGCCCGGATAAGGCAGAGTTTTGATAGATACGGCCTTCAGCGGATTCTTGCCGATAACGCGTACCTTATCAATATCCTCTTCAACCACGGCACCTGCCTCGCGCAGCTTGGCAATCAGCGGCTTCTGGTGTTCCGGCAGAACATTTTCCACAACAATATCACCGCCGGTCATAGCAGCAGCAATCATATAAGTGCCTGCCTCAATACGGTCCGGAATAATGGTATAGTCTGCGCCATGCAGCTTGTCTACACCCTCAATGCGGATAGTATCGGTACCGGCACCGCGGATTTTGGCACCCATCTTATTCAGATAGTTGGCCAGATCGACAATCTCCGGTTCCTCGGCAGCATTTTCCAAAATAGTAGTACCCTCAGCAAGAGAAGCTGCCATCATAATATTTTCGGTAGCACCTACGCTCGGGAAATCAAAATAAATGCTGGTACCCTTCAGTCCCTCGGGAGCACTTGCTTCAATATAGCCATGTCCCTGTTCGATTTTTACACCCAGAGCCTCAAAGCCCTTGAGATGAATGTCAATCGGACGAGCACCGATAGCGCAGCCGCCGGGCATAGAAATGCGCGCTTTACCGATACGCGCCAGCAGAGGTCCCATTACCAGAAAGGACGCACGCATGGTACGCACCAGCTCATACGGTGCTTCATACGAGGTTATCTCAGTGCTGTCGATATCCAGCACATTCTTTTCCGGACTGCATTCTACAGCCAGTCCCAGACATTTTAAAACTTCACTTATAGTATGCACATCTTCCAGCATCGGAACTTCATCAAGATGACTTGGGGTAGTTCCCAGGATAGAAGCTGCAATAATCGGCAGTACAGCGTTTTTCGCACCGCTGGTTTTAACTGCACCAACGAGGCGGTTTCCGCCCTTCACAATTAGTTTTTCCAAAATAACCCTCCTGCATATGCGAAGTCGGAAAAATTTTTCCGTAACAAATATTTTATCATCAAACACAGGCACTTTTCAAGACTTAATAAAAAGCCGGAAAATTTTGCCACAGGTATATTTCGCCCGACCTTATAAGAAAAAGCCGGCACTGCTTCCGGCTCAGAAATTCACCCGCTGGCGGTCTGCTAAAATATTATAATAGGTTTCCTTCTCCATTAATTCCCTGCGGATAGCCTTTTTAGCATCCTCATCAGCACATTCCGCCAGACGCTTGCGCAAAAAAGCTATATCCTGCTTCAGCATCAGCATTTTGTTTCCTGCCAGACTTTCTACGATATCAGCCATCTTACAGTCACCGTCCTTACTTATATATCTTGTGCTTCTTCTCAAGAAACTTAGCGGCCTTGCCTAGTTCTACATATTATAGTCTACTATAAGCAAGTTTAATATGCAAGGAAAAATCTGTGACAAAACGCAAAAACCGCCCGATAAGGTTTATTTGCGTTTTTCCTAGGAAGTTTGCAGCTAAAATTGCATTTTTCATAGGAACTTTGTGCGCGCAAGTACATTTTTCATAGGAAAAATGCAGAAACGCTTGCATGTTTTTACTTTTAGCCATATAATATTCTCAACAAACAAACGAACAGGAGGTAAGTATTTTGTATAGACAAGCCATAGAAAACTTAAAACAATGGAAAGATTCTCCACATCGTAAGCCATTACTTGTTACAGGGATCAGACAATGCGGCAAAACTTATCTGCTAAAAAAATTTGGTGAAGAATATTTTGACGATGTCGCCTACTTCTATTTTGAAGGCAACAACCGTCTGGCTTCAATTTTCGCAACTGATTTTGATGCAATAAGAATTTTAGATGAACTGAGTATTATAAATCACAAAAAAATTATTCCCGGCAAAACACTCATGATTTTTGACGAAATTCAGGCTTGCCCGGAAGCTCTGATTTCATTAAAATACTTTTTTGAGACTTTGCCTAAGCAGCATATCGTCTGCGCAGGCTCATTGTTAGGCGTCGCTTTAAAACGCAACAACATCTCTTTTCCTGTCGGTAAAGTTGATCGCTTAAAAATGTACCCCATGAGCTATAGCGAGTTTTTAATCGCCAATGGTCACAAAGCACTTCTTGACGGTTTACTGAAATATAAGCCAGATGAGCCATTACCTGAACTATATACTACAACTCTCACCAAAGAACTCAAACATTATTATCTGATTGGTGGTCTTCCTGAAGTTGTTGCTAGATGGATAGAAACGCACGATTTCTCGGCAGTCGAAGCCTTACAGGACAACCTGCTTGAAGACTACGCCAGTGATTTTTCTAAATACGCACCCAATGTTGATGTCCCTAAAATTAACTGGATTTGGGATTCCGTACCTATTCAACTAGCTCGTGAAAATAACAAATTTTTCTTTTCCCATGTCAAGCAAGGTAAACGTTCCAAGGATTTAGAAGATGCGTTGGAATGGTTAGTAAATGCAGGACTGGTGAATAAGCTTGATTTAGTCAGTGTTCCTGAACTTCCCCTTGCCTTTAATGCTGATGCCAGCTACTTTAAAGTTTATCTGGCAGATATCGGTCTGTTATGCCGAAGATGCGGATTAACAGCGGATACTGTTTTGTACGACAGTCCTTACTACAAAAATTTTAAAGGTGCTCTCACTGAGAACTTCGTATTTAACGAGCTCATTTACACCAATTTGCACCCATACTTTTGGCGTTCAGGCAATACGGCAGAGCTTGATTTTATTTTTGAATACCAAAGCCAGCTCGTACCTGTTGAAGCAAAAGCAGAAATACATACAAGAGCAAAAAGCTATGGTTTATTTTGCAAAAAATACAAACCACAAACCGGGTTCAAGCTATCACTCAAAAACATCGGCATTAACGATTCTGATGATACGAAAACCGTCAGCTTACCGCTTTATCTGCTCTGGAATATCAAAAGTTATTTATAAGTATATATGCAAACACCCGAAGCCATTACGACTTCGGGTGATTTTTTATTACGACATAACTTGCTACATATTTTAGGGCAATCCTGCCTGCACTCACAAACGCTCTACTTTTGCCTCGCCGTGCCACATAAATTTGGTTGCCAAAGCCAAAAGCTCTGCATCCTCCAAGCCCTCGCTAACTACAACAACATCGGTCTGCAAAAGGCTCACGCTCAAATCGCAGAACATTTTTCGCAGCTCGTTAATCATCCTAGCATCACCGTCATTAACAACGCCCGGCGTACGCTCTGCCAGATGCCAGTAAAGCTGCTTTAAAATATAGCTTTCGTTTTTATTGTACTCTTTGATGTTATCAATGATATTATAAGGATACACTTCTGCGTCACGCCACGTAGCCTTATACGCATCGAGCACTTTATTTTCATACTCCTGCTTATAAGCTGCCCAGCCCTCGCGGTCGTCAAATTTCAGCATATCCTCCAGCTTATCACGGCAGCTTATAACCTTACGGCAGCGTACAAGCATAGCGTAAATCAGCGCCCGTTCTGCTTCCGTCGCCTGCACAGGCTCCGGCGTAATCGTAAAAACCTGTAAGCCTTCATTCAATTTATGGCGACGCTCTGCCTCCAGGCGTGCCATTTTCAGATGCTGCATTGAAAGCAGGCTGTCCTCGCAGCTCACAGGCAGCCCCTGTGCCTGCAAGCCAGCAATTTCGTTCTCATTACATAAAACTAAAATACGCTGCTTTTTCTCTGCCTGCGAAAGCTCATTAAGGGTATTCATTTATCGCTCTCCAAGAAAGCAGCGAATGCTTTATAGGTGTAATAAACATCCAGCTTAGAGCTCAGTTCGAACGGAGAATGCATGCACAGAATAGGCACACCAAGGTCAACTACGTCCATATCCATAGCAGCAACATACAATGCAACGGTACCGCCGCCGCCTTCATCAACAGCGCCCAGCTCGCCAATCTGCCAGAAAACATCAGCCTCATCCATAATACTGATAACCTTAGCCATAGTTTCGGCGCTGGCATCGTTGGAGTCGGATTTGCCGCGCGCACCGGTATATTTGGTCAGTACAGGGCCTTTGTTGACGAAGCAGCTGTTGCGTTCTTCATATACGGAAGCAAAGCTCGGATCATAGGCACCGTTGACATCGGAGGAAAGTGCGATAGTATTGCGCAGCAGCTTGCGGATGTTGGCACCCTGAGTTGCTGCCAAATCCTCCAGATAGTGCAGCACGAAATCGGAATTCAGGCCGGTGTTGCCGTAGGAACCGATTTCCTCTTTATCTGCCAAAACCGTAACAGTAGTGTAGTACGGTGCTTTGGTATCAATTTCCGCAGTCAGTGCGGTATAAGCGCAAACCTTGTCATCCTGGCCGTAGGCACCGATCAGGCTGCGGTCCAGACCTACATCCTGCGCCTTGGTTGCGGGAACAAATTCAATTTCCGCACGCATAAAATCATGCTCGGTAATACCGTACATTTCGTTGAGCATAGCCAGCGCATTCAGCTTTACGGCATCCTTTACGCCTTCTTCTTCGCTTTCGTCAACAAAAGGCAGGCTGCCGATAACAATATTCAGCTCCTCGCCCTTAATGCCTTCACTCAGCTTGCGCTCGTTCTGTTTGGCGCCAAGATGGGGCAGCAAATCGGTTACGCAGAAAACAGGGTCGCCGGCATTTTCGCCCACGCATACCTTCACCAGCTCACCGTTCTTTTTGATGATAACGCCATGCATAGCTAGAGGCACGGTTACCCACTGATATTTGCGGATACCGCCGTAATAATGCGTTTTAAAATATGCCATCTCATGGTTTTCGTATACCGGGTTCGGCTTCAAATCAAGACGCGGAGAATCGATATGCGCAGCGTTCAGACGCACACCTGCCTCCAACGGTGCGGTGCCGAAGGTGGACATAGCCAGAGATTTGCCGCGGTTTACGAAATAAACCTTGTCGCCGGGTTTATATTCCTTGCCTTCTTCGAAGGGAACATAGCCTGCAGCAGCTAGCTTTTCTACAGCCTTGGCGGTAAATTCGCGCTCGGTTTTTGCTGTATCCAAAAATTCCTTATAGCCTTCGCAGTAGGCGAACGCTGCCTCCTTCGCCGCAGTATTCTTTTTAGCGATATGGGGGAAGTCCCAAGTCAAATTCTTTTGCAATTCCTTTGCAGTTGTCATAATCTATCACTCCTTGTATCAACTTTAGTAAGCGGTGCCAAACAGCACTATGTAAATAATACCACAAATAGCACCATTTGGGGAGAGGAAGGGAAATGTATACAATACTTTAACTTAAGAAAATTATGTTATACCCATAAACGCCCTGCACTCTTAAAGATACCGTCAGCAGCTTTTATTATCAGCTTGACAATTAAGCCAAAGTATTATAGACTATCCTTGAATTTAGTTTGAATTCCAACTAAAATAACAAGAAAGGATTGACTCATATGAACTTTAAAGCTATTTTAAGCACGCTTGCTTTAACCACAGCTATGCTGACATTTACTCATAACACTCCTGTCTTTGCGAGTGAACAAAACGCAGCTCCTGCAATCCAAGGTACACCTACTATAAATTTAGAGCTGAAAAACACCTCGCGCCCCTTCGTGCAGCTTGTTTCCAACGTAGTCTACGCTCAGGTTCCCGATCGTGGCTACACCAATAAACCGCTGACTATGCACCTTGTAATACCGCAGGACAAAAAACCGCATCCTGTAATTTTATATATCAACGGCGGCGGCTTTATCAATGCCAACAAGGACGGTTACATGCAGCAATGGCTTGACCTGGCTGAGCATGGCTATGTTGTTGCCAGCATGACCTATCGCGTTGCACCTACCTCCACCTTCCCGGCACCCTTGGAGGATGTAAAATCCGCAGTACGTTTCCTGCGTGCCAATGCCGAAAAATTTCATATCGACGCTAAGCACATCGGCGTTTTCGGCGGCAGTGCAGGCGGTTATCTTGCTGCTATGGCCGGAACAACTAACGGCGTCAAAGGCTTTGACAAAGGCGAAAACTTAAGCTACAGCAGTGACGTACAGGCAGTAGTTGATGTTTACGGTGTTTCCGACGTTACGAAAATCGGTGCAGATTACAGCGCTGCTGTGCAAAAAGCTCATGAGAGTGCAGCAGCCACCGAAGCACTGTGGGTGAACGGCTCCCCGGTTTTCGGCGGTAAAGACGGCAGCATCATGGCCAATCAGGAAGGTGCCAAAGCGGCCAATCCCTTAACCTATATCAGCAAAAAAACCGCTCCCTTTCTTTTGATGCACGGTGATGCCGATGTCCTCGTATCTCCCAGCCAAACCGAGCTTTTGCGCGCAGAGCTTGCCAAGCACAATATTGAAGCAACACGTTATCTTGTGAAAGGGGCAACGCACGGCGGTCCGTACTGGATCCAGCCGGAAATCATGAATCTTATCATTGCATTTTATGATAAGCATTTGAAAAAATGAGTAAGGAAAAATTACATTTATTGCTTTTAGAGGCCTTTTTGCGCTCAAATCGCCGCCTTTCCCAACAATTACCGAAGGCCGGTTTGTTACCGGGGCAACCGAAAATCCTGGAATTTTTGCTTGAGCATAACGCTTCAACACAAAAAGCTGTCAGCGAAGGCTGCTTCCTTGATAAGTCTACTGTAACAACTTTATTAAAGCATATGGAAAAGGATAGCCTGATTTATAAGCAACCACATCCCACAGACCAACGCTCCAGCCTTATTTGCCTAACCGAAAAGGGCAAAGAAAAAGCTCTTTGGGTTCATCAATCATTAAATGCTATTGATGAAACAGAATTTGCCTCTATCACCAGCGCCGAACGTGAGCAGTTTTTAGCTACACTCGGAAAAATAATTGCCAATCAAAAGAAATGGTAACTTAAGATTACATAGCAAAAACCCCCGCCCTGACGGACGGGGGTAATTTTTTTGGCATTGTCGCAATGCTTATTACAGCTTGTGAGTAGTACGCAAGCGGGCAACAGCTCTCTTCAGCGCGTTTTCGGCACGAACAGTGTCAATGTCTTCGCTCTTGGAAGCAAGACGTTGCTCTGCACGTTCTTTAGCTGCGGTTGCACGAGCGATATCAATATCTGCATCAGCTTCGGCAATAGTTGCCAGAACGGTGCATTTATTGTCTTTCATTTCCAGAAAGCCGCCGCAAACAGCAAATTCTTTAACGCTGCCGTCAGTGAACTCCAGCTTCATCGGCGCAATATCCATGGTCGCAATGATAGGCATATGTCTAGCTTTGAGGCCCAGATTACCGGACAAAGCACGGAAACCCACATAAGTTACTTCTTCAGAAGTGAACAGCATCTTATCCGGCGTGACAATTTCAAAAGAAAACGGAGTAGCCATCTATTAATCCTTCATAGTTGCAGCCTTGGCAACAGCGTCATCAATGGTACCAACCATGTAGAAAGCACCTTCCGGCAGGTCATCATGCTTGCCTTCGAGGATTTCTTTGAAGCCGCGGATGGTTTCCTTCAGAGGAACATATTGACCGGGGGTACCGGTGAACTGTTCAGCAACGAAGAATGCCTGGCTGAGGAACTTCTGAATCTTACGAGCACGAGCAACAGTTACTTTGTCTTCCTCGCTCAATTCTTCCATACCCAGAATTGCGATGATATCTTGCAATTCTTTGTACCGTTGCAGGATAGCCTGTACGCCACGAGCAACATGATAATGCTCTTCGCCGATTACCAGCGGATCGAGGATACGGCTGGTGGAGTCGAGCGGGTCAACTGCCGGATAAATACCAAGCTCTGCGATTTGACGAGACAATACGGTGGTTGCATCCAAGTGAGCGAAGGTGCCTGCCGGAGCCGGGTCAGTCAAGTCATCCGCAGGTACATATACAGCCTGTACGGATGTGATAGAACCGGTCTTGGTGGAGGTAATACGCTCTTGCAGTGCGCCGATATCGTTTGCCAGGGTAGGTTGGTAACCTACTGCGGAAGGCATACGGCCGAGCAATGCGGATACTTCGGAACCAGCCTGAATGAAACGGAAAATGTTATCGATAAAGAGCAGTACGTCCTGGCCGCCAACATCACGGAAGTATTCTGCCATGGTCAGGCCGGTCAGACCAACACGCATACGTGCTCCAGGAGGCTCGTTCATCTGGCCGTATACAAGAGCAGTCTTGTTGATAACGCCAGACTCTTTCATTTCGCCCCACAGGTCGTTGCCTTCACGAGTACGTTCGCCAACGCCTGCGAATACGGAATAGCCGCCGTGTGCAGTAGCAATGTTATGGATAAGCTCCATAATAATAACGGTTTTACCTACGCCAGCACCGCCGAACAGACCGATTTTACCGCCCATTGCATACGGAGCGATAAGGTCAACGACTTTAATGCCGGTTTCCAAAATTTTAGTAGCTGTAGCCTGTTGGTCAAAGCTCGGAGCCGGTCTATGAATAGGCCAGTGATCAGCTGCTTCAACCGGAGTGTCATCATGGTCTACAGTTTCACCTAAAACGTTGAAGATACGGCCCAGTACACCAGGACCAACCGGAACGCTGATAGGAGCGCCGGTATCTACAACTTCCATGCCACGAACCAGACCGTCGGTGGAGCTCATAGCAACTGCACGTACAATGTTATTGCCGATGTGTTGCATAACTTCTGCGGTCAGGTGGATTTTTACTTTACCCTCATCGGTGGTGCCGTCAATGTGCAGTGCGTTGAGGATAGCAGGCATGCTTTTAGGAGGAAACTCTACGTCGATAACAGGGCCTACAACTTGTACGATTCTACCTGTATTCAAGGTTTTAGCCTCCCTACGAAATATCTAATTAGTTTTGTGCCTGTTTCAGAGCTTCTACACCGCCAACGATTTCGTTCAGCTCGCGGGTAATGGATGCCTGACGTGCCTTGTTATAGGACAGCTCCAGGTTTTGTACCAGCTTGCCTGCGTTATCGGTAGCAGAGCTCATAGCAGTCATACGAGAACCCAACTCACTGGCAGCAGATTGTACCAGTGCGGCGTAAACTACGGTTTCCAGATACTTAGGTGCAAGTACCTGCAGAGTTTCGTCTTCATCAGGCTCGAAAATAAAGCTTGCGCTAGCTTTGCCTTTCTCCTTTACAGGAGGCTCTACCGGCAGAATCTTGTCGCTGGTAGGAATTTGGGACAAAGCGGTTTTGAAAAGTGTAAACACAATATGCAGCTCGTCGAAATGCTCGTCAGCAAATTGTTTGATTGCATCCTGAGCAATTTCTACTGCATTTGCGTAAGACGGTCTGTCGGAGTAGCCGAAGTGGCTGCTCAGCACTTTATAGCCGCGACGTTGGAAGAAATCTCTAGCCTTACGGCCGCTGGTGATAATGACTACGTCATGCTCACATTCGGAAATCTCCGCAACTGCTTTTTTCAAAGCGTTGGAACTATATGCGCCTGCCAGACCTTTATCAGAGGCGAGCACCAGATAACCAACTTTTTTAACATCACGATGTTGAAGCAGCGGGTGTTTTTTGGCACTTAAGCCTGCAAGGATGCTCGGATCGCTCACAACGCTGGATAACACTTCTTTGATCTTGATGGCATACGGACGGCTTGCAGCAGCTTTTTCCTGCGCTCTTCTGAGGCGGGCAGCAGCAACCATTTTCATAGCCTTCGTGATCTTGCCAATGTTACCTACGCTTTTCATGTGGCGATGAATCTCGCGTGCAGTAGCCATTAGTTAATCACCTACCTTCACTAACAAAGGTATCCTTGAACTCGGCGATAGCTTTCTTCAGAGCTTCTTCGTTCTCATCAGTGATTTTCTTGGTTTTGATGATGTCTCCGCCAACTTCCGGATGGTTAGCTTCCATGAAGTCCAGGAATTCTTTTTCGCAGCGGGTTACATCTTTAACTGCTACGTCATCCAGATAGCCTTTGGTACCAAGGTAAATAGCCATAACCTGTTTTTCAACAGACAGCGGGCTGTATTGGCCTTGTTTCAGAACCTCGGTCAGACGTTGACCACGGTCCAGCTGTGCTTTGGTAGCTTTATCGAGGTCAGAAGCAAACTGAGCAAATGCTGCCAGCTCGCGGAACTGAGCCAGATCCAGACGTAAGGTACCTGCAACCTGCTTCATAGCTTTAATCTGAGCAGCACCACCTACACGGGATACAGACAGACCGGAGTTGATAGCCGGACGGATACCGGAGTAGAACAGCTCGGATTCAAGGAAGATCTGACCGTCGGTAATAGAAATTACGTTGGTCGGAATGAAGCCGCCTACGTCACCTGCCAGGGTTTCGATGATTGGCAGTGCGGTAATGGAACCGCCCTTCAGTTCATCGTTCAGCTTAGCAGCGCGTTCCAGCAGACGGGAATGCAAATAGAATACGTCGCCAGGGTATGCTTCACGTCCTGGAGGACGACGGAGCAGCAGGGACATTGCACGGTATGCAACAGCGTGTTTAGACAGGTCGTCGTATACGCACAGAACGTCTTTGCCCTGATCCATGAAGTATTCAGCCATGGTTACGCCAGCGTACGGAGCCAGGTATTGCAGCGGAGCGGAGTCAGCAGCAGTAGCAGCAACGATGATGGTGTATTCCATAGCGCCGTGTTGTTCCAAAGTACGAACAATACGAGCAATGTTAGAAGCCTTTTGGCCGATAGCTACATAAATGCAGATAACGCCCAGACCTTTTTGGTTGATAATGGTATCGATTGCAACTGCAGTCTTACCGGTACCACGGTCGCCGATGATAAGTTCGCGCTGACCACGTCCGATAGGAACAAGTGCGTCGATACATTTAATACCGGTTTGCAGCGGGGTATCAACGGATTTACGATCTGCAATACCATGTGCAGGAGATTCAACCGGACGACGTTCAGCAGCAGCGATTTCGCCTTTGCCGTCGATCGGGTCACCGATAGCGCTAACTACACGGCCCAGCAGGTTTTCACCAACAGGAACCTCCATGATGCGGCCGGTACGGCGAACTACGTCGCCTTCTTTGATTTTGGTCTCGCCGCCCATCAGTACGATACCAACGCTGTCCGGGTTCAGGTTCAGAACCATGCCGGATACGTTGTGGGGCAGTTCAACTAATTCGCCAGCCATAGCGTTTTTCATACCGATAACGGTTGCGATGCCGTCACCGATTTTTTCTACGATACCAACTTCTTCCAGATCAGCATCCACATTGTAATTCTCCAGCTTGTTGCTGAGAGCATCACCCAGGGCTTCCGGTTTGGTGTACTCGTGAACGTCGATGCCGTTCAGAGCAACTTCCATTTTCTTCAGCTTGCGCAGTGCGGAAGCGTCGAATACCTTATCGCCAACTTGTACGATGATGCCGCCGAGGATAGACGGATCAACTTTCTTGTTCAGGAAAATCTCACGGCCCAGTTTCTCGGTCAGGATTACAGAAATGGATTGATACTCGTCAGCCGACAATTTCTTGGCGGTAGTAACGTTTACATCTAACAGCTCTTTAATGGAGCCCAGATCGATTTTGAAGTCGGACAATTGTTGCTTAATTAAAGCAATATTTTCTTCTGTCTTCATATTGTACCAATCACCTCCGAATACCGGGGTTTTGCCTGCTGTTTCGCATTTCAGCGGCATACTTCCGGCTTAATAGGGAAAGCAGCAAAATTATTTCATGATAGAATCAACGATTTTGCTAGCCATTTTTTTGTCTTCTTCAGAACCTAACTTTTGTTCTACGATCTTGCTAGCAGCAATCATGGACAGGTTGATAACTTGTGCACGAACTTCGTCCATAGCTTTCTTCTGTTCCAGTGCGATTGCTTCTTTAGCAGTTGCAATAACCTGATCTTGTTCAGCTTTGGTGTCTGCCATGATCTTGTCATGAGCAGCTTGAGCAGTTTTGCGGGCAGCATCAACAATAGCTTGAGCTTCTTGTTTAGCTTCAGCCAGCTTTGCAGCGTATTCAGCTTTAACTGCTTCTGCGTCAGTCTTAGCCTTTTCTGCAGCTTCCAGATCGCTTGCAATTTTGTTCTTACGCTCTTCCATAATGTTGCATACGGGTTTGTAAGCGAATTTTGCAAGAACGAAAACTAAAACCAAAAAGTTCAGGATCTGCGCGATAAGTGTTGCATTGAAGTTAACCAATTATAGCACGCTCCTTTTTGTAATATCTTGCAAAATTAAATTATTTAATGAACGGGTTAGCGAATACCAGAACGATAGCGATTACATAGCACAGAATAGGCATGGATTCGATCAAGCCTACGCAAACCAGCATGTTGGTAAAGATTTTACCAGCTTCTTCCGGTTGACGAGCCATGGATTCAATAGATTTGCCGCACATGTTGCCGTTACCGATACCAGCGCCAGCAGCAGCACCCAAGCAAACAAGGCCTGCACCGATTACAGATGCAGCAGTAATGATTGCATTTTCAGACATTTGTTTCATCCTTTCGAAATTGTGATTTTAAATTTTTTTTGCTTAAAAAGCTTAGTGTTCGTCGTGGCTAGCAAATGCCAGTGCATAGCTGCCCAAAGACAAAATGGTAAAGATAAAAGCCTGAACGAAGCCAATGAACAGGGAGAACATTACCCACAGTTCAGGAACTACCCACGGAGCCAGCTGATACAGTACGATCAACAGGATTTCGCCTGCCAGGATGTTACCAAAGAGACGAAGAGCCATGGTCAGCGGTTTAGTCACTGCATCCAAAAGATGCAACGGCAGGAATGCCGGACTCGGGCTGATGAAATGTTTAAAGTGGCCGATACCTTGTTTCGCCACACCAACGCAGTACGCGCTAAACGCAATTAGCAAAGAAAGCGCAAAGCAGGTATTAATGTCATTGGTAGGTGAAGTCCAGTGAACGCCAATCTGCGGAAGCAAAATGCCCAGTTCGTTTGCTACCAGGATAAACATAAACAAGGTAACGATGAACGGTGCCATAAATTTACGGCCTTTGGATCCCAGGTTGTCTTCCATCAGACCATTTAAGAAATCAAGAATGATTTCCATTGCATTCTGCAGTCCGGAAGGAACCATTTTCGGGTTCTTACAAACCAGAAGGAACAGTACGAAGACGATTGCCATGGTTACCCAGGTCATGTACATGGTTTGCATATTGACTTCACCTAAAAAGGTAGATTGGGTAAGGTAATGGATAATCTCTCCGGATTTTTCTGCACCTTCAGCTGCTGCATTTCCCATTTTTACACACTCCTTTCTTCACGCCCTCTCATTTTGATGTTGGTACGCGATAAATAATAGATTTAAAATAAAGAATATATGTATCAGAAGAAACCCGCCGAATGCGCCATGCACAGCAAGCTTCATCCTTAACATCGTAATAATAAACGCGGCCGCAGCGGCCAGACGGGCCCAGCGGAAACGCTTCATGATTTTCAGTCCCTGCTTGGGCATCTCTACATAAGGCAGAGATTTTTTGATACCTAAAAACAGAATGGACAAATCTATCGTACCGGCCAGCACGCCGCAAAGCACGCCGTGGGCAAAGGCACTGCGCTGCCATAACCAGAGCGGCACCGCTACGAGCAGCGCACACATACAGATGCGCGCTACAAAGGCGTTCGCGCCATTTCTCGCTATGGGAGTCAAATCAAAATTACTTTTCATCCTTCTTGTGTTCGGTGTCCCGTGAAAGGACGCTCCTATGAATCAGATTATAGTAGGTCATAACAAGTGAAACTATTGCCAGACCGATGCAGATGCCCCGCATCGTATGGTCGCCGGTTTCCAGATGACGGTCGAGCCAGTCGCCGCCGAAGTACGCCAGCAGGAAATCAATCACGGCCATAAACGCCAGAGAGGACACAGTAGCCAAAGCTTCAAGCATCCGCATATGCTCCTTATCGGGTGTTTTGTTAGTCATGATTTTTTCACCACAGCACGAATTCACAAATTAATCATATTTACTCTTTTAATTTTAATATTTTTCACAGTTTCTGTCTACGCCTTAGACGCAAATTCCGGCAAATTTTCTACATCAAAGCCATTTTTTCTTAAAATGGCATGGATAATACGCTCGCAGGCCTTGCCGTCACCGTAAGGATTGGCAGCCTCCGCCATGGAGCGATAATGCTCGGCATCGTCTAAAAGCAGATTGGTTTCGCGCAGCACATCATCATAAGCGGTGCCTACGAGCTTAACCGTACCGGCTTCAACAGCCTCCGGTCGCTCGGTGGTATCACGCAGAACAAGAACAGGCTTGCCTAAGGCAGGAGCCTCCTCCTGAATTCCGCCGCTGTCTGTGAGCACGATATCAACCTTAGCCATCAGATTAGCAAACGGTTCATATTCCATAGGCTCAATCAGATGCACTCTGTCTAAATGTCCCAGCTCCTCGCGCACGATTTCACGCACCTTGGGGTTTTTGTGTACTGGGAAGATTGCTTCCACATCGGGATGCGCTTCCAGCACACTCTTCAAAGCGCGGTAAACATGACGCATAGGCTCGCCCAGGTTTTCACGGCGGTGGGTAGTCATCAGAATCAGACGATGACCGCTGGCAAATACCTTGTTGAACTCTTCGTCCTCAAAGCGGTAGCCTTCCTTCACCGTAGTCTGCAGAGCATCGATAACAGTGTTGCCTGTTACCAGAATCTGCTCGGGGCAGATGTTTTCCTTCAGCAGGTTAGCCTTGCTGGTAGAGGTCGGCGCAAAATGCATATCGGCAATCGCACCGGTCAGCTTGCGGTTCATTTCCTCCGGGTAAGGAGAATATTTATTACCGGTACGCAGGCCTGCTTCCACATGGCCTACGGGAATCTGCGCATAAAAGGCAGCCAGAGCACCGGCAAAGGTAGTCGAGGTGTCACCATGCACCAGCACCATATCGGGCTTTGCTTCCTCCATAACGGATTTCAGGCCCATCAGCGCGCGGGTAGTAACATCATACAGGGTTTGACCTGCCGACATAATGTTCAAATCATAATCAGGCGTAATGCCAAACAAATCCAGTACCTGATCAAGCATCTCGCGATGCTGTGCGGTAACTGCCACAATCGGCTGGATATATTCAGGATATTTACGCATTGCCAGCACCAGCGGGCACATTTTGATGGCTTCCGGACGAGTGCCGAAAACTGTCATTAACTTTATCTTCTCCACGGTTCTTCCTCCCCCTTATCTGTCGTTCAGAATACCGATTTTCTTAGCACCAACGGCAACTGCCGTAATAATAACCGCTATAATAAGTGCGGCGTAAAAGCCGTCGAACTCTGCCCACAGCACAGCTGCGATACCGAGCACGGCTGTAATAGCATACATCAGCAGAACTGCCTGCTTCTGGTTCATGCCCATCGCCAGCAGGCGGTGATGCAAATGGCCCTTATCGGGCTGGAAAATAGGGCGGCCGTTGCTGTAGCGGCGCATAATCGCAAAGGCTGTATCCATAATCGGCAGGCCCAGTGCAATCGCCGGTACAATCAGCGCTACGGTAGCAGCAGTCTTGACTGCGCCGTAAACCGAAATAGCTGCCAGCATATAGCCGATGAACATACTGCCTGTATCGCCCATGAAAATAGTAGCGGGATTAAAATTATAGCGGATAAAACCGATAATGCCGCCGGCCAGAGCCGCAGTCATTACAGCTATATGGTAATAGCCCATCTGAACCGCAACCAGAATGACCGTCATCGAAGCGATAGCAGATACGCCTGCTGCCAGCCCGTCCAGACCGTCAATCAGATTGACAACGTTCGTAAAGCTGATAACCCAGAAAATTGTCAGCGGTATAGAAATAAACCATTCGTTAAGATAAAAATAGCCGCCGAAGGGATTGTTCAGCCATTCGATACGGATATCAAAGGCCACAAGTACGCAGGCAGCAAAAATCTGCCCCAGCAGCTTGACCTTTGCCGGCAGCTGATATTTGTCATCAAGTACGCCTACGATGGCAATCACGCTGCCGCCAAGCAGAATGCCGACAATATCCTTCGTCAGCTCCAAGCTTGCCACTGCGGCAATCATAAAGGCAATATAAATAGCCAGACCGCCAAGACGCGGCATAATCTTCTTATGCACCTTGCGGTTATCGGGCTTGTCAATCGCACCGATTTTAAAGGCTAATGTTTTAATATAAGGGGTCAGTATATAGCTCACCAGAGCGGCAAGCAGAAAAGGGAAACCATAAGCACTTAACATTTATTCTTTCTCCACCGGACCTGATTCGTCGCACACAAAAAACACTAAACTATTCATTCCTTATATAGTATAACATTTTTGACACTTGCGTCAATTACTTTTATTACAAAAATGATGAAACAAGCCATTTTTTCCGCAAAATTCTCCCGAATTATTCCCATTTATTATAGCATAATATCATTAAGGGAATATATCCTTTTGGCATAACTTATATATTGTTTCGGTTCTCCGGATGTTGCCTGTTAAAAATTCTTACGGATTTATCTCATATCGCAGACTTTTTACAGATGATTTTTCAGAAATAATCACCGTTAAGGCTTTTTTAACTTCACTTTGCTCCTGTCTGCTGTAAATCTGCTCTGAAAAAAAGTCAGGTAAACTTCTCTATCGTAACACAGCGAAAATTTATGTTAAAATTATAGTATTTTTCTCAACTTTCTGCTAAAATTAAATTTAAGAAAGGGAGGGATGAGAATGCTGTCCAAGAGCTCATTTTTCACAACAATTCTGCTGCTTCTGCCTGCTCTGGCAAGCGCACAGACAGCAGATGATGATCTGCAGCTGGAGCTGCGTTATTATGCACCTAAACTGAAATTTACATCTCACGGAATTGTGCCTGCTGCTTACAGTAATTTCCGCGATACGCTCAACATTAAAAACGGTAATGCACCCGAATACAGGTTAAGCGGCAAAAACTGGTATGTAGATTACATAGCTATCCACGAAAAAGGCTATGCCTCACACCACATTCCAACACAAGGCAGCCTGATTCCGGCGGACAGCCGCACCAAGCTGAATCTGGACTATGCTTCCTTTAACTATCTTTCTCCCATCAAAACAACAGAAAACGGCACCGCCTACTGGCTCGCAGGCCTGCGCTGTTACCGCTTCGATACTGCTTTGCAGTTCAGCAGTCCCGTACTTAATAAAAAGTATGCTAAGCAGCTGAACCAGTTCGCCCCTGCCTTCGGCATCGGCGGCAAGCATTACCTTGATGCTGCACACCAACTGCAGCTTTACAGCGAGCTTTCCGGCTTGCCCTTAGGCGGCCGCGGGCACACCTACGACCTTGATATCGGCGTAAAATACAGTCCTTGTAAAAACCTCAGCGCCAACGCCGGCTACCGTGTTCTGGATCTGAAAATCAAAAACGACGACGGCACCGGTCTGTACAAGCTTTCCGGCTGGTACGGCGGCCTGAGCTACAGCTTTTAACATTTTATTATGAAAACCAAAGAGGAGGTTCCGGCATGAAAACAATCACCGCTTTACTTATGGCAACACTTATTATGTGTCCCTGCAGCAGCATCATGGCTAAGAATCCTGCTGCCTCTGTAACCGACAAAGCACAAAAGGCATCAATTTCTACCATTAAAGATTTGGATAACGGGCGTTTGTACGTAATGGATTATACGGCAGACTATAAGCTGGACAAAATGCTGCAGCAGAATGTCAACAGCGTTGACACCATGCTGGCCTTCGTCGGCAGGGAGCTTCTCGGCGCAGCTAAACCGGCTCCTGGCGCTATTGATGCCGGCTGCAGCGCCTTCGCCGGACGCACGGAAGAAGGCAAGCCTATCTACGGACGCAACTTTGACTATAAAATGAAAATGACTGCCGTAATGGTACGTACTGCTCCTAAGGACGGCTATCGCTCTATCGGTATGGCGGATGCAGGCTGGGTAGGATATGATATCGGCAGCCTCAGCGACGGCAAGAGTGATTTATCGGCAGCAGTAGCAATGCCATACCTGATCATGGACGGTATGAACGAAAAGGGCCTTGCTGTCAGCGTGCTGAAGCTGGACGGCAAGCCTACGCACCAACGCACCGGCAAGCCTCAGATCACAACAACAGCTGCTCTGCGCCTGATGCTTGATAAGGCAGCCAATGTAGACGAAGCTTTAGCATTATTGGAAAAATATGATATGAATTCATCTATGGAAACTGCCAACTTCCATTTTCTGCTCAGCGATGCAGACGGGAAAAACGTTGTTCTGGAATATACTATTGATGATATGACCGTTATCGATACCAATTATGTTGCCAACCATTATCTGGCACCCAAAATGCATGGATTGGGACACGCCTATGACCGCTTTGCAGTACTGGATTCTGCTGTAAAGTTTAAAAAGAGCATCTTTACGCCCTTTGAAGCTATGTCCCTGCTTTCCATGGTCAGCCAGCCGGAAACCGAAGAAGCAACCAGCATGACGCAATGGTCCGTAGTATATAATCTGCATGACCTGACAGCGCAGGTTGCCATCCGCAGAAATTATGATAAGCTGTTTAACTTTACGCTGGCAGATTTAAGCGGCAAGGCTAAAATCTAAATTATAACCATATACCTTAAGCAAAAAGAAGCTGACAGGCACCTATGTGCCGCAGCTTCTTTTTTGTATGACCGCTTTCAGCAGTCCCAGCCAGCCTGCTGCTTCTCCTGCTCCTCAATCTGCAGGCGCACCCGCTGCTCCGTACTGCTTACGGCAGCAGCATGTCCCTCCAGCGCGGCGAATGGTGCAAACTGCGCTGCCCGCTCTGCCAACGGCATCTGCCGATGCCTTTTTGATACATGATGCGGCAGATTGATAATATCCGCATAATTATCACTCATGCCTTGTGACCTCCTATCTGTTCGTTGCGCTCCTTTGCTGTTGCCCCGTCAAACAGGCTCATGCCCTTCAAAACGGCATTCTTGCCAAAGCGCCGCTTAATCTCCAGTTGTGCCTGCTGCAATCTGTTTTCGCGCTGCCCTGCAGCCTGCTGCACTGCCTCATTCCCAAAGTCAAACAAGCTCAGCTCCTGTTCCTGCTTCTTGGCAGCAGCCTGCGCCGGAAGCACATGATTCGCCGCCAAGGTCAGCCGCCGCACTAAAAGATTGCTGTCCGTAATGCGCTCGTACAAATCCGCTGCCGCCTGCACCAGCAGTTTAGATGAAGAAGAAAAGCTGCCCAGATTAAAGCTGCCATGCGCATGCTGCGGCACCCTGCGTCCGTAACGGTCAATCTTCACCACACCCCGGTAGCTGCTGCCAGCCTTCAAATTATCGATATCATAGCCCACCGTAAGCACTATCTGGTCGGTCACCAGCGCCTTGCTCACCAGCTCCAACGCCAACGCATCCGCCATCTCGCGCAACACTAAAAGCGCCTCCGCCGATTCATACGCACGATGCAGCACCTGCCCCGAGCTCAGGCTGCAGACCTGCGGCCGGTAGCCCTTCACATCGGCAATCGTACAAGGCTCCCAGCCCCAGGCGTGGTCAATCAAAAGCTCCGCATTTTTTCCGAAAAGACGGTACAGCAGCTCTTCATTATATACCGAGCAGCGTGCTATATCTCCCATAGTATATATGCCCCGCGCCTCCAGCTTGCTTGCGTAGCCACGGCCGACGCGCCAGAAATCCGTCAGCGGCCGATGCTGCCACAGCTCACGTCTGAAGCTCTGCTCGTCCAGCTCCGCAATCCGCACGCCGTTGGCATCCGCCGCAATATGCTTCGCCCGCACATCCATCGCCACCTTCGCCAAAAACAAATTGGTGCCGATGCCTGCGGTAGCGGTAATACCCGTTTCGCGCAAAACATCCAGAATAATCCGCATCGCCAGCTCCCGCGCCGACAAGCCGTAAAGTTCAAAATATTGCGTTACATCTATAAACACCTCGTCCACAGAATAAACGATGATATCCTCCGGCGCCACATAACGCAAATAAATTTCGTAAATTCGCGTGCTGTATTCCATATAATAGGCCATCCGCGGCGGCGCAATGATAAAATCCAGTGCCAGCTGCGGCTCGGCCTGCAGCTGCGCATAGGAGCATGACGAACCGCAAAGCTGCCTGCCGGGAGCAGCAAAACGCCGTGCGGCATTTATCTGCTGCACACGCTGCTTCACCTCAAACAAGCGCCCGCGCCCGGGAATACCATAGCTTTTCAGCGACGGCGTCACTGCCAGACAGATGGTTTTATCCGTCCGCCGCTCATCCGCCACCACCAGATTAGTATCCAGAGGATCAAGTCCGCGCTCACGACATTCTACCGACGCATAAAACGATTTTAAATCTATAGAAATATAAGTACGCTGCAACTTTTTCTTCTCCTTTACTATCTGTTTTGTTTCTATTATAGCACTTTCAAGCGTACATGTCTGTAATATTATAAAAATATTTTCGTATTTATAGTAAAAGAAAATCCCCTGCCGGCGAACAGGCAGGGGAAGAAAGTATAATCTTATTCATGCTTCTCCGGGAATTTAGGTCTGGGGAAGTTAGGACCGGACGGCTTAAGCGTAAAGCCGCGGCCGAAGACATCGTTAACATCACTGATAATCATAAACGCACTGGGGTCAATCTCGCGCACAATGGAGCGCACCTTCGCCAGCTGCGTCAGCTTGATGACTACAAAAACCAGCTCGCGGTGACGATGCGTAAAGCAGCCCTCGCCGCTGATATAGGTAACACCGCGGCCGACGATTTTAATAATCGCTTCCGCAATCTCCTCGTGATGCTCGCTGATGATGATAACCTTCTTTTTATAATCAAAGCCTGTCGTAAACGCATTACAGGTTTTGGTCATCACAAAAAAGGTAAGCAAGGTATACAGCACCGGCTCAATGCCGAATAAGGAAACACTGGCCAGCAGCAGGCAGATGTTGAAGGCAAAACCTGTTGTACTGATAGAGATAGAATAATTTTTCTGGATAATAGCGCCGATAATATCCGTACCGCCGCTGGAGCCGCCCACGCGGTACATGCACGCAGCACCGATGCCGTAAAGCACACCGCCGGCAATGCAAGCCAGCAGCTTGTCATGCACTACAGTATAGGTCGACAAAAAATGAAAGAAATCCAGGGATACAGAAAAAGCAATAATACCATACAGCGCGCTGATAGTATATTCCCTGTCCATATACTTATAGGCCAAAAAGAACAGCGGCACGTTGCAGATTAAGCTGGTAGCGCCCATCGGCAGGCCGGCAACATAATAGGCAAGTACGGCAACGCCGCCGATGCCGCCGCTGAGCATCTTATTAGGCATATAAAAGGTATTCATCGCAATACCCATAATTGCACAGGCCAAGGTCACCATAGCATAATGGTAAAGTTTTTTCTTCAAAGCGGGATTCATAAAATTCTCCTTTGCAAGCAAAATATTCTGAATATGTTTTTTATGTATATATTGTAACACTTTAACGCAGAAAGGCAACTACTAAATATTTTTCTCGCCAAAATCCCGAACGTTCGAAAAAAATTCTTGCTATGCAGGCATAAGCAGTATAAAATAATACTGTATACAACATTAGGCAGGTGAACTTATAATGAAGCAAATAAAAGAAACGGCATATGCCAAAATAAATCTGGGACTCGATATTCTCGGCAAGCGAGAGGACGGCTACCATGAGGTAAGTATGATTATGCAGAGCGTCGGTCTGAGCGACGAGGTTGTTATCAGCAAGGGTAACGGCATTCAGATCAGCTGCAATCTGCACAACCTCAGCTGCGGTCCTGATAACCTGGCCTACAGAGCAGCCGCATTGCTCGCAGGTCACTGCGATATTATTCCGAACGTTCACATCGCCTTGAACAAAAAAATTTTTCTGGCGGCAGGACTGGCAGGTGGCAGCAGTGATGCAGCAGCAGTTTTGCGCGGTCTGAACCGTTATTGGGAGCTTAACCTGGAAAATTATGAACTGGAACAGCTCGCTGCACAATTAGGCAGCGATATCCCCTTCTGCATCGAAGGCGGCACCATGCTGGCAACAGGACGCGGCGAAGTCCTCACCAAGCTGGAGGATATGCCCGAAACCTGGCTGGTACTGGCCAAGCCCCGCGGGCTGGAGGTTTCCACCGCCTGGGTCTACCAAAACTTCAACCACGGCCGCGTGGTACATGCACCCTGCATCTGGCAGCTGGAAGCATATCTGCGCGAAGGCGGCAAAGCCATCGTTCCCTACATGGGCAATGTTTTAGAAACAGTAACTATCCCGGCACACCCCGTTATAGCCTCTATTAAGGCTGCTATGCTGGGAGCAGGCGCCTACTATTCTCTTATGAGCGGCAGCGGCCCGACCGTCTTCGGCCTTACTGCTGACAAAGAAACTGCCGAGCGCGTACAGCAGGCACTGACAGATTTTGATGTAGAAACAGCAATTACGACAACTATCGGAAGGAGAAAATAAATATGTCCGGACATTTGCAGCCTATAAAACTAGACAGCTACAAGCCTCTGCGTGAGCTTGTCTGTGAAAATATCCGTCAAGCTATTATTGACGGCACCTTCAGCCCCGGCGAACGCCTCATGGAAATCCAGCTGGCTGACGAAATGGGCGTAAGCCGTACGCCCGTGCGCGAAGCTATCCGTAAGCTGGAGCTGGAAGGATTTGTAGTTATGATTCCCCGTCGCGGTACCTATGTTGCCGATATTTCCATTAAAGATATCACCGAAATTTACGAAATCCGTATCAGCCTTGATATTCTGGCTGCCGGTCTGGCTGCCGAGCGTATTACGGATGAGGAGCTTGAACAGCTTAACGGTTATCTTATTGAAATCGGCCAGCATATCGCCAACAACGATATGGATAAAATCGTCGAAGTAGATACAGCCTTTCACGATATGTTATACACTGCCAGCCGCAACGAGCGCCTGCGCAGCATCATCAATAACCTGCGCGAGCAGATGACTACTATCCGCGGCCGTTCCATGAGCTACCCGGGACGTTTAGTGGAAACCATGGACGAACATCGCAATCTGGTAGAAGCTATTGCTGCACATGATGTAGAACGTGCGCAATACGCAGCCCGTATCCATCTGGAAAACGCCGAGCACACCCTCATGCGTTCCCTCAGCGAGCATCTGCCGCAGAAGAAGGCGTAAGCATGACAACTGCTAATATAGATGCTTTTATTGCAGCAGGCGGCCTCAGTCCCTGGCTGAAGTCCTATGCCGGCACCGAACACCGCTGCCTGGCACCGCTTGGCGATAAGCGCCTCATAGACTATATCATTGCAGCCCTGCAGGGAAGCGGACGCATCCGCCGTATTGTCGTAGCTGCCCGCCCCGAAGCCTTGGCGCTTTTAGAGGGTACGTTACCGGCCGACGTTCTGCTGTGTGAAGCCGCAGGCGACCTGCCGGCTACAGCCTTCGCTGCCTCCGAAGCCTTAGGCCCTGATGCCAGCGAAAAGCTGCTGGGAGTATGCGACGACATTCCGCTGCTGACCTCCCTTGCAGTGCGCGATTTTCTTGCAGCCTGCCACGCCTTCCCCGAAGGCCAGCTTTATTATCCCATCATCCCAAAGGATGCCTGCCTGAGTGCTTATCCCGATGCCCAGCGCACCTACGGCAAGCTGCGTGACGGCGTCTTTACTGGCGGCAACATGATGCTGATGGCCAAAGAGATTATTCCCGGCGGTCAGCAAAAAGCACGCGAAATCTTTGCCCGCCGCAAATCACCGCTTAAGCTGTGCAACTGGCTCGGATGGGGCTTTTTGATAAAGCTCCTGTGCCATCGTCTGACAGTGGCCGATGCGGAAACACGCACCTCCGCACTTCTGGAAATGCGCTGCAAAGCTATCATCACCCGTCATGCATGTATCGGCATGGATATAGATAAACCAAGTGACTTAGAACTTGCAAGGAGGACGCTTACATATGGTAAAAGCCAAAAGAATTGAACGCGTAGCAGCGTTAAGTAAACTTTTAGCCGATCATCCATATCGGCTGTTTTCATTTTCATATTTCTGTAAAAAATTTGCTATCGCCAAATCCACCCTCAGCGAGGATGTTTTAGCCGTAAAATCAGGACTGGAGCTTTACGGCCTGGGCAAGGTAGAAACCGTTTCCGGTGCTGCCGGCGGCGTGCGCTTTATCCCCGGCCATCTGCCGGAGGATGACGCAGCCTTCTTGGAAGAGCTTGCTGCCCGCCTCACCTCTCCGGACCGCATCCTGCCCGGCGGTATGCTTTATACTACCGACATTCTCTGCCATCCGGAAACCGTAGTGCGTCTGGGTGAAATCTTTATGCTCCGCCTGCAGGAGCTGGCACCGGACTGCATCATGACGGTTGAAACAAGCGGTATTCCGCTTGCTATGCAGACAGCGCGTGCGTTTAACGTGCCTCTTGTTATCGCCCGTCACACCAGTGATATTACCGAAGGCAGCACCGTCAACATCAATTACGTCAGCGGCTCCACCAAGGTTATCCAAAACATGGCCATGCCCAAGCGCGCTTTGCAGCCCGGCAACCGTGTGCTGATTGTGGATGATGTTATGAAGGGCGGTGGCACCGCCAAGGGTATGATTGCTTTGGCGCACGAAGTCGGTGCTCAGGTTGTAGGCAAGGCCTTTTTAATTGCCACCGCTGCACCGGAACGCAAGCTGGTAGAAGATTACACTGCCTTCTTCACCCTGCATAACGTAGACGAAGAACAGCAGAAAGTAACATTGGAAGTAAATAAATAATATAGAATACATCAGGCTGGCTAGAAGGTATTTTTAGATGATGCCTTATGGGCAGACCGAAATATCATTAACTATAAACTACGTCAGGCTGGCTAGAAGGTAGCAGATGCTAAACGACGGTGACGACGGCGTACTACTTGTACGTCTAGGAACCGTCGTGACGCAGATGATGCCTTATAGACAGTCAGGAAAGGAAGAACTCACATGTCAGAATTAGTAGCAATAATCCTCGCCGCAGGCAAAGGCACAAGAATGCGCAGCAAATACCCCAAGGTACTGCACAAGGTAGGCGGCAAGCCCATGCTGCAGCACGTAATTGACGCTGCAAGCGCTGCCGGCGCAGACAAAAAGGTTGTTATCGTAGGCCATGAAGCAGAGCTGGTAGAAGCAATGGTAGGCAATCAGGGAACTATCGCCCTGCAGGCCGAGCAGCTTGGCACCGGCCACGCTGTAATGCAGACTGCCGATGCCCTTAAGGACTTCCACGGCACTGCGCTCATCCTGTGCGGTGACACTCCGCTGCTGGACGGCGAAGAGCTAAAAAAATTCTGCGAAGCACATCAGGAAAGCGGCGCTGCTGCTACCGTACTTACGGCAATTATGGATGACCCGTTCGGCTACGGCCGCATTGTACGCGATGCCAACGGCAATGTACAGGGCATCGTAGAGCAAAAGGATGCTACCGAAGAGCAGAAGGCTATCAAAGAAATCAACACCGGTATTTACTGCATGGAATGCCCGCAAATGTTTGACGTGCTGGCTACCCTGACCAACGACAATGCACAGGGCGAATATTACCTGACTGACGTACTGCAAAAGCTCAACGAAGCTGGCGCTAAGGTTAGCGGTATTTCCACTGCCGACAGCGATATGGTTATGGGCATCAACTCCCGCAAGCAGCTTTCCGTTGCCGAAGGCGTTATGCGCCAACGCATTTTGGATAAGCTGATGGATGCAGGCGTAACCATTATGGATCCTGCCAGCACCTTCATCGAAGCAGGCGTAAAAATCGGCCGCGATACCGTTATTTATCCCTACACCTGGCTGGAAGGTACAACTGAAATCGGCGAGGACTGCGAAATCGGTCCTAACGCCCGCTTCACCAATGTAAAAATCGGTGACGACAACCATCTGCAATTCATCTACGGCCATGACTGCGAGGTTAAAAACCACGTTACCGCAGGTCCGTATGTGCATCTGCGTCCCGACACCGTTATCAGCGACCACGTTAAAATCGGCAACTATGTAGAGGTTAAAAACTCTAACGTAGGCGAAGGCACCAAGCTGCCGCACCTCACCTACATCGGTGACAGCGACATCGGCAGCGGCGTTAACATGGGCTGCGGCTGCATCACTGTAAACTACGACGGCAAGAAGAAGCATCGCACTGTTATCGGTGACAATGCCTTCGTCGGCTGCAACACCAACCTTGTTGCTCCTGTTACTGTACAGGCCAACACTTACATCGGTGCCGGCAGCACCATTACCAAAGAAGTACCCGAAAATGCTCTGGGTATTGCACGTGCCCGCCAAAAAAATATTGAAGGCTGGGCCGAAAAATACCGTAACGAGGGTAAATAATCTTTTATAGTCACATATGTGTCAAAAAGTTTACAAAAAGCTTGTGATTTACGTGTTTTTTGTGTATAATTAAATTTAAGTAAAGTTTTGCTCATCGCACCAGCAAACTACAACAAGGTAATTTTGGAGGGATTGGACATGTTGTCTGACGAGAATAAGTTAAGAATATTTACCGGTAATGCAAACCCTGATCTGGCACGCGAAATCGCTGCTTACCTCGGAACCACCGTTGGTGATTCTGTAGTTAACCGTTTCAACAACGGCGAAGTTCAGGTAATGATTAACGAAAGTGTACGTGGCAAGGATATCTTCATTGTACAACCGACCTGCGGCCCTATCGTTAACGATAACGTAATGGAGCTTTTGATTATGGCTGATGCCTTCAAACGCGCCAGCGCTAACCACATCACTGCTGTTATCCCCTACTATGGCTATGCACGCCAAGACCGCAAAGCACGCGGCCGTGAGCCTATCACTGCTAAGCTGATGGCAGACCTGCTGGAAACTGCAGGCATTACCCGTGTAGTAACCATCGACCTGCACGCTGCACAAATTCAAGGCTTCTTCAACATCCCCTTTGACCATATGCCCGGCGGCCCGCTGATGGCAGAATACATTAAATCCAAGAATCTGGAAGACATGGTTGTTATCTCCCCGGACCTTGGTGGCGTAAGCCGTGCCCGCAATTTCGCTGAAATGCTGAATGCACCGCTGGCTATCATCGACAAACGTCGTCCGGAACCCGGCGTTGCTGAGGTTATGAACCTGATTGGCGACGTTAAAGGCAAAACCTGCATCATGGTAGACGACATGGTTGATACCGCAGGCTCCCTGACCGAAGGCGCACGCGCTCTGAAGAAATTCGGTGCTAAAGAAGTATATGCATGCTGCACTCACCCGATCCTGACCGATCCGGCACTGTCCCGCATTGCACAATCCGATATCACCGAGCTGGTTGTTACCAACACCATTCCTCTGGCTCCTTCCAAAAAGCACCCGAAAATTAAGGTGCTCTCCATTGCGCCGATTCTGGCAGAAACCATTCTGCGCATTTACAATGACTGGTCTGTAAGCCAATTATTCGATACCAAACACTAAGCGTAATATAAAAAGGCTTGCCTCTGGCAAGCCTTTTTGTTATGATTAAAGCCGGCAAAACTACCGGCTTTAATATTTGGAGTAATTATGCGTATCATTTATATTCTTATTATCTGTTCCCTTGCCAGCGTACTGCTGCTGTGGCTGGGGATATACAAAAAAATCAGCAGAAAGACTGCCGCTATAAGCGCTGCTCTCAGCCTTGCGCTTGCAGGCGCATTGCTCTTGCTCGCCGTACTTCCGGGCAACAGCTTTTACGGCAAGGTTATAACACATGCGGAAAATACCCACGGGCGCAAGCTCATTGCCCTCACCTTTGATGACGGCCCTTATCCGCCCTATACCCAGAAGCTGCTCAAGCTTTTGGCTGCCAAAAATGTGCATGCCACCTTCTTCATGGTTGGCGAAAACGCTGCCAAGCATCCGGAAACAGTAAAGCTCGTCCAGGCACAAGGACACCTGATCGCTCTGCATGCAGGCTATCACAAGGATTTGCTTAAGCTCAGCAGCAGCGAAGCTGCCGCCAACATTGCCTACGGCAAGGAAACGCTGCAGAGCATCACCGGTACTGCACCGCAGTATATGCGTCCGCCGCACGGCTTCAAGGACTGGAGCACTGTCAAGGCTATCAATGATGCAGGTATGCAGATAGTAAACTGGAGCATCATTCCCCGCGACTGGACGAACCCCGGCGTGCAGGTAATCGCCGACAGAGTCTGCGAGAACGCAGCCCCCGGTGCTATTGTCCTGTTGCATGACGGCGACAGTCCCAAAAATCTGGCACCGCGTGACCAGACGATTGAGGCAGTCGGCCTCATCATCGACCGTCTGCGTGCAGAGGGATATGAATTCGTCACCATCGAAGAACTTAATAAATAATAAAGGAGCAACAATATGAAATTAATTGTCGGCCTTGGCAATATCGGCCGCGAATACGAAAATACCCGTCACAACATCGGCTTTATGGTAGTTGACGAGCTGGCTCGCCGTCTCGGCGTGAGCTTCGGCAAAGAGGACCGCAGTGCCTATATGGCAGAATACCGCGCTCCCGAAAAAATCATCATCATCAAGCCTACCACCTACATGAACCTCAGCGGTGTTGCCGTAGGTGCCTACGCCAACTTCTATCACATCGATCCGGATGATATCGCTGTTATCCAGGATGATATGGATATGCCCGTAGGTCAGCTGCGCATCCGTCGCAAGGGCAGCGCCGGCGGCCACAACGGCATCAAATCCATTACCGAGCATTTGGGCACCGATGCTTACCCGCGCTTTAAAATCGGCATCGGCCACCCGGCACGCAATAATAAGGCAGTTGTCAACCATGTACTGCATGCCTTCCAGGGCGATGACAAAACCGCCATCGAAGCAGCTGTAGCAGAAATGGCTACAGCACTGGAGGAATGGATTAAATCCGGCGATATCGAAGAGGTTATGCAGGCCCACAACAAGAAAAAGCCTAAGGCTGAAAAACCTGCGGCTGAATAAGCAATGCAAAAGAACTAGCAAGAGCAGTCATAGCTTAAGCTAGTTCTTTTTTGGTTATGCAATTTGTTTAACGAAATTACGGCTTATTAAAGGCCGGTGTCAGCATCGGTTCAACAGCACCTGTATCAGGAGTAAGGTCTGCCGTTCCCCTGAGCACGACTTTGTCGGCAAGAACAAAGCCGTTCAGCTGACAGCCTGCACCTATCGTCACCGTTCCCTTCGCCAGCAGCAGCGCCTGTGCCATTTTGGTACCGTCGCCAAGCGTAATATCGTCCTCTTCACTGATAAGCACTATGCGGTCCGGGTAATATGAACCAGGTGCGGTATTTATCGACAGCTTATTGGCTATCAGCGTTGCACCCTGCAGGCCTTTTCTGCCAAGACCCAGCGAAGTATTACTCCTCAGATAATAAAAGCGGGCGCTGAGGCCGTTTTCCTCCGTAGTCCTTTTGTTCAGCGAAGCAGCGCATTTATTCTGCAGAAAGCTAATCTGCGGCAGCCTTACTTCTTCTGTGCTTGTATATAACGCTGCCTGCTGCAGATATTCACTTCCTGTCAGCGAACGTCCCGCAAGCACGCTCTTAGCTGCCAGCTTCCGCATCTCCGGACTGAAGTTCACCCTAAGCCTGTGCAGCCGCTGTACTGCGCCAACATGATTAGCGGCTACGGCAGACACCTTCAGGTAATCTATCTGCCCATCCGAGCTGTAACTGCTTTCGCTTGTCACTTTTACCGGTTCGCTTCCCGGCTGCAGCTCGCCCTCATAGCAAAGCTGCTCACCCGCAGGCTGCGGTTTTTGACCTATAGCCTGCAATACGGAGCCGCACAACAGCCGCAGCTGCTGCCCCCGTAAAAAATCCTTTTCCGCCTCATAGCCCTTTACTGCATAAAGCAGGCAAAGCTGGGCGCTGAGTGCCAGCAAGAGTGCTGCCAGCAGGCACGGAAGCGATATACTTCCCTTTGCGCTATGCATCATCTATTATCCTCGCACTATAACAAATAAAATACTGCGTCACCCGCAGGCTTCTGCCGTTACGGTAAAGATCAAAGCTTACGCACAGCATTTGCGGCGAGCAGCGTCGCACCTGCCATCTGAAAACGCCTACCTCCTCCAGCGACACCGGATTCACACCCGTGCCTTTATTAGTACGCGTCCTCTGATATACTCCCTGCTTATCGCTGTAAACAGTCACCTGTTTACACCCCTCAAGCATCCTGCAGCTTATTTTGCCGTCATCCTGCAGACGCACGCTCTGTGCATCATAGCAGACAGTCTTTTCCAACTGCGCCAGAATATGACGTCTGGCCTCCTGCAACTGCAGCTCATCCTGCAGGCGGCCAAAGCTGCGACCGGCAGTGCCTGTTGCTTTAAAGACCAACGTCACCAGCACTATTACCAGAAGTAATCCCAACAGCACCTCCGTCAGCAGATAGCCCCTCTGCCGTCGGCAGCGCACGGATAAGCTTAACCTTGACCTTGCCATACGCAGCCTGCACCTCCTGTACCGCCAAACCTTCTGTGCTGCCGGAGCTAATTCTTTGCGTCACGTCAAAGCGGCCGTTATATTCTTCGCCTACCAGCACCTGCTGTGCGGCCTGCACCGCCTGCTGCAGTTCAAGGCTTTCATTCAGCAGATAATTGCTGCGGTAAAAGCCCTGTATCGCTGTCGCCAGCAGCACTGCCGTAAGGCAGAAGCACACCAGCTCCTGTACCAGGCAAAAGCCCCTGCTATTTTTCATAAACAGTCACCCTGCCTGTAACCGGCTGCACCGTCAGCCGGCAGTACATATCAGGCAGCTGTCTATGCTCCAGCCTGTAACCGCCAATGGCTGTCGGATTGCCGTTTTCATTATAGCTGAGATTCTTAATCGCTTTTTCGCACGTCAGGCTGATGTCAGCATCGAGCCTTACACGCTTCCAGATTTTATGCGCGCGCTCAATTCTGTAGCTATGCTTATCCTTATCGCTGACTTTAAGCGTATACATATAATTTTCCGGCTGAAACAGCGTCTGCTGCTGCATCTGTCTGATATCCGCCGCCAAAAGATATGCTGTATAGCGTAACTGCTGCCTGTAATACTGCCGCTGCAGCGTCTTGCTTCCGGGATACAGCATTACTGCCGCAAGTCCCAGGCACCCAAGAGCCAGCAGCAGCTCCAACAGCAGATAGCCTGCTGTCTTATTATTCACCGGCGTTAGCTTTACTGCCCGGTGAGGTTACTGCCGCACCCTTGCTGTTTTTGCCGCTGAGGGTATAGGTGCCGTCGGTTGTATTGGGTGTATAGGTAAGTGCCTCGCCCTTGGCATCCTTGAATTCCAGCTTACCGCCCAGATATTCGCTGTCCAGTGTAGTAAGCTCTGCCGGCACAGTGCCTGCATCCATCTTATACAGCTGAATTGCCTGGTCGATAGTCACCAGATCGTTTTGCAGACGGGCATTCTTCACTCTGTCGTTAGCACCCGAAAGCGAAGGCAGCAGCATGGTAGCCATAATGCCAATCAGCGCCGCCGCTGCTACTACCTCGATTAAAGTAAAGCCTCCCTGTTTACGCATTGTTTTTAACATAATCGCACCTCCTGAATTTACTCCGGCATTGCCGAAAGCATCTCAAATAGCGGACCGATAACTATGCAGACGATTCCCGCTATGATAATCGCTGCCACTAAAAGCAGCAAGGGCACCAGCAGCTCCTGCAGCCTGCCAAGCTGCTGCTGCAGACGCTGCTCACCGGCCGTTACTGCTTCCTGCAGCATTTGCGGCAGATAGCCTGTAGATGCGCCCACGCATACAAGCTCCAGCATTAGCGGCGAAAAAAGCTCTTTCGCGCCGCCTGCAGCCTGTTCAATCGCAATGCCTCGCTTTAGCCTGCTATTCAGCAGGCGCAGCTGCCCGGCATACTGCTCATCATCCATGGTATCCGTCACAATCGCCACCGCTCTTGTTATGCCTACACCGCTTTCCAAAAGCAAGGCAAACAATCTGCAAAAGCGTACTTCTAATAAAAGGCCATGAAAATTTCCGCTTAACCGGCTGCGTAAAAAACAGCGCAGCAGCCTGCGTCCCAGCAAAAAAAGTGCAGCTGCTACGCCTGCCGTCAACGCCAGCGCTGCCAACGGCTGCTGCAGCAAAGCATCCTTCAGCGTCAGCAGCAAAGCCAATGTACCCATCGGCAGCACGCCCATAGCGCTGTAGGTATCCGCCAGTACCGGCAGGATGTACAGTAAAAACAGCAGCAGCACGCAAAACGATGCCAGCAGCAAAAATGCCGGATAAGTTACAGCCCTCTGCACAAAACGCCGCAGCTTAAGCTGGCGGCTGTAATAATCTGCCAGCTGCTCCAGCAACGTGGCCAGCTCACCGCTTTCTTCCCCCACAGCCACCAAAGTAACTGCCAGCTGAGTACAGCAATCCGCTTCCGCTGCCAAGGCCTGTGCCAGGCTGCTGCCACGGCGCAGCCTTTGCTGCAGACGATAGCAGAGCAGCATCTGCTTAGCGCTGCCATGCTTTTGCAATAGCTGCAGCGCATTCAGCAACGGCAGGCCGCTGCGCAGGATAACCGCCAGCTGCCTGTAGAAGCTAATCTGCTCCGCCAGGCTTACGCCACCTCTAAGCTTAATTTTCATCACCTCCACATGGCCGATTATAGACTATTTGCGAATTTTCTGTCTAATTTTATTTGTCACATATGTGAAATCTATGTGACATAAAAAATCTTTTTTTCCGCAAGCAAAAGAAAAAACTCTGCAAGCCTCATATTACAAGACTTACAGAGTTTTTCTTAACTGATTAATTTCCTGAAAATTATCTGCAATTATAACGTTCTAAGCAGTCTAAGCAACAATATTTTGCTCATGACCATGACGAAGCCAAACGCAAGCGCTGATGCCGAAAAGAATCACGCCGGCTACTACAAAAAGACTTTGCAACGGCGCAAATGTAGCAATAGCTCCGCCAAGTACAGGACCTACCATGGAACCGAACTGCTGCGCACTGAACATAAAGCCAAAAACGCGTCCGCGCTGGTCGGTAGTTGTATTGCTGGCCAAAATAGCACTCAGCGAAGGCTGAATACCGGCACAGCACAAGCCATAGCAAAAATTGCAGACGCAGAACAAAAGTAAGGTTCGCGGTAATGCTACTAACGCACTCATCAGACCGGAAAGCAGCGTAGCAGCGCACAACGCTTTATAAAAGCCGTGCTCCTGTCCGAAGCGTCCCCAGCTAGGAGCAGTAATAGCGCTGGCAATGCCTACGAGCGAGAAGGCCACGCCGGAAAGAAACATAATGTTGCCCTCACCATGATTCAGCTCTGCCACATAAAGGCTCAAAATCGGCTGAATCAGCAGGATAACCATCTGAGCTACAGCAATGTAAATCAGCGTTTCACGAATTACAGGTTGCTGTAAAAGCTGTACCTGCGGCTTGGCCGCAAGCTTTTTCGGCTCCGCCTTCGGCGGCTCGGGAATGTAGAACATAAATACCAGCGTAATAATCGTCAGTAACCCACCTGCAACGAAGAATGAGGCACGCATGCCAAACAGCGTTGCCAATGAACCGCCTACAAGCGGACCAATGACGTTGCCGCAGGTCAGTCCTGCCTGCATAATGCCCAGGCTTACGCCCAGCTTTTCCATCGGCACCAGGCTGGTAGCAATAGCCAGACACGCACTCCACAATCCGGCAGCAAAGCCCTGCAGCACACGCACACCGAACATCTGCTCCGGCGTAGTTACTATGCCGCCCAAAAAGTACGACAGAGCCAGGCCTGCACCCGCACGCACCGCCATCATCTTTTTGCCGCGCGTATCAGCCATTTTACCCCAGATAGGCGCCATGATACCGCCAATTAGAAAGGTTATGGAAAAAATCGCGCCGTTCCACATTTTTACATCGTCCGCACTCACTCCCAGCTCGTTCATCAGATACATCGGCAAAAAGGGAATGAGCATAGTATAGCCTGCGGCCATCAGCACGACATTAGCCGTGAGGATAGCTAAAATAAGCTTCCAGTTTTTCATAAAAATCCACCTCAAAATAAAAATAAAATCACAGTAACGAATTATTATAACGCTAAAGCCGCTTTTGTGCAAATAAAAATCTGCAATACAGCCTTAATTGCATAATATAATTACACTTAGGGAAATATGCTCTGCCGCAACAGAAGCATATATAAAACTGTACCAAAATAATGCCAACACAACAAAACAGAACGCCGAAACCCGCTTGCCTAACGGATTTTCAGCGTTCTGTCTGTTTTTGGAGGAGAACACGCAAGACAACAACACTAGTTACATACACTATATATAGTGTTATATCGTGCTTATATTGCTATAAAAAGCACTACGCTATTTTGATTCCACAAGAAAATAGTATCAAAACAGTATCAATAGAAAAGGCCGCCAGCGTAAAAATTGGCGGCCTTTTTAGGGGAGTAGAAGAAGTTATAGTTTTCCGTGACAATGCACAAGGAAATTATAGCATAATGCAAAAAATAAAACAAACATGATTTTATATATGCAGACGATATACACCGCTATAAAATAAACGCATGATTTACAACGTGTATAATCACTGTTATATTATGCAAAATAACTGCATAATAACACACTGTATATACGAGAACAAACAGAAAATAATTATTTTACGTCCGATAATACACGTTAAGTTAAATATGCCGTGTACCTGCGTTCATTATATAGACTATATAGAACACAGAGAATATACATAATAGAAGGAACTAGCATAATATGGAAATATGCCGCGCTGCCTGCATCTGTGGTATTATTAGAATAAGCAAAAAGCCATATTCTGATATATTCAGAAGGAAGGGGCAGCCGAACCCCGGAAAAAGTTTAGAAAATGCTTGCAGAACAGCTATTTCCTGCCGCTGCAGCCTAAAAGCTACATTACTGCCCAAAATGGGAACTGCAGGAAGTGCGGAAATAAGGCAGGCCGTGACATTGCAGGCGCTGACGCTTTACTGTACACTAGAAAAGCAAAGGGGGATTTACTATGCAACCATTAGAGATATTGCAAGAAGCAAGAAATGCCAAACTTTACCTGCTGGAAGCTGAAGAACGCTTGCAGGAAGCGGAAAGCATAGCAGAAGGCACCAGGGCGACCAGGTATGACAACACCAGCGGCAGAAGCAGCACGCGCTATTATAGCAGCGGCCTAAACGCTTTAGATGCTGCCATAGATAATTATTACCTTGCATTTAGCAGATTTATAGACGCTGAACTGCAGGCCTGGTTACTTATCGACAAACTGCCGGACGGCCAGCAAGGCAAGCTGATTTTATTCGCCCGGTATTGCTGCTGCAGAAAATGGGCAGATATAGAACAGCGGTATAATATCAGCACTTGCACTTCACACAGGATACACCGCGCAAGCCTGCAGGAATTGGCAAAGCTGCAGCAAGAAGCCGCCAGCTAGTGCCACGAACTCCGATAGAACTCCGAAAGAGCTTCGAAAGAGCTTCGAAAGAGCTTCGAAAGAGCTTCGAAAGAACAGTGAAAGAGTGCCGGAACGCCACACCTTAAAGGCCACGAACAAAGAGCTTGAAGCAAGAACGAACCTAGAGAATGAACCCCGAATGAACCCCGAATGAACCCCGACAAACGGCACCTGCAGCCGTTAAAATTACATACTGCGTATACCGAAAATGGCGCCCACACAAAAACAGGGGCGCCTTTTTTTTATTGGCTAAAATCTGCAGCTGAACTAGTTGAATTCACGCTTGTTAAAGTGGTTCAAAGCATCTGAAAGCCTTTTATTAAAGTCACTGCTTGAAGTATCAACAACAAAATAACTGACCAATTCCATGTCTTTTTCAACATCTTCTAAAAAAGTAACGTATATATACGTTAGCGGCAATGCTAATTGCTTCGCATCATGCAGGGCAGATTCTGCCGCCATTCCTGCCATTCTAAAGCGCCATTCAATAACGCTGCTTATTATTTCTTCTGCACTTTCTTCCCAAACGTTGTTTTTTAAAAGTGCTGCAAAAAGAATATACAATAATTCCGCTAAATTGCATCTGCTGGACAAAGTCACAAAATATTCCTTGTATGTTGCAATTTCCTTTTCTGATAAAGCATCTATGATTTCATCAATTTTCCCGTTATCGTCGACAAGGCCTTTATTTTTATTAACAGACACAACAGCAGCGCTTAAGCCGTCTAAAACGCCTTTAGATAAGGGAATATTTTCGGTTCTGTAAAGTAGCCTAGAAAATTCTATATCTAAAACACTACTTAATTTTACGCGCCGTTCTAAAGGAATATTTTTAACTTTTCCTTTTTCATAATCGGATATTACTTGCACGCCTACACCAATTTCAGCGCCTAGCTGCGTTTGAGTTATTTTTTTGTTTTTACGTGCCTGGCGTATAGTATCGCCTATTCGCTGGCGTTCTTCTACATTATCCACAATAAGCACCCCACAACTAAATTACTTAAATTATAACAGTATATAGGCGATTATAGAAGTAGCTAAGCAAATTATTTTGATTGTATTTTACGATAATAACGTAAATTACGTTGACATTGCGAAAATTACGTTGTATAATGATTACAAATTACGATAGTAGCGTAATTTTAACCACATAATGAAAAGAGGTGACACCATGAACGCCGCATTATTCAAATATTACATGGCCAAAAACCGCGAAACCATGTCGACGCTAGCAGTTGCTTTAGGCAAGTGCAAAGCAACAGTATCTAACTGCGTAAACGGCAACAACAACAGCGAATTTACACGCGCTGACATTCAGACGCTGAAAGAGCGCTGGAAGCTGACGCCGGAACAAGTCGACAAAGTTTTCTTGCAGACCGACGCAGAACCGGAAACCTAAGCAGCGCCCTACCCTACCGGCGTTACCAGCACCGGAACCCCCACCGCAAGAGCTACCAACCGAAAGCCGCTGCTGCTACCAACAGCAAGGCACCGCCACAGCGCCGCATTTGCCCCACAGAGCGCACGAAAAGAGCAACAGGCATAATCTTATGCAATGGCAAGAACAGGCGCTGAAAACCGATTACAGGAAGCCGAAAGCGAGGTGAAAAACATGGAGCAGATGATGTATACCGCCGATGATGTTGCTGCAATGCTGCAGGTTAGCAAGTCAAAGGCCTACCAGGTTATTGCAAGCCTTAACAAAGAGCTGAAAGACCTGGGAAAGCTGACTGTTCGCGGCAAAATCAATAAGCGCTATTTTGAAAAAAAGTTAGAGGTGTAGAACATGGCAGCTAAAAGCAAAAACAGCTCAACGGCAACCATAAAAACGCCGTTGGGCGCGGAAAAGATGCAAAGCGTGCTTTTTAAGCAGTTGCTGACTGAAAGAACCATTGCAAAGCTAAGTCAAAAGACCTGCGACAAAGTGACACCCTACAGACAAGGCCGCCTAGACGCGCTGGAAACCCTTCTTGATACTTTAGACCTTTTACAGGCCTTTAATGAGTGGGAACAGCTGCAACGGCAATTACGCCAGGGGCACGCAGTCAAAGGGGCATAGCATGAAAGCAAAGGACGAACTAGCAAGCCTAAAACGCGACCTTGCAAGAGCTTACAAACTTATTGACAGAATAAGGCCGTTAGCAGTAAGCCGCAAGGAAATAGCGTTATATAATGGCGTGCTGATTGTAGCCGTATGGCTAGTGAAAAAATATAAAATTGAGGTGTAGAACATGGAAAAAAATAAGATTTTTATTACGCAACCGGAACACCAATACAGAGATATTGAGGTATTAGGCAAGCTGCTGCCGGTTCTGCAGCTGACAAAGCAAGGCGCTGACCTTGCAGAAATTAGCATGATCACCGGCACCGGCAGAAGTGTAGAACTTGCCTTCACTGACGGCAGCCGTCAAGAATTTGTTATCAGCAAAGACCTTCACGGCCTGCCGCTGGTTAAGAAAATCATTAAAGCATTACAAGGGCGGTGAAAATATGAGAACCACAAGAACAGTTAAGCGCTTGAATTATGCACGCGCTGCATTTTATGTATATCTGCTGGCGATGATCGCATTTGTTATGATCAACGCTGCAGCAAAATTTGCGGCGCTGAACCGCTAAGGAGTGTTATAAGCATGGCTGAAAGAGATTTAAAAGAGCTGCTGTTTAATTGGGCAGCGTTTGCACAAGACAGCGCAAGAAGGGCACGCAACGAAAATTATTCACACGGCCTTATTTGTTACAGAGAAGGTGAAGCGTTCAGCTATGAGCTGCTTATTTCAGATGCTGGACTTGATGAAGAATTTAAGGAGTGGAAAAAGAACCATGATAGACGCTGAAGAACTGCCGTCAATAGCGCTTGCCTGCAAAGTAAAGCTGCAGGCGTATACTGACAGCTGCCTTTACTGCTTCAATCTTGCAAAGCGTTCACAGGGCGCAACCTGGGAAACGGCTTTATTAGCTGCTAGCGCCGGATATGTTGCCGGTGTACGCCACGAACGTAAACGCCAACGCAAAAAAGCCACCAGCAAACCGCCTGCACCCGGAAACATCACAGGGCAGGAAATGGAGCTGCTGGCAGCGTGGCGAATGATTGGCGATGCAGACAAAAAGCTGATTTTTAAAATGGCTAAGTATTGGCAGAAAGAAGCACAAAAGGAAAAAGCCGCCAGCGCTGGAACGCCGACGGCTTGAGTAAAACAGTTATTTCGTACCACCGATATAACCTTTTACTGTATTTTACCACAGACACAGGCAGGCCGCAAGTTAAAAAAGCGGCCTGCTGCTATATAGGGGGATAACATGGATAAAGTAGAATTTGAACTTATAGCCAAAAGCGTACAAGCAGCAAGTGATGATCGCAGAGCCGCGGCCGTTCTTGCTTATGCTTTTAACGAACCGCCGGGCGAAAAGAGTAAAGACCGCTGCTGGATAGAATACGCCGCTGCTGCCGCATTGCTGCACGCCCTGGAAGAAGCAGCGCCGGACAAGGCCACACGTGAAAGCCTGCTGCAGGCGGCTACTAAAAATATTTTAGCAGAATTTTTGCCGATGATTGAAGCCGAAAAAGTCGAAAACATTATAAAGGCCGTTGCTGAACTGCTGGCAAGCGTACCCACGCCGGAAACGCTGACCGCCGGGAGCATCAAAAAAAGCGTGCACATGATACCGAAAGCGGTAAACGTCCTGCCGAAAATACCCATTGCACCCAAAGAAGAACCGGCAGCAACTGCAGCCGTTACAGTCGCAAGAAGCCGGGGCAAAGAAGCTGCCGTGTATGTAGGACTAAGGGCAGAACTTGCACCCATAGCGCCGCGGCTCACAGTGTTTGACTTATCAGTAATGCAAGCCGCCGCTTCTATTTATGCCGGCGGTATAAAGACTTTTAGCAGCAACCAGCTTTACAGGGCATTAACCGGCGCCGATGCACATACAAAGATTACCAGCAAAGCCACGCTGGAAGCAGTGAAAAAGAGCCTGGACACCCTGCAGGCAACAATAATAACCATAGACGCAGAACAGCAGGCCGCCTTGCGTGGCTATAAAGGTTACGCATGGAATAAAAGCACATTTAAAGGCTATATGCTGCCTATGACAAAGCTAGAAACCGCCTACTATTCCGGCAATAAATTAGCTGCTTCTTGCGACTGCTGGCGCATATTGGCCACACCGCCAGCGCTGGAATATGCTACGACGATAAAGCAAGTAGCCACCATACCGCAAGAGGTGAAACGCCTGCCCAAAGGTGTAAATATAACAGTAAATAATATCTGCATCCGTGATACGCTGCTATACTACATTCACTTGAACAGGGGCAAGGGCGCAAAGCTGAACTATAGCACCTTGTTTGAAGCTGCAGGCGTGGACACATCCAACCGGGATACTTGTTACCAAATGCGAAAAGTTGCCAGGGCACTGCTGAAACATTGGCAGGAAATAGGCTTTATAGCTGGCGAAACCGACGTTATAACAGACGATAAAAAAGACATTATTTATATTAGTTAAAAAGTAAGGAGACTGTAGTCGAAAATCCGACGGACTGTAGTCGAAAATCCGACGGACTGTAGTCGAAAAGCCGACGGACTGTAGTCGAAAAGCCGACAAAAGCACTTTTTTAAAATGCCTTCAAACGCAGACGGGGCAAGGGATACAGCCGACGGCCGAAAAACCCTAAAATCTTTAAAATCTTTAAAATTTTAAAAGCAATGCAGGCGCCTTTTTCAAAGGCGGCGCCTGCTGCTATTTCTACAGGCCTATAAAAAGGGAGTGAACGCACTATGATTGACGAACAAGACAAGAGAGCACTAAAAAGCAGCCTAAGCAATTATCTACAGGCCATAGCAGGAAAAAGCCAGGGCGGCAAATATAACTGCCCTATTTGCGGCAGCGGAACCGGCAAGCACCATACTAGCGCTTTCAGTATCGCACCGGACGGCCAAAGCTGGAAGTGCTTTTCTTGCAATGCCGGGGGCGATGTATTCGAGCTGGCGGCGCTGGTAAACAAATTAGATCCTAAAGGCGATTTTAACAAAGTTGCTAACATCGTAGCGGATGCAGTAGGTTACAACTTGCAGAACACCGCATCAGACGCGCGGAAATACACCGCCACGGCCACGAAAACAAAAACAGGTATAACTATCCAACCGAAAAACAAAACACGCCACAGGGCAAATCTGAAAGTGATACACAAAACAAAGCAGATTTCAGCCAGCTAGTAAAAGAAGCTGCAGGCAATGTATCACAGACTGATTATTTTATTAAACGCGGCTTGAGTGCTGCCACGATAGAAAAGCATAAGCTGGGATATATTACCCCGGAACTTGCTAAAAAGTACGGCCTGCAGGCTAATAGCGTGCTTATTCCCTACTCTACCGGCAAGGAAGGCGTATATAATTACTACATCACGAGAAGCACAGAGGGCAAAGAGTACCGGAAACCGAAAGCAGAAACTGCAGGTTCTGAACCGCTTTATAACCTGCCTGCCCTCTATGAACCCACCGACGCGCCGTTATTTGTCACTGAAGGGCAGATAGACGCACTAAGCATCATGGAGTATGAACACGCTGACGCAGTAGCCGTTGGCGGTGTAGGTATAAACAAGCTGCTGCAGGCCATAGAAGGCATAGAAGGCTTTCAAAGGCCGCTTATCATTGCCACAGATGCAGACGAACGCGGCAAAGAAACCTGCAGAAAGCTGCTGCATGAATTAAAAGGCCGCGCCATAAAAGCGGCGGCCTATGAACACATTGACGGCTACAAAGACATTAACGATGAACTGAACGCAGATCGGGACGCGCTGGAACGCAATATATACCGCCACATTCTGCAATTCGACAAAAACAGCCTGCCAGCGCGCTACAAAATGCAGGAATTTTTGCACCGCATCAAAGAAGGCAGGAACGCCAAAACCTATAGTACCGGCTTGAAGGCATTAGACAAGGCACTGAACGGCGGCCTACGTGAAGGCCTTTACTGTATAGGAGCTATGAGCGGATTTGGTAAAACTACCCTTGTACTGCAGATAGCGGATACAATAGCAGCGGCTGGGGACGATGTATTATATATCAGCCTGGAAATGAGCGCGGACGAATTGACGGCAAAGAGCATCAGCCGCCGGACATATCAGCAGTGCATAGAATACGGCGCAAGCCGTGAAAGCCTATTAGCTGTTGCAAGAACAACGCTTGACGTGCTGCGTTGCGATATTGCCACCCAGGCACAAAGCAAAACATTCATGGAAGCAGCTACGGCCTACACAGAGCATGAAGCAAAGTGCTTGTATATCGTGGAAGGTATGCAAGGCGTGAACGCTGAAAAGGTAAGGCAGCTAGTAAAGCAGCACCAACAGCGCCACGGACGGCCGCCGGTAGTGTTTATAGACTATATGCAGCTATTGACCATAGCAGACACAACGCAGAACACCGACAAGCAGAAAATGGATGCTGCCATTAAGGCGCTGAAGGACATCAGCCGTGATTTTAAAATTCCGGTAGTGGCCATAAGCAGCATGAACCGCGCCAGCTATGACGGCGGCTTGAATATGGCATCGTTCAAAGAAAGCGGCAATATCGAATATACGGCAGATGTATTATTAGTGCTGGAAGCTGCCATTCCGGACGAATGTAAAGGCGACGCCAAAGATGCAAAGAAAAAAAGGCTTGCAGTTTTCAAGAAGAATAATGCACGCCAGCGCCACGGCGAACCGGTAAAGGTTGATATAAAAATCTTGAAATGCAGGACGGCAGCGCCCTTTACTACGGCCACAGTCGATAGCTGCAATATGTTTAACTGCTTTATGGACTGCAAAGAGGAAGCACCGGCACGGCAAGGCTTTAAATTTTAGCCAGGAAAGAAGGTGCAAGCATGAAGCTTGATTTTAGCGAACTGCTGCAGCCACAGGGCAGCGAACCGGCGAGGAAGCGGCGAGAAACGGCACCTGCTGCAGCCACAGACAGCACACAGGCTATTATAAAGGCGCTGGAAGGCGGCGGCGATATATACGCCATAGCGCTTATGTTATGCGACGCTTTAGCGGATAACCTGCACAATGAGCTTTTCCGCCAGCGTGCACATGATGCTTTATTCCTGCTGCATCACGATGTACTGCAGCAAGGCAGCGACGATTTTTCACAGAAGCGGTATGAAGAAGCCTATAAAAAATATAGCCTGCTAAGCAACAGCGCCCGGGAGCACCAGAAGCTTGATAAACTGATCAGCGCTGCACAATGGGCGCACAAGGTAACACAACACTAGCCATACCTAGAGAAGGCCGCGCACCAAAGCAGCGGCCTTTTTACTAAGGGGGATTGACAATGCCGGTATACCAGGACAAGACCACAGGAAAATATTTCTTCGCCTGCTACTATGTAGATTGGCAAGGAGAACGGCGGCGAAAAATGAAGCGTGGCTTTAAATTTGCTAGGGACGCCAAAGCAGCCGAAAGGGATTTTCTGAACCAGCAACACGGCGCAAGCTGCATGAGTTTTAAGGCCTTGTATGAATTATATATAGCTGATTGCCGGGCAAGACTGAAAGAAAGCACAGTGATCAGCAAGGATTCACTTTTTCAACATTCCATACTGCCGTTCTTTCAGAGATTCGACAACATAGGCAACATAACGCCAGCGCACGTCCGGCAATGGCAAAATGAACTGCTGACAAAGTACAAGCCTACTTCTTGCCGCAGGATTCACAGCCAGCTTTCAGCAATTTTTAATTTCGCCGTCAAATATTACGGACTTGCAAGGAACGTAGCCTGCATTGCTGGCGGTATTGGAGCACGCAAGGCGAACAGCGCCAACTATTGGACGCTAGAAGAATTTGACAAAGCTATTGAACAGGTACAGGCATTGCAGGACAAAGCAGCCTTGACAGTGCTTTTTTATAGTGGCTTGCGTGTTGGCGAATTATTGGCGCTGACAATGGCGGACTATGACGGCAGCGCCAACACCATAACAGTAACTAAAACACTTTCACGCACGGCAACAGGCTATATAATAGCGCCACCAAAGACACCAAAGTCAAGGCGAACAGTCACTATTCCTTGCAAGGCTAGTGCCGTGTTAAATGCCTACATAGCGACACTATACGAACCACAGCCACGAGATACTATTTTTATTGGCTTGAATGGAAACCACCTTGCCTACGTTATGAAGCTGGCAGCCGTTGGCGCTGATGTAAAAAAAATCAGAGTGCATGACCTGCGACACAGTCACGCCAGCTTGCTGATAAACAACGGCGCAAACATAAAGGCCGTATCTGAACGGCTAGGGCATGACGATATAAAAACCACGCTGAACACCTACGGACACTTATACAAGAACCAAGATAACGCACTTGCCGCAATGCTTGACAAATTATAAAACAGTATCAAAACAGTATCAACACAACAAAACAGAACGCCGAAACCCGCTTGCCTAACGGATTTTCAGCGTTCTGTCTGTTTTTGGAGGAGAAAATATGAATTTGCTTAAAAAGCAAATAGCAGCTTGTTTAAAAGTAGAGGAGCTAACCAATGCACTTAAGGAAATTGTCAAGGTCAAAGGTCAAGGCTGCAATGCAAAATCAGGAAGGGACGATATACATTGGTTAGCCATCACTAACTTCACGATTATTGTAGCACATATTTTTACAGTTAGCAATAGCTAATTTTATTTTTTTTATTTTTTTCCGCGATTACCGCTGCGTGCAAAAAAAACAACGCAGTCACGTTGCCGTTTTACGGAATACGTAACTGCGTTTAAGCTTGTAATTGTTATTCTTCCGGAGTTTTCTCCTCTGCATTTTCTTTAGCCTGCTCCTGCTGCAGCAAAGCCATAAACTGCTCGCCGGTAATAGTTTCCTTCTCCAGCAGGTACTGTGCCAGTACATCCAGCTTATCTCTGTTGTCCTGCAAAATCGTGCGTGCCTTTTCGTGAGCCTCCTTTATCAACGCCAAAACCTTGGCATCAATCTTGCCGGCTGTAGTTTCACTGCACTGCAGGGCAGCGTCACCGCCCAGATAACGGTTGGCCACAACCTCGGTAGCCATCATATCAAATTCTTCCGTCATGCCAAGACGTGTTACCATGCTGCGTGCCAGCTTTGTAGCCTGCTCGATATCATTGGAAGCGCCGCTGGTAATGCTGCCGAAAACAACCTCCTCAGCACTGCGGCCGCCTGTCATGGTTACAATCTTGTTGAACAGCTCTTCCTTGGTCATCAGCACGCTGTCATTTTCGCTGATTTGCATGGTGTAGCCCAAAGCGCCGTTGGTACGCGGAATAATAGTAATCTTATGTACCGGAGCACTGTGCTTTTGCATAGCAGCCACAAGTGCATGGCCAATTTCGTGGTAGGCAATAACCTTTTTCTCTGCGGGAGAAATTACCGCGCCCTTGCGCTGGTAACCGGCGATAACAGTTTCAATGGATTCCTCCAGATCTTCCTGCTCCACTACGTTACGATGCATTTTTACAGCGCGCAACGCACCCTCATTGATAATGTTAGCGAGCTCTGCACCGCTGGCTCCGGCTGTTGCCCGCGCCAAAGTGCCATAGTCGATATTGTCTGCCATATGCACGTTACGTGCATGAACCTTCAGGATAGCCTCACGGCCTTTCAGATCCGGCAGCTCAACAGGAATGCGGCGGTCAAAACGTCCAGGACGCAGCAGCGCCTTATCCAAGGATTCCGGACGGTTGGTAGCTGCCAGAATAACTACACCCTTGCTGCCGTCAAAGCCGTCCATTTCGCTAAGCAGCTGATTTAAAGTCTGCTCTCGTTCATCATTGCCGCCGAACTGGCCGTTATCACGGCGTTTGCCGATGGCATCGATTTCATCGATAAATACTATGCAAGGTGCCTTTTCCTGCGCCTGCTTGAACAAATCGCGCACACGGGCAGCGCCCATGCCGACGAACATTTCTACAAATTCACTGCCGCTGATGCTGAAGAACGGCACCTTGGCTTCGCCTGCTACCGCACGCGCCAACAAGGTTTTACCTGTACCAGGAGGGCCTACCAGCAAAGCACCCTTCGGCATGTTGGCACCGATATCCTTGTACTTGCCAGGATTATGCAGAAAATCAACCAGCTCCATCAGTGCTTCCTTAGCCTCGTCCTGACCTGCTACATCAGCAAAGCTTTTGCCAGTCTGCGCTTCCACATAAACTTTGGCATTGCTCTTGCCGAAGCTCATAGCGTTACCGCCCATACGCTTGCCCATGAAGTACATAAATAACTGTCCCAAGCCAAAGAAAATCAGAATCGGCAGTACCCAATTGGTGAAAAAGGTTACCAGAGGACTTTGTTCCTTAGGCACAACCTGCGTAAATTCTACCTTACTCTTCATCAGGCGGTTAGCCAGCTCCGGGTCCTCCACCCTGCCGGTAACATAAATTTCCTTTTCGTTGTTCTTATCAACCGCAGCCAGACGCTTATCGGTAATTTCTACCTTAGATACCTTGCCTTCATCCACCATCTGAAGAAAATTATTATAGGAAACCTCCTTCATTTTCGGGTTGAAGAACATTGGCATGATTACGGAATTGAATACCAGAATCAAAACCAGCATCAGCATATAATAATACGTCAATGGCCGTTTTTTATCATTGTTATCGTTCATCATTTCATCTCCTCGCTATGCTTTATAAGTATTATTGTATACCTATTTATAGCAATAAACAAACGAAAAAAATGTGAAGCTGATTGTATCTTCAACACAAAAAGTGTTAAAAAATCACACTCTCCCCGTCCCCTGCAAGAATACTTGTATACATGCGTCCTATCCCTTGAATTTACATGCCGTTTTCTATACAATTAGCATGTAACTATCTAAGGAGGTCAAACTTATGCCTAAAATTAATACAGTTTTAGTTGCTAACCGCGGCGAAATCGCCATCCGCGTTTTCCGCGCCTGCAACGAATTAGGAATCCGTACTGTTGCTATATATTCCAAGGAGGACACCCTGTCCCTGCATCGCAACAAAGCCGACGAGGCCTACATGGTAGGCGAAGGCAAAAGTCCGACCGACGCTTATCTTGATATCGAAGACATTCTGCGCGTAGCCAAGGAGCATGACGTAGATGCCATCCATCCCGGTTATGGCTTTTTATCCGAAAACAGTAATTTAGCACGCCGCTGTGCTGAGGAAGGCCTGATTTTCATCGGCCCGCGTCTGGAGCACCTGGTAATGTTCGGCGACAAAATCAACGCACGTAAGCAAGCCGAGCTGGCAGGCATCCCCATGATTCCCGGCAGCAAGGGTACGGTAAACAGCCTCGATGAGGTACTGGCCTTTGGCGAAAAATGCGGTTATCCTATCATCATTAAAGCAGTCAACGGCGGCGGCGGCCGCGGTATGCGCGTTGTTCACAGCGCCGAAGAAGCCATAACTGCCTACGACATGGCTAAAAGCGAAGCTAAAAAAGCCTTTGGCAATGATGAAATATATCTTGAAAAATATCTGCAAAATCCGAAACACATCGAAGTACAGATTATCGGCGATACCCACGGCAATTTAATGCATCTGTTTGAGCGCGACTGCTCCGTACAGCGCCGCCACCAGAAGCTGGTTGAAATTGCTCCGGCCTTCGCTCTGCCTATAGAACAACGCAAAGCTATCTGCGAGGCTGCTGTCAAGCTGATGAAAAATGTTGACTACATCAGCGCCGGCACCGTAGAATTTTTGGCTACTCCCGACGGCAAGTTCTACTTCATCGAGGTTAACCCCCGCATTCAGGTTGAGCACACCGTTACCGAGCAAATTACCGGTATCGACATTGTACAGACACAAATCAAGATTGCCGAGGGCTACAACCTGCACGGCCCGGAAATCGCCCTGCCGCAGCAGGATGAACTGACCACCATCGGCCATGCTATCCAATGCCGTATTACCACCGAGGACCCGTCCAACAACTTTATGCCCGATACCGGCAAACTGATTACCTACCGCAGCGGCGGCGGCTTCGGCATCCGTCTGGACGGCGGCAACGCCTTCACCGGCTCCGTCATCACTCCGTATTACGATTCTCTGCTGGTTAAGGCTACCACCTGGGGCCTCACTCACCAGATTGCAATTACCAAGATGCTGCGCTGCTTAAAAGAATTCCGTATCCGCGGCGTCAAAACCAATATCCAGTTTTTGGAAAACGTACTGCAGAACCCGCACTTCATCAAGGGCGATTACACAACCGACTTTGTTGATAATACACCGGAGCTGTTTGTCTTCCAGAAAACCTTGGACCGCGGCAACAAGCTGCTGAACTATATTGCTGACATTACTGTCAACGGTTATTCCAACGTCGGCGTACAGCCGAAGCCGGACTTTGCACCGCTGAATATGCCCAAACCCTACAACGGCATTCTGGCGCTGGGTGCTAAGCACGTTCTGGATACCCGCGGACCTGAAGGTCTGGCTGAATGGGTACTGGCACAGCAGGAGGTTCTGCTCACAGATACCACCTTCCGTGATGCGCATCAGTCCCTCTTCGCAACCCGTCTGCGTACTGCCGATATGCTGCGCGTTATGCGCGACACCGCCGGTAAGCTTCCCGGACTCTTCTCCTTTGAATGCTGGGGCGGCGCTACCTTTGACGTAGCCTATCGCTTCCTCGACGAAAGCCCTTGGCAGCGTCTGGCACAGTTCCTTCAGGCTGCACCGAACATTCTCTTCCAGATGCTGCTGCGCGGTGCCAACGCCGTAGGCTACACCAGCTATCCGGATAATGTTGTTAAGCAGTTCATCAAGCTGGCAGCCAAGAACGGTATCGACGTTTTCCGTATCTTCGACAGCCTCAACGGTCTGGACAATATGCGCCTGTCGATTGACACCGTCCGCGAATGCGGCAAGGTAGCAGAGGCAGCACTGTGCTACACCGGTGATATTCTCGACCCCAACCGCGATAAATACGATTTACATTACTACATCAATATGGCTAAGGAGCTGGAAAAAGCCGGTGCCAACATCATCGCCATCAAGGATATGGCCGGCCTGCTGAAGCCGGAAGCAGCTTACCGCCTTGTAAGCAGCCTCAAATCCTATGTCAACGTACCTATCCATCTGCACACCCATGAAGGCAGCGGCAACGCTATCTACACCTACGCGCGTGCAATTGATGCCGGCGTTGATATCGTAGATACTGCTATGAGCGCTATGAGCAATGGTACCTCCCAGCCCAGTGGCAGCAGCCTGTACTACGCTCTCAGCGGTCATCCGCGCCAACCGCGTCTTGATGTAGACGCTATGAACGAGTTGTCCCGTTATTGGGAAACCGTGCGTCCCTACTACAAGGCAGCCGACAGAACCGAAAACTTCCCCAACCCCGAGGTCTACGTACACGAAATGCCCGGCGGACAATATACCAACCTCAAGCAGCAGGCACAGGCTCTGGGCCTCATCCATCGCTGGGAGGAAATCAAGGATATGTATCACCGCGTATCCATGATGTTCGGCGATTTAATCAAGGTTACTCCGTCCTCCAAGGTTGTCGGTGATATGGCACTCTTCATGGTGCAGAACGACCTGACGGAAGAAGACGTTTACGCTAAGGGCGATATTCTGGACTTCCCGGCCTCCGTTGTAGAATTCTTCGAAGGACGCATCGGCACTCCGTACCAGGGCTTCCCCGAAAAGCTGCAGAAGCTGGTGCTCAAAGGACGCGCACCTATCAGCGAGCGTCCGGGCGCTGTACTGCCTCCGGTAGATTTTGAGGATGTACGCGCTAAGCTCAAAGAACTGGAAGCACCTACTACGGACGAAGCAGTGAGCGCTTACTGCCTCTATCCGAAGGTATTCACCGACTGGGTAAACCGTTACAACCAATTCGGCGATGTATCCGTTCTCGATACTCCTACCTTCTTCTTCGGCATGACTCCGGGCGAGGTTATCAAGGTTGAGATTGAACAGGGCAAAGTGCTCGTTATCAAGCTGGACCACATCTCTGAAGCCAACGCTGCCGGTATGCGTACCGTCTTCTTCGAATTCAACGGTCTGCCGCGTGAAATCGAAATCAAGGACCGCAACGCCAAAACTACCACTGTTACCCGCAAAAAAGCCGAAAAAGGCAACATGGGTGAAATCGGCGCTTCCCTTTCCGGCTCCGTTGTCAAGGTGCTGGTAGAAAAAGGCCAGTCCGTTACCAAGGGCACTCCGCTGATTGTTACCGAAGCTATGAAAATGGAAACCACGCTTTCGGCACCGATTTCCGGCATCGTCAGCGCTATCCATGTAGCTGCAGGCGAACGCGTAGAAAGCGGCGACTGCCTCCTGGAAATCAAAACTCAAATGTAAATTGCATACGCTTAAACTTAAGGCTGCTGACGTGGTGGATTTCCACCACTACAGCAGCCTTGTTTTTTGCTGGTCATTATTTTTGCTCTATGTTATGATATAGTTATTCTTTGCTTTTTTAAGAACAGCATTATTTGCTGCAAGACATATTTTTATTACGAGGTGAGCACATGAAGCAGACAATCTATCAATATGTAAACAGCCATCTGGACGAACATGGCCGCTTTACTGCTACCAATCTGTGCGATGACCGCTACGCCACCATTCCCCGTCCTCTTGGCTCCGAGGATGCCTTTCACTATACAATGGGCAACCTGCCCAACCCCAAATCCGCCAGCGTACTGCTGAAGCTGCTGCAGGCTTATCTGAAGGAACCTACTACCCAGCAGCGCAGCAAACTGTACAACGAGCTGAGGGGCATGGCCTTTGCGGAATATTGCGACCCTTTTATTGAAGCCTTAGACCAGAATGATATCAACAGTGTTGCCTTTGACCTGGCGCGACGCTTTTTCTACAACGCCGACGGACGCGAGCAGGTTAAATTCGCCCTGCTGCTTTTCGGCATGTACGGCATGGAAAAAATTTGTCAGCAGGAGCCGGAGCTGTGGCAGGATTTACTGCGCATAGCGCACTGCGAAGAATTTACCTTCGCCTTTTTATATTCCTGCCGCGTAACAAATTTCAACCCGCAAAACGCTATCTGGGAGCTTATCCGCTGTACCAGCGGCTGGGGCAAGGTTTTCAGCATTACCGACTGCCACTGCCGTGATGAGGAGGAACGCCTCTGGCTGCTGCAAAACGGTCCCGATATCGATGTAGAATATCCGCCACTGTCCGTCAAATTCATCAGAGAAACACATTTAGAGGAACAGCTGGCACAGCCGCTTAACTACGCACAGTATAAAAGCACTGTTATCATCGTGGGCAATTATCTGATTATGCTCAACCACTTCCCGGCAGAGGTAATCGAAGAGCAATTCAACATCAGCGATATCCATCTGAACAAGCTGCTTACCTGTCTGCTTGAACAGGCGGAAGCACATGTCAGCAAACCGGAGGATGTACTTGATTTAATCAGCTACGTTACGGCGCTGCAGCAGCTTTGCGATGAGCAGAACCATATGCAGCTCACTCTTAATCAATGCCATGAACAGATTGCCGCCTGCGAAAAAATCATCTACCGCAAGGACTGGCAGCCGGAAATAGAAAATAATTTAATCAAGGATGATAAGCTCGATTACCAGCTGTGCAACCTGGCAGTGGAGCTTGATATAGACATTTGGCCGCGGCTTTTCGATTTTTGGCTGGCGCATCCGGACGAAACACCTCTGTTCCCGTACCTGCTTTCCTACGAAGGCGAGCAGCGCTCCGAACGCGTGCTGCGTCAAATTGAATCAGACCTGCCCCGCTACTGCGTAGAACAAAACGACCTGCTGGTACCGCTGCGTTATCTCAACACACATCCTGGTGAAAGCGATGCTATTATCTGCGCTGCCTTGGAATCCATCTTCGATTTGCCGCGCGGCATTGCATGCGGTATCGTCGATGATTGGGGGCAGGAATTTATCACGCCTGCCATCCGCCGCTCGCTGATTAAAGCACGTCAGCTCAGCAATAACGATGTAGTTACCGCGCGTATCGACTGCCTGCTGGCAGGCAAGCATTTCGACATCGGCAAGTTCCTCAACAAACGCAAATAACCTGCGAACAGCAAAACTTTTCTTCGTATACAACAAAACCGGTTTCCCTATCGGCTTAAAAGCCTGGGAAACCGGTTTTTAATATGCATTTATTTACTTTTAGCCGCAATAGCCATGCGGATGGCCCTTATGCCACTTCCACGCGGTGCTGATAACCTCATATACACTGCTATGCTGCGGCTCCCAGCCTAGCTCCTCGCGGATTTTTGCCGAAGATGCAATGAGCACTGCGGGATCACCGGCACGACGCGCCTCCTCCACAACGGGGAAGTCAACGCCAGTAACCTTCTTAGCACTGTCAATCATCTGGCGCACGCTGAAACCATTTTCGCTGCCCAAGTTATATACACGGCTGCTGCCACCGCTCAAAAGATGCTTGAGCGCCAGCACATGCGCCTTCGCCAAATCGCAGACATGAATGTAGTCACGCACGCAGGTACCATCAGCCGTCGGATAATCGGTACCGAAGATAGAAACCTGCTTGCGCACGCCCTGCGCTGTTTTCAGAATCAGCGGAATCAGATGGCTTTCGGGGCTGTGGTCCTCGCCGATATCGCGCGTCGGAGAAGCACCGGCAGCGTTAAAATAACGCAAAGCCACATAACGCATATCATAGGCATGGTCATAATCCGCCAGCATGCCTTCAATCGCCAGCTTGGTACGGCCGTAAACGTTGGTCGGTGCCAGACGGCTGTCCTCGGTAATAGGCACTGCCTCCGGCTCACCGTAAACAGCTGCGGTAGAAGAAAATACCATGCGGTCCACACCGGCACCACGCATAGCCTCTAAAAGATGCAGGCTGCCTTCAACATTATTAAAATAATATTTCGCCGGGTCGGTCATAGATTCACCTACCAGACTGCTGGCAGCAAAATGAATCACCGCATCAATTTTAAACTGCTCCATAATGTGTTTGGCAAAGCGTACATCATGGATATCGCCTTCTACCAGCTGTACTTCGTCAGGCACTGCCGCCTCATGGCCGGTAGAAAAATTATCATAAACAATAGGAGTAAAGCCGCTCTTTTGCAGCTCCTCCACTACATGGGAGCCAATATAACCTGCTCCGCCGGTGACAAGGATATTCATCGCTTATTTGCTCTCCTTGGCAACAATTCCCTGCAGATAATCCAGGAACTTGTCACGCAGGTCAGGACGCTTCAGCGCCATTTCTACAGTTGCCTCCAGGAAGCCCTGCTTATCACCCACATCATAGCGACGTCCTTCAAAATCATAAGCATACATCGGCTGCTCCTTAGCCAGCACTTTAAGTGCATCGGTCAGCTGGATTTCATTACCACGGCCGGGCTGAGTTTGCTCCAGAATCGGGAAAATTTCCGGTGTAATTACATAACGTCCCAAAACCGCCAGACGGGAAGGCGCTTCTTCTACCGCAGGCTTTTCTACCATATCATTTACCTTAACAGTGCGTGCTTCACCAGTCGGTTCACCGGCAACAATGCCATAAGCAGATACCTTCTCCTGCGGCACCTCCTGCACACCTAAAACGCTGGCACCGGTTTTATCATAGACATCAATCAGCTGCTTCAGCGCAGGCACCTGGCTGTCAACAACGTCGTCACCCAGCAATACAGCAAATGGTTCATCGCCCACAAAATGCTTAGCGCACAAAATAGCATGGCCAAGTCCACGCGGTTCCTTTTGGCGGATATAGTGAATGCGAATATCGGAAATTTTGCGTACTAACTCCAGCTCCTTGGTTTTGCCACTGGCCTCCAAGTTCAGCTCCAGTTCTATGCTGCGGTCGAAATGGTCTTCAATGGCACGCTTGCTGCGGCCGGTAATAATCAGGATATCCTCAATGCCGGAAGCAAGAGCCTCTTCGATAATATATTGGATGGTCGGTTTATCAACAATAGGCAGCATCTCCTTCGGAGTTGCTTTGGTAGCAGGCAAAAAGCGTGTGCCTAGGCCTGCTGCCGGAATAACGGCTTTACGTACAGGTTTAAACATTTAATCTTATCTCCTTTACAGACTCAAATGAAATATATGCATAGCAGCAACGCTGCAGGCAGTGCTTTACGAAAAAACACGGATACTCAGGAAAGTTAAGCTTCTTCGCCGCCAATAACTTCCAATAATTCTGCTGTCTTCGCAGCAAGCAGCTCCTTGTCACCCTTAGTTTCTACGTTTAAGCGCATTACAGGCTCCGTATTGGATACACGCACATTAAAGCGCCAGTTGTCATAGGCAACGCTCAGTCCATCCAGATGGTCCTGCTCGCCGTCAGCATATTTTTTGCCCAGCTCAGCCAGCACTGCTGCGGAATCTGCCACCTTGCGGTTTATTTCACCGCTGCAGGGATACATATCAACGCGCTCGCCTACCAGCTCGCTGAGCTTTTTGCCGCTGCGGCACATCAGCTCGGTAACCAGCAGCCAAGGAATCATGCCGCTGTCGCAGCAGGAGAAATCGCGGAAATAATGATGCGCACTCATCTCGCCGCCGTACAGCACGTCATTGTTGCGCATGCATTCCTTCATAAAGGCATGGCCGCTCTTGCAGCGCACAGGCACACCGCCGTCACGCTGCAAAATAGCTTCCGTATTCCAAGTCAGGCGCGGGTCGAACATAATCTTCGCACCCGGCTCCTTGTGCAGGAAAACCTCCGCCAGCAGGCCGACAATGTAATAGCCTTCGATAAAATCTGCCTTCTCGTCAAAAAGGAAGCAGCGGTCGAAATCACCATCCCAGGCAATACCCAGATCAGCACCACTCTCGCGCACAACCTTGGCCGTAGCCTCACGATTTGGCAGCAGCAGCGGGTTGGGCACACCGTTCGGGAATGTGCCGTCAGGAGTTTCGTTCAGCGTGATAAATTCAAACGGCAGATGCTTCGCCAGCTCCTTCAGAATCGGGCCGGCACCGCCGTTGCCGGGGTTAGCAACAATCTTCATCGGTTTGAGCACACTCGTATCAACGTAAGTCAGTAAATGCTCAATATAAGCAGGCATAATATCCATCTGCTCCAAGGCACCCATAGTCTTGCCTGCTACCACCTGATGTGCAAACGGCTTTGTAGTAGCAACCATCTCTCCGATTTCCTTCAGGCCGGTATCACTGGAAACAGGTCGCGCATCACGACGCACCAGCTTCATGCCATTGTATTCCTTAGGATTATGGCTGGCAGTAACCATAATACCGCCGTCTGCTTTCAGATGAGCGGTAGCAAAATAAATCATTTCCGTACCGCATTGGCCGATATCAATAACCTTGGTACCGCCATGGCGCAGTCCCTCTGTCAGCGCATCTACCAATGCTCTGCCGCTCAGGCGGATATCATGTCCGACAACAACAGTTTCTGCAGCAAACATTGCTGAAAAAATGCGTCCCATACGGTAAGCCATTTCCTCATTAACCTCCGTAGGGTAAACACCACGTACATCGTAAGCCTTGAAAGCCTTATTTGTAACTTGCATTTCTCTATTCTCCTTTTTTATAGTGTATTTATCAAAATTTCATGCTTCTGGAACCATTTTATATTATTCTTCATGGACGAAAAAAATCCTGCCTGCATCGCAGACAGGATTTGAACGCTATAGCTTTGCTCCGCTCGAACGGATAACTTCTTCCGCTGCCTCGCCCAGATACCAACGGATAACAGAAAAGAACGGCAGCGTCACACCATTATAATCAGGCACCAGACAGATGGTCGCCAGCATTTCCAAAACTTCATCCAGCTCACGCCCCTTACTAAGCTCATCACTTATCTGGTCCTCCAGCGTATGAATTACCTCACGGCGCATGCGCATCAGACGCGGCGCGTTCAAGTTCAGCTCGCGGATGGTACTGCGCGCCTTACCCTGCAAATCTTTGGGGCAGGTGTCTTCGTCTACGTACATCCGCCCGCTATGCTCCGCATAACGGAACAGACGGATTTTGCCGGGAATCTTCAACGGATTGAGGATATAGTTTGTAATTTCACGTCCACCCTTAGGCACATCGCAGCTGCGGTCACGCTTCTGGCTGGAATAGCGCCACTCGGGATCAGGCACATAGGGCTGACTGCCGCCGTGGCACACGCCCAACAGATTGCGCCAATCCAGATGATAGTTGTGCCCATGCTCCTGCGTAGCATTTTTCGGATAAAAATGCTCCACGCGGAAGTCGTCAACCTCGCCTTCCTCCTCCGCCAGCTTAATGCCTACCTCACAATAGGCGCAAAGGCCGTGCTGGTCACGCAAAATTGCTTCCCGCACCTGTTTATAACCCCTGCGGCAGCGACGGCGGAAATGCTCCCAGGTTTCCTCGGGATTATGCAGCCTGTACTGCCTGAGAAGCTCAGGTTCTTCCTTGCTTTTATAAACACGTTTCATGAGCGCCTCCTGCGGAACTGACGCATACGGATATCCATATCCGCACGCAGCAGAGCAGGCTCCTTGCCCTTGGACCATTTATCCAGCTTTTTGCGCAGCTTCAGCGCCTCCGGCGTATCCCAGGCATCCTCGCTCACCAGCTGCAGATAACGCTTTAAATCCTGCACAATCGGCAGAGCTTGCGGACGTGGGCTCACATTCTGAATATCCTGCAGCAGCTGATAGCTGTTGGCGCCCAAGGAAAAATCTACGTGGCGCACGCCTTCGAACTGCTTGCCCCAAGCCAATACACGTATGCTCTCTGCCGGCACGCTGCTAAGCACCTGCGCACTATGCGTAGTCACTACAAACTGTACCATCGGGAAGGTTTTCTGCAAATCCAGCAGTACCGTCTGCTGCCACAGCGGGTGCAGATGCATTTCTACCTCATCAATCAATACAAGCCCCGGAGTCTTGGTTACCGCATCCTCACGCAGCTGCGGATTCAGACGCGCCATGCGATAGGCCAGGTCAGCCACCATGCTGATAATACTGCGGAAGCCGTCGCTCAATTCATCTACCACCATTTCACCCATATCGGGATGACTGACAACAAAGCATTTCAGGCGATAATTATAATACAAATCACGCAGGCCGGTACTTTCCAGACACACGTCTACAGCGTTCTGAATAGCATTCTTCAGCATCACATTGCGCTTCACCTCTGCGCTGTACTGCTGCTCTGACTGCGCACACTTGGTAACGTACTCAAACCATTTCCCGAAGGTGCTGTAGGAAGAAGACGGCTCCAGACATTCCTCGTAGCCTACATTGCGTTCCATCAGTGACTTATGAAAATTTGTCATCAGCTTGCTGTCTACCCAAATGCGCTGAGTACCGTAATAGGCCAGCACCGGCAGCAGCCTGTTGCCGTTCTCCTTAGCATCGTGTGCCAATGCACAGCCACGTTCGCACAGCTCATCAGCATCATCCTCAGGCACATTCCCCTCCAGCAGGCGGCGGGTACAGGTAAGCTTTTTGCCGTAAACCTCACCCTCCAGCTTAATTTCTACCGGATAATGGCATTCCATGCCATCAATATGACGCATATCCTTTTTATAAACAGGCACACGCCGTACATCCTGGTGAGTAATTTGCCGGCCACTGGCATCAAAGCTGCGCAGATAGGGCTCCAGAGCAATTGCCAGCGCATCAAAAATCGCCGTCTTGCCCTTGCCGTTTTCACCTACAATAACTGTCAGCCTAGGTTCAAAATCAATATCAAGCTCATCGTAACAACGGAAATTCTTCAGCCTTAATCTTTCTATCTGCATAATCTGACCTCCGTTTCTGTATCTCTGCTTACATTATAGCATTATTTGCATCCCATACTAAGATTTTTTACAGTTTTATTATGATTTTTTTGTAGCAGGGTGTATAATAAATAAACATCATCAGCAATTACTTGGTATTTGCCAACAATTACGCAACCGAAAGGAAAAACTGTTTATGAATATATTTCTTCTGCTTACAATCGCCATGCTCATGATTATCCTTATGCTGCGTCGTCACATTCCCATCGGCCCCTGTATGCTCACCAGCGGTATTTTTATCTGGCTGATGAAAGCACCGGAGCTGCCGTATCTGGTGCAGGCATTACGCGAAACATTAACAATGCCGCGCACCTATGATATTCTTTTTGCCCTCTATTTTGTCATGTGCCTGGAAATCGAGCTGCGTACCAGCGGTGCACTGGCCGGTATGGTGCAGGCGCTGCAACGCATCTTTTCCAGCGCTAAGGTAACCCTGGCCGTGATGCCTGCCTTCTTAGGACTGCTGCCGTCATTAGGCGGCGCGCGCTTTTCTGCACCTATTGTAGAGGAAGCCAGCAAAAATCTGCCTATCGAACAGGAGCATAAAGCTGCCATCAATTTCTGGTTCCGCCATATCTTTGAATTTTCCAGCCCGATTATCCCCGGTATGATAATGGCCTGCAACATTGCCGGTGTCAGCTACAGTGAATTCATCCTGCATCTGGCCTGGCTTACCGTACTGGCCTTCTCCGCAGGCTGGTTTGTTCTCATCCGCCCCATCAAAGCGGAAAACAGTTATACCGAAAAAATTAATAATGATAGTCAGGGTACACAGGATTTATGGCTAGCGCTTTCGCCTGTCATTATCACCTTTATTCTCGTAGTATTCTGCGGCTTTAATGCCTCCGCCGGCATGGGCCTGGTCACAGCCTGCCTGTTTCTGGTCCTGCGCTTTACTAAGCGCGAGGTTGGCCTCAAGGATGTTGTTATCGGTGCGCTGGACATCAAAATGTTTCTCAATGTGCTCTGCATCCTCTACTTCATTCAGATTTTGACCGTCACCCACGTGCTGCAGGAAATCGTCGCAGCCTTCCAAAGCTCTCCTCTGCCGGTGCCTGTTATCATCGCCTGCGTCAGCTTCATCATCGGCGTGCTTACAGGTATGTCGCAAGGACACGTGGCCATCGTTATGCCCATTGTCGCCGCTATGCAGACAGGCAGCCTGAACCTGGCCGGCGTTGCCATGGCCTTCGGTATTGCCGGACAGATGCTCACACCGACGCATATGTGTCTTGTTATCACCGTCGATTATTTTAAAGCCAACTTTTTCAAAACGCTTAAGCCGGTCCTGCTTTGCGAAATCATCATTCTGACTCTCTTTACAGCTTATACATATTTCACATGGTAAACTTTCAGTGCGTAATCAGCAGCAAGCAGTGTTCGGATTAGTCCTCAAAACACTGTCCGCTGCAGATTACGCACTTTATTTTTATTATTTGCTTGCAGTAGCACAAAGATTAAGTGTATAATAGTGTTATCTATTCTTAAATTTTGGAGGGGTGTTTGTGAATTATACAGAAATGGTAGTATTCATTATCTACCTGTTGTTCATGCTATCAATCGGCATCTGGTTCTTCTATAAAAATCGTCAGGGTGGTGAAAAAACCTACTTTCTCGGCGGCCGTCAGATGGGACCGTGGGTAACCGCTCTTTCTGCCGGTGCTTCTGATATGAGCGCCTGGGTGCTCATGGGCTTGCCGACATCTATCTATGCTCTAGGCCTCGGTCAGGCCTGGATCAGTATCGGCCTGCTCACCGGCTATTCCTTAAGCTGGATTTTCCAGGCACCGCGCCTGCGCCGTTTTTCCATTGTGGCCAACGATGCCATCACTATTCCGCAGTACCTCAGCAACCGCTTTTTATCTAAGTCCCACGTGTTGCAGGTAATCTGTGCAATCGTCTTTCTCATTGCCTACACTATTTATTCCGCTTCCAGCATCAAGGCTTGCGGTACTCTGTTCAACACCGTTATCGGCATTGATCAGACCTACACCATGTATGTGGCAGCCTTTATCATAATCGGCTACACCTTCTTAGGCGGCTTCTCCGCTGTTTGCTGGACCGACTTCTACCAAGGCCTGATGATTTTAGGTTCTCTGCTGATTGCACCTATCTTCGCAGTATCCTTAATCAATCCACAGGCTGTTGCCGGCATTCCGCCCGATTACTGGAATCCGGTTGCCAAAACCTCTGATATTATCTCCGGCTTCGGCTGGGGTCTCGGCTACTTCGGTATGCCGCATATCATCATCCGCTTCATGTCCCTCAAATCCCAAAAGGAAATGAAGAAATCCGCTGTTATCGCTATCAGCTGGACCGCCCTCATCTGCTTCTTCGCTACCATGGTAGGCGTAGTAGGCCGTATGTATCTGGGCATGGATGAAAACATCAACCAAAACTCTCTGGTATTCATCGCCATGGTTCGCAGCATTTTCCCGGCTCTGATGAGCGGTATCCTGCTCTCCGGCGTATTGGCAGCTTCCATGAGTACTGCTTCCAGTCAGCTGCTCGCTTCCGCTTCTGCCTTTGCCAGCGACGTTTATAAGCCTGTAATCCGTAAATACCAGTCCGGTGACAAGGAAATGCTTTGGGCTGGCCGCATCGTCGTACTCGTTATCTCCTTCGTTGCGCTGCTTATTGCCGATTCCCCGCGTGCAGGCAGCATTATGGAGCTGGTTGCCAACGCCTGGGGCGTATTCGGTGCAGCCTTCGGCTCTGCTATCATGCTCAGCCTTTTCTGGCGCGGCTTCACCTTCCAGGGTGCTGTAGCCTGCATCATCGTCGGTGCTGTTGTCGATATCGGCTGGTACCTGACTATGGCAGCCTCCACCGGCATCTACGAAATTATCCCCGGCTTTTTTGCCAGCCTTATAGCAGGCGTCATTGTTTCCCTGCTCAGCGGCGGTCCTTCCAAGGATGTTGCTGAACTTTATGATAAAGCCAACAATTACGTTGAGTAATAATGGTAAAGCTAAAAAAATCAGCCAAATAAGAAAGTCCGATTTGTCAGCACAGACGAATCGGACTTTTTATATTCTCAGCAAAAATTCAAGCTAATTTTGCTCAACGAAGCAAAAGCATAGCATTTTCACCGCACTCATATTATAATAAAAGTGAGCACTAAACTATCAACAAGCATTTGCTGAATACATTATGTAAGGAGGTTCTGCCATGCGTACTTTTCTGCCACTGGCCTTTTGGTACTGGCTCTATAATCAGCTCTTCTTCTTTTTGGGGGCATTAGGATTTTTTGTAATTCATTTTCTTGTTGCTTTCATTGGCTTCGGCGGCATGGATACACTTGCCAGCGGCATTTTGATAACACTTTATGCCTTAATCCTCTATAAGCTTTTCGGGCGCTTTCTCTGGCGCAGCAGGCTGCAGCAATATAATCCCGGCAACACACAGCTGCTTTGCGCCTCACTGTTGCCGCTGATTTTAGGCAGCGTAATGCTCACCGCCAGCTTCGCCATAGCAGACGGCAAAATCTATAACACCATGACCGCTATGCCTGTGCTTGCGGCGATCAACCTCAGCCTGTCCTATCTGCCGCTCGCCAAAAGCGTCTGGACTATGCTTATTTTAGGCAGCATCTTCAACATCTTCACCATCACCTGCTTCTGGCGCTACTGCCGCAAATATCTGCAGCAGGAAATTCCCTGGCTGAAGCTGTTCACAATAATAGCTATCTGTCTGGCAGTCTGCACCATCATTATTTACAGCATAACCATTATGTATCTGCCTGATGACAAAGTAGGAGGATGAGATAGTCAAAATTTTATCATCATTAATCCAAACATCTTATGAAATTTTTGCAAATATACCTCTAACCATATTTTCTATGATATAATAAGTCTAACATACAAATTTAATACTGTTGTCGTTCTCTTAGGAGTATTGTAGTACCAACTGCAATACTCCTTTTTTAATAGCATCATCAATACGTATTGTTTTTATACGTGTTAAATGATACAATTATGAAAGGAGCAATATCATGAAATTTAAAGAACTGGAAAAGCTACTGAAAAAAGCCGGTTGGACATTATATTCGACCAGAGGCTCCCACTTTTATTACGTACATCCACGCCAACCTAATAAAGTAACTGTTCCTAACCATAAGGGAGATATTCCCATAGGCACAGTTAAAGCTATTTTAAAACAAGCCGGTTTAGATTTTCAGAAAGGGTGATTTTATGTTATCAATGTATCCTGCGTGCTTTTATAAAGAAAAAGACGGACAATACACCGTAATTTTCCCAGACCTTAACCACCTGGCAACCTGTGGTACGGATTTACAAAATGCCATGAAAATGGCAACAGACTGCCTTGCCGGCTTTCTTTACGAAGCAAAGCTCAGCAATGAAGCTGTTCCGGAACCATCTGAATTAAACACTATTGACGTTAACGAAGAATATAGCGATTACGCAGAAGCCTTTGTTAATATAGTAAGTGTTGATGTAGAAGCATATGCCAAAGAGCACTTTACCAAAGCAGTCAAAAAAACTCTCACCATCCCCAAATGGTTAAATGATGCGGCGATTGCCAAAAAGCTGAACTTCTCCAAAATTTTACAAGATGCTCTCAAGCACGAGCTCAATATCGGATAAAGCAAAAATCACAACCGGTTACATATATAACCGATTGTGATTTTTTATTATAGCTTCAATATTTACTTACCGGCAATCTTACCGTAGCATTCAGGTCTGCGATCGCGGAACAGTCCCCAGCTCAGTCTGTCCTCAGCCAAGGCTGCCAAATCATACTCCGTATAAAGAATTTCTTCCTGATCACGCGATGCGTCCTGCACAAGCGCACCGGTACCGTCGGTCATGAAGGAAGATCCGTAGAACAGCAAGGAGGACTGTTGGCCTGCATTGCCTTCGCAGGGCTCCACAGTTTCCAGACCGATGCGGTTTGCTGCTACCACAGGCATCAGATTAGCTGCGCTATGGCCTTGCATAACACGGCGCCAATGCGGCATGCTGTCGCAGTCTAAGATAGGCTCGGAGCCAATCGCCGTCGGATAGAACAAAAGCTCTGCTCCGTTCAGCGCCAGGCAGCGTGCTGTCTCAGGGAACCATTGGTCCCAGCAGATACCGATACCGACACGGCCATACTTGGTATTGAAAACCGTAAAGCCGCTGTTACCCGGTTTAAAGTAAAATTTTTCCTGATAAAAATGATCGTCAGGAATATGCGTTTTGCGATAAACGCCTAAAATCTCACCGTCAGCATCAATGCAAGCGATGGAATTATATAATTCATTGACATCACGCTCAAAGAAGCTGATAGGCAGAACGATATTCAGCTCCTTCGCTAAACGCTTGCCCATCCGCACCGCAGGATTTTCTTCCGTAGGCAGTGCATACTGATAGAAATCATAGCGACGCTGCTGGCAGAAATACGGACGCTCCCACAGCTCCGGCAGCAGAATAATCTGCGCACCGTTCGCTGCAGCTTCGCGCACCAGCGCTTCAGCGTGCTGCAAATTTTCTTCTACGGTCGGCGCACAGCGCATCTGCACTGCTGCCACCTTTACCTTGCTCATAAGCACACTCCCTTCGGAATTTGCTGTGTAATGCAGTGAATATTGCCGCCACCGGTCAAAATTGCCCGCGCCAGTATCTGCACTACCTTACGCTCCGGACAGAGCTTGGCAAGAATTTCCGCCGCCAACGCATCGCTGGCCGCATTCTCACCGCCAAAGGCAGGCACTACAACACTGTCATTACTGAAATAAAAGTTTACATACGAAGCCGCCAGACGTTCACCGGCTTCGCGCATATCCTCACCCTCGACAAAGTCGAAGCCTGCTACCTCGTCCTCGGTAATGCACACAGGCACCGCAGGCACGGGCAGCTTATGCACGATGATTTTACGTCCCTTGGCATCCGTCAGCTGCTCCAAAGCATCCAGGCTTGCCTTGCTCAAAGCATACTGCGGATCAGCTTCGTTATCTGTCCACGCCAGCACCACCTCACCGGGGCGGATAAAGGCACAGACATTATCTACATGCTCGTTTGTTTCATCGTTATAAATACCGCGCGGAATCCACAAAACCTTTTCCACGCCCAGGTAAGTCTTAAGCTTTTGCTCAATCTGCTCTTTGGAAAGGTCGGGATTGCGTCCTGCGCTCAGCAGGCAGGCCTCCGTTACGAGTGCCGTGCCCTCGCCGTCACAGTGAATAGAACCGCCCTCCAGCACGAAGGGAACAGCATCATACAGGGCAGCACCATAATGCTCGGCAAACTTTTCCGCAAAAGCATCGTCCTGCTCATAATCGGGATACAGGCCGTCTACCTCGCCGCCCCAGGCATTGAAGCGCCAATTCACACCGCGCAGCTCACGTCCCTGTGCGCCGTCGCGCACAACAAAAGTCGGGCCGATGTCACGCGCCCAGCTGTCGTCCGTTTCCATAGCAACCAGCTCAACATTGGCCACACCTGCAAGATATTCCTGCGCTACGGCAAAGTGCCTAGCACCACAGATAACATAAACCTTTTCGCTCGCCGCAATCGCCTTAATCACAGCCGTAAACGCTTCGCAGGCCGCCACTGCGCCAAAGCTCCAGGAGCCCGGACGCTGCGGCCAAACGATAATGCAGCCGTCATGCGGTTCGTATTCGCCGGGCATGTGAAAGCCGTCGGCAGCGGGAGTAAAGTTTTTCTCTAACATCATGACAAACGTCCTTTAAAATCTTCATAACCGAAACGGCGTACAAGCTCTGTAGTACCGTCCTTGTGCAGCAGCACAATATCAGGCAGCGGAATGCCGTTAAAGGTATTATTTTTAACCATGGAATAAATCGCCATATCCTCAAAAATCAGCTTATCGCCAACCTTGATTTCCTTGTCAAAGCTGTAATCGCCAATCACGTCACCGGCCAGACAAGTCATTGAGGATAAACGGTATTTATATTGCTTTTCGTCAGCCTCATAGCCGCCGCGCAGAGGCGGACGGTAAGGCATCTCCAGCACGTCAGGCATATGGCAGGCAGCCGAGGCATCAAGGATAAGAATATCCAGACCGTTATGCACAATATCCAACACCTCTGTCACGAGATAGCCGGCATTGAGCGCCACAGCCTCGCCGGGCTCCAGATATACCTCAACATGATAGGTATTACGAATATATTTTACTAAATCAATCAGCGCTTCCACATCATAATCACTGCGCGTAATATGATGCCCGCCGCCCAGATTCAGCCATTTAAGCTGCTTAAAGTACTTGCTGAACTTCACTTCGAACGCTTTCCATGTCGTCAGCAGGTCATCAGAGTTCTGCTCACACAGCGTATGGAAATGCAGGCCTTCGATTTCTGGCGGCAAATCCTCCGGAAAGTTCGCCAGCGTTACGCCCAAACGTGAGCCATAAGCACAGGGATCATAAATTGCATGCTCACCCTCCTGCGTAGAGCATTCCGGGTTCACACGAATACCCACGCTCACACCGGCCTGAGAGCAGACAGCCTTATGCTTTTCAAACTGCGCAAAGCTGTTGAAAATGATATGGTCGCAGATTTGCACCATCTCCTGCATATCCTGCTCCTTAAAAGCAGGTGCGAAAACATGGTTCTCCTTGCCCATCTCCTCATGACCGAGGCGCGCTTCATAAATGCCGCTTGCCGTCGTGCCTGCCAAATATTCGCCCATCAGCGGATACAGGCAGAACATAGAAAAGCATTTCTGTGCCAGCAGAATATGCGCACCGCTTTCACGCTGCACACGCTGCAAAAGGCGCAGATTATTAAGCAGCTTGGCTTCATCAACCACATAGCAAGGAGTCGGCAGCGCCTTCAGCGCCGCCTCCTCGCGCTCTGCACGCAAATTCTTCTGCAACTCAGCCAAACGGGAAGCACCCTCAGCCTTGTCGACAACATATGCCGGCATTACAGTTTTCTTGGCGTCTGTCATCTTATTCTACCGTAGCCGGGTTTTCGTCAACAACCCACGGCAGACCGAACTTGTTCAGCATATCCATGTACGGATCCGGATTGAACTCTTCCACATTGAATACGCCTTTGCCCTGCCATTGCTTAGTAATAACCAGAGCAGTACCGATCATTGCGGGAACACCGGTGGTGTAGCTGATAGCCTGAGAGCCGACCTCTTTATAGCATTCCTGATGGTCGCAGACATTATAAATATAAATGGTCTTTTTCTTGCCATCTTTGGTACCGGTGAAGATACAGCCGATGTTGGTTTTGCCTACGGTGCGAGGACCGAGGGAAGCAGGATCCGGCAGCAATGCTTTAAGGAACTGAATAGGAACAATCTCCTTGCCTTCATAGTTAATCGGCTTGGTGGACAGCATGCCAACGTTCTCCAGGCACTTCATATGTGTCAGATAGCTTTGACCGAAGGTCATAAAGAAGCGGATGCGTTTTACGCCGGGGATATTTTTTGCCAGAGATTCAATTTCCTCATGATGCAGCAGATACATATCCTTCATGCCAACCTCAGGGAAATCATACTCGCGTTTAATAGCCATAGCCGGGATTTCTACCCAATGGCCGTTTTCCCAATAGGAGCCTGGAGCAGAAACCTCACGCAGGTTAATTTCGGGGTTGAAGTTGGTAGCAAACGGATAACCGTGGTCGCCGCCGTTGCAGTCCAGAATATCAATAGTTTCGATTTCATCAAAATAATGCTTCAGTGCATAAGCAGAGAAAACACTGGTAACACCGGGGTCAAAGCCGGTGCCGAGCAGAGCCATGATGCCGGCCTGCTCAAATTTTTCTTTATAAGCCCATTGCCAGGAATAATCGAAGTAAGCAGAGAAGCCCTCTTCCTTGCAGCGCTTGTCATAAACTGCACGCCATGCAGGATCGTCAATGTTTTCCGGCTCATAGTTAGCGGTATCGATGTAATCAACCTTGCATTCCAGGCAGGCATCCATAATAGTCAGGTCCTGATAAGGCAGAGCAACATTCAGCACTGCGTCTGGCTGGTAAGCCTTAATCAGCTGTACAAGCTGTTCCTTGCTGTCAGCGTCAACCTGTGCTGTAGTAATCACAGTAGAGGTCGTGGGCTGCAGCTTTTCCTTAACTGCATCACATTTGGACTTCGTACGGCTGGCAATACAAAGCTCGGTGAAAACATCACTGTTTTGGCAACATTTTGCGATAGCTACGCCGGCAACACCGCCGCAGCCGATTACTAATAATTTACTCATAATTCAAATCATCTCCTGTTCGTAAATTAAATAATATAATATGGAAAATAAAAGCTAATTTCAAAGCCTCTCCTTGGGGAGAGGTGCCGAGTAAAGCGAGCGGAGAGAGGTTTGATGCAATAAAGTTCCACCCCTCTCAGTCGCCTGCGGCGACAGCTCCCCCCAAGGGGAGCCTTCTCTTTCTCTACTCCCAGTACGTCTAGGAGTTACAACAACGCAGATTGCGCCTTATAGTATACACCTTTCTCATAGACGCACGAGAGTGTATTAGATGCTAGGCGCGGTGACGACGGCGTACTATCAGTACGTCTAGGAGCCGCAACGACGCAGATGATGCACTATCGTGCGTCTAATCATGCGTCTACCTTTCTTCTTCCTCCAGCATATCTTCAACATACTTCGGCAGCATAAACGCTCCCTTATGCAGATGCTCGGAATAATACCATGTTTTAATACCACGCTCCAGCCACTTCTTGGCATCAAAATCCTTCAGCGGATGATACTTCTTGGAAGCGAAGCCGAACAGCCAGTAACCAGAAGGACAGGTCGGAATGTGCGCCTGATATACACGGCTGATGGGGAAGCTGTGGCTGGCCTTGCGGTGCATGGCGCGGCAGGTTTCCTCATCCTCATCGTAGAAGGGACTGCCATGCTGATAAACCATGATGCCGTCCTCCTTGAGTGCACGGAAACAGTTACCGTAGAATTCCTTGGTAAACAGGCCCGCTGCATGACCTAAGGGATCAATGGCATCGCTGATAATCAGATCATATTCATCAACCTTGGTACGCAAAAAGCGCAGGCCGTTAGCGTTAAAAACAGTTACACGCGGGTCATCAAGACCGCAGGCGTTATCGGGAAAATAATCGCGGCAGACATCAATAAAAACATGGTCTGTTTCTACTACGTCAATCTCTTCTATTTCATCATAATGCGTCAGCTCGCGCGCTACACCGCCGTCGCCGCCGCCGATTACCAGTACCTTGCGCACATGCGGATGCACTGCCATAGGCACATGGACAATCATTTCGTCATAAACAAATTCGTCCTTTTCCGAAAAGACTATGGTACCGTCACAGCTGATAAAGCGACCGAATTCCTTGGATTCAAAAACGTCTATTCTTTGGAAATCCGTATCCGCACCGAAAAGCTGCTTTTCGATTTTGATATCCAGCTTCACATCTTCTGTATGATAGTCAGAAAACCATAGCTCCATTTAATCACGTCCTTTATACTAATACATTGATATTATTAACATCCGGATCCTCAGGTCCCTGCATGGAGCAACCCTTTTCCTTAGCGTAAATAATATAATCGATAATATCCTTGGTAATAACCTCACCCGGCGCCAAAATAGGAATTCCCGGCGGGTAGCACATTACAAATTCACTGCAGATGCGTCCCGCAGTTTCGCGTATAGGCAAAGACTCATCCTTGGCATAAAAAGCCTTCTGCGGCGAAACAACAACCTTAGGCGCGATATATTCGGTATTGAGCATTTGCGACGGATCCTTGGAATACAGGCGCTTGATATCCGCCAAAGCACCTACAAGACGTTCAATATCCTGAATACGATCACCGATAGAAATATAAGCAAGAATATTGGCGATATCACCGAACTCAATCTGGATATCATATTCATCGCGCAGCAAATCATAAACCTCGATGCCTGCAAGACCGATATCACGCGTATAGACCGAAAGCTTGGTAACATCAAAATCATAAATACTGCTGCCGTTTTTCAGCTCGCGTCCGTAAGCATAAAAGCCGCCGATAGAATTAATTTCCTCGCGGGCATACTCCGCCATCTCCTGCACCTTGCCGAAGGATGCCTCGCCGCGCATATACAGGTTACGGCGGGAAATATCCAAGCTGGAAAGCAGAAGATACGAAGCACTGGTAGTCTGCGTCAGATTAATAATCTGGCTTACATACTCCCAGTTAACATTCGGGCCCGTCAGCAAAAGGCTGCTCTGCGTCAGGCTGCCGCCCGATTTGTGCATAGAAACAGATGCCATGTCAGCACCGGCAGCCATCGCATTGACAGGCATATTTTTTCCGAAATAAAAATGTGTCCCGTGCGCCTCGTCCACCAGACAGAGCATGTTATGCTCATGCGCCAGCTTGACGATAGAACGCAAATCCGAACAGATACCATAATAAGTAGGATTGTTTACGAGCACTGCCGTAGCATCGGGATTTGCCTTAATCGCCTTAGCTACCTCGCCGATCTCCATCCCCAGAGAAATTCCCAGCTTACTGTCAACCTGCGGATTGATATAAACCGGAATCGCGCCATTGAGCACCAGCGCGTTAATCACACTTTTGTGTACATTGCGCGGCAGGATAATTTTATCGCCTGCCTTACAGGAGGACAACACCATGCTTTGCACGGACGAGGTCGTACCCCCTACCATAAAGAATGCGTGTGCCGCACCGAAGGCCTCCGCTGCCAACTCCTCTGCGTCACGGATTACCGAAACAGGATGGCAAAGATTATCAAGAGGCTTCATAGAGTTGACATCCAGGTTTACACATTTTTCCCCCAACAGCTCACGAAGCTCCGGGTTGCCACGACCGCGCTTATGACCTGGTACATCAAACGGTACAACGCGCTTTTTACGAAAACGCTCCAGTGCCTCGTACACCGGAGCAGAAGTTTGTGATAAATTTCCCATTTTCTTCTCCAAAGCATAAAAAAATAAAAGGACAGATGATATTTTCTTCTGTCCCTTTATCGTAACATTTTTAACCTGTTTCAGCAAGAGTTTTAAGAGTAACTAAGCAAAATCTTAGCCAATTCAGTTTATCTCATCGTTAGCGAATTTTGAAAAAATTTTTCATAGCTACTCTCAGAGCTCACAGCACTGGAAGCATATGTAAAAAATCTGGCTGAACTTACAGAAACTAGAGATAACTGTATATTTATCAATTCCATACTGTTACTGTGCAACACGTTAATCATGATATTCTATAAGTAGTTTTCTAAATATATTTCATTAACCTTTATCTTCATACATAGCAATACCTGTTTTCATTTTTTATTCTCGGTATATCTGCATTTTGGGTAATTTGAACAACCATAAAATTCGTGTCCGGCCAGCGCCCCCTTTTTCGCCACACGCAATACTAACTTGCTACCACACCTAGGACACACTTTATTCTGCTGAAGCCTTCGCAAATTCATTCTCTCTTGCAGATTTTTTATATGTTCCTGCTTTTGCTCTTCTGTCAACTGTGTATATGGATATAGCAAATCGTAGTACTTATTAATTTTTTCTTGATTAAATATAATTTTGTTCGTATATTTCTGTATACTAGCAGCTAATTGAAATTGTTGAGTCAATATAACATCATCACTAAAAATAGTTACATCTTTAAATTCGCATCTATCCGAAAACACTATTACTGAATAAATTTTTCCATCAAACAATCCTAATTTTTTTCGCAAGTATTTTATGTGTGTTCTATTCTGCCAAACAGGATTATAAAAACGCTCTTTTTGTGCAGAATAACCTTCGCCTAATAAAGCTTGTGTCCACCATACATTTCGTTCATTCCCGAAAATCCAACCACCATAATTTTTGCTTTCAAATACATATATTCCACTATGATGTATCATTATTGCATCAATCTCAGTCGTTTCTTTGTTTTCCATCGGCAGATAGCAATTAAACAAAAAACTCGCTCCATCCATCTCATAATGAAATAATGATTTATAAATCTTATATTCGCCATTCTTACCTTTATCAAATTCTACATCCCAAAATGAATTTTTTGTTATTTTCCGATACTGAGATTTATTGTACTTGTCTACTTCTCTGGCACTATGTATACAATAAAGAATTATACACGCTAAAAAAATAATGAAAACTATCGACATGCTTAACCAATCCTCAATATAAAAATTTAATCACAATATTAGTTTATCACTATCATTTCTACTCGGTCAATTCATTATTTATTTCCAAGATAGCATTGTTCAAGAATCATTAGAATAAACCTAAAGGCAAACTATAATCAAAAAGCTCACGTGACCATTCCACGTGAGCCTGATTTATAAGGTTGGTGCGAGTGACAGGAATCGAACCTGCACGCCGAAAGGCGCTAGATCCTAAGTCTAGTGCGTCTGCCAGTTCCGCCACACTCGCATATAAAATATTATATCATAACAAGAACATCTATGGCAACTGTCCATGTAAACAAAAAGCCGCCCTTCTTTCGAAGAACGGCCTTAAATTCGTGGTGATCCACCCGAGACTCGAACTCGGGACACCCTGATTAAAAGTCAGGTGCTC
>OIDD01000020.1_pt1 | contig 111838 bp, 94 predicted proteins | sample 1606751 | NCBI WGS metagenome assembly OIDD01 (sample SAMEA3882544, study PRJEB24775) | human gut metagenome | biome: human-associated habitat; feature: intestine environment; material: feces | place: Netherlands | collected 2009/2010
ACAAAAAGGAGCTGCTGCTCCATAGATGATTACTCATCTATTTTGCAACAGCCCCCTTTTTGCTATTTAAAACTTTTTAATTTTTACCGTCCGGGATTTCTTCCAGAGTATTTTTTTGTATGCCTTGTATTTCTTTCGTGGAACGCATACGGTCATCTTGCTGGTGGACTGGTCGATCTTGGAGGAAACCTTCTTAAGCTTTAAGCTTTTGATCGTGATCGTGCATCCCTTTTTGACTCCGCGGAAAGCTCCGGAGTTTATCTGTGTCAGGCCGGTTCCGATGGTAACCTTTTTGAGCTTCTTGCACTTGTAGAAAGCATTCTTGCCGATCACGGAGACGTTGTTTCCGATGGAAACAGTGGTGAGCCGCGATTTGTTTTTGAAGGCATTAGCCCAGACTGAGGTGACGCGATAGGTGATTCCTTTGTAACGGATTATTGAAGGAATGCTGGCCCTGGTGATCCTTTTGTTTGTTGTTCCATAGCAGGTAACTGCCTGTTTTCCGACAACCCGGTAAATCAGCCTTGCAGATGAAACATAGGTGAAATTCCACTGGGCATAAAGTGTGAGATTCTGGTTTAATTGTATTTTCTGCCCCGGACTGTAGCTCTTTCCCCGTCCATCGGAGCGGGTATTCCATCCGGCAAAAAATCTGGTTTTACAATATGGTGCATTTCCAACTGTAATAGTCTGTTTTTCCTGTGCGGAAGATGCAGAAGGCATATTTCCGACCCCAAGACTGCTGTTTTTATTGTAATTAATCCGATGACTTACAGGAGTCGGTGTTGGTGTCATGGTAGGAGTCGGTTCCGGTGTATCCGGTGTGTCATCTGGAATTTCAATTTCCGGAGTTATTTCTGGACTAACTGCCGGTGTCACTGCCGGAGAAACAATCGGTGTTTCATCCGGGTCAGGATCAGGAGTTACGACTGTCGAAGTACTCAGGGTTCTGGTATGTGCCTTAATGGAGAAACAATACTCGGATTTGGCTGCATCTGTCCATCTTTTTCCATCTGCGGAATAAAAACTTTGATTTGCATCAATACCGGCAACTGTTGTAAACCAGGAACTGCTGCTGCTTGTTTTTTCCAGATAATATCTCTGAGAACCGTTCGGAATTTGAAGAACAACAGAGTAGAGAGTTCCCGGTGGAATCTTCACCGGCTTCTCAAGCCGAATGGTCTGGATTCCGGCAAAGGCCTGCGTATATTCCATTGGTGTGGCATAAGCAGGAGTGCCGCTTGTCGGATCAGAAGGATTCGTCAGATCGGTATAAATCTGAATCTGAAAATCAGTATTATCCTGTGGAACTGCAGTAACGATCTCACCGAGCTCTTCATCTTTTCCTTTTCCGGCGGTTGCCTTAAAAATATTGGAAGCATAGTATCCATTGGAAATACCTGGAAAGACAACGGTTCCTGCGGAAGCACCATCATAAAAATAATTATTATTATATTCTTCTGAAGTTGATGCAGTATTGCAGACCAGGTTGGAAAAGGTTGCATTGTCATAGGCCATATAGAAATAGCCTTTGTCACCGAAGCCTGTGCCATAGCTGTTTTTGACAATCCATGCACCGTTTCTGCTCGGCTTGGGACCATCTATAAAGTTTTCTTTCTTATAGTTGTCATCCCATCCCACAATTGTCACAGCATGATTGACCATCTGTTTACCATTAGAGGAAAGTTTAGGAACAGCCTGGTAATAGGCTGCGGTATTGACAGTATAATTCTGAAGATTCCAGTACATCATCGCCGATACAGATTTATATTCGCTTAAAAGCAGTTTTACACGGTCTTCATCGTATTCCGAAAAGACAGCATCCTCCATATATGCAGCACTGTCGTATGCAAGATCTTCCGGCCAGGTTTTGGTTGTGGAAGAGAAAGGTACCTTTTCTTCGGTGGTCATACCGGACCAGGTGCTTAAGAAGAAGGAAGCCACCTGACCATTTCCGGTTCCGTGATAATCAGCATTGGTTCTTGTGATCTTGTCGTTGGGAGTATTAACAAGAGGATCATTTACGCGATTGGCCCAGAAATAAGCAAGATGCTCTTCTGAGAGATCATAATATCCGAGTCCTCTTGAAAGAAGAGAGGTCTCAATATTTGAGGTAAGACTGAAATCCCAGCAGAGGCTGGTCGAACTCTGATTTTTTACGGGTGTGACAAGCCCTTCTTTTGCCGAGTTGTATTCTTCTGGATAAAGTGCATAGGGTACAATATCCAGATCACTGGTGACTTCATCCGTTACAGGCATATCGGTAAGTTCCGGGATCATGGCGAGCTGGGCTTCACGTTCTTCATCTGTCATTGGACGCCCGAGAACATAATCCAGTTCGCTGTCAATGTCAGTAGCTGTCCCGTCTGAGAAAACTTCCTGGCTGTCATCACTGCTAAAATCGTCAGATTCATTTTCTTTATCAGAATTGACTGCCGCAATAGAGGAACCTTCCTCGTCTGTAGATACATCGGAATCTGTTGCATCAATGGACAGATTCGTATCCTCTGAAGCCACTGTGTCATCTGAAGCAGCCATATCAGCTGCTGAATCAGAATCAACTGTCAGATCAGAACCATCGTCTTCGGCTGATAATTCAACATTGCTGTACTCGCCGGCATAAACGGGAATTCCTCCGAAAAGGAGCGAGCCAGTAAGAAGCAGTGCAAGGACTCGTCTGTTTTTAGGTGATTTATGGTAATGCATAATAACCTCCGATTTTAAAAACGTTTATAGCAGCACTTGAAAACAGATTTTTTTTATCATAACACATATGAGAATAAAAGCAACCGGATGAAAACAGAAAGTTGACATAAAAATACCCTGAAGATTCGAAAATCTCCAGGGTAACTTAGGAAAAAAGATGGCCGATGATTATTTGTTGATAACAACACCTTTCTGCAGCATAACATTTGCATACAGAGCTTTTTCACTTGTAGAAATGATGCAGTAAGCTGTTTTGGCTTCATCATAGAATGCAAAACGTTCGATGTTTCCTACTACAGCATCTCCTCTGTCATCATATTTACGGATGATCTCTTTGTAGGTATCCCAGATTGGGGTTTCTACATCGTCACCAGGCATTACTTCCATCAGGTTAACCGGATGTTCTACATAAGTATCCAGTGGGAAAACTTTCAGGATCGCTTCCAGAATTTCCGGAACACCATGTCCGTCACAGCGGATGGTAATCGCATTTTTACCCATAGATTCAACCGGGAAGTTACCGTCTGCGATAACAAGACGATCGCTGTGTCCCATTTCACATAATACCTTTAATAATTCAGGTGATAAGATTTCAGGAATTCCTTTTAACATATCTTTATGCCTCCGTTCAAATTTTTACTGAATTATGGCATATCTCGCACAGAGACAGCCTCTATATAAAGAATGTACCTGCATTTATGATACTTTGCAAGAGAATATTTTCCGATAAAAGATGAATATTTTACACTGTTTTGAAGAAAGTGAAAAGTGAATATTTTATGGTTGACAGAAGCAGAGAACAGAGGTATGATTGGCTCAAACGGAAACGTTTCGGTTTTGTAAATGTTATCCGGCATTACAGAAACAGTAAGAACAAAAATCATACATATATTATGAGGAGGAAAATCATTATGCCACTTGTTACATCAAAAGAAATGCTGTCCAAAGCTCAGAAAGGCGGTTATGCAGTAGGTGCATTTAACGCAGAGAACATGGAGATGGTCAAAGCAATCATTCAGGCAGCAGAAGAACTCAAAGCACCAGTTATGATTCAGACTACACCATCTACAGTTAAATACGGTACCGTAGATACCTATGCGGCAATCGTTGCAGCAGAAGCAAAGAAAGCATCTGTTCCGGTATGCCTTCATCTGGATCATGGCAGCAGCTTTGAGCTTGCTATGCAGGCAATACATGCAGGATATACTTCTGTTATGATCGATGGATCCAAACTGGATTTTGAAGCAAACATCGCAGAGACCAAACGTGTGGCAGATGTAGCAAAAGCACTTGATATTCCATGTGAAGCAGAACTTGGTAAGGTCGGCGGTAAAGAAGATGATCTGGAAGCAGAGGCAGACACCAACACAGATCCACAGGAAGCAAAAGAATTCGTAGAGCGTACAGGAGTTACATCTCTTGCAGTTGCAATCGGAACTGCACATGGTTTCTATGTGGGAACACCGGTTCTCGACAAAGAACGTCTCAGTGAGATTCGTGAAGTCGTAGACATTCCGCTGGTTCTCCATGGCGCATCCGGACTCAGCGATGAAGATGTTATGGATTGTGTAAAACGTGGTATCTGCAAAGTAAACTTTGCTACAGAACTTCGTGCAGCATATTCTAAGGCAGTGAAAGAACTTCTTGCAGAAAAACCGGATACCATTGATCCGAAAGCATATGGCAAGACAGCTATTGCAGCGGTGAAGGAACTGGTTATGGCAAGAATGAAAGTCTGCGGATGTGACGGAAAAGCAGAATAAAAACAAAAGTACGAGAACCATGATTCAGCACACGGAAATATCATTGGAAAAGAAGGCAGTGAGATATAATGGCGGCAACAATGAAAGACATCGCCAGACGGACTGGTCTTGGTCTGGCTACGATTTCTTCTTATTTTAATGGCGGTAATGTCCGAGAGAAAAACAGAATAAAGATTGAAGAAGCCATTGAGGAACTCCATTATGAAGTCAATGAAGTTGCCAGAGGGCTGAAGACGAATGCGACCAAAACAATAGGTGTAGTGATTCCGGAGCTGAATAATACATTCTGCGCTGAAATCATAACGGGTATGGAAGATATCCTTCGAAGTCATGGCTATGCCACGATCGTCTGTGACTGTCGAACCGATAAGAAACTGGAACGGGAGGCAATAGAGTTCCTGATCCGCAGGCGGGTTGACGGGGTTATTAATATGCCGGTCGATGAAGAAGGAAATCATCTGAAGAAATTTCAGAGGACAGGAAAACCAATCGTTCTGATTGACCGTAAGATACAGGGAATTTCCTGTGACAGTGTGCTGGTGGACAATAAAAAAGCTGCGGAGGATGCAGTACGACAGTTTATAGAAAGAGGTCATCGCTATATCGGTATCATCGGTGGACCGAAGGGGATTTTTACTGCACAGGAACGTATGGCCGGATATTACAGAGCATTGGAAAAGGCCGGAATTCCGGTCAGAGAATCCCTGATCTGTCATGGAGATTATACGATTCAGGGCGGTGTACAGAGTCTGGAGGAACTGGTGCAGAAAAATCCGGATATGACAGCGGTGTTTGTGACCAACTACGAAATGACAATGGGGGCCATGATCGGAGTAAATGAACTTGGAATACAGATACCGGAACAGCTTTCTGTGATTGGTTTTGACAATCTGCAGTTTGCGAGAGCATGTAACCCGAAGCTGACGATCGTATCACAGCCAACGGATGGAATTGCCAGAGAAGTGGCAAGAATCATGCTGGAACATCTGGAAAATGGCAAAAAAGAATCAGAAGAGTTTTTTACAGAAAAACTGCAGACAGAAATCATAGAAGGCAAGTCTGTAAATACTTTAAAATGATACAGAGAGAACAGATCGGAGTGTCAGCTGAAGAGAAGAAAATCCGGATATTTCGGAAAATGGGAGCAGCAAAATGAAAAAATCATATTTACTTGGAATTGACATCGGAACAAGTGCCTGTAAGGTTGCTGTATTTGACAGAGAAGGCAGAGTCCTTGCAGCTGCAAATGGTGCTTATCCGGTATATTATCCGCATGAGGGATGGGCGGAGCAGAATCCTGAAGAATGGTGGAGCGCAGTCTGCCAGGCAACAGAGGAAACGATACAGAAAGCCGGAATCGCACCAGAAGAAATCGCCGGAGTGGGAATTGACGGACAGAGCTGGTCGGCAATCGCAATAGATCAGGAAGGAAAAGTCCTTACCAATACTCCGATCTGGATGGACACCAGAGCACAGTCTATTTGTGACAGACTGAATCAGGAGATTGGAGCTGATGAGATTTTTAAGATATCAGGAAATTCCCTTCAGCCATCTTATTCTACAGCAAAGATCATCTGGTACAGGGAAAATCAGCCGGAGGTTTATAAAAAAATATACAAGATCCTTCAGTCGAACAGCTACATTGCATTTAAACTGACAGATGCGATCACGCAGGATGTTTCTCAGGGATATGGACTGCATTGCTTTGATATGAAAAAAGGATGCTGGGATGAAGAGATGTGTGAACAGCTTGGAATTCCGATGGGATTCCTTCCGGAAATATGTGACTGTGATCATGTGGTAGGCACTGTCACCGCGAAGGCAGCAGCAGAGTGTGGACTTGCCGAGGGAACACCGGTTGTTGCCGGTGGACTTGATGCTGCATGCGGAACGCTTGGAGCTGGTGTGATCCATACAGGAGAAACACAGGAACAGGGAGGACAGGCCGGGGGAATGAGCATTTGTACAGATGAGTACAAAGCTGATCCAAGGTTGATCCTCAGTTATCATGTTGTTCCGGGCAAGTGGCTCCTTCAGGGAGGAACTACCGGAGGCGGTGGAGTCATGCGCTGGTTTGAACATGAATTTGCAGACTATGAGCGTATGATGAAAGAAGAGACAGGAGCTTCATCACTGGATCAGCTTAATGAAATCGCAGAAAAAGTAGCCCCGGGATGTGATGGAATGGTATTTCTTCCATATATGTCCGGAGAGCGCTCACCAATCTGGAATCCGTATGCAAAAGGTGTTTTCTACGGCCTGGATTTTGCCAAGACCAAGGGACATATGGTGCGTGCCTGCATGGAAGGAGTGGCTCTTTCCCTGAGACATAACCTGGAAGTTGCAGAGGAAGCCGGAGCGGACGCAGAAGTTCTGAGAGCCATGGGTGGATCTGCGAATTCTTTACTCTGGACACAGATTAAATCCGATATCACAGGTAAACCGATCGTTGTTCCGGCATCTGATACGGCTACGACACTTGGAGCAGCAATCCTTGCAGGCGTAGGAGTTGGATTCTATAAGGATTATGATGAGGCAGTTTCACTTACTGTCAAAGAAACCCGCCGTCATGAACCGAGTCCGGAGAACAAAGCAGTTTATGATAAGACTTATCAGACTTATCTTGAACTCTATAAGTCCCTGGCCCATATGATGACCGCGAAATAAAAACATGTTATTAAAGGAGAGGTATATATTATGAAAGCAGCAGTAGTAGTTGCAAATGAAGATGTACAGTATCAGGAAGTCGAAGAACCAAAAGTAACCAAAGGAACTGTAAAAATCAAAGTCAGATACTCTGGTATCTGTGGTTCTGACATTCCTCGTGTTCTCAATCACGGAGTTCATTTTTATCCAATTGTTCTGGGACATGAATTTTCCGGTGATGTGGTAGAAGTTGGCGAAGGCGTAACCAAAGTCAAAGTTGGGGATCGTGTATCCGGTGCTCCACTTCTTCCGTGCATGAAATGTGACGATTGTCAGAAGGGTAACTTCTCTCTTTGCAAACATTACAGCTTTATTGGTTCCAGACAGCAGGGAAGCAACGCTGACTATGTAGTAGTTCCGGAGCAGAATGCAGTACCCTTTGACAAGACAGTTCCATATGAACAAGGCGCTATGTTTGAACCTGCAACAGTAGCAATCCACGGTGTATTCCAGAATGATTATCATGGTGGCGAATATGTTGCAATCCTTGGTGGTGGTACAGTCGGAATGTTCACTATGCAGTGGACAAAGATCTTCGGTTCCAAAAAAGTTGTTGTATTCGATATCAGTGATGAACGTCTTGCACTTGCAAAACGTCTTGGTGCAGATGAAGTCATCAATACAAAAGAAGAAGGATATATGGAAAAAGCCATGGATATCACAGGCGGAAAAGGATATGGTTTCGTATTTGAGACAGCCGGACAGGTTCCGACCATGCATATGGCATTTGAACTGGCTGCAAACAAAGCTCATGTATGCTTTATCGGAACACCGCATGAGAATCTGACCTTTACACCAAAACAGTGGGAAAATATGAACCGTAAAGAGTTCAAACTGACAGGTTCATGGATGTCTTACAGTGCACCATTCCCGGGACGTGAATGGGATCTGACCGCACATTACTTTGCAACCGGTCAGCTGAAATTTGATCCGGGCTTCATTTATAAGAAAATCCCGATGAGCCAGGCACAGGAAGCATTCCAGTTATTTAAGACACCAGGACTTGTAAAAGGTAAGATCCTGTTATCAAACGAGGAAGAATAAAATGATACTGACTGTAACATTAAATGCTGCAATCGATAAACGATATGTAGTCGATGATTTTAAAGTAGGCGAAGTAAACCGTGTCCGGGAATGTTCTTACGTTCCCGGAGGCAAAGGTCTCAATGTATCCAAGCCGGCATCTATTTATGGTGCAGAAGTCGTAGCAACCGGATTTGTGGGTGGCCACGCAGGAAACTATATTGAAGATGCTCTGAAACCGTTTGGAATCAAAGGTGAGTTTTATCATGTAGATGCGGAAAGCAGATCCTGCATCAATATCTGGGATGAAGTGAATCATGTACAGACAGAATTTCTGGAACCGGGATTTACGTTGACTGAAGAAGATTTCCGGGGATTTGAAAAAAAATTTACAGAGCTGGTTAAGGATGCAGATGTTGTTTCCATGTCCGGAAGTGTACCGAAGGGGCTTGATGGAACTGCATATCAGAGACTGGTCAAAATCGTAAAAGAAGCTGGCAAACCGGTGATCCTTGATACCAGTGGCAAACTTCTTGAAATGGGCATCGAAGCATGTCCGACACTGATTAAACCAAATATTGATGAGATCCGTATGCTGACAGGCAAACACTGTGATGACATTCAGGATATCATTGATGCAGCTAAGACAATCCATGCAAACGGAGTGGAGATCGTAGCAGTTTCCCTTGGTGCAGATGGTTCTCTGGCTGTTGGTGAAGAAGGCATCTTCCGTGCAATCGTTCCGAAAATTGATGCCGTAAATACAGTGGGATGCGGTGATTCCATGATCGCAGGTTTTGCACTTGGATTAAGCGAGGGCCTTTCTCTGGAAGAAACTTTAAGAAGAGCAAGTGCAATCTCAGCCGCTGCGGCAATGCGTGAAGAAACGGGATTTTTTGTAATGGAAGATATGGAAAAACTGCTTCCACAGATTGTTATACAAAAACTATATAATACAATTTAGGAGGAAACAAAAATGGCAGAATTTATTGATCCGGCAATCGTGCCGAAGGTAACACTTCCGTCAGGAGAAGAAGTTCCATGTATGGGTATGGGAACCTTTGGTTCTGACAGAGTAAGCGCTGAAGATGTTTCCGCAGCAGTTGCAGGTGCAATCCGCAGCGGATATCGTATGTTTGACTGTGCAGCATGCTACGGAAATGAACATCAGATAGGTGAGGTTTTCAAAACAGCTTTTGATGAAGGTGTTGTAGAAAGAAAAGATCTTTTTATCATGACAAAAGTATGGAATGACATGCACAGAAAGGTTGAAGAAGCCTGCACAAAGAGTATTCAGGATCTTCAGTGCGATTATGTAGATCTGTATTTCATTCACTGGCCATTCCCGAACTATCATGCACCATTCTGTGATGTAGATTCCAGAAATCCAGATTCCAGACCATTCAGCGTAGAAGAATTCATGGATACATATCGTCAGTGTGAAGAACTGGTAGAAAAAGGAAAAATCCGTTATATTGGTATTTCCAATATGACCATCCCGAAACTGGAAGCGGTTCTTCCTTTAATGAAAATCAAACCGGCAGCCTGTGAACTGGAACTTCATCCATGCTTCCAGCAGCAGGAACAGTATGATTATCTTGTTGCTCATAATATCCAGCCGGTAGGCTATATGCCACTTGGTTCACCGAGAAGACCGGAAAGAGATATCTGTCCGGAAGATGTTGCGGATATGCAGACACCGGAAATGCAGGAAATTGCCAAAGCACACGGTGTTCATCCTGCACTGATCGCTCTGAAATGGGCTCATCAGAGAGGTGAGATTTCTATTCCATTCTCTGTACATAATTATGTAAGTAATCTGAAGTGTGTGACAGAAGATCCGTTGACAGAAGAAGAAATGGCCAAGATTGGAACACTGGAAAGAGGAAACCGTCTGGTTAAAGGCCAGGTATTCCTGTGGGAAGGTGCAAAGGATTGGCATGATCTGTGGGATGAAGAGGGATTTATTGTTAAGTAAGGGAACTGTCCTTAGACCCGTCAATCATTTTGACAATTGAAAAACTTTGCGAGGGGAGGGCGCTCGCAGTTGCGAAGGCCGCTCTCCCCTTACTCTGCCTTCACGATCTGTTGCCGGTACGCGATCGGTGGAACTCCGACCAGCTTCTTAAATACCGTGATAAAATAATTATAATCACTGAAACCACACTTATAGGCAATCTCAGCAAGTGACAGATCCGTCTGCTCCGCCAGAAGCTGTCTTGCCCGGTCAATCCGCAGTTTCCGGATATATTCCGCGATGCCCATTCCATAATTCTGCCGGGCGATTTCATAAATCTTCGTTTTTCCAATGTGAAAATGCTGTGCAATCGACACCGCGTCGATTCTTTCAGTGTAGTGTGACTGAATATATTCATCAATCTGTACTGGAAGTTCCTGCTGATGCATCGAAACCATACGGTCCATACAAAGATAAGATGCGACCGCTTTCATAATATGCGAAGCGGAATCAATATATTCTTCCGAAAGGTTTGGAAGCTTCCGGCAGCATTTCTCAAGCTCATCAAAAGAAATTCCATAATCTGCACATCTCTCACGGATCACTTTCCAACCCTCGTCATAACTTGTATACGAAAAAACATGTCCGAACAGAAGATAACCGATCACAATGTTTCCCATACGGATCGGGATGATACTCTCTGTAAGCCCGGCATGACAGTGATAAGTATAAGAAGAAGTACGACGCGAAGCAATATCACAGGCATGGCGGTCACACAGATGACATTTCATGGCACAGCCGGGTGTCTGGCGGATCAGCTTACAGAAATCTGCGATCTCATCCGGATAAGAAGTCAGTTCACGAAAAGAGTCATCAAAAACAGTGATGCGGATTTTTGTGAGCTGATAAAAGTCTTTTAACAAAGAATGCAATTTGGCAATATCAAAGCTGGATATCATTTTCAGAAAATCCTTTCTATGTTCATATCTAATTCGAAATCATATGGAAATCATATCATAAATGCGAACAAAATCAAAGTAAGTAGAACAAAAGTCTATATAAAATAAAAATAAAATCCACTAAAATAAACACATAAAATGAAAAAAACACTCAAGAAGAAACAAGGAGGATATAGATATGAGTAAAAAAATGACATTTGCATTGGCATTTTGTAACAGAGGATTTATGCCAGGCGAACTGATCTACGGAGCAAGAGAGGATATGATCAAAGCTGTAACGGACGCAGGATATGATTACATCGCAATGGATGCAGACCTGACAAGATACGGCGGAATTGAGACAAGAGATGAAGGTCTTCTTTATGCAAAATGGCTCAAAGAACACGAAGGTCAGTATGATGGTGTTATCTTCTCCATGCCAATCTTTGCAGATGAGAATGGTGCGATCACAGCACTTCAGGATGCAGGCGTTCCGATCCTGATGCAGGCATATCCGGATGAAATCGGCAAGATGGATTTTGCACACAGACGTGATGCATTTTGTGGTAAATTCTCTGTAACAGATGTATTTACTCAGTATCAGGTTCCTTTTACAGTATTAAAACCGCACGTTGTACATCCACTCTCTGAGAAATTCCAGGAGAATTTAAGAGATTTTGCTGCTATCTGCCGAGTTGTTAACGGTATGAAACGCTTCACGATCGGATGTATCGGAGCAAGAACTACAGCATTCAAGACTACACGTTTTGATGAGATCGGATTACAGAAAAACGGAATCACAGTAGAAGCATTTGACCTTTCTGAGGTATTCTATAAAGTAAACGCAAAAGAAGATAACGATCCGGCCGTACTGGCAAAGAAGGAAAGCCTGGAAAATTACACAGATTTCTCAAATGTTCCGGAAGACAAGAAGATTATGCTTTCCAAGATCTCCGTTGTTATTGATGAATATGTTGAAGAGTACCATCTGGATGCACTTGCAATCCGTTGCTGGAATGAAATGGAAACAATCCTTCGCGTATGTCCATGCGTACTCCTTTCTGAACTGAATGACCGTGGAATCGCAACATCCTGCGAGATCGATCTGACATCTGCAATCTCCATGCGTGCAATGCAGCTGGCAAGCGAACAGCCGACAGCAGTACTTGACTGGAACAACAACTACGGCGATGCAGAAGATAAACTGATTCTTTTCCACTGTGGATCCTGTGCACAGAGTCTGATGACAAAGAAAGGAACCGTTACATCCCACAAGATGTTTGACAAAGGTGATCCGGGAAGTGGCTGGGGAACCAACGAAGGAAGAATTCGTCCATTCAAGACAACAATTTCTAACTGCCTGACAGTAGACGGTAAGATCAAAATCTATGCATCTGAAGCAGAATTTACCGATGATCCGATCGAGGATGCATACTTTGGATGCGCCGGTGTATGCCAGATCCCGAATATGGAAGACAAGATGATCCGTCTGGCAAGAGGTGGATTTAAACATCATACATGTGTAGGTGTCGGACATATGAAAGACATCTTAAAAGAAGCATTTACTACATATCTGGGATATGAATGGGTAGATATTGACTAGGAGTGAATGATATGAAAATTGCAGGATTGGATATAGGAACGACCGGTTGTAAATGTACGGTGTTTGATGAACAGGGCAGGTATCTGAATAAAGCATACAAAGATTATCCGGTCCGCAGAAGTGTCAGCGGACATGAAGTAGATGTATCTACGATCATGGATGGGGTTTATGCAGTAGTCGCAGAAATGGCAAAAGAATATCCGGACATTGCCGGAATCGGTGTGACCAGTTTCGGAGAAACTTTTGTTATGACAGATGAAAATGGTAAACCACTTCATACAGCCATGCTTTATACAGACCCACGTGGAGAAGAAGAATGTAAAGCCTTGACAGAAAAGTTCGGTGCGCGTGAACTTGCCGGAATCACCGGTCTGCGAGCACATCAGATGTACAGTATTCCTAAAATGATGTGGATCAAAAAAAACAGGCCTGAGATTTACGATGCAGCTGCATACATATTCCTGATGGAAGATTATGTAGTATATCATCTTACTGGAAAACGCCAGATTGATTATTCTCTGGCTACCAGGACTATGGCATTTGATATTAAGAAACTTGACTGGAGTAAGGAAATTTTTGAAGTAGCCGGCATTGATGTGAATAAAATGTCAAAGACGGTACCGACAGGTACAGATGCCGGAGCAATCACGGCAGAGGCTGCAGAGAAAACCGGTCTTGCACCGTCCACACATATTGTATTGATCAGTCATGATCAGGTATCTGCGGCAATCGGAGCCGGTGCATTTGATTCTTCTGTTGCAGTGGATGGCGCAGGGACTGTTGAATGCGTAACACCAATTTATGATTCCATTCCGGATATAGATGCAATGTACGATGGATATTTTTCCATTGTACCATATGTGATCCCCGGAAAATATGTTGCTTATGCTTTTTCCTATACCGGCGGGGCACTGATCCAGTGGTGTGTGGATAATCTTGCAAAAGATGAAAAAAGAGCAGCAACAGACAAAGATATGTCAGTGAATGAATATCTCGAAAAGAAATACGCAGAAGAGCGTGGTGAGGAAAATCCGAGTAATCTGCTGATCCTTCCTCATTTTGCCGGAGCGGCAACACCTTATATGGACACAGGATCCAAAGGAGCAATCCTCGGACTGACGACTGATACTACCGCGGCTGATATTTATCGTGGCTGTATGGAAGGTGTTGTATATGAGATGCTGGTTAACACAAGCGCATTAAATAAATCCGGATGCACTTTCAAAAAGCTCAATGCAACCGGTGGCGGTGCAAGGTCAGGAGAATGGATGCAGATGAAAGCAGATATGCTGAATGTACCGATTACAGCACTCAAAACAGTTGATGCAGGTACAGTTGGCAGTGCTATGCTGACAGGTATTGCCACAGGAGTCTTCAAAGACTTGAATGATGCGGCTGAACATATGGTAGAAGAAACCGTGGAATACCTTCCAAGAAAGGAAATGCATGAAAAATACATGCATATCTTTGAAAGATATGCGAAAGTATATCAGGCAGTAAGACCGCTCGTGTAAACGGGCGGCTTCTGTGATGATAAAGTGTTATCTGGAAAGGAGATTACAATGAATCCTTATATTGGACATGAAACACAGATCAGTGGAGTTGAGGAACATCGCCTGGTTGGAGGCAAGGGAGACGGGATGCGCCTTTATGAGGCAACGAACGGAAAAGGCCTTGAGCTGACACTTTCCCCGGACAGAAATGGTGATATTACAAGACTTCGTTATAAAGGCATTAACATGAGTTATTTTTCCCCATGTGGTTATGTAGCTCCTGCATATTATGATAAAACAGGTTCAAACTGGCTGCAGTCATTTACAGCAGGTTTTTTAACTACCTGTGGTCTTCAGGCTGTTGGAACACCATGTACAGATGATGGAGAAGAACTTCCACTTCATGGTTCTATTGCAAATCAGCCATGTGCACACAGTTACTGGGACGAGAATGAAAAAGAAATCCGCATTCATTCAGTGACAAAAGACGAAGTGATCTTTGGAAGAAAGCTTGTTCTCAAAAGAACAGTAACGATTTCCAAAGAAGAAAATACATTTTCTATTGATGATCATATTGAAAATACAGGAAGCAAGACAGAGCCAATGGAGATCCTGTATCATATGAACATGGGCTATCCGCTTCTGGATGAAGACAGCGAAGTAACGATTCCATCGGTGGAAGTCAGGGCACGTGATGATCATGCTCAGGAAGACATTGCCAACTGGATGCATATGGAAAAACCGCAGGGTGATTATCAGGAAAGATGCTATTATCACAAATTCGAAGGTGCTGATGGCAAAGCAGGCATCTATCAGCCCAAATTAAATGTTGGACTGGAAATCAGTTTTGACGCTTCTAAACTGGATGGATTTGTGGAATGGAAGATGATGGGGGTTCGTGATTATGTGCTTGGTCTGGAATGCGGCAACTGTTATCCGGACGGAAGAGATGTCATGAGAAAAACCGGAATGCTGAAATTCCTGAAGCCAGGAGAAGCAGTTGACTATCATGTGGATATTAAACTGTATCAGAAATAAGAACAAAAGGCAGGAAATCTGAAGTGAAATATCAGAAAATAAAAAATGTTGAAAAACCATTATCGAAGATCATTTTTGACTGCGCAATACCGGTGATGATTCAGGGAGAAGATGCAGATGAACTGCTGGATGAGGTTTATGCGCAGGGAATTACGACTTTTGATACAGCTGAAAATTATGGATTGAGTGAGGCTTCTCTGGGACATTGGCTCAAAAACAGAGGAAACAGAGAAAAAGTTGTGATCATTTCCAAAGGATGTCATCCTTACGATGGGAGAGACCGCGTAACACCGGAAGATCTGAAACACGATATTGAGCAGTCTTTTGAACGCCTGGGAACGGATTACATAGATATTTATCTGATGCACAGAGACAATCCAATGGTTGATCCGGGGCCAATGGTAGAAATCCTGAACGAATATCACAAGGCCGGACGGATCGGGGCTTTTGGTGGTTCCAACTGGACCCATCAGAGAATCGCAGAAGCGAATGCATATGCCTCGAAATATGGACTCGTTCCTTTTACTGTGTCCAGTCCGAACTTCGGACTCTGCAATCAGATTGATGATCCGTGGGGTGGCGGGCCAGGATGTGTAACAATTTCCGGTCCGGCAAATGAAGAAGCAAGAGCATGGTATCGTGACAATCATATTCCGGTACTTGCTTATTCAAGTCTTGGAAGAGGCATGTTTGCTGGAATCGTCAAGAGCAATGATATAGAAGGGGCAAAGAAGATCCTTGATCCATTTGCAGTAAAAGGCTATTGCTACCCGGAGAACTTTGAACGCCTTGCAAGAGCAGAGCAGCTGGCTGCAGAAAAGAACTGTTCAGTGCCGCAGATCGCACTTGCATGGATCATGAACCAGGATTTTGAAGTATTTCCACTTGTCAGTGCAAAGAAAGCGAGCAGAATTGTAAGCAATGTACAGGCACTGGATATTACATTGACAAAGGATGAAGCGGAATGGCTTGATCTGAGAAGAGACAGGAGATAATTATTATGGCAAAGATTGAAAGACCAGAGATAGAAATTGAAGAACTGACCGGTGAGGGATCCGGTATTCTGAAGAAAAATGCGCTTCTTTATGGTAAAGAACTGGGAGAACACTGCAGAATGTATACAGAAGTTGTTATGCCTGAAGGCAGTGATCTTGCTTTTCATGTACATGAAGGTGAATCAGAGACTTACTTTATTCTTGCAGGCAGTGGAACTTATAATGACAATGGAACTAAATATCCGGTTAAAGCAGGTGATGTGGTTTTCTGTGATGACGGAGAAGGTCATGGACTTCTGAATTCCGGAAAGGGAGATCTTACTTTTATCGCACTTATTTTGAAAAAATAAGATGTCAGAATACTTCACAATATTTTGATATTGTGTTATACTCTTAACATATTTGTTGTAGCCAAAGGAAGGCTAGAAAGGAAGCTTGAAAATGCTTGTAACATTATCTGAGGTTCTGCAGCTCGCCGAAGCAAAGAAGTGCGCAGTAGGATCCTTTAATACACCAAACCTTGAGAGCATCATGGCTGTTATCGAAGCAGCAGAAGAATTAAATGTGCCGGTAATCATAATGCATGCAGAAGTACATGAACCAATGATGCCAATCAGCGTGATCGGACCGATCATGATTGAAAGAGCAAAGGTTGCCAAAGTGCCGGTATGTGTTCATCTGGATCATGGTGAAACACTTGCTTATCTTGACAAAGCACTGAATATTGGATTTACGTCTGTTATGTTCGATGGCTCTGCACTTCCATATGAAGAGAACGTAGCCAACACCAAGATCGCAGTGAAACTTGCACATGCAAAGGGGGCTTCTGTAGAGGCTGAGATTGGAACTCTTGGTAAGAGAGAACTGGGCCTTGGACATGATGACGGAATCCCAACAGGTGATGAACCGAAAAAAATCTATACAGATCCGAAGCTGGCAGAATCTTTTGTTAATGAAACAGGTATTGACGCACTGGCATGCTCTTTCGGAACTGCACATGGCCTTTATCTGACACAGCCGAAACTGGATATGTCTGTACTTGAAGCTGTAAAAGCAAGAGTAGATATCCCACTTGTTATGCATGGTGGTTCTGGTGTCAGCGAAGAAGATTACAAGAAAGTAATCGCCCGTGGAGTAAGAAAGATCAACTACTATACATATATGGCAAAAGCCGGTGGAACTGGTGTAGAAAGCAAACTTCCATTCCAGGAGATGCCGATCGTTCACCAGGGCAAGAAATATAAGATGCATTATTTACTTCAGGAAGAAGGCAAAGAGATTCCGGTTTACTATCATGACATTGTAGACTGGGGAATGAAAGCCATGAAGAAAAATGCTTATGAGGCAATGAAGGTATTTGCCGGCAAATAAAAAGAAATAAAAGAAATGACAGGATCCTGCCAGGAAGCATCAGGCTGACCGGCAGGGTCTTTTTAAATTCTGTACTTCAAAAAGAACAAAAATCATGTTAAAATAAATTATTAAAGGCAAAGTTAAAGAGCCATATATCACAGTACCCAGAGATTACTGTGAAGATAAGATGGGGGAAAGAATACATGTATCGTATTTTGCTGGTAGATGATGAAATTCTTGTTCGTGATGCGATCAAAGAGAATATTGACTGGAAAAGCATGGACTGTGAACTGGTCGGAGATTGTGAAAACGGCAAAGAGGCAGCAGAATTTGTAAAAGAACATCCGGTGGATATTGTGTTGACAGATATATTGATGCCATACATGGACGGAATGGAACTGAGCAATTTTCTGCATGATAATTATCCGGAAATTGTAATTGTGATTTTTAGCGGATTCGGAGAATTTGAATATGCAAAAAAGGCAATTCAGTATGGAGTAAGTGAATATCTGTTGAAACCGGTGACAGCGATGGAACTTACCGGGGTAATTGAAAAAATGAAGAAAAAAGTGGAACAGCAACGTCTTGAAAAAAGTAAAATGGATGCACTGACCCAAAACTCGGAAGAGTATCGTAAAAATAAGCAGATAATCCGGTCAAAAAATATAGAAGCACTTGTAAACTGTACGACAGATGTGAATGCAAGTATTGAACGTCTTGCGGAAATGGGAATTGACATCTCCGCAGCAAGTTACCGCGTGGCAATCTTTGATATCGACCTCTATTCTGGTATGTACCAGCTGGATACAGAAAAACGTCAGGAAAGCGCACTGATGGCATTTGTCCTTTTCAATATCAGCGATGAGATCGTCACCAGAGAAGAGGCCGGTATTGCCTACCAGGAAGGTAATAACCGCGTCGGAATCCTTTTTCAGGAAAAATGGAGCCGTAATTTTACATCCAGAACAAAAGAAATCTGTCATGAAATTCAGGAAAAAACAAAAGAAGTCATGGGATTTGACGTATCCATGGGTATCGGTAAATGGGTAAAAAAACCAGAAGAACTGATCCAGTCACACGATATGGCTGCACAGACCCTTCAGTATCGCTATCTTCTTGGTGGAAACATTCTTATTGATATGGAAGAACAGCACCCCGTTCAGGAAATCGCGATCGAAGATGATCTGGCAGAACTCAAAGAAGCAATGAAGACCGGACAGAAAGAGCTGGTTTACCAGACCCTCATAAAGATTGAAAATTCCATTCGTCAGGCACTTATGGAAAAAAGCCGTGCCTGCATGTATCTGCAGCAGGTCATCCGTACAATGGACAATGCATGCGAAGATGTATCTGCTGATATGGACAGGATCAGAGAAGACAGAGATGAACTGCTCCGCCAGGTAACAGATCAGAAATTTTTTGAAGATGCCTGTAAAGTTGTACAGAAACATACGGACAGGATTTTTGAGATCCTTTCTGAACTGAATACATCCAGTAGCGAGCGGCAGGCCCGACTTGCGATTGACTACATACAGAAAAATTATATGGATCCGGATCTGAGTCTGAACAGTATCTGTTCTTATCTGAATATCAGCACCAGCTATTTCAGTACGATTTTTAAAGACGAGACAGGTGAGACATTTACCGAAGTCCTGATTCGGACCAGAATGGAAAAAGCAAAAGAACTGCTGGAAAATACAACCTTAAAGAATTATGAGATTGCAGAAAAAGTCGGATTTTCTGATCCACATTATTTCGGAATCTCATTTAAAAAAATGACCGGGTGTACACCTACGGAATATGCTAGGGAGAAGCGCAGATGAAAAAGAAAAATCTGTCGGCGAGATTTATTGGAAAATTCAGCAGTATACAGAGCGTTATTTTTGCAACCGTTGCAGTCCTGATTCTGAGTGCGGTTGTGATCGTTACCGGTGTTTCCATGAAATTTACCAATACATCTATTTTTGAAAATTCATCGGAATATACGCATACGATCATCCAGCAGATGAATCAGAATATCGATTCTTATATCGATTATATGGAAAATATTGCTTATCTGATATCCAGCAATGAAGATGTGCAGGATTACCTTTTTGATGAGAAAATCGATAACGAGGGAAGATACCGTATTTTAAATCAGCTCCAGACAATCCTGGACAGCCGGAGTGATATTCGAAATGTTGGTATCATCAGTAAGAACGGACGGATGCTGATCAATGACGGAAGTAAATCGGTGAATCAGGATCTGGATCTCAATACGCAGGAATGGTATGCTACTGCACTCGAAAAGCCTAATGGTCCGATCCTGACTTCTTCCCATGTACAGCACATCATTAGTGGAGAACGCCCATGGGTGATCACTCTGAGTCGTGGCATTCGTGATCGAAGCGGAAGTGGTGAAAAAGAAGGCGTCTTTTTTATTGACCTGAATTACAGCGCGATCAGTGAACTCTGCGATCAGAGTACGGTTGGAACAAAAGGCTATGCATTTATTCTGGATGCAAAGGGCAATATTGTTTATCATCCACAGCAGCAACAGCTCTACAATGAACTGCAGACCGAAAATATCAGTCTGATCATGGATACGGATGAAGATACCGTACTGACCGGTACCGGAAACGATGGAAAACTGTATTCCATCTCACGTTCAGGAAAGACGGGATGGACTGTCGTAGACTGCACCAGTGTAAGAGAACTTTTGAGAAAAAGTCGTCAGGCACAGAGTGTCTATGTACTGACGGCAATCATACTGGTCATTGTGGCACTTCTTTTTTCAAGATTCATGGCAAGGAGTATTACTCTTCCGATACAGAAACTCCGTGATTCCATGAAAAAAGTACAGGAAGGTGATTTCAGTGTTTCTGATGTTGTGGTAGATTCAAAAAATGAAATCGGCAGTCTGACAAAGTCCTTTGACGTGATGACACACCGGATCCATGAACTGATGGAGCAGAATGTCCACGAACAGGAAGAAAAACGTAAGAGCGAGCTGAAGGCATTGCAATCCCAGATCAATCCGCATTTCCTTTATAATACGCTGGATTCGATCATCTGGATGGCAGAAGGAAAGAAAAATGAAGAAGTTGTTCTTATGACGGCATCTCTTGCAAGACTTCTCCGCCAGAGTATCAGCAATGAGGATGAAGTTGTTCCGATCGCGAACGAAGTAGAGTATGCGCGCGGCTATCTGACGATACAGAAAATGCGTTACAAAGATAAACTGGAATTTCAGATTGAGGTAGATTCTTCTATATTATATATCCCTCTGATCAAGCTTGTACTTCAGCCAATCATAGAGAATGCAATCTACCATGGACTTAAATATAAAGAAAGTAAGGGCCTTCTTATTGTAAAAGGATTTATGAAGGATGGAAATGCAGTCCTTCAGGTGATTGACGATGGAGTTGGAATGGATGAAGAAACTCTTGCTCATATTTATGATAAACATAAAGTGAATTATCATTCCAACGGAGTAGGTGTCTATAATGTGCAGAAACGTTTAAAACTCTATTATGGAGAAGATTACGGAATTACGTATACCAGTGAATTGGGTAAAGGAACAACTGCAACGATCACAATTCCAGGCAGACAGGAGGGACAGATATGAAAAAGAAAAAATGGCTGAGTATCTTTCTGGTAGTCTGTCTGATCGGCGGAATCGGAGGTGGCATCTGGTATCGCCAGAAAAGAATTGATGAGCGCAGGCTTTCGCTTGTGTATATTCCAAAGGTCGTAGACAAGACAAATGATTTCTGGAAAGCACTGATCCTGGGAACCAGAATGGCAGCACAGGAGTACAATGCAGCAATCGAGATCAAGGCACCGACAGAAGAAAATGATGTGGAACGACAGAATGAACTACTGAAAGAGGCGATTGAAGAGGGACCGGATGCGATTCTGATCTCTCCATCCAGTTTTACAGAATCCAACAAAATATTGGATGAAGCAAAGGAAAAAGGAATTAGGATCAGTTTTATTGATTCCTATACGGAAGAAGCGGTGCAGGATCTGACGGTTGCAACGGACAATCTGGAAGCAGGAGAGAAACTCGGTAAATTTGCGGCATCACTTCTCGGACCGGATGATCAGATTGCGATCGTGGCCCATGTGAAGGGTGTATCCACCGCAGTGGAGAGAGAAGAGGGATTTCGCAAAGGACTCGGAGATCTGGCAGATAATATTGTTGAGGTCGTATATTGTGATTCGCAGTATGAGAAATCACGTAAACTGACAAATGAACTTATGCAAAAATATCCGAATCTTAAGATGATCGCAGGAATGAACGAATATTCATCAGTAGGTGCTGCAAGGGCAGTTAAGGCAGCTGGAGCGAAAGACCGGATTCAGGTAGTTGGTGTCGACAGTTCACAGGAAGCTGTTCAGCTGATGGAAAATGGTGTATTTAAAGCGCTTGTTGTTCAGAAAGCATTTAAGATGGGATATATGGGTGTGAAGGAAACCGTCCTTATGCTTCGCGGCAAGAGCTACGAAAAAAATGTAAATTCCGGCTGTGAACTGGTGACTCCCGAAAATATGTACAACAGTGAGATCGAGAAATTGCTGTTTCCGTTCAATACGCTCAAACTTTCCTGATGATTTTGTGAACAGAAAGGTCAAAAAAAGAATATAATAGTGAAAAAACTCTAAAAAAGGTTAAATATTTATGTACGAACCGTAAATATTTAACCTTTTTTTGGAAGATATTCCATTACATTTGTGCGGGTTTAACGGTATTATATAGAAAACGCAAGAGTTGTGTGTAAAACTTTTAAGGAGGGTGAAACATTGGAAAAGCTGAAACAAAATCCAATAGTCAAAAAGCTCGGACTGAACAGAATCTTACTTGTATGTATTCTGATAGTGATGTTCGCAGTTTTTAAGGTAGTGCTGGGAAATAAATTCCCTGTTGGAGACAGCATTAAGTCCACATTGAACTATGTATACTTCTTGGGCTTCCTGTCACTTGGTGTTACGTTCGTAATCGCAACCGGAGGAATCGATTTCTCCATCGGACCGGTTATGTTCTGTTGTGCACTGGTATCCGGTTACTGCATGACATCTTATGGTGTTCCATGTGCAGCAGCAATGGTTATCTGCATTCTGATCGGCCTTGCATTCGGTATCTTCAACGGATGGCTGGTATCTTATCTGTCAGTTCCGGCATTTATCGTATCCATGGCATCCATGAATATCGCAAAAGGTATCGCTTCTGTATTTACAAAAACACAGTCTGTAAGCTGGCCGCTGAGCAGTGATCCGAAAAACGGATGGTTCCGTAGCATCGTATCAGTTAACGGATTCCCGGTAGGTCTGGTAATCTTCCTCGGAATGGCAGTTGTATGTGGAATTGTTCTTTACAATACAAAACCAGGACGTTACATCCTTTGCCTTGGATCCAACAGCGAAGCAGTTAGACTTTCTGGTGTAGATACCAAGAAATGGAACATGCTTGCATATGTAATCTGTGGATTCCTTGTTGGAATCGCAGCACTGTTCTTTGTAGCAACATATACAACCGTTCAGCCAGGTTATGGCGATCAGTACAACAACGAAGCAATCGCTGGTTGTGTAATGGGTGGTACATCCATGGTTGGTGGACTTGCTTCCATCGGTGGTACTGTAATCGGTGTATTTATTATCTCTCTTCTGCAGCAGGGTATCATGGCATTTGGTCTTGGTAAAGGACAGCAGATGATCATCACAGGTATCATCGTAATCGTAGCTGTATATGCCGACGTTTCTGCAAGACGTAGAAAGAACTGATCGAAAGGGAGGATGAAACAATGGGTGACGTTATTTTAACAATGAAGGATATTGATAAGTCCTTTCCTGGAGTTCATGCCCTGGATCACGTTAACTTCGAAGTGAGACGCGGTGAAGTACATGCACTTATGGGAGAGAACGGTGCCGGTAAATCAACACTTATGAAAGTTCTTACCGGTATTTATCAGAAAGATTCCGGATCTATTACATACAAAGGCCAGGAAGTTGCTTTTCACAATACTCGTGAAGCACAGGACAATGGTATCGTAATCGTACATCAGGAATTAAACATGGTCGGTGACCTTACAGTTGCACAGAACATCTTTATCGGACGTGAGCCGAAAAAAGGTATCCGTGTAGATGATAAGAAGATGGTTGAAGATTCCAAGAAGTTATTCAAGGATCTGAACATTGAAATCGACCCAAGAGAAAAGATGAGCAACCTTACTGTTGGTAAACAGCAGATGTGTGAGATCGCAAAAGCTATTTCCCACAAAGCAGAAGTTATCATCTTCGATGAGCCGTCAGCAGCTCTTACAGAAAAAGAAATCGCTGACCTGTTTGTAATCATTCGTGATCTTCGTGAGAAGAATCTCGGTATCGTATATATCTCACATCGTATGGATGAGATCAAAGTTATCACAGACCGTGTAACAGTCATGCGAGATGGTGGATATGTAGGAACTCTGATCACAAAAGACAGTACAAAAGAAGACATCATTAACATGATGGTTGGTCGTGTTATTTATGAAGATCCGAAGGAACACAGCATGGTTGCACCAGATGCACCGGTTGTTCTTAAAGTAGAACATCTGAACGCTGGTAAGATGGTTCAGGACGTAAGCTTTGAACTTCGCAAAGGTGAAATTCTTGGTTTCTCGGGACTTATGGGTGCAGGACGTACAGAGACTGCAAGAGCACTTTTCGGAGCAGACCCGAAACAGAGTGGAAAGATTTCCATTATGGACAAGAGCGGACAGCTCAGAGAAGTTACAATCAACAGCCCGCAGGATGCTGTTAAATATGGTATCGGTTATCTGTCAGAGGACAGAAGAAGATATGGTGTTGTAGTTCAGAAATCTGTTAACGAAAACACAACACTGGCAACAATGGAAGAGTTCACAAATGGAATCTTCATCAATAAGGCAAAAGAAAAAGAAGTCAGCGAAAGATATGTTAAAGAACTGGCAACTAAGACACCAAGCGGTGATCAGCTGGTAGTTAACCTTTCCGGTGGTAACCAGCAGAAAGTTGTTATTGCTAAATGGCTTACCCGCGACAGTGACATTCTGATTTTCGACGAACCTACAAGAGGTATCGACGTTGGTGCCAAGAACGAAATTTACAAGTTAATGAGTAAACTGGCAGCAGAAGGAAAATCAATCATCATGATTTCTTCTGAAATGACAGAAATTCTCCGTTTGAGTGACCGTATCATCGTTATGTGCGAAGGTAAAGTAACTGGAAATATTGATATTTCCGAAGCTACACAGGAACGCATCATGGATAAGGCCACAAGAAATATTGATTAAGGAGGATAGTCATGACTAAGAAGAAAAAAAGTATTATAAGTGATCAGAGATTTATTGTATTACTGGTTATCATCGCTCTGACAGCGATCTTCTCCATTATGAGTAAGGAGTTCAGACAGTATACAACTCTCTTAAGTATGTTGGATTTCTCTTACTATGATCTTCTGATGGCAATCGGTGTTACATTCCCACTTATCACTGGTGGTGTAGACCTGTCAATCGGAACCGGTATGGTTTGTTATGCACTTATCGCCGGAACAATGGTAAGAAGCCATGGATGGCCGGTAGCAGCAGCTATGGTGCTCTGCCTGGTACTTGGACTCGTCATTGGAGCCCTGAATGGTGTGCTCATCGGTGTTATGAACCTGCCGCCGTTCCTTGCAACTCTTTGTACATGTATGATCACCCGTGGTGCTGGTTCTCTCTGCAGCGCAACACCATGGCCGGGACTTACACAGGATGGTGGATGGTTCCACTCAATCTTCAAGATCACAGTTGGTACAGGAAGAAGTGCTTCCCGTTATCCGATCGGGTTCCTGTGGATGGTTCTTCTGGTTCTGCTGATGGAATTCGTTCTGAATCACACAAAATTCGGACGTTACACTATCGCAATCGGATCTAACAAAGAAGCAGCAGCTCTTTCTGGAATCAATGTAAAATTCTACCACGTTATGGTATACGTAGTATGTGGTCTGTTCGTAGGACTTGCAGCAATCGCTTATGCAGCAGTAACACCTACCGTACAGCCTGGTACAGGTGCCGGACTTGAAATGGATGCTATCGGCGGTGTATTCGTTGGTGGTGTTGCGGCAACCGGTGGTTACGGTTCCGTAATCGGAACATTTGTTGGTATCTTCGTTATCATGCTCCTGAAGACAGGTCTTCCATATATCGGCCTGCAGGCTAACTGGCAGCAGATCATCACAGGTCTTGTACTTATCGTAGCAGTCCTGATTGATATCATCAAAGAAAAGAAAAAAGCTGCTATGTAAGCAGTATAAATGAATGATTTAAACAGCACAGTGGATTATAGATATCCGCTCTGCTGTAAAAGAAATTGAATATTTATTAAAACTTCATAAGGATGTGGGGCGTCAGACAATTTCCTACTGACGTATCATCATAAAAACTATATAATTTATATTTATAAGGAGGAAGTAAATTATGAATTTCAAAAAGGTAGTAGCATTAAGCATCTGTGCAGCAATGGTAGCAGGAATGTCCGCATCAACAGTTATGGCAGCTGATCTTCCGGATCAGTTCAAAGATCTCAAAGCAAATGAAGCTTATGAGTTCCCGATGATGGTTAAATCTTTCCAGTCCACATACTGGGATGCAGCACAGGAAGGTATGAAGAAAGCTGCTGAAGAACTTGGTGTTACTTACACAGCACAGGGACCGAACAGTGAATCTGATATCGCTGACCAGGTTAACATGATCAACACAGCAATCGCTTCCAACCCGAAAGGATTAGGACTTGCAGCTTGTGATACATCTTCCGTTCTTGACGCTCTGAACGATTGTGTATCTAAAGGAATCCCGGTTGTTACATTCGATACAGGTATCGCAGATGCTCCAGAAGGATCTATCGCTTGCGAAGTTTGTACAGACAACGCTCAGGCTGGTTCTGTAGCAGCTGAAAATATGTACAACGCAATCAAAGATGTTGTAGCTAACGCAGAAGGACAGGTTGTCATCGGTGAAGTTAACCAGGATGCTACAGCTCAGAACATCCAGCAGCGTGGTGGCGGATTCATCGACAAAATGATCGAACTGCTTCAGGCTGACGGAAAAACAGTAGCAGTTGCTGGAAACGAATTCTATGTAAACGCAGCTAAAAACGCTGATGCAACAGAAGCTGACGCAGACGTTGTTATCCAGGTTGCTGTACCGGCACAGACAACTGTAGAGCTTTGCTCTAACGAAGCTCAGGCTATCCTTTCCAAAGAAAACTGCATCGCTATCTTCGGTTCCAACCAGACAGCAGCAGAAGGTGTTCTTGCAGCTAACGCTAACCTGAACGTTCTTGGATCTGACGCAGCAGCAGGCGATGTTATCGGTGTTGGTTTCGACGCTGGTTCTATCATCAAAGCAGCAGTTCAGGACGGAACATTCCTTGGTGCAGTTACACAGTCTCCTCTGATGATGGGCTACTATGCAATTTACGCTCTGACAGCAGCAGCTAACGGACAGGAGCTTGAAGATGTTCCTACAGATGGTTACTGGTATGATTCTACAAACATGGACGATGAAGAAATCGCTCCAAACCTTTATGACTAATCTTTAGTTTAGGGTGAAAACCCCCAGGGCATTTGCCCTGGGGGTTTTTTAAGTAACACATTCACAATTTACTTCAATAAAGCAACTGAGGACACTTTTTTTTACAAACGAGGTTCTTAACATTTATCGCTTTTTAGGATATTATGTTATTATCAAATATGAAAGAACCTTTTTGACATAGCATTTTGCACAACAATAAATGCTATACACATCTTACATATTTAGGAGGATTTAACAATGGCAACATATTATGCAGCAGTAGATATGGGCGCATCTAGTGGACGTCTGATTCTTGGACACATGGAAAACGGAAAGATGGAACTTGAAGAAATCCATCGTTTCGAAAATGGTATGGTTAAGAAAGACGGAGAACTCTGTTGGGAATTCGACCGAATTTTTACAGAAATCGTTGCTGGTCTTAAAAAATGTAAAGAAATCGGCAAGATTCCGGTAAGTATGGGTGTTGATACCTGGGGCGTTGACTTCGTTCTTCTTGACAAAGAAGACAAAGTACTTGGAAACACTGTAGGATATCGTGATCACCGTACAGAAGGCATGGATGAAGAAGTTTACAAATTCATTCCAGTAGAAGAACTGTATGCAAGAACTGGTATCCAGAAAGCTATTTACAATACTATTTATCAGCTTATGGCAGTTAAGACAAAACATCCTGAATATCTGGAAAAAGCAGAAACTCTGCTTCATGTACCGGATTATTTCCATTTCCTTCTGACAGGACAGAAGACTTGTGAATATACAGAAGCTACAACAGGACAGATGGTTAACGCTGAAACAAAAGACTGGGATTATGAGATCATTGACAAACTTGGATATCCAAGAAGAATTTTCCAGAAACTGATCATGCCTGGAACAGTAGTTGGACATCTGACAGAAGAACTTCAGAAAGAAGTTGGATTTGACCTGGAAGTAGTTGCACCTGCAACTCATGATACAGGATCCGCTGTTCTTGCAGTACCGGCAAACGATGATGACTTCATCTACATCAGCTCCGGAACATGGTCACTGATGGGTATCGAAAGAAAAACTCCGGACTGCTCCGCAAAGAGCTGTGAACTGAACTTCACAAACGAAGGTGGATACGAAGGACGTTTCCGTTACATCAAAAACATCATGGGTCTGTGGATGATCCAGTCTGTACGTCATGAAGTAAATGACAAATACAGCTTTGCAGAAATCTGCGCAATGGCAGAAGAAGCAAAAGACTTCCCGTCCAGAGTAAATGCAAATGATGAATGTTTCCTTTCTCCAGAAAATATGACAGAAGAAGTAAAAGACTACTGCCGTAGAACAGGACAGAAAGTTCCGGAAACAATGGGCGAGATCGCAACAGTTATCTACACCAGTCTTGCTGAATGCTATGCAAAAACAGCAAAAGAACTGGAAGAGATCACAGGAAGAACTTACAGCCGTATTCATGTAGTTGGCGGAGGCTCTAACGCTGGATACCTTAATGAACTGACAGCAAAAGCTACAGGAAAAGAAGTTCATGCTGGCCCTGGCGAAGCAACAGCAATTGGTAATATTACAGCACAGATGCTGAAAGCCGGAGATTTTAAATCCGTAGAAGAGGCTCGTACAACGATCCACGAGTCCTTCGGGATCAAAATTTATAAATAACAAATAGGAGGTTTTACTATGTTAGTAAACACAAAGGCAAAAGTTGGTGTATTTTCTATCGCATTAGGAGCATATCTTCCTCAGTTCCCATCACTGGTACCTGAGTTTGAAGCTCAGTATGAGGCATTCAAGAAGACAATTCCTGATACAGTAGAGATCATTGACGGAGGAATGGTAACAACAAAAGAACAGTCTATGGTAGCTGGAGATAAATTCCGTGCAGCTGATGTAGACATCGTTTTCCTTCAGATGCTGACTTATGCTACATCTTACAATATGCTTCCTGCAATCCGTGATCTGGATGTGCCAGTTGTTCTGGTTAACGTTCAGAAACTGAAAGCACTGGATTACGATCACACAGATATCGCTGCATGGCTTGGTGAAGGATATGCCTGCGGTGCTGTTGGTGAAGCTGTTGCTGACCTTGAAAGAGCAGGCAAGAGACATGCTGTTATCACAGGTGTCGTAGAAGGTGGAGATCCGGCTGTACAGGCTGAGATCGAAGACTGGTGTAAAGCTGCTCAGGTCAGAAGAAGATTCCGTGATACTAACATAGCTCAGATCGGAAGACCATATCCGGGTATGATGGACCTTTACATCGATGAGACAAACCTGTACAACAGAATGTTCCTGTACACAAAACAGTTTGACTGGGAAAAAATGTGGGCTATCGCTGATGATATCACAGATGAAGAAGCAATCCGCGCAAAAGCTCAGGATATTCTTGATACATTCGATATCGAAGATGGCGGCACAATCGAAAAAGTATGGGATATGGCAAAATACGTTGTAGCATTTGAAAAATGGGTAAAAGATGAGCACCTCAGCATGGTTGCTTCTCATTACGACGGATTTGCTCAGGGTAAAGCTGGTGTCCTTGACAGTATGCTGATCCCGGCATTCTCTATGCTGATCAAACAGGGTACAGCATGTGCAGTTGAAGGTGATATGAAAGTCGCTATGGCAATGAGTATCCTTAAGACAATTTCCGGTACAGGCCAGCTTTCTGAAATGTACTCCATCGACTTCAACGATGACATCTGCATCATTGGACATTCCGGAAGTGGAGATGCTGATATTTCCGATAAGAAGCCTACCATGAAGATCGTGCCGGTATTCCACGGTAAAACAGGCGGCGGATACCTGACACAGTTCTATCCATACACAGGTCCGGTTACCTATCTTGCAATCACACAGGATAAAGACGGACACTTCAAATTTGTTGTAGCAGAAGGTGTAAACGAAGAAGGACCTATCCTTTCTTTCGGTGATACAAACATGAGAACACGCTTTACATGTGGAGCAAGAGAGTTTGTTAACCGCTGGAGCGAAGCTGGCCCGACACATCATATGGCAGCAGCTACAGGAAGACATATCGATACAATCCTGAAGGTAGCAAAAATCTTCAATATTCCGGTTGATATCGTTACAAGATAATTTTACCATCTACTTTATACACATATTCATATTCAAAAAAAGAGATCGCATAAAGCGGTCTCTTTTTTTATTTTCTGTATAATGGAGGAATAGAATCAAGGGTTGCAGAATGCTTTCGGGCAGGTATACGAATTTCAACTTCTGTTCCATGGCCGGGATTGCTGGTGTAGCTGAGTCCATAATCAGGGCCATACAGGATCTGAAGACGTCGATGTGTATTGTACACTGCTATATTTGTGCCACCGGAGGAACTTGCACCTTCACCGGACAGGATCGTTGCAAGTTGCTCCGCAGCAATTCCGATTCCGTCATCAGATATCAGAAGAACAATGTCTGAATCTTCCATCCATCCGGTAAGAACAATAGTTCCTGTTTTATCAGCGGTTTCCAGAATGCCGTGCAGTACAGAATTCTCAATGATTGGCTGCAGAGTCAGCTTTGGAATCTGATATTCCATGAGTTCATCAGGAATGTCGGATACAAAGGTAATGCTGTCATGATAACGCATATTCTGTATCTGCAGGTAGATGGAAACGTGTTCTGCTTCTCTGTAAATCGTGCTGATGCTCTGTTTGCGGCTTAAAGTCAGCTTATAAAAGCGGGAGAGACTCTGAACGGCGCGGGAAACTTCATCTGTCCGTCCCTGCTGCGCCAGCCAGTTGATCATATCCATGGTATTATAAAGAAAATGTGGATTGATCTGGGCCTGAAGAGAACGAAATTCAGCGATTCGAAGTTCTTCTGCAGCTTTAGCCTGATCAGTCATAAGCTGATCCATCTTACGCGTCATATAGTTGTAAGTATCAATAAGATCACCGATCTCATCATGGTATTCCGGACTGTCCATAGGACTTAAGGTTCCTTTACGTACCTTACTCATCTGATGTATGACAGAGGAGATTCGGTTCGTGATCGAGTGTGACATAAAATGTGCAAGAACCAGGGCGAATACCAGAAAACCAAGATACATCAGGATATACTGAACCATGATGGCATTACTCTGATGAATCAGTGGACCAGAAGGCAGGACAGTAACCATAAACCATTCGGGCTGTTTGATGTTATAGAAGCCGGCATACACGGTAGTATCCAAAATATTCCGTTCAATGAAGTTGTTGGAGGACATAAAAGATTCCTCAATTGTATCGTAATCCAACAGATAGATACCCGAAAGGGATACATCGGAGGATGCGACCACGGCATTTCGATCATTGATGATGTAAGAAACACTTCCGTCAATCGTCAGATTATCTTTCAACATATCTGAGAGATAATCTGAAGAACTGTAAAGGGCGATGTAAGCCTGACGGGCTTTTCCTTGATAATAAAAGGTCGTGGAAGTAATATATGCAAGATCGCCGTATTTTTTTTTCTCGCGTTCACCAAGATAGAAAGCAGGACAGAACAGGGAGGACTGCTGTGTACCCTGAAAGATACCGTACCAGTAGGTACCACGAGCTTTGCTCATAGGTGAAAAATAATCTTTCGTAAGATCATCACTGAAAAGTCGTACAGATTGCGGTGGAAAATCCATATAGATCTGTAAACCGGAGATCATATCAGAATCAATCAGATTTTCTACATATTCATGAAAATACTGTGCATCGTTTGTATCCAGAAACATCTGAAATGGTGAGTTAACAGGCTGGTGGAACAGAATCTGAAAAAATTCCTGATCAGTGATTCCGTCATGGGCATCAATGATCTGCTGTACAAGATCTTCTATGTAAGGAGCTGTCTGGGCGGAAGTATCCTGTTCCTGACGAATCGTGTAGGAGACAACCATGTCATAAAGTTTTCCATAGAAGAAGCAGGCCATCATTACAACAGGTACAGTTGCAGTGAGCAGCAGTACAAGTGTAAATTTGTAACTCAACTTCATGTCACCATAAGACTGCCGGCATTTTTTTATAATATTATTCATTTCAAATTCTGCTCCCTGTATTCAGAAGGAGAAAGCCCACTGTATTTTTTGAAGCTCTTTCCAAAATAGTTACCGTCACTGTAGCCAACCCTGGAAGATATGTCTGTGATTTTAAAACGTGCATCTTTCAGAAGCTGTTTGGCTTTTTCCATACGATATTCTGTTATATACTGATTCAGCGTCTGCCCGGTCTCGCTTTTAAAGAATGTGCATACATACGAAGTAGAAAGAAACACATGGGAACTGATATCCTTTACAGAAAGAGTTTCGTTCATATAATTCTTACTGATGTAGTCTTTGATCAGAAAAATAGTCGGATTTTCCTGAGAAGTTGTTTCGGCTTTCGTGAAATATTCTTTTGTTTTGGTGATCAGGGTCTGATGAAGCTCCGGAAATGTGAAACAGTCATCAATTGTTTCGGCGATACTTTCAACATTTCCGGAACCGGCAATCTTCTGTTGGTGGCGGGCATCTTCCAGGCATAAAAAAAGTTTGTAATAAAGATCTTTGACCGGATTCTGCAGAAAACGATGATTTTTATAAAAAGTAGTATACAGTTTCTGAAGAATAGTTTCAGCGGAGATCTGATCCAGCCTGGATAATGCATCTGCAAAAGCCGCCGCCGGCGAGTCTGAAAAAATATTACTCTGTACATCCGGACTTTCGTCTGGCTGGGCAGAAGTCAGTAGCGTATTTTCTGGAAAAAAATAACTGCTCTGTAACAGAATAACAGCAGAAGTATAGGTCTGATAGGCTTTTGAAAGGCCGTATACTGTATCACCACATGCCATAGAATAATGTCCGATCTCTGCAAAATGACTGCAAAGGTAAGTATTCACTGACTGCAACTGTCTGCTGGCTGGCTCATTCTGTGAAAACAGAAAATAAACAAGATACTGCATTTTCTTTTCGAGATAAATGCATTTCATATGAAATGGTTCCAGAAAATCCTGGAATTCCTGATAAAAATCAGTCATGGATGGAATGGATGCATCCAGAAACAGATCCGTTTTTACGATAAAAGAAGTAAAGTAAGTGGATGCATTCATAGTAAGCCCAAGTTCAGATGAGAGCTGCTCTATGATCTGGCTGTTGCCTCCGTAGGGAAGAGTCAGCTGCAGTGCCAGACGGGAAGCAGTTTCCATTGAATGCAGTGTCTCGCCTCTGCGGGAATGGACTTTTTGGGTGTAAAGTTCACGGGCTTCGCGGATGGCAGTTTCGATTTCTGAAATAGAAAAAGGCTTTTCAATATAGTTGACTGCTTTTAATTTGATAGCCGCCTTCAGATATTCTTTATCTGAGTATCCGCTCATGAAGATCGGAACAGTATCAGGAAGAAACTTTTCCAGACGTTCCAGCATGGAAATACCATCCATGCGGGGCATACGCACATCACACAGAATGATTTCCGGCTTGCAGAGCCGTGCTGTTTCAAGACCGTGCACACCATCATCTGCCTGCAGGACTTCATCTATGCCAAGAGAAGCCCAGTCCAGCGAAGTGATCACACCAGTGCGGGTAAGCTCTTCATCATCTACGATCAGTAATTTCATATGATTCTCCTTAGTATTGGTGCAGTAAAGATTAAAGTTACCAAATCATTTTCAGAACCTTGTTACAGATATCAGCAGCACAGGGATGCTGAATTTCATTAAAAAGACGGTTTACCCGTGTCCGTTCAGATTTCCAGAAATCCTCTTTTGGAGAGAGGGCATCCAGAAAGTCATTGAATGTCTCAGGCTTCGGACCAGGGGTTACGTCATCATAATCAAAATTCATGCCGCGTCCGTCAAGGTACTGCTGACGGTCGTACGGAAGAAATATCATTGGTTTGTCAGTGAGAAGATAATCAATGTAAATACTGGAATAATCGGTGATCAGGCAGTCAAAGATATTCAGAATACCGGTGACATCTTCAGCCTGTTCATTTCCAAGAAAACGAATTCTTTTTCCAAGATATGGAGCAGCAGAACCCTGTTCGGCAACATGAGTCCGTATAAAAAGCAACATGTTCTTTTCATCAAGAAATGCCTCCAGCTGTTTCTGATCAAAATCTTTAAACGGAAACAGCTGAACCTGTCCATAATCGCGGAAAGTTGGGGCATAAAGCACAGTCTTTGTATATTCCGGAAGATCCGGAAACAGTTGGCCTAAAATTTCACGGCAGTCATTTTTTTGGAACAGTCCATCGTTTCGCGGCTGTCCCCAGACCTTGATTTTGTCTTCAGAAACAGCAAAACTTCTGGCCATAAGGGGAATCAGTTCATGAGAGGTTGTCAGGATACAGGTATAGTTTTCAGAGAAAATCTTTTTGAAATAAATACGTGCTGCTTTTTTGAGATTAGGATCCAGAAGAGCAATTTTTTTCAGTGGAACACCATGCCAGAGATTAATGATCAGTCTCTTTTTGTGAAGACCGGTCCCATAGGCAGGAAGCCCGGCAGATGTAAACCATACACCGGCTGACAGTGCCTGACGAATACCCTGTATATTTTCTGTTTCGATAAAATACTGTTTTCCATATTTAGAGGAAAGACTATTTCGAAGCTCCGGATCATTGATCACGAAAAGAGGGGTGATCTCCGGAAGATTTTCTTTTACGTATTCAAAAAGATAACGGGAATTATAATTGTAATGACTGTTATCTGTAGAAGAAAACAGCCAGATATGAGAATCTGGACGAATCTGTCCAAAATGCTCCAGGCATGCTGTGAACAGCAGATTTTTGGCTTTTCCCATGGTTGCTATGTCCTTTCCAGTTAAAATGATACAGTATCAGCGGTATTTCCAGAATCCATGTATGGCATAGGAAATAAAATACAGAATACAGCGCATGTGGCTGTAGCCCATATAACGATATACTTTATAAGTCATAATGGCAGATTTCTTTTTGTCTCCGGATTTGCTGGTTTTGCTCATACGATATTTAAGAAGCGGGCGGTCAATACCGGCAGCGGGACCGTATTTGCGCAAAATCTTAAGCCATGTAAGGTAGTCTTCGTGGCTGTCATCGTGTTCCATCGGGAATTCAGCAGCGACATCTCTCAACAGGAGAACAGAAGAACAGTTGATACTGTTATGTTTCAGAAGATCCCTGTAAGAGACTGTTTCCTTCACCGGGATATATTTGCCGGTAGGAGTTCCATCGTAGTTCATAAGTTCTCTTCCGGTAGAACAGAGTACACGACCTGTTTCGTGAAGAGTATCCAGCTGAATCTGCAGTTTGCCGTTTTCCCACCAGTCATCTGCGTCAAGGAATGCGACATACTGTCCGTGAGCTTCCTGAACCCCCCGGTTACGGGAGGCTGCAGCTCCAATATTATGTGGATTTTTCAGATAATGGAAATCTGGACGATTCCGGTAAACGGACAGTACTTCTGAAGTCTGGTCCGTGGAACCGTCGTCAATGACCAGCAGTTCCAGAGGAATATTCTGGCAGAAAACAGATTCCACTGCCTGTCGGATGGTAAAGCCACCATTATAGACGGGCATGATAACTGAAATCAGAGGTTTATTTGTTGTCATAAAAAGTTCCTTTCAGTTTTTGGACGAGATATCACCGGCAATTAAAGCCTCTACCTGGGCGGCTGAGGTACGGTTAATGCATTCGGCATCGATATGCAGTGGGAGAACTTTTCCTTCTGCGAATAACTGCATGCCGTGCAGGAGTCCGGCTTCTGAATCTTCGAGCAAAAGCCCGCCGTATTTTTTCAGAAAACTGTGACATCCGCTTACGTCGCAGGCCATTACAGGGATACCGAGTGTTGCCGCTTCCATAAGAACGATTCCCTGTCCTTCATAATAGGAAGAAAGAAGGAACAGATCACAGCGTTTCAGAATGGGCATAGGATTGGTGACTGCACGGATCAGGATAATATGATCGGATGCGCGCAGAGCCCTGGTATGAGCCAGTGTTTCATCGTAGAGATTACCAACACCGCCGATGATGATCAGCCAGGTGTCAGGGTGCTCCTTCCAGTATTGTTCAAAAGCATCCAGAAGTCGTTTGTGTCCCTTCTCAGGTGAAAAACGACCGATGCTGATAAATTTTGGAGCGTCAGAATCAAGTACAGACTGTAGTGTTTCCAGAGAAACATTGGATAGTGTATCTTCATTGAATGCAACGGGAGCAAGGCTTCGCTCCAGCACACTCTGATAATCGTGACAGTTGTGTATGACCGTGATTCTGGAACGGTCAGCACCGAATTCACTGACAACAGGCTGGATAAGATCTTCACTCACCGGTACAATGTGATCATAGGTATGATATGCCTCTTTCAGAAGATAAGGGTTCATATTGCCTTTCAAGTGGACTTCCCTTGCCATATCATTGTGAATCCAGATACTTCGTGGGCATGGAGCCTCTTCAAGAAGTGAAGTTGTATAGGCTTCGTAGCCGTTATAATGAATTACACAGGCAAATTCAGTACTTCCGAAATGTTTTTTCCATTCGCGTCTGTAAGCGGTATGCAGTCTGTGTTCGGCCCAGGAACCGGTATGGCCTTTCAGTTTCAGAAGCTGGACAGCCATTGTCAGCAGATCCATATTCATTTCACTGGCCAGTGGATAGATCCCGACGCCTTCCGGGAGGCGTTCCATCCTTTCCGGGTGATCTTTTACGTACAGTGAACGGAAAGAAATAAAATAATTATAACGGGTAAGATCCAGTTCATGAAGCTGAGAATACAGGACAGTTGTGATACCGTTGAGATCCAGGTCTCCTGCATAAATCAGAATATTTTTTTTACCATTGCCATGATATTGGTACTTGCGGCAGCAGTCCTCATGAAGGAAGACCTGACGACAGATCTTTTCGGCACCGTGTCCGTCTTCATAGCTGGCATATTTTTGCATAAAAGCATTGTCCGGTGTGCCACCGGAGCAGTGTGCAAATGGAATGACCTCCTCTGCTTTTTCGGTATAATCAAAAGGATAGGAATCGATTGTTTCATACATACCACGGGAACTTTCATATTCCTTGCGGTCATAGGCAAAAAGTATGATTTTTTTGCCGGAGTTGGCATAATCATAAAACACGCTGGAATAATCCGTGATCAGCGTATCACAGACACTCAATCCCTCATAAGTATCCCAGGATGCCGGAAATGGCAGAATATGATGATAACCGGAAAAATCTTCCAGACCATGAAGGAACGGATGCAATTTAATAAGAAGAATCTCATCCTCATTCAGCTGGGAATCCCACAGAGAAAGATTTTGAGAGAGCGTTTGCATATATCCCTGATCGTCCAGAGCATCAAAATTACCACGGAAAGTCGGAAGGTAGGCAAGCAGTTTTTTGCCCTGCAGACCGACCTGCTCTTTTAAGTGGAGATTTGCCGGCTGACGAAAGATATCGTTACGTGGGTAACCCTCGCGAAGAACGGTTCCGCGGTACAGACTGTCCAGCATATAGGCTCCGGACATTTTTTCTTCCATAAACTGGTTTGGAAATACCAGATAGTCAGAATCCAGCAGATTCCGCTGTACATTTCCCATGGTTACCATCTCAGGACGATTGTCACGTCCCATCTTCTTAAGAGGCGTGCCATGCCAGGTATTCAGGTAAATCTGACCTTCCTTTTTTATAAAGCGTCCCGGGAACGAGGTATCATTCACAAGATAGCCGGCACGGCTGAGGGCGTGGTAATAAGCAACAGAACCGGTACGCACAAAACGAACTCCCTGAATGGAGTTCTTCTGGAGTTTTTCTTTTATTTCATTTTCAGAGTCACGATGGACGGACAGTACAAGTGTGAAACTGCGATAGGGTTCCTGACAGAGCTCTTTTAATAAGGAAAGAATATTACTCTCCAGAGCTTTGCCACTTCTGGATTCCAGCAGGATCATATGGGGATCCAGATTATTTTTTTCATAGAATGTATTGTAAAAAGGATACCAGCTGCCGTTTCGCAGTTTCTTTTTTACTTTGCCAAGAAAGCTCATTTTTGCACGAATTCCCTTCAGTAATAAATATATAGTAACTATAACAAATGCAAAAACTCATGTCAATGTCATGGAACGCTTGCTGTGAACAGTTACTAATGACAGTGCCTGTTTTGGGAAGATAACTGGAAAATATTACCCATTAACAGGAAAATATTTTACCCCGATTCGAAATATTTTCCTGTTTTGGATAGAAAGTTTTATTGTTATAATAATAACAGATTTAAGAAAAGGGAGGAAAGAGCCGTGTCTGAATATGTTCTTGAACTTAAAGGCATAACAAAGATTTTCCCGGGCGTTAAGGCACTGAACAATGTACAGTTCCAGTTAAAACCTGGCGAAGTTCACGCACTTATGGGTGAAAACGGTGCTGGTAAATCTACATTTATTAAAGTAATTACCGGTGTACATAAGGCAGAAGAAGGCGAGATGTTCTTAAATGGACAGAAGGTGGATTTCAAAGGACCGAAAGATGCACAGGCCGCAGGTATCGCAGCCGTATATCAGCATCCGACATCTTATCCGCATCTGACCGTTGCAGAAAATATTTTCATGGGACATGAGATCATCAAAAACAGAATGATCCAGTGGAAAGCCATGAACACAGAAGCAAACAAACTTCTGAAACAGCTGGATGCAGATTTTGATGCAACAGCAGAAATGGGTACCTTAAGTGTTGCTCAGCAGCAGATGGTAGAGATTGCAAAAGCAATGTCCACCAATGCAAGAATCATCATTCTTGATGAGCCTACTGCAGCACTGACAAGATCCGAATCCGAAAAACTTTACACACTGGTTGATAAATTAAAAGCTGACGGAGTTTCCATTATCTTCATTTCTCACCGTTTTGAGGATATGTATCGTCTGGCAAGCAGAGTTACTGTATTCCGTGATTCCCAGTATATTGGAACTTACGATGTAGATGGAATTACAAATGCAGATCTGATCAAAGCAATGGTTGGTCGTGAGATCAAAGACCTGTTCCCGAAACCGGAAGTGAAACTGGGAGATGAGATGCTCAAGGTTGAAAATCTTTCCAGAACAGGTTATTTCAAAGATGTATCTTTTAAAGTTCGTGCAGGTGAAATCCTTGGACTTACCGGTCTGGTAGGTGCAGGACGTACCGAAACCGTTGAAGCTGTCTGCGGTATCACACAGCCGGATTCCGGTAAGGTTTACCTCGAAGGTAAAGAAGTTCACATCAAAAAACCGTCCGATGCAATGGAAAAAGGTATCATTCTTCTTCCGGAAGACCGTCAGAAAGAAGGTCTGATCATGAGCTGGGGACTGGGAAGAAACGTAACACTTCCTACCATCAGCAAATATGCGAAGAGTGGTATCAATGATGAAAAGACAGAACGTGATCTTGCCAAAAAACTTCTTGAAGAAGTTGATACAAAGGCAGTTGATATCTTCCAGCCGGCAAGCTCTCTTTCCGGTGGTAACCAGCAGAAAGTTGTTGTTGCCAAGGCGTTAAGCCAGGAAATGAAAGTTGTTATCATGGATGAGCCTACCAAAGGTGTAGACGTAGGTGCAAAAGCTGAAATCTATGCGATCATGGGCGACCTTGCAAAGAAAGGTTATGCGATCATCCTGATTTCTTCTGAAATGCCAGAGATCCTTGGTATGGCAGACCGTATCGTTGTTATGTGCAACGGACGTAAGACCGGCGAGCTGAACCGTGGCGAAGCTACACAGGAAAGAATCCTTGAACTCGCAATGGAAAAAGGACATACAGGGGGTGCTGAATAATGGAAAAGAAATCAGTCATGAAGAAGATCACAGGCTCCCGTGAAGCACTGCTTGCAGTTGTCCTGATCGTTCTTTTTGTAATCATTACAGCAATCAACCCATCATTCCTGACTCCTAAGTCACTGATGGATATGCTGAAAAACAATGCAGTAACAATGGTAATGTCACTTGGTATGCTGTGTGTAATGCTTGTTGGCGGAATTGATATTTCTATCATGTCAACACTTGCACTTTCCGGTATGAGCATCGGTATGCTTCTGAAATATGAACATATCTCCAGCACATTCCTCGCATTCGTGATCGCAATTGCAATCGGTATCGTATGTGGAGCTGTTGTTGGTCTGATCATTTCCAGAGCAGATGTTCCTCCGATCATTGCAACCATGGGCTTTATGTATATCTACCGTGCACTTGGTTATCAGGTATCCCACGGTGGTGAATGGGCAAGTGCAGCAGCACTTGGCAACTTCAAGAATTTTGCAACAACAAAATTCCTCGGACTGAATGCAGTCATCTGGGTAATCATTGTATGTTATGTATTTTTCTTCTGGTTTATGAAATGGACCAGAACAGGACGTATGATCTATGCAGTAGGTAGTAACCCGAGTGCAGCAGAAGTATCTGGTATCAATGTAAAGAATATCAAACTTCTTGTTTATACGATCATGGGCCTTCTGGCAGGTCTTGGCGGAGCTCTTCAGGTTTCTGTATATGCATCTGCAATGCCTGACATGCAGTACGGCGGTGAAATGGATGTTATCGCAGCCTGCGTTATCGGTGGTGTAAGCATGAACGGTGGACGTGGTACCGTGATCGGTGCTTTACTTGGATCCCTGATCCTTGCAACAATCGCAAAAGCACTTCCGCTGATTCCATTCTTCAACCAGTTATGGCTGAATACCATCAAGGGTATTATCATCCTTGTCGTAGTAGTAATGAACGTAATCCTGCAGCGTATCGCTGATAAGAATGCACTGAAAGGAAGGGAGATGTAATCATGGCTGGAAAATCTGGAAGAAGTATTAATAATGTGCCGGAGAGCCCAGTGAAGAAAATGATCTTCTCCTGGGAGGGAATATTGGTCCTGCTGTTTATTGCAGTCAATATTTTCTGCGCAATGTTTTCTGAATATTATAACCTGAGCAGTCTGCTTCGTCAGATGCCGGTTTATCTGGCAGAGGTATTTATGATGCTGCCGATGGCATACATCCTGGTACTTGGCGAGATCGATATCTCCGTAGGTGCGATCGTTTGCCTTTCTGCAACAATGAGCTGTATCGTGTGCAACGCAAATGCACCATTTATCGTAGTTGTGATCACAGCGCTTGGCGTTGGTACCATCTGCGGAGCAGTTAACGGATTTATCCTTACAAAATTCCAGGAACTGCCTCCAATGATCGTAACACTGGCAACACAGATCATCTTCCGTGGTATCTCCGAGATTGTTCTTGGAAGCGGCGGTAGTATTTCTGCAAGCAACACCGATGGTTTCCGTGCAATCGGCGGAAAGATCGGAAATGTTCCATACATTCTGTTTCTCGTAGTAATCCTTTCTGTGATCTTTGCTGTTATCTTAGGCAAGAGCACATTCGGACGTCGTGTATATGCAATCGGTACAAACCGTCTGACAGCATATTACTCAGGTGTTCATGTACAGAAGATCCGTTTCATCATTTACACCATCATGGGTACAGTTTCCGGACTGTGTGCACTGTTCTTAGTTTCTTCTTCATACGGTGCAAATACAACAACCGGTAACGGATTTGAAATGGATGCCATCGCAATGGCAGTATTCGGAGGTATTTCCTCTACAGGTGGTAAAGGTAATATCGCAGGTGGATTTATTTCCGCATTCATCATCGTTTGCCTCCGTGTAGGTCTTGGTCAGAGAAACGTCAATGCACAGGTTATCCTGCTGATCATCGGTGTACTTCTGATCGCTGCAGTAGCTCTTCCGAACATCATCGGAAATGTTAAAAAAGCAGTAAGTATGAAGAAAAACTAAATATTTATTTAATAACGTAAGTGGCTGCTCTCTTGTAGCAGGGGAGCAGTTGCAAATAAAAAACTATATTTCCAAGGGAGGAAAACAAAATGAACAAAAAAATTATCAGCGCACTTCTTTGTGGAGCAATGGTACTTGGCTGTGCAGCACCTGTAATGGCAGCTGACAAAGCTGGGGACGGACAGAAAATCGCACTGGTTGGAAAATCAGCAGGTAACGCATTCTTCGAAATCGCTGCAAAAGCATTTAAAGAAACAGCAGAAGCTGAAGGTGCAACTGTAGATGTTGTTTACCCGGAAGCTGCAACAGCAGATGCTCAGATCAAAGTTCTTGACAACCTGATCTCCCAGCAGCCAGATGCAATCTGCATCTCCGCAAACGACGTTAACGCTCTTCAGGCTAAACTGGAAGAAGCTATGGACGCTGGAATCAAAGTATCTTCTTTCGACTCCGCTCCGAATAAAGACAGCCGTCAGGTATTCGTAAACCAGGCTGGTACACAGGCAGTTGGACAGGCTCTTATGGATGCTGTTCTTGACATCTCCGGTGGAGAAGGACAGTTCGCTATCCTTTCTGCAACATCTCAGTCTGCAAACCAGAACGCTTGGATCGACGCTATGAAATCCATCATGGAAGGCGATGAGAAATACAGCAAACTGGAACTTGTAGAAGTAGCTTATGGTGATGACGAACCTCAGAAATCTACAGACCAGACAGCAGCTCTTCTTCAGAACTACCCAGATCTGAAAGTTATCTGTGCACCTACAACAGTTGGTATCGCTGCAGCTGCTAAATACCTTCAGGACAACGAATCTGCTTGCAAACTGACAGGTCTTGGACTTCCTTCTGAAATGCAGGAGTATACAGGTGATGACGATGCACATTCCTGCCCATACTTCTATCTGTGGGATATGGAAGGTCTTGGAAAACTTTCCGCATATGCAACAATGGCACTTGTAAAAGGTGACATCACTGGTGCAGAAGATGAAACATTCACAGCTGGCGATATGGGTGAATTCACAATCACAAAAGCTGATGATGACGGAACAGAAATCGTTCTTGGTGAGCCACTTCAGTTCACACCAGACAACGTAGCTGACTACGCTAAACTGTACTAATCAGCACGCTTGGAGAAGCTAAAGTTTTTCTGAATATGATAAATCCTTAAAAACAGGGCGGAGCCGAAAGGCTTCGCTCTGTTTTTGTGTACTTTTTTGTCATATTGCTTTATACTGTCTGAGCATGGTAGAATAAAAGAAATAAGTTACCGGAGCAAAATTATAGCAGTGAAGAAAGCGGGAGTAACAGATGCAGCAGGCTTTATTGGATCATTTAAGAGTTGTAACAGAAGAAGAACAGAGAATCCTGGATGGGGTTGCAGAGGTAGATAAGGATCTTTATACATCTGGGAAGGATTTCACGGTGGACAGTGCGAAAATGCTCAGTGAGGGCAAACTGATCGCTGTACGTACCCATACACGATTTGTGCATTTTCCATCGCACAGGCATAATTATATTGAGGTGCTTTATGTCTGCCAGGGACAGCTTACAAATATTATAGGTGGTAAAGAAGTCGTGATCCATGCAGGCGAACTGTTGTTTTTGAACCAGTATACGAGACATGAGATTCTGCCGGCGGGGGAAGAAGATATTGCGATCAACTTTATGATCCTTCCGGAATTTTTTGATGTGGCCTATACGATGGCGGGGAATAATAATGTCCTTGCAGATTTCCTGGTTAATGTGCTGCGCCAAGATGAAGAGCGTGGAGAATATCTGCATTTTAAGGTCGCAGAAGTGCTGCAGATCCAGAATCTTCTGGAAAATATGATCTACTCTCTTGTGACCGGTAAAGGCGATCAGAATCGGATCAACCAGACAACGATGGGACTGATTTTCCTCTATCTTCTGGAATCTGTACAGTATGCGGAGATGCGCCTGCCGAATCAGTATGAAAACATGATCACAATGACAACGCTGGATTATATCGAACAGCAGTATAAAACGGCGACACTTACAGAACTCTGCGAAAAATTGCATTTGCCGATGCATATGCTGAGTAAGATGATCCGGAAAAATACGGGATTTAATTTCAAAGAACTGCTTCAGCGCAAACGTCTGAACAAATCTGTGGAACTGATGTGCGAGACAGATCTTCCGATCAGTGACATCATTGCAGCGGTTGGCTATGAGAATGGCAGTTATTTTCACCGTGTATTTAAAGAACGCTACCATACGACGCCGAGAGCGTTCCGTGTGGCAAATGGAAAAGAAGAACGGGTGAGATTATAAAAAAGGGGCATTGCAGATGTAATAATAACATACATTTGTAATGTCCCTTTAGATTTTATTTTATCATTTGTGTCAGACAAGAACTGTCCACAGATTATGTAGAACATGAATGCAGAGAAGATGCTGTTCTGAACAGTTACCGGAGAAGTCCTCTTTTGTGTCCTGTTCTTTTGTACATATTCTAAAATCTGTGGTCAGTATATCACATGGTCAGGTTTTTGAAAAGCTCGATATCTGACGCTTTTACTTTGAGATTTGTCTCAATCACTTTTCCTTCAGCTGTTGTGATTTTGATCTCAATCAGTGTATCTTCTTTGACAGCTGTGCTGGCTGCCTGAAGAAACTTCGGGAATTTCGGATGATTCTGGGTAAAGGTTGCCCAGGAATTTTTTAACTGCATTAAATTTCCAAGATTCATGTGTTGTGCCTCCTAATTCTGAAAATGAATCTGCTCACCCTGAATGACCGGATAACAGATTAAAGTAGTTCCATCCAGATTTTCTCTGTGCATATCAACAGCACTGATCTGGTGGTTTTCGTAAGTTGTATAATAGTAAATTCCTTTTGTTGCGTTACAGCAGGATGTATAGAGTGTGATTTCATATTTTCCCTCAGTAACCTCGCAACAGCCCCTCTGCTGGTCAACGGAGCCAAGAATATGGAAAAACTGGCTGATGCTTTCAGCTTCGGAATCTCCGGAGATGGAATTCATCTTTGTGAAAGCAACACGTGCAAAACGGGAAGCAGAAGACAGGTCACCCGGAAGTCCGAGGGCACCCATTCCGCGGCTGTAGGCAGTAAGCGTCAGATCATCTGCAAAAGTATTTACGGGCTGTTTTGAAGAAAGGTGCATATAATTATTCAACTGGAACATCTGCTGTGGAAAAGGTGGGTTATTTGTGAGTACACCGACCGGATTATCGTAGATATGCAGACCGTCTGCGATGGATTCTACTGTAATAGATGCAGTTTCATCAGAGATGATCCAGTGAAGCTGCGCCAGAGGAAACTGTTCGCTGAATGGAGTATTGACCAGATTCATGTGGGAAAGAAGTGTGCGAACTTCCGCGACAGAAGCACACTGGCTTAAGATCCACGGGATGAATTCGAATTGGGCAACATTGGTTACATCCGGTTTTACATTGGCATAAGCAGCATTTCCAACGAAATTCAGTCCTGCCATGCCAACACCTTTTTCATTGATGGCATCATAATATAATGGATAACCTCCGGCTACATGAGCCATGCCGATGATCGCATAGTGCGTTTGTTTTGTACCGGCATGCCGGAAAGAAAACGGATAATTCCTTGGAGTGATCGTAATCTGATCGCCGTAAGAAAATTCGTAGTCCAGTGTTCTTCCAAAATAAAAATCTTTTGTTTTATAAGTTGCAGCTGTACACATAAGCATTCCTCCTTAGAAATCGAAGTCTGCGTAATCTTCCGGCAGGAAGCGGTGGTAAATGATATGGCAGCCTTCGTCTTTGAAACAATAGTAATAAGTGTCTTCTGGTTTATCAGCAAAACGGATCAGACGGTCAAATTCGTCGTTGTTTATTTCTTCTGTGATAATGTTCTGTGAATAAGTATGGAACAGATCCAGAATTTCATTCATCGTGCAGTCGTGTTTTGCTACTAATTCCACAAGACTTTTGATGAATTCGTTTGGTGCGGTGTTATCATGCACATAGACGGTTCCTTCTTTTGGGATGTGAAAACAGAAACGATCTCCTTTGTGAGAGACTTCGATCTGTCCAAGCTTTTCTGTGATGGATGCAGGAAGTGTGTTCAGTCGTTCCTGCATCTCATCAGCACTGTCCTTAGCGGAAAAGAAATGGTTCAGGGAAGAGAGCGGATAATACAGATGGATATCTTCTCTGAAAAAACCGAGTTTCGCCTGTTCTTCCTTGATGATGTCGATCAGATTTCGTTCAAGTTTATCGTAGCCCATGTCGGGAAACCTCCTTTATATAAGATGGATTAGTTTGCAATATGCATTCGGCCAGAATCGCAATGGTCGTAAGCAGTAAGTTAAATAACTGCAACATATTGTAGCAGATTCATACATAAAATACCAGAGTCGTTCGGAAAAAATAGAATGGACAGATTCGACAAAATGTTACAAAAAAGCTCGTTGACAGTACCAGGGCAGTGGGATATCATAGAACAAAAGAGGTAACTGTTTACAGAGACTCAAAATTTGACATATAGGGGAAATCATCATGTTAGTTTTAGTATATCACAAATGCAGCACCTGCCAGAAAGCCCTAAAATGGCTTGATGAACACAAGATTTTTTTCGAGGAGCGCCCGATCATAGAGGAAAATCCTACATATGAAGAATTGAAAGAATGGTATGAAAAAAGTGGAATGCCACTTAAGAAATTTTTTAACACCAGTGGCATGCTCTACAAGCAGATGAACCTCAAGGATAAACTTCCGGAGATGTCAGAGGATGAACAGCTGAAATTACTGGCAACAGATGGCATGCTTGTCAAACGCCCGCTTGTAGTAGGTGAAGATTTCGTCCTTACAGGATTTCGCGAGAAAGAGTGGGAAGAGAAGATTCGAGGCTAGACGACAATTTTATACTGTAAAATTTTTGCTTATGAAAGTTTTTGCTGATTTATCTCTATTTATCTATTGTATTTTGGGGTATATTCGTGTAAAATAGAATACAATTTAGTCTAGTAACGCATGAATGCGTGAATCCTGGCGAAGCTGTAAATGCATCGGCCGGAAATCCTTTGTAGAATAGAAATAGAGATGGAGGAAGAGAGCAAATGGCAGATCATGAGATGTTGAATCTTGAAGAGATGGGCAATTTGAAAGACAGTATGGAATTGCTTGGGGAAGAACTGATGAATGGTCACCGGATCAACCCGAATCTGTATGTAGAATATGATGTAAAAAGAGGCCTGCGTGACTCCGCAGGTAAAGGTGTCCTGACAGGGCTTACCGAGATTTCAGATGTAACAGGTTACGATCTTATTAATGGACGTAAGATCCCAGCACATGGAAGACTGTATTATCAGGGATATAATGTAAATGATATCGTAGATGGTCTTAAGGGACGTAAATTTGGTTTTGAAGAAACCATCTATCTGCTTCTGTTCGGAAGACTTCCGTCAGATAAAGATATGGAAATATTCAAAAATATCATGGAAAACTTTGAAACTCTGTCCGGACGTTTTGTGCGTGACGTTGTTATGAAAGCTTCCAACGGTGATATCATGAATGCAATGCAGAGATGTATTCTCACTCTGTACACCTATGATTCCAAACCAGAAGATATTTCTGCGGAAAATGTTCTTCGCCAGAGCATTGAAATGATCGCAAAACTGCCTTTGATTGCAGTATATTCCTATCATTCCTACAGACATTTCCGTCGTGATGAGACTTTGTTTATCCGTAATCCACAGAAAGGGCTTTCACTTGCAGAAAACATCCTTCTGATGCTTCGACCGGATGGCAAATACACAGAACTGGAGGCGAAAGTACTTGATATTGCCCTGATCCTTCATGCAGAGCATGGTGGTGGTAACAACTCTACTTTTACGACACACGTAGTTACTTCTTCCGGAACAGATACTTATTCTTCTATTGCAGCATCTATCGGTTCGCTCAAAGGACCTCGTCATGGTGGTGCAAACCTTAAGGTACAGAACATGTTTGAGGATATCGAGGCGAATGTCAAAGACTGGACAGATGAGAAAGAGGTAGAAGCATATCTCCGCAAGATTCTGAATAAAGAAGCATTCGACCATACCGGTCTGATCTATGGTATGGGACATGCTGTTTATACACTTTCCGATCCGCGTGAAGTAATCCTGAAACGTTTTGCCAGAGACCTTGCACAGGAGAAGGGAATGATGAAAGAATTTGCCCTTTACGAACTGGTAGAACGTCTGGCAGGAAGAATGGTCATGGAACAGCGGAGACTTTTCAAAAATGTCTGCGCAAACGTAGACTTTTACAGTGGTTTCGTATATACTATGCTTGGAATCCCCAAAGAGCTGTTTACACCAATTTTCGCAATTGCACGTATTCCGGGATGGAGCGCACATCGTCTTGAGGAAATCCTCAATGCGAGCAAGATTATCCGTCCGGCATATAAATATGTGGGACATCATGCAAACTTCGTTCCGTTTGAAGAAAGAGAGCCGGAGGAAGGCTGCGAAGAAGTATTGCGGGATCTCGAAAAGGAATCCCCAGAACAGCCGGAAGAACAGGCAGAAACTATAGAAAAAGAGGCACCGCAGGATTCGACAGAGTGCCCTGAGGAGAAGAAATAAATGAAACAGGTTATTTTAACTGGTGACCGTCCTACCGGAAGACTTCATGTAGGACATTATGTAGGATCACTGAAAGAACGTGTCAAACTTCAGAATTCCGGTGATTATGATGAAGTTTATATTATGATCGCAGATGCACAGGCACTGACAGACAATGCAGAGCATCCGGAGAAAGTACGTCAGAACATCATTCAGGTTGCACTGGATTATCTGGCATGCGGGATCGATCCGGCAAAATCTACAATCTTTATTCAGTCTATGGTACCGGAACTGACAGAACTGACTTTTTATTATATGAACCTTGTTACGGTTGCACGTGTGCAGCGTAACCCTACCGTTAAAGCTGAAATTCAGATGCGTAACTTTGAGGCAAGCATTCCGGTTGGTTTCTTCTGTTATCCAATCAGTCAGGCAGCAGATATTACTGCTTTCCGTGCAACGCATGTACCGGTTGGTGAAGATCAGATGCCGATGATCGAGCAGTGTAAAGAAATCGTACACAAATTCAATACCGTTTATGGAGAGACTCTGACAGATCCGAAGATCGTGCTGCCATCCAATAAGGCATGTTTACGTCTCCCGGGTATCGATGGCAAGGCAAAAATGAGTAAGTCTCTTGGCAACTGTATTTATCTCTCTGATGAGGAAGCAGATGTTAAGAAGAAGATCATGTCCATGTTTACAGACCCGAATCATCTTCGGGTACAGGATCCTGGCCGCGTAGAGGGCAATCCGGTATTTATCTATCTGGAAGCATTCTGTAAGGATGAGTATTTCCCGGAATTCCTGCCGGAATACCAGAACCTCGAAGAGCTCGAAGATCACTACCGCAGAGGTGGTCTCGGCGATGTCAAGGTTAAGAAATTCCTGAATAATGTAATGCAGGCAGAGCTGAGCCCGATTCGTGCAAGAAGAAAAGAATGGGAACAGCGTATTCCGGATGTTATGGATATTCTCAAAGAAGGCAGCAGAGTAGCAGAAGCCAAGGCCGCTGAGACTCTGAATGATGTTAAAGCATCCATGAGAATCAACTATTTTGACAGCGACCAGTCTGATATGTATCAGAAATAAGCTGATTTAGAAAAAAGTGATATATTTATCAGGAAAGCAACTGTTTTGGAGAAATCCGAGACAGTTGTTTTTTGGTGCATTTTAAATTGTCAGCGAAAAAAATAGTGTTGTTTTGTGTGGATTTTAAAAACAAAAACAGTTGTTTCGTGCTGAGTTGATAGAAAATCGCCTTGACATTATGTGTACAAAATAGTACAATTAATACTATTAGATAAGTTGTATTTTGCACTAATATACGTAGTGAGCATTCATATTAATTGAAAGTGAGGAGCTATCAATGGCAAATGAACATAACGATCAGATCAGAATCGTGCAGGAGACGGTTGCAGGTAAGGAGATTACCTTTGCACATGTAATGGGTGGCCCGGCTCCGATCATATATCAGAAACTCGGATTAAATCCTCAGGTGGATTATCGTTCATCTGCAATCGGAATCATGAACATGACACCATCTGAGTCAGCAGTTATCGCATCTGATATTGCAGTGAAGAGCGGTAATGTTTATCTTGGATTTGCAGACCGTTTTACAGGGACTATGATCATCACGGGAGAAATCTCAGATGTTATGTCTGCAATGACGGAAGTCGTAGATTATTTCCGCGATACACTGGGATATGTGGTTTGCAATATTACCAAGAGATAGGATGTAAGACATGGAAGAACGAATAACGAGAGAAGAACTTCTCGAAAGACTGTTTCATGATGATTATGAAAATCTGAAAGGAAAGAAACTTCGTCTGACGCGTGTACGGGTTCCGGGTAAGTCTCTTGATTTTGCACATGTAATCAGTCCTTCAGATCCGGCTGTTTATCAGAACCTGGCACTCAACATCGGCGTTCACGAAGGAGAAGATCATACTGGTGAATCTATTGGTATTATGCGTGTTACGCCATGGGAAGCCATTGTGGTTGCAACAGATGTTGCAGTGAAGGCGGCAGATGTTCAGGTAGGATTTATGGATCGTTTCAGTGGAGCACTGATTATACTTGGCGGTTTATCACAGGTGATGACCGCAGTAGAAGAAGTTGTGAAATTTTTTCGTGATGAGTTGCATTTCGATGTATGTGAGATTCACAAAAGCTGATAACAGGACAGGATAAAGAATGAAAAAAGTTTTCTTAATGGGGCGAAGTGAAGCTGGTAAGACTTCTTTGACACAGGCGTTGAAGGGTGAAGAATTACATTATCACAAAACCCAGTATACAAATTCAAATGAAGATACGATCGATTCACCGGGAGAATACGCAGAATCCAAGCATTTCAGCGTCGGACTGGCGTGTTTTTCTTTTGAGGCAGATGTTGTTGCAATCGTGCAGGCGGCAGATGAACCATTCAACTTATTCAGTGATGGCAGCAGATGTTTCCTTTTGAGACCGCTGATCGGTATTATTACAAAGGTTGATTCTCCATATGCTAATTTACCAATGGTTCGTCAGTGGATGCAGAATATGGGATGTGAGCATATTTTTGAGGTGAATAATGTTACACGTGAGGGTATTCCTGAATTGATGGCGTATCTTCAGGATGACCTTCCGAAGCTCACACTTGAGCAGGCGAAGTTCAAGCAGAGCCTTGGTTTGAATGAATGGCAGCCACTTCCAGTGGGCGTGGATTATCCGGAGAATATCAAATAAAATATGACAGAGAGACATACAGAGATGTGTGTCTTTTTTTTATGTAATAATGGAAAATTACTCCGTAATGTTCTTATTACATAAAAACGCTCTGCGAGGATGCGACCAGATGCAGATGGAATATGTCTGCTACCTGGTAGAAAAATGAAAAGAATGAAAAGTTTTCAGAAATGAAACATAAAACATGGTAATAAACATCAAAAATGAATAATAAAAAGATGCAAAACATAGAAAAAATATACGTATAGCACAAAAATATTGACTGTATTTCTGAAAAATGATATGTTTTAAATGAAAAATGAAACAAAGATTGAAAGAAAAATGAAATCATAAAGGGGGTAATGAAATGGTAAAAGTCGGGATTATAGGATGTGGAAAGATTGCACAGGTTCGTCATATTCCGGAATATCTGGATAATCCGAATGCAAAGCTGACTGGCCTTTATGATCTGAATCTGCAGCGGGCAAAAGAACTTGCTGAAAAATATGACTGTAAGTCTTATGAAAGCGTTGAGGAGATGCTGGCAGATCCGGAAATTGATGCAGTCAGTGTATGTGTGGCAAATCATGTGCATGCTGAAATTACGATTGCAGCATTAAAAGCCGGAAAACATGTACTTTGTGAAAAACCGATGGCAACAAAATTAAAAGACTGCCAGATGATGGTGGATACAGCAGAGCAGATGAGCAAAAAACTTATGATCGGTCAGAATCAGAGATTTGCAAAAGCTCATGCAGAAGCAAAAAAACTCATCGAGCGTGGAGATATCGGAAGCGTTCTTACTTTCAAAACAACATTCGGACATGGCGGTCCGGAAACATGGAGTGTAGATGCTGGTCCGCAAAACTGGTTCTTTGATAAGAAGAGAGCTGCAATGGGAGCAATGGCAGATCTTGGAGTACATAAGACAGACCTGATCCAGTACCTGCTTAATGATACAGTAGAGGAAACAACTGCAAAAGTTACGACTCTGGATAAGAAAGACAGTAATGGAAACTTGATTGGAGTAGATGACAATGCCATCTGTATTTACAAAATGAAGAGCGGAATTATCGGAACGATGACAGCCAGCTGGACGTATTATGGTGAGGAGGATAATTCCACGATCATCTATGGAACAGAAGGAATGCTCAAGATTTATCATGACCCGAAATATTGTATCGAACTGATCCGCAAAGATGGAGGAAAAGTGTTCTACGATATTGATCAGATTCAGACAAATGATAATCAGACAAAATCAGGAATCATTGATGCATTTGTAGAATCTGTAGAAAATGACACAGAACCTGCTGTTCCGGGAAAAAGCGTACTCAGCGCAATGAAGGCAATTTTCGGAAGTCTGAAATCAAGCGAACTTGGAAGAACCGTTCGCGTAGATGAGGAGGAATTAGAGTGAAGATAGGATTAGTCAGTGCAATACTCGAAGATTATGATTTCAAAAAAATGATCGATACGGTTTCTGGGATTGGCTATGAATGTGTGGAAGTTGCCTGCTGGCCGAAAGCCAAAGCAGAGCGTAGATATGCAGGAGTCAGTCACATCGATGTGGCAAATCTGGGAGATAAAGAAGCAGAAGAAATTCTTTCTTATTGCAAAGAGAAGAATGTGGAGATTTCTTCTCTGGCATTTTATCCGAATACCATGGATGGAAATCAGGAAAAAAGAGCTGCCAATATTGAACACTTATACAAAGTAATCGATGCAAGCAAAAAACTTGGAATTAACCTTGTTACAACCTTTATCGGAAGAGATCAGACAAAGACAGTAGAAGAAAATCTGGAACTGGTAAAAAAAATCTGGATTCCGATCGTGCGTTACGCAGAGGAAAAGAAAGTTCGTATTGCAATCGAAAACTGCCCGATGCTCTTTGACGGAGATCAGTGGCCAGGTGGACAGAACCTGATGACAACACCGGTAATCTGGAGAAAAGTCTTTGATATTCTTGACAGTGATTATATCGGAATCAATTATGATCCATCTCATTTTGTATGGCAGATGATTGATTACATCCAGCCGCTTTACGAGTTTAGAGATAAAATCTTCCATGTACATTACAAAGACATTAAACTTTTCAAAGAAAAACTGAAAGAGTGTGGAACAATGGCATATCCACTTCAGTACATGAAACCAAAGCTTCCGGGACTGGGAGATGTGGATTGGGGCAAATATGTGTCTGCATTAACAGACATTGGATTTGAAGGATATACCTGTATTGAAATTGAAGATAAATCTTTCGAAGGTTCCGAAGAAAGAGTTCTGGACAGCCTGAAACTTTCTCTGAGATACATGAGACAGTTTGTAATCTGAGAAGTTGCTCTGAATAATTGAATTATTAAATAAAATGCTGAAATAATGCGGGGGAAAACCGCTTATTAAAAACAAACATATTCCAAAAGGAGGAAATGAATTATGAAGAAAACAGTAGTTTGCATGCTGATCGCAGCTATGACAATGGGTAGTATGGTTACTCCTGTATTTGCGGACGGAGAAGGAGATGCTACACACATTTATGTACTGACAGCTCCGGAAGATCATGGCTGGACTGGTTCCGTAGCAACATTCGCAAAAGAAAAAATCGAAGAAGTAAATGACGCAGGAACTTACAGTGCAGAGCTGATCACATCTGCAGATGCAGCAGAACAGATTGTCAACATCGAAGATATCATCGCAGCTGGTGAAGACAACATCGCTGTTGTTATTCAGCCAATCGATGATACTGTTCAGTCTGCAATCCAGCAGCTGGTTGACGCTGAGATCCCATATGTAGCTTTTGACCGAATCATTGAAGGCGTAGCTGACAGTGCAGTATCTAATGTAAAAGGTGACAACGAAGGTATCGGTGCAGCATGTGCGGCTTACTATACAGAGCAGGGATTAAAACCTGGTGATGCAGTTTATGTATACGAAGGAGATACTTCTTCTGTAACAACTCTCCGTGATGGCGGATTTACCAAATATCTTACAGGAGAGCTGGAATATGATGGAAAAACAATCGCAGACGATGCAAAATGGTCAGAAGATGATCTGAAATCTATTACATATTCAGGAGCTATGAACTGGAGCCGCTCCGATACAAAAACTTCTTTTGAATCTCTGCTCGGTGATGCATCAAATGCAGACATCAAATGGTTCTATGCAGAAGATGATGAACTTGCAATGGGTATCCTTGAAGCTCTTCAGGGTGGCGGAATTGATGACGCAACAAAAGAAAAATTCCTTGGAAATGCACCTTATCTGACAGGCTGCGGCGGACTGGATGAGCTTTATGCAGTACTTCGTGGTGAATCCTTCACCGATATCGCAGATCAGTTTGGTGGTATTGTATCTGTAACTTACAGTCCTGCAATGATCCAGACAGCAATCCAGGATATGGTTGATTATCTGGATGGAAAAGATGTAGAACAGGATCACGTAATTGCCTGCGAAATCGTAAATAAGGACAACGTAAAAGATTATCCTTCTTTCTAAATCGAGTAATTTTCGTGATATAATTCTTTTTAATAAGACAGAAATGGCGAAGGGAACTGTAAAGTTCCCTTCTGTCAGATAATTAAATGAATGCGTATCAGAGCAATGTATCAAAAAGCCCGGTAACTCGGGCGGGGAGGCGAGAATTATGAGTTTGCTGCAGATGAAGAACATCTGTAAGTCCTTCAGTGGGGTTCCGGTACTGAAAAATGTACAGCTTACAGTAGAAAAAGGAGAGGTGCATGCACTTCTTGGAGAAAATGGAGCGGGAAAATCAACACTTATGAATGTTTTGACAGGTGTATTTCCGCGTGATAAAGGCGAGATAGAATTTGATGGTAAGGAACTGAAAAATATTACAATAAAGCAGTCTGAAAACCTGGGAATAGCTTTTGTTCATCAGGAACTAAATCTGTTTAATGATCTGAAAGTATATGAAAATATTTTTCTTCAGAAAGAATATACGACTAAATTTGGATGTCTTGATAAGAAAAAAATGATTCAGGAGGCAGAGAGACTGTTCCAGGAACTGGGAGTGGATATTGATCCTACGCAGCAGGTTTCTAAACTGAAAACCAGCCAGAAACAGTTACTTGAAATATCAAAAGCACTGTTTTTTAAAGCAAAACTTCTGATTTTGGATGAGCCAACAACATCATTAAACAATGATGAGGTGGCACATCTGTTTGACATTGTCAATAATTTGAAGAAAAAGGGAACTTCCTTTATCTTTATTTCACATAAAATGCCGGAGATTTTCCGTCTGTCAGACCGATATACCGTATTCCGAAATGGAGAATTTATAGGTGCCGGAAATATAAAGGATACTACACCAGAAGATGTTACACGTATGATGGTTGGAGAGAAATACTCGGATCAGGATGTATATGAAAAAAGGTCGTTGGGTGATATAATCCTGGAACTGAAGGATTTCAGTGGAGAAGGTTTTCGCAATATCAATCTGGCAGTAAAAAAAGGCAGTATTGTTGGACTGACCGGCCTTCAGGGTGCCGGAAGCAGTGAACTGATGCAGTGTATGTTTGGTGTAACAAGAGCATACAGCGGCGAGATGCGGGCAATGGGCAAAGTTATGCGGGATCACTCTATTCATACAGCTATGAAAGATCAGATTGCGATGCTTGCTTCGAACAGAAAAGAAAATTCTGTGATTCCAGATATGAATATTCTGGAAAATATGTATCTGTCAGAACATACTCTTTCTGCATGGAAACCAGCTATTTCAAAAAAGAAAGAAATAGAGAGATATAAAAAATATAAAGAGATGCTGAATATAAAGGCAAATTCCTGCGAAGATTTAATTACATCATTAAGTGGTGGAAATCAGCAAAAAGTTTTTCTTGCACGTTGGCTGAATACAGATGCAGAAATTCTTCTTCTGGACAACCCGACACAGGGAATCGATGTAGGAGCAAAAGCAGAAATCTACAAACTGATCCTGGAACTTGCAAAGCAGGGCAAAACGATTCTGATCAATACTTTGGAAATACCGGAGATTCAGAAGGTTGCCGATTACTGTGCGGTATTTTATAACGGAGAAATCATTAAGATTCTGGAACATCAGGAAATCGACGAGATGACAGTTATGATGTATTCAACAAATGCAGCACAGGCAGAGGAGGGAAAATAAAATGAGTAAAAAGAATACAACAGTTCCTGGCCGTGTGGCAGGATTTTTGGGAGAAAACAGTTATATCATTGTTTTTGTAGCGATTTTTATTGTATATGCACTGACAACAAACGGACTGACCTGGAGCGGTATGATGAATGTATTTCGTCATTCCGCAGTAATCGGTATCATTGGTCTTGGTATGGGACTTATCTGTATCACAGGCGAAATCGACCTTTCTGTAGGATCTATGCTAGCTCTGGATGGTGGATTTTCCGTTATCATTTTTAACATGACAAACAGCATTGTGCTTACATTCTTATTTGCAGTTCTGTTTGGCGCATTCTGCGGACTGATTAATGGTGTGATGGTCGGATGGATCCAGATGCCTGCATTTATCGTAACTCTGGCAACAATGCTGATCTATCGTTCTTTTGCGCAGTATTTCTGCCAGCATGTGGATAAAGCCCTGATCGGCGGCGGAAGTTCTGTGTATAAGATGGCAAACAGCCAGTCTTCTTATCAGACACTTTATAATTTTGGTAATGGAAAAGTATCTACGATCCCGATCGTTGGTCTGATCCTTATTATCATGACACTTGTTTTTGTATATATCACAACAAGCACGAAATACGGTAAAAAAGTTTATGCAGTAGGAAGCAATATGAAAGGTGCGCAGATGGCAGGAATCAATACAGCGGCTGTAAAAATTTCCGTATTTGTGATTGCAGGTGTGCTTGTTGGCATCGGTGCTTTCTTATGGATTGCCATGAATGCTTCTGCTGACCCGGCAACCACAGGAAACAGCTATGAAATGTATGCGATCGCAGCAGCAGTACTTGGCGGAATCAGCATGTCAGGTGGTAAAGGAAAATGCCTCGGAATCCTGTTTGGCGCAATGTCCTATACGATCATTGACAAGATCATTGTGTCCCTTAAAATGGATTCTCTTATCAATAATGCAATCAAGGGAATTATCCTTCTGATCGTCATCATGGTACAGATCGTGGGACCTCAGATCAAACAGAAATTTAAGAAAGCAGAATAAAATCTCTGTTAAACAGGCGAAAAATACTTTATGCTTTATAATAAAAATAATTTAGAAAACCTGAAAAAGAGAGAAAATATGAAGAAGATAACTGTTTCATTAATTGCGGAAAAAGCGCAGGTATCACCGGCAACGGTATCGAGAGTCCTGAATCACAGAGAACTGGTAAAAGAGCCGACGATACGACGGGTAGAGGAAGCAATGCGTTCTCTGGGCTGTCAGATAGAAAATACAGTCACAGTTTCGAAGGAGACACAGCCGTTGATCGTTCTGAACATTCCGGGAATCGAGAATGTATTTTATCAGGAGATCATCCGGGGTGCGAGAGTATCTGCAAAGGCACATGGATGCCATCTGCTGATCCATGAATCACATCTGAATAAAGGGAATCTGCTGGATTTCTGCAATCTTCTGCGGAGAGTGGATGCAGCAGGCGTGATTCTTCTGAATCGTGTTTCGGAAGAGGGCCTGAATCAGATACGAGTGATCGCTCCGCTGGTACAGTGCTGTGAATATAATGACCATGCGGATTACCCATATGTCAGTATTGATGACGCCAGAGCTGCAGAACTTGCAACGGAATATCTTCTGTCAAATGGAGGAAGTAAGATCGCGCTGATCAACGGACCGGGAAACTTCAAATATGCAAGAAGACGTCAGGAAGGATTTATGAATGCACTTCGTAACGCGGAGGTCATGATCCCGAAGCAGTGGATCGTGCAGCTGCCGGAAGTAAGCTATGAGATGGCTTATGCAGCGGTGTGCAGACTTCTGAATTCTGACAGCAGACCGAATGCATTTTTTACCATATCCGATGTTTTTGCAGCGGCAGTGATCCGTGCGGCGAAGCGTTTTCACCTGCATGTACCGCGGGATATTCTGGTGGTTGGATTTGATAATATTGAGTTATCCTCTATGACCTCACCTTCGATCACAACTGTGAATCAGCCGAAATTTCAGATGGGTTATACAGCCTGTGAGATGTTATTGGAACTGATGGAAGATCCTCATGGGGAAATGAAATCGCTTTTACTTGATACAGAACTGGTGATCAGGGAATCAACATAAGAATAGAACAGCCGGAGATATTCCGGCGAATTCTTTTGCAGCAGGTGTGCCGGCGAGGGTGATCTGTGAGATTACAGAAGAAGATTCTGTAAAAAATATGTTTGAGGAAATTTACTGACAGAATATGTGACTTTATAGAAAAACACCGGAGCAGGTTATGAAATCTGTTCCGGTGTTTTCCTGAATATGTGTGCATTCTTAAGATATCATATCTGAATCCCAGATGCAGTAGCACATATTATAGAAATATTATACATTTTCTATTTTTGATAATTACATTCCATCTTTCAGCACATCATAGTCTCTCAATACTTTCTCGATCACCGTTCCCTTAATGAAGTGGAGCAGAGGTTTCTTAATGATGCCGGCTCCCGGAATATCAATTTCCAGTGGAGATTTACCATCCATCAGCTTCACACTGCTGCTTAAGAGTTCGCGGATATCGTAAACGCTTCCCCATACTTCCGGTACGCCACGGTCAACACCAAGGAGTCCATAAACAGCTTCCATGGCAGTTCTGACAGAGTATTCTGTGGTGAATACGGTATCACGCGGGGTATCTGCGAACTGGCCGAGGAATGCGAAGTTTACACAGCCATCCGGGATTACGTCCGGGCGGTCACCTTTTGTTCTTGGCATGAAGAATGCGGTGATATAAGGCATCATGGTCGGTACGCACACTGCACTGTGTTCAGCAAGTTCATCAATCTGATCTTCCGGAACACCGAGATGATACAGCCACTCTGCGGTGATCTCTTTACCGGTACAGTCTTTCATAGGTTTCTTGATATAGTCGCCAGGTACATCTGTGAACAGACCATAAACCCATACGCAGACCTTATCTTTGTCCTGATCCTTGAACTGTCCCTGACGGTTGATGGTCCAGCTTAAGAGCCACTTGGAATCCTGACAGCTTACGATACCACCTGTAACAACTTTGCCGGTACGCGGATCACGTTTGCAGATGTCAGTAATATAAGGAATGATCTTGTCATCCAGAGTTGTGACGGTCGCGGATTCCCAGTTGGTCTTGTTGATATCGGAGCAGAATTTTTCCGGATGTCCGAAGGACGGATCCTGTGCTGCGATATTTTTCCAGAGTGCCCAGCAGCCGCTTGTACGAACTTCCGCATCACCGTTTGGTGCATGGTTCTGATCACCGTAGATCGTGCCTTCTGTACAGCTTCCGTTGGTAACAAATACGAGGTCATTTTCAGTAAGGACGATGCCTTTTTCTACGCCGTTGACTTTGCATTCGATTGCAGAAGCAATCTTCTTGCCATCCTTGAAATCAAAGATAACGTTGGTAACTTCAGTATTAAACTGGAAGTCAACGCCAGCATCTTCCAGATATTTTTGCATAGGCAGGATCAGGGATTCGTACTGGTTGTATTTGGTGAATTTCAGGGCACTGAAATCCGGAAGTCCTGCGATATGGTGGATGAAACGCTGGAAGTAGAGCTTCATCTCCAGAGCACTGTGCCAGTTTTCGAATGCGAACATGGTTCTCCAGTACAGCCAGAAGGTGGAATTGAATACTTCATCATCGAAAACATCTTCGATGGTCTTATCGTAGAGGTCTTCATCTTTAGTCATGAAGAGCTTCATGATTTCCATACAGCCCTTCTGGCTGAGATTGAACTTGCCGTCTGTATGAGCATCTTCGCCGCGGTTTACAGTAGCACGGCAGAGAGAATAGTTTGGATCATGTTTGTTCAGCCAGTAGTATTCGTCCAGAACAGAAACACCAGGTGTTTCAATAGAAGGAATGCTGCGGAACAGATCCCAGAGACACTCGAAATGGTTTTCCATTTCACGGCCGCCTCTCATGACATAGCCACGTGTTGGATCAAAGATACCATCGCAGGCACCACCGGCGATGTCCATAGCTTCCAGAATGTGGATATGGGAACCAGGCATCTGACCGTCACGAACGAGGAAGCAGGCAGCAGCGAGTGAAGCAAGCCCGCTGCCTACGATATAAGCGTTTTTGTCATCGACGCCTTCTGGCTTTTCCGGACGGGCGAATGCTTCGTAGTTACCGTTTGTATAATAAATACCTTTGCTGTTCTTTTCATATTTTCCGCGCTCTGTATTGCGGTAATCAGATCTGGCTGCTTCAGCTTTCTTTGCCTTTGTTTCTTTGATCTTTTTATTTTCCTGAGACGTTTTGGTAAGAATAGCTGCTGCGCCGGCTCCGGCTGCAAGTGCAACACCAAGTTTTAATCCTTTTTTAGACATGTAAAAAACCACCTTTCATTTGTTTGTGATGATGTGTAGCTTTCCTTTTCTGTCTCTTATAGTATTGCCATTTGCGTTTGAATTCAATTTACAAAAAATATGGAATGAGTAAAAACTTATCATTTGGCATGTTTTGTAAAGTTTTGAATAGAATTTGTGATGTTTCCGTGGAGTGTAATGCACATATTTTTCCAGATGTCGGTATAGTCTGATTTCATTCCCTGTCGGATCCAGTCGAGCATGATGCCGACAAAACTGTATTTATAAAAATCTGCGATAAAACTTTTCTGTTCCTGCGTAAGGGAAGTGGATCTTGCCTGCTCTTCGACAACACTCATGATCAGGTCGTGGGTCAGCTGGAAGAGAAAATTCTCAATCTGTTCCCGACTGACTGCATTATAAGCATTTATAATGAACGGTTTGTTTTCGTAGACTGCTTCAAAAATCTGCAGAAGTCCTTCCTGCCAGGTATCATAGGTCTTTTTTCCCTGGAGAGCTTTACGTGATTCTTCGAGACATACCCATTCGACCAGATCGTAGATATCTTTGAAATGATAATAAAAAGCCATACGGCTGATGCCACAGTCGGTGGTCAGATCGTTGATCGTGATTTTGTTCAGCGGCTTTTTGAGAAGAAGTTTTTTCAGGGATTCTGCCAGAGCATGTTTGGTAATGTTTGACATGGGATTCCTCCGTTTGTGTGTTGGTTTTGAAGTGCATATTTCGGGATTTTGCCATATTTATGACAAAACACTTCACGGGATAGTGCCAGTGAGCAGTAACTGTTTATTATTATAATAGGATAACGGAATGTCTGCAAGGTTGACAGTTACTGGCGCTGGTGAGAAAATTAGAATACAATTACTGTTTACTCAGTTGTTGTGAACGGTCAGATATAATGAACATCGGAGGCAGGATATATATGAGTGGATTAAAAATAAAACAGGAATGGATGCAGAAAACAGTTGTTGTCTGGTTTGGCGCACTTTTATGCTGTCTGTTGTGGGGAAGTGCATTTCCCTGTATTAAAATCGGATATCGGCTGTTTGAAGTCGATGCAGCGGATACGGCATCGCAGATCCTTTTTGCCGGCTGCAGATTCACGCTGGCAGGAATTCTGGCAGCTGGGATTGGAAGTGTAATGGAGGGACGTTTTTTACGTCCGGAGAGAAAAGCAGTAAAAGAAATTATCTGGTTAAGTCTGCTTCAGACGATCATTCAGTATTTCTTTTTTTATATGGGACTTGCACATACCAGTGGAGTAAAAGCTTCTATTATAGAAGCGGTGAATGTATTTATTGCGATTCTGGTAGCCGGATTTTTGTTTCATCAGGAAAAGATTACATCAAGAAAAATCACCGGCTGTATTCTGGGATTTGCAGGAGTAGTATTGATTAATCTGAATGGAATGAACTTTCAGTTCAGTCTTGCAGGAGAGGGAGCCATTTTCTTTTCTACGATCGCTTATGCATTTTCTTCGGTGTTTGTAAAGAAATTTTCTCAGAAATTTAATCCGGTCATGCTCAGTGCTTATCAGTTTATTATCGGAGGAATCGTGCTTATGGCGGCAGGAGGCGTTATGGGCGGACATATTACAAAAGTGACACCAAGTGGAATCGGACTGCTGGTTTATCTGGCACTGGTTTCAGCAGTGGCATATTCCCTCTGGGGCATTCTTCTGAAATATAATCCGGTTTCAAGAGTTACAGTATTTGGATTTATGAATCCGGTATTTGGCGTGCTTCTTTCGGCACTTCTGCTGGGCGAAACAGATCAGGCATCCGGAATATTGGGATTGCTTTCACTTCTGCTTGTAAGTGTTGGAATTTATGTGGTAAACAGTGGAAAGTGACCATGGATGATCGAACATGAAATACAGCGTAAAAAATCGTAAAAATTATGGAAAAAACTGTTGACATATGAATGCCCTTATAGTAGAATAATCCAATGTGACATAGTGCGATGACTCCTGAGCCAAAGCCCCGGCAAAGGTGTTTTTATCAGCGGTTTCGGACATTTCCGCAGTATAGATTTGCACTGTTCACCAGGAATTTTATACATGATATTACGGATGACCGTAATTACACAAATTATCGTTGATAAATAACAGGAGGTAAAACCATGCAGACTTATATGGCTAATCCAGATAAAATCGAAAGAAAATGGTATGTAGTTGACGCTGAAGGCTGTACACTGGGCCGTCTGGCATCTGGTGTTGCTAGCGTATTAAGAGGAAAGAACAAACCGCAGTTCACACCACACGTTGATACAGGTGATTATGTGATCATCGTTAACGCTGATAAAGTTAAAGTAACTGGTAAGAAAATGGACCAGAAGATTTACTATCATCACTCCGATTATGTCGGTGGAATGAAAGAAACCACATTAAAAGAAATGATGGCTAAGAAACCGGAGAAGGTTATCGAGCTGGCAGTTAAAGGTATGCTTCCAAAAGGACCTCTGGGAAGAACCATGTACAAGAAACTTTTCGTTTATGCCGGACCAGAGCACAAACATGAAGCTCAGAAACCGGAAACCTTAACATTTTAATAGGAGGTAGGAGACATTGGCTAGCGCAAAATTCTACGGAACAGGAAGAAGAAAGAAATCAATCGCAAGAGTTTACCTTACACCTGGTACAGGCAAAATCACAATTAATAAAAGAGATATCGACGAATACTTCGGATTAGAGACTCTGAAAGTTATCGTTCGTCAGCCACTGGCTGCAACAGAAACAGAAGGAAAATTTGACGTTCTCGTTAACGTTAAAGGTGGCGGATACACAGGACAGGCTGGTGCCATCAGACATGGTGTTGCAAGAGCCCTTCTTGAAGCAGATGCTGAATACAGACCAGTTCTTAAAGCTGCTGGATTCCTTACACGTGATCCACGTATGAAAGAACGTAAGAAATACGGTCTCAAAGCAGCTCGTAGAGCACCGCAGTTCTCTAAACGATAATTTATCGTTCAATATTGTATTATCTATCCCGGGAGCAATATGCTTCCGGGATTTTTCTAAAATTAATCTAATATCTTCTGATATTCAAAGCATTGATTCATTTATAATTCAAACAATTCAAATCAGTTAAAATAAATTTCAATAAAAAATCCTAAATTATATTAATAAAATAGAATAGCAAAAAAAGTATCTTCAAAAGGGAAGTTAAAGTAATAAAGATAAAATCTAATGGCGGATGTTATCCTCGGACCATAGTAATAGTAAGAAAAGGATACAATCGCGAGTGATAAAGTATCTTTAAACAATGGAAAAATAACATGAGGATGCAATTGAGAATGATAAAGCATCTTTAAACAATGGAAAAATAACATGAGGATGCAATTGAATATGGCAAAGCATCTTCGGGTTTAGGGCAAGATAAATTAAGGATGCATTTATCGGTATCTGATATATGAAGAATATCTGCAAAAGTATAGAGAAAATAGTTGAGGATGCACAATTATTAACAAAAGTATCTACATGAGGAATTGAGAAGCAAATGAAGATATAACAGGATGCAAAAAAGTATCTTTAAATTTAAGGACTATCAAGTTGAGTCATAGTTTAAGTTTTATAAAAATAGCAATTGAATAAGCTATAAATTTGCGAATGGAAAACAGTAAATTAAATGAGAGAGAACAAATAAAACCAATAAATAAAACCAATAAATAAAACCAATAAAGGAGAAAGTGATTTATGCAAAAATTCAAAGATGCTTTACGTGAGGAGCAAAAACGATTGGAAGAAATAATTGCAAAGGCAAAAAAAGAGAATGAGCATATGCCGGAAGGCAATCTCAGAATATCAAAGCACAAAAACAGATGCCGCTATTATCATTGTGTACATGATAGAAATGGCATCTATATACCGAAAAGAAATATGATATTAAGAGAGCAATTAGCTCAAAAGGCATACAATAGCTCCATCATAAACATAGCAGAAGAGCAGCTTGCTAAAATAAATAAAATGTTGGAAATAGATGCGGATGAGGAAATGAAAAAAATGTATGATTCCTTGCATCCTGACAGAAAGAAATTAATAAATCCAATTGAGGATACCTGGGAGAATAATCTTCAAAAATGGTTTGCAACACCATATCAAGGGAAAGAATTTCAAGAGGGCGCACCTATGATTTTAACTGAAAATGGAGAAAGAGTACGATCAAAATCCGAGAAGATTCTGGCAGATTATTTTTACAGACAGAATATTTTGTATAAGTATGAAAAACCATTATATTTGAAGGGGTATGGCACCGTTTATCCTGACTTTACATTTTTGTCTTCAAAAACAGGGAAAGAGATATATTGGGAACATGAGGGGATGATGGATAAGCAAGAATATGCAAGAAATGCTGTTCGAAAAATAGAATTATATCAAAAAAATGGGATTTATCCTGGGGAACGATTGATTCTTACATTTGAGACGGAACAAAGCATGCTTAATCAGAATATATTAGAAAAATTAGTAGAGAAATATTTATAAACTACTGTAGCTGAACTTTAAATTGCTACGAAAAGTATCTGCAATGATGAGTATTTTTACTATGAAGATGATATTTGGGATAAGAAGGTATCTGCAGATCAAAGAAAAGCAAATTGTAGATGCAAGTATTTGTAGGGAAGTATCTTTAATTTGCAAAGAAAGCAAGATAAAGATACACTAATCAAGCTGCAAGCATCTTCAAGTGCCATAGAAAGAAAAGCAAGATGCAATCACCGGTCTGCAAGCATCTTCAAGTGCCATAGAAAGAAAAGCAAGATGTAATCACCAGGCAGCAAGCATCTTCAAGTGCCATAGAAAGAAAAGCAAGATGCAATCATCAGGCAGCAAGCATCTTCAAGTGCCATAGAAAGAAAAACAAGATACAATCACCAAGCAGCAAGCATCCTCAAGTGCCATAGAAAGAAAAGCAAGATGCAATCACCAGGCAGCAAGCATCCTCAAGTGCCATAGAAAGAAAAGCAAGATGCAATTACCAGGCAGCAAGCATCCTCAAGTGCCCCAAAAAGAAAAACAAGATACAATTGCTTATTAGGGATCATCTTCAAAATATGGAAAATACAAGTTGAGGATGCGTTTGTTCATAGTTGACAGAAATAAGGCATCTGCATACGAATTAACTATGTAAATGAAGATGCACTGCTGAAAACTAAGTAATCTACAAATGTAATTAAAGTGCGAATGAAGATGCACTGCCGAGAATTAAGTAATCCGCAAAAGTTATTGAAGAGCAGCTCAAGATGCACTGCCAGGCATTAGGGAACAATATCAGAAAGAAGGAGTTGTTATCCCCCAATACTCTCTGGTTTCCGGATTAAAAAATCCCCTCTTGACCTTTCGTTACTTTTGCGGTATAGTTCTCTACACTTTGTTAAAAATAATTTGAAAGCTAGTACATAGTTATTTACGAAACGATGTACTAGTGTACGAAAGGAGCGAGTTTTATGACTTTTTATCAGGAACTTCAGCTGAGCTCGACCGGTTCGAAGCAGCTGATCAAAAACACCACTGACCCGAAAGAAAAACGCAGACATATTTTAATCTATAATTTCAAAGTCTATCTGGTAATGATATTCTGTGTTGCGGTGGTATCGCTGTATAGCAAGTTTATTGGAAATGATAACAGTGTCGTAGGTGTAACTGTCCTGCTTGCGGTGCTTGTGCTCAGACAGGCAGACTTTGGAATCCGCACATCACATGGATTGCTCTCTATTGCCGGAATATTTGCTATTCTGATGACGGCACCACGTTTTGCAAACACACTGTCACCAGTACCTGCATTTGCAGTAAATGTGATTGCAATTCTTCTTCTGATGATTCTTGGATGCCACAATGTGATCATGTACAATCATTCCACTTTTGTACTGGGGTATTTACTTCTGCTTGGCTATGATGTGACAGGAGCATCATACATAAAGCGCGTGGAAGGCCTTGCGGCAGGTATGATCTTGTGTATGATCATTTTCTACAAGAATCAGAAAAACAGACCGTACAGAAGAACCTTTCTTGATTTGTTTCGAGAATTTGATCTTCATTCAGCGCGTGGCAGGTGGTATCTGAAACTGACATTCATCGTATCAAGTGCGATGCTGTTTATGAATCTTCTTGGACTTCCAAGAGCTATGTGGGCAGGAATTGCCTGTATGTCAGTATGCCTTCCATTTACCAATGACTGTGTTGCCAGATCAGGAAGCAGATGGCAGTTTAATATAGTTGGCTGTGCAATATTTATCGTATTGTATCTTGTGCTTCCAGAATCTATGTATCCGTATATTGGAATGATTGGCGGAATTGGAGTTGGATATTCAGCAGGATATGCATGGCAGACTGTATTCAATACTTTTGGTGCATTGTCCATTGCTGCAGGATTATTTGGAATGCCGGCTGCGGTTGCACTTCGTATCGGCGCAAATGTATTTGGCTCGGCCTATACCGTAATTTGCAATAAGATAATTGACAAACTGGCTGACAGATTTATGGTCAGACAAAGTGCAGAAGCATAAATATTACCTGTGAACAGTAACCAAAATAACGATATATATTGAACTGTCATGTGTTTTTTCTTGACAGAGAAATGCTGAATTGGTAACATATTAAAGGATATAAAGATTGAGAAAGCGTTGATTTTTTGTCTGAATCAACGCTCTTTTTATGAAGGAGGAATAATATGTTAAAAGTATGGATTGCAGGTGCCAGCGGACAGATTGGACGCGCCCTGAATGATGTGCTTGATCCAATGCAGATTGAAGCACTGAACACGGATCTTGATGAACTGGACATTACAGATACTGATGAAGTCATCAATTTCGGTACAGTCAACCGCCCGGATGTCATCATCAACTGTACTGGTATCACAGACACCGATGAGTGTGAAGCGAACCCGGAACATGCGTACCGTGTCAATGCCCTCGGTGCAAGAAACTTAAGTATCGTTGCCCGTAAATGTGGATCTAAGATCGTGCAGCTTTCTACAGATGATGTTTTTGACGGACAGAGCAAGAAACCGTATACAGAGTTCGATGATACCAATCCGCTGACAGTATATGGCAGATCCAAAAGAGCCGGAGAAAACTATGTCAAAGAATTTACGCACAAGCATTTTGTTATCCGAAGTAACTGGGTGTACGGACATGGTGGACACAACTTTGTAAACCGCGTGCTGGCAGCGGCAGAAGCAGGAAACGGACTTTCTGTTGCATCCGATCAGTTTGGTTCTCCGACCAGTGCAAAAGACCTGGCAAAGATGATCATGTATCTGATCAGCACCAACGAATATGGAACCTACCATGTAACATGCAGAGGTGTATGCAGCCGGTACGAATTTGCGCAGGAAATCTTAAAACTTGCAGGTAAGGATATAGAGCTGAGAGCTGTTCCGACAGAGCAGTCAGACCTTTCCGCAGTCAGACCACCGTACGCGGTTCTGGATAATTTTATCCTTCGTATCATTGAAGTGTATGATATGCCGGACTGGAAAGAATCACTGAAAGAGTACATGGATGAAAGAACGGAGGATTGATATGAAAGAAAAAAACGTAAAAGCAAAAGCTCCGAATAAAAAAGTTCTCGGACTGACTACAAAGATTTTTATTGCACTGCTCGCTGGTGCAATTCTGGGTATTGTACTTTGTTATCTGGTTCCGGACAGCAGCTTTAAGAAAGATGTCATTGTTGAGGGCGTTCTGTATGTCATCGGACAGGGATTTATCCGTCTGATGAAGATGCTGGTCGTACCATTGGTATTCTGCTCCTTGGTCTGCGGAAGTATGGCGATCGGAGATACCAAGAAGCTCGGAACCGTAGGTGTGAGAACTCTGGCATTTTACCTTGCAACAACTGCACTGGCAGTTTGCGTTGCACTTGGTGTCGGAAATCTGATCAATCCTGGTGTCGGACTTGACATGAGCGCGATCCAGAGTTCTGCGGCATCCGTGGAAACCATGGAAGCAACGTCACTCACTGACACGATCCTCAATATCATTCCGGACAACCCGATCAATTCTCTGGCGAGTGGAAGTATGCTTCAGGTTATCGTATTCGCCCTGATCGTAGGTGTGATCCTTGCGAAGATGGGAGAGCGTGCAGAGACCGTAGCAAACTTCTTCAGCCAGTTCAATGACATTATGATGGAAATGACTATGATGATCATGAGCCTTGCCCCGATCGGCGTTTTCTGTCTGATCAGCCGTACCTTTGCAAATATCGGTTTCAGTGCATTTATTCCGCTGGCGAAGTATATGATCGGTGTACTGCTTGCCCTGGCAATCCAGTGTTTCGGTGTATACCAGATCCTGCTCAAGATCTTTACCGGTTTGAATCCGATTCGTTTTATCAAGAAATTTTTCCCGGTTATGGCATTTGCATTCTCAACTGCTACATCCAATGCGACCATTCCGATGTCTATTGATACCCTTTCCAAGAAGGTTGGTGTATCCAAGAAGATTTCTTCCTTCACGATTCCGCTTGGTGCGACCATCAACATGGATGGTACTTCCATCATGCAGGGCGTGGCTGTTGTTTTTGCGGCGCAGGCATTTGGTATCCACTTAACCCCGATGGATTATGTAACGGTTATCGGAACAGCAACACTTGCTTCCGTAGGTACTGCCGGTGTACCGAGTGTTGGTCTTGTAACCCTGACGATGGTATTCAACTCTGTAGGACTTCCGGTTGAGGCAATTGGTCTTATCATGGGTATTGACCGTATCCTTGATATGACAAGAACAGCAGTCAACATCACCGGTGACGCTGTCTGCACAACGATCGTTGCACATCAGAACGGCGCTCTGGATAAGAAGGTCTTTAACGAAACAGAATAAAAGCAGAGTGATCTGTAAAAAACGACTGTACATGATGTATGGTCGTTTTTTATGTAATAGGAAATTACTCCGTAATGTTCCTATTACATAAAAACGCTCCGCGAGGATGCGACCAGATGCATTTGGAATATGTCTGCTAAAGCAGACTGCATCTGGCGCGCAAAGCGTAGCAAGTCCCTCAAAGATTGAGGGATTTAGGGAGCTTGAAGCGGACTTGTCCGCTTTGTTTCATAAAACCGGTTGCATTCGCCATATGGCTTCGGCTATAATACGAGATATCAGGATTGCAGAAGTGCAAATACGCACAGCAGTCCGTATAGATCAGTTAAATGAAAGAGAGAATACTATATGAGTATATTAAATGTAGAACATCTGACCCATGGCTTTGGTGACAGAGCAATCTTCTCAGATGTTTCTTTTCGCCTTCTTAAGGGAGAACATATCGGACTTGTTGGCGCAAATGGTGAAGGTAAGTCCACGTTTATGAGTATCGTGACAGGAAAACTGATGCCGGACGAAGGTAAAGTAGAGTGGGCAAAAAATGTTCACGCAGGATACCTTGACCAGCATGCAGTCCTGGAAAAAGGAATGACGATCCAGGAAGTACTGAAATCTGCATTTGATCCACTTCTTCAGAAAGAACAGCGCATGAATGAAATCTGCGATCTTCTTGGAAGTGCAGATGAGGAAGAAATGAACGTGCTGATGGAAGAACTCGGCACAATTCAGGATGAACTTACCCTGCATGATTTTTATGTTATTGATTCCAAGGTTGAAGAGGTTGCAAGAGCACTCGGACTTCTGGATCTGGGGCTTGACCGGGATGTTACAGACTTAAGCGGTGGTCAGAGAACAAAAGTACTTTTGGGCAAGCTGCTTCTTGAAAAGCCAGATATCCTTCTTCTGGACGAGCCGACAAACTACCTCGACGAAGAACACATCGCCTGGCTGAAACGTTATCTTCTGGATTATGAAAATGCATTTATCCTGATTTCTCATGACATTCCATTTCTTAACGAAGTGGTAAACATCATTTATCATATGGAAAATCAGGAACTGAACCGTTACGTAGGTGATTATGATCATTTTCAGGAAGTTTATGCAGTCAAGAAAGCACAGCTCGAGGCGGCATACCGCCGTCAGCAGCAGGAGATCAGTGAACTTAAGGACTTCGTTGCCAGAAACAAGGCAAGAGTTTCTACAAGAAATATGGCAATGTCTAGACAAAAGAAACTGGATAAGATGGATGTGATCGAACTGGCAGCGGAAAAACCGAAGCCGGAATTCCATTTCCGTTATGGCAGAACACCGGGCAAGATGCTTTTTGAGACTCATGACCTGGTGATCGGCTACGATGAGCCGCTTTCCAAACCACTGAACTTTACAATGGAACGTGGACAGAAGATTGCTCTTGTCGGAACAAATGGTATCGGAAAGACAACACTTCTGAAAAGTATTCTCGGCCTGATTCCTTCACTTAAAGGTAACTGTGAACGTGGAGAAAATCTGCAGCTGGGATATTTTGAGCAGGAAGTAAAGGGGGATAACAAAACAACCTGTATTGAAGAACTGTGGCAGGAATTTCCTTCCTATACACAGTATGAGGTGCGTTCTGCACTGGCAAAATGCGGTCTGACCACAAAACACATTGAGAGTCAGGTCCGCGTCCTGAGCGGTGGGGAGCAGGCGAAGGTACGTCTGTGCAAACTGGTCAACAGAGACACAAACGTACTGCTTCTGGATGAGCCGACTAACCATCTGGATGTCGATGCCAAGGAAGCCTTAAAGAGTGCACTCAAAGAATACAGAGGCAGCATCCTTCTGATCTGTCATGAGCCGGAATTCTACCAGGATGTGGTAAATGAAGTCTGGGATATGAGTAAATGGACTACGAAGGTATTCTAAATAACAGGAGGATTTATGCAGAAAGAGTTAAACCACAAGGTTCGTAAATGTTTCAACGAGGGGATATACAATGTCGCGCGCTATACAGAAATCGTACTTTCAATCATTATTTTGATTGTGATCGCGCTGGCTGGGATCCGCCTGATCTTTACGATCACAGAAATACCGATCATGGACATGGACATAGATTTCTTTACAACATTTCTTGCAAATGGGTTATCTCTGGTAGTCGGAGTTGAGTTTGTAAAGATGCTCTGCAGACATTCAGCACAGACAGTTGTTGAAGTATTGATGTTTGCAACAGCCCGACAGATGGTAGTGGAACATATGAAACCATCACAGACACTGATCGGTGTGATCGCGATCGCAATCCTGTTTGCCATCAGAAAGTTTCTGATGACAGAGGATGACGATATGGCGCATGCTCCGGTCAAAAAGCATGCAGATATGAATAAAGATGAGAATATAGATGAGAAAGAATAAATTATCTCCTGCCCTTACTTAATGTACTGTTGTGATAATCAGAGGAGAAGGTCACATCACGGCCGAACCATGCCGGAGCGGTGTAAGCGTTGGCGGCATCCTCGGATGGGAATTCCACCTCTGCGAGCAGCAGTCCCTCGTAATCATCATGAAAAACATCCAGCTCGATCGTAAGCCCGTCTTTTTCAGGGATCAGATAACGAGTTTTGGAGATAACAAGCCCATCTGCTTTGGGTTTAAGATGTTCATAGGCCTCCTGCGTCAGTGGAAGATTATATTCTTCTCTGGCCATGAGGCCTTTTGATTTGTATGTGAGAAAATATTCATCATCCTGTCTGCGGATACGTACGACCGGGGAAGTACAGAGATATCCCTGCTCGATTCTGTGAAACGGATAATCAGAGAGATTTTTTGGAAGCTGTTCTTTTTCTATAAGATATTTTCTTTCGATTTCCATCTTGGGGACTCCTTTTTTGAGAAAAATGATTTATTATTTTGTGGATTAGTATATCTCTTTTGGGACGGAAATGCTATACTGAATGACAGAAGGATGGCTCAAAAATGTTATTTATAAGGAGGTTTCTATGAATAAAAAAGTATATATTTTTCTGGCAGATGGATTTGAAGATATTGAAGGTCTGACCGTGGTGGATCTGATGCGACGTGCAGACATTGATATAAAAACAGTTTCGATCAAGAAATCAAAAGAGATCACAACCTCACATGGAATCACCATGCTGACGGACCTTACATTTGCAGAAACAGATTTCACGGATGCGGATATGCTGGTACTTCCGGGAGGAATGCCGGGAACAAAATATCTGAATGAATATCAGCCGCTTCGTGACCTGCTCGCAGACTTTTACAAAAAGGGCGGTAAAGTAGCTGCTATCTGTGCTGCACCGACCGTGCTGGCATCTCTTGGTTTCCTTGAAAAACGTAAAGCAACTGCATATCCATCCTGCATGGAGGGCCTTGCAGATGCAGAGCGTTTACTGGAGAGCGTTGTTGTAGATGGTAATGTGACAACCAGCAGAGGACTTGGAACGGCAGTAGATTTCGCACTTAGCCTGATCGGACAGCTTCTGGGAGAAAAAAAGGCGGATGAAATTGCTGAATCTGTGGTTTATAGCCGAAAGTAAAGGAAAAACAGGGCTTTTTCATAAAAAATACTGGTGTTTTTAAAAACGTTGTGCTATACTACGATAATGACTGTAATTGTATCTCTTAATGAGAAGATACAGGGCCTGGACTATAGGAAACAGGCGCAGGGATAAAGATTATAGGTAGAATATAAGTAACTGGATCAGTTACGATTATAGGAAGTCTAACCTGAAAATTAAGGAGGAACAGGAAACATGAGTTTACAGGTGGAAAAACTGGAAAAAAACATGGCGAAACTGACAATCGAGGTTTCTGCTGAAGATTTAGAGAAAGCTATGCAGGCTGCATATCAGAAAGCAAAAGGAAGAATCACTCTTCCTGGATTCCGTAAAGGCAAAGCTCCAAGAAAAATGATCGAGCAGATGTACGGCAAGGGAATCTTCCTTGAAGATGCTGCAAACGCTCTGATTCCGGAACATTACAGCAAAGCACTGGAAGAATGCGACCTTGAGATCGTATCCCAGCCGGAGATCGATGTAACACAGGCTGAGCCAGGAAAGGCTTTCATCTTCACAGCAGAAGTTGCTGTTAAACCGGAAGTTACTCTTGGTGAGTACAAAGGTGTAGAAGTTCCGAAGTCTGAAACAGAAGTGACAGACGAAGATGTTGAAGCTGAACTGAAGAAAGAACAGGAGAAAAACTCCAGAACAGTTACAGTAGAAGACCGTGGAGCAGAAAACGGTGATATCACAACAATCGATTTCGAAGGATTTGTTGATGGTGAAGCTTTTGAAGGCGGAAAAGGAACAGACTACCCGCTGACACTTGGCTCAGGATCTTTCATTCCAGGATTCGAAGATCAGCTGGTTGGAGCTAAAGCCGGAGATCACGTAGAAGTAAAAGTTACATTCCCGGAAGAATATCAGGCAAAAGAACTGGCTGGCAAAGAAGCTGTATTCCAGTGCGACGTTAAGAAAGTAGAAGCAAAAGAACTTCCAGAGCTGGATGACGATTTTGCACAGGATGCTTCTGAGTTCGATACTCTTGCAGAGTACAAAGAAGACATCAAGAAGAACCTGACAGAAAAGAAAGAAAAAGAAGCACGTGCTGCAAAAGAAAATGCAGCTGTAGATAAAGCAATCGAAAACGCTCAGATGGAAATCCCGGACGCAATGCTGAATACACAGGTTCGTCAGATGCTGGATGATTTCTCCAGAAGAATGCAGTCCCAGGGACTTACTATGGAACAGTACTTCCAGTTCACAGGAATGACTCTTGAGAAAATGCAGGAGGAAATGAAACCACAGGCTCTGAAGAGAATCCAGACAAGACTTGTTCTTGAAAAGATCGCAGAAGTTGAAAACATTCAGCCAACAGATGAAGAAGTTGAAGAAGAATTCAAGAAAATGGCTGATGCATACAAGATGGAAGTGGAGAAGATCAAAGAACTGCTTGGTGACCGCGAGTTAGAGCAGATGAAGAAAGATATGGCTGTACAGAAAGCCGTAACTCTCGTTGCTGACGAAGCAAAGGAAGCCTAAGTAAGCGTTCGTTCTGAATTACTACTGGAATCGACGAATGGAGGCATTTATATATGAGTTTAGTACCATATGTCATTGAACAGACAAGCAGAGGAGAAAGAAGCTATGACATTTACTCCCGCCTTCTGAAAGACCGTATCATCTTTCTTGGAGAAGAGGTAAATGATGTGAGCGCCAGCGTTATCGTGGCACAGCTTCTGTTCCTGGAAGCAGAGGATCCGAGCAAGGACATTCAGCTGTATATCAACAGCCCTGGAGGATCTGTAACTGCAGGTATGGCTATTTACGATACCATGAAATATATCAAGTGTGACGTTTCCACAATCTGTCTCGGAATGGCAGCCAGTATGGGTGCTTTTCTTCTGGCAGGCGGAACCAAGGGAAAGAGATTTGCCCTGCCGCACTCTACCATCATGATTCATCAGCCGTCAGGCGGTGCCCAGGGTCAGGCAACTGAGATCCAGATCGTAGCAGATCACATTGCCCAGACCAAACGGACATTGAATGAAATTCTGGCAGAGAACACTGGCCAGCCTTATGAAGTAGTGGAAAAAGACACAGACCGCGATAATTATATGACTGCTGAAGAAGCAAAGGCATACGGACTGATCGATGGTGTTGTCGAGCATAAATAAAGCAGACAGAAGGAACCTCTTTTCAGGGGGTTCCTTTTGTGCCATATCAAACTGAAAGGAAACGAGAACTATTTATGGCAGAAAAAATGAGAGATGGAAAAGTCAGATGCTCTTTTTGTCACAAGTCAGAAGACCAGGTCCGCAAGCTGATTGCCGGACCGGAAGGTGTTTTTATCTGTGATGAATGTATTGGTATCTGCTCAGAGATTATGGAGGAGGAACTGGCTCAGTATGATACAGAAGATGTTTATGATTCAGACATCAATCTGCTGAAACCGGAAGAAATCCATAAGATTCTGGATGACTATGTCATTGGACAGGATGAAGCCAAAAAGGCTCTGTCTGTGGCTGTCTATAACCATTACAAAAGAATTACCGCATCTAAGAATCTTGATGTGGAACTGCAGAAAAGTAATATTCTGATGCTGGGACCTACCGGTTCCGGTAAGACACTTCTGGCACAGACACTTGCCCGTCTTCTGAATGTACCGTTTGCAATCGCAGATGCTACGACACTTACAGAAGCCGGTTATGTCGGTGAGGATGTAGAGAATATTCTGTTAAAGATCATTCAGGCTGCGGATTATGATATTGAACGTGCGCAGTATGGAATTATCTATATTGATGAGATCGACAAGATCACAAGAAAATCTGAAAATGCATCAATCACCCGTGATGTATCCGGTGAAGGTGTGCAGCAGGCTCTTCTGAAGATCCTGGAAGGTACGGTAGCCAGTGTACCGCCACAGGGTGGACGTAAGCATCCGCACCAGGAATTTATTCAGATTGATACAACAAACATTCTGTTTATCTGCGGTGGAGCATTTGATGGTATTGAAAAGACGATCGAAGCCCGTCAGGATACCAAATCCATTGGATTTGGAGCAGATGTTTCTGTGCAGGAAGAAAGAAATATCGGAGAAATTCTGAAGGACGTTATGCCGGAAGACTTTATCAAATATGGTCTGATTCCGGAGTTTATCGGACGAGTTCCAATCGTAGTAACATTAGACGGGCTGGATGAGGAGGCACTGATCCGTATTCTTAAAGAGCCTAAGAATTCTCTGACCAAACAGTATCATAAATTATTTGAACTGGATGGAGTAGAGCTGGAATTCCAGGAAGAAGCACTGAAAGAAGTAGCCAGAAAATCCCTGGAACGTAAGACCGGCGCCAGAGGACTTCGTTCCATCATGGAAAAATCCCTGATGGATCTGATGTACCGTACGCCTTCTGATAATACGATATGCAAATGCATCATCACAAAAGATGCAGTAGACGGAACCGGAGAACCGGAAGTGGTTCATGGTGAACAGCCTGCTGTACAGCAGAATACCACAAGAAGAAATTCCCGTTCCAGAAAGACAGGAAAGCCAGAGACGGCTTAAAGAAGGGATTGAAGATACATGAAACAGCCAATTAGCATTCTTCCGGCAATTGCGCTCCGTGGGACAACGATTCTTCCGGATATGATCGTGCACTTTGATGTGAGCCGGGAACGTTCGATCAAGGCTATTGAGGCAGCAATGCTTCATGATCAGAAAATCTTTCTCGTTACACAGAAAGATCCGGAAGTAGAAAAACCAGAGTTGTCTGAGCTGTATCAGGTGGGAACGGTTGCTTATATCAAGCAGGTTGTGAAACTTCCACATGATCTGCTCAGAGTGCTGGTAGAAGGAATTGAACGAGCAGAACTTCTCGGTCTGGAACAGGAAGAGCCGTTTCTCAAAGCAGAGACGGCACTTTTTGAGCCGGATGGAGCGCAGTATACAAAGTCTCTGAAAGAAGCGATGTTCAGAAGCATTCAGGAACTTTTTCAGAGATATTGCATGGAAAGTGGAAAGATCAGCAAAGATCTGGCTGCACAGATCATGAATATTACAGAACTGGAAGAGTTGATTTCCCAGATTGCCGTGAATGTACCATTGACTTATCAGAATAAGCAGAAAATTCTGGAAGCAGTCAGTCTGGAAAATCAGTACGAAGTTCTTGCTGCGATTCTGAATAATGAAATTGAAGTTCTGCAGATCGGGCATGACCTGCAGCGTAAATTAAAGGCACGTGTAGACAAAAATCAACGTGATTACATTCTCAGAGAACAGCTGAAGCTGATCAGGGAAGAACTCGGTGAGGAGAATACTGCGGATACGGCGGAAGAATACCGACAGAAAGCGGAAGCACTGGATGCACCGCAGGAAGTAAAAGACAAGCTGAATAAAGAAATCGACCGATTTAAGAGTATGAATAATGCTGCGGCAGAAAGCAGTGTTCTGAGTACTTATATCGAGACACTTCTGGGACTTCCGTGGAATAAGAAATCGGAAGATTCCACTGATCTTAAAGAGGCGTGGAAGATCCTGGAAGAAGGTCACTACGGTCTGAAAGATGTGAAGGAACGTATCATGGAATTCCTTGCAGTACGTAAACTGACATCTGGCGGTAAGAGTCCGATCCTGTGTCTGGTAGGACCTCCTGGAACCGGTAAGACTTCCATTGCGAAATCTGTAGCAGAAGCACTTCATAAGAAATATGTACGTATCTGCTTGGGCGGAGTCCGCGACGAAGCTGAGATCAGAGGTCATCGTAAGACTTATGTGGGAGCTATGCCCGGACGTATCACAGCAGCTCTTTCGCAGGCTGGTGTCAGCAATCCGCTGATGCTGCTTGATGAGATCGACAAGACAAGCAGTGATTATAAGGGTGATACTTCAGCGGCACTTCTTGAAGTACTGGATCCGGAACAGAACAATCATTTCAATGATCATTATGTAGAAGTTCCACAGGATCTCTCTGAGGTACTTTTTATTGCAACAGCCAATGACATGGACGGTATTCCGCGTCCACTCCTTGACCGTATGGAAGTGATTGAAATTTCCGGTTATACTGAGAATGAGAAGGAACACATTGCAAAAGATCACCTGATTCCAAAACAGCTGGAAGTAAACGGAATTCCAGAGGGCAAACTCAAGATTCAGACTCCGGCACTTCGGAAGATCATTACACTCTATACAAGAGAAGCCGGTGTGCGTGGACTCGAACGTAAGATTGGACAGATCTGCCGTAAGGCAGCACGTGAGATCATGGAAAATGATCAGAAAAAGGTGACTGTCAACAGTAAGAATCTGGAGAATTACCTTGGAAAAGCCAGATACAGTTATCTGATGGCAAACAAAAAGGATGAGGTTGGTATCGCAAGAGGTCTTGCATGGACGCAGGTCGGCGGTGATACGCTGCAGATTGAAGTTAATGTAATGCCTGGTAAGGGAGAACTTGTTCTCACAGGACAGCTTGGAGATGTTATGAAAGAATCCGCGCAGGCGGGTATTTCTTATATTCGTTCAGTGGCAGATAAATATGGAATTGCACCGGAGTTTTTCCAGGAAAATGATATCCATGTACATATTCCGGAGGGAGCAGTTCCAAAAGATGGTCCTTCTGCGGGTATTACCATGGCAACTGCAATGCTTTCTGCAATTATCGGCAGAGAGGTGCGTGCAGATGTGGCTATGACCGGTGAGATCACACTTCGTGGTCATGTGCTTCCGATCGGTGGTCTGAAAGAAAAGCTTCTTGCGGCCAAATATGCCAAGATCAAGCAGGTTCTGGTACCGAAGGATAACAAACCGGATATTCAAGAGATGGATGCCGAGATTCTTGATGGACTGAAAATCTCCTTTGTAGATAATATGAATGAAGTGCTGCATGAAGCACTTGCCTGATAATCGAAAGAGGATTTTATGATTATAAAAAGTGCAGTTTTAGATATCGTATGCGGTATTACCAGTAAGATTCCGGATACCGGTCTGCCGGAGGTTGCATTTGCAGGTAAATCAAATGTTGGCAAATCGTCTCTGATCAATGGACTGATGAACAGGAAAGCACTGGCACGTACCAGCGCACAGCCTGGCAAAACGCAGACGATCAATTTTTATAAGATCAATGATGAACTTGATCTGGTGGATCTTCCAGGTTATGGATATGCGCGGGTTACACCGGCCGAGAAAGAAAAATGGGGAAAGATGATTGAAAATTATCTTCATACTTCACATAATCTGAAAGCCGTTTTTCTCCTGATCGATATCCGTCATGATCCTTCTGCAAATGACAGACAGATGTATGAGTGGATCCTTCATAACGGATATGAGCCGATCATCATTGCAACGAAACTGGATAAACTGAAACGCAGTCAGGTTCAGAAGAATCTGAAAGCGATAAGAGAAGGCCTTCAGCTGAAAAAAGGAACTACAGTTATCCCTTATTCAGCAGAGACAAAGCAGGGCAGAGATGAGATCTGGGAACTGATCGAATCTCTGACCGGTGGAGAGCCTTCCGAAGAAGCCTGAAAGGACTAGAAAGATGGGAATCATCAAAGCGGCAAAACTTGCATTTGACTATTTAAGATATGACGAGGACGGAAATGTAGAAGCTACGCAGAGAGCAGTTGATGGTGTGGATTTGGACATTCAGGCAGGTGAATTTGTAGCAGTACTGGGTCATAATGGTTCTGGTAAATCTACTTTTGCAAAGCATATCAATGCACTGCTGCTTCCGACAGAAGGTACGATCTGGATTGATGGAATCGATACATCGAAAGAGCCGGAACTCTGGAAAGTACGCCAGAAAGCCGGAATGGTATTTCAGAATCCGGATAACCAGATCATCGGAACTGTAGTGGAGGAAGATGTGGGATTCGGACCGGAAAATATGGGGATATCTACCGGTGATATCTGGAAACGTGTGGATGAGAGTCTTGCAAAAACAGGAATGACGGCCTATCGTCATCATTCACCGAACAAACTGTCCGGAGGTCAGAAGCAGCGGGTTGCGATCGCCGGAGTAATGGCGATGCGCCCACAGTGTATCGTTCTGGATGAGCCGACTGCCATGTTGGATCCGAATGGACGAAAAGAAGTTCTGGAGGCAGTTCATCAGCTGAACCGGCAGGAAAATGTTACGGTCGTTCTGATCACACATTACATGGAGGAAGTTATTGATGCAGACCGGGTTGTGGTTATGGATGACGGTCATGTAGTGATGGAAGGAACACCGAAAGAAATTTTTTCGCAGGTAGAGACCTTGAAAAAATATCGCCTGGATGTGCCACAGGTAACTTTGCTGGCACATGAACTGAAACAGTCCGGAGTGGATATTCCGGATGGAATTCTTACTACGGAAGAGTTGGTAAATGCCTTATGTCAATAGAATTAAAAAATGTAACATACACATACAGTCCTGGAACTTCCTATGAGATTCATGCATTAAAGGATATCAATCTGAATATTCCGGATGGGCAGTTTATTGGTGTGATCGGACATACAGGCAGTGGAAAGTCCACACTGATCCAGCATCTGAATGCACTGATCCAGCCGACTTCAGGAACAGTATCCTACAATGGTGAAGATGTATGGGCAGAGAACTATAATCGACGAGCACTTCGAAGTGAAGTCGGTCTGGTGTTTCAGTATCCGGAGCATCAGCTTTTTGAAAGTGACGTGCTTTCGGATGTCTGCTTTGGACCGATGAATCAGGGAAAGAGCAGAGAAGAAGCGGAAGAAGAGGCGAAGAAAGCACTTCTTCAGGTTGGGTTCAAAGAAAAAAATTTCAAAAAATCTCCATTTGATCTGTCCGGAGGACAGAAAAAGCGTGTTGCGATTGCCGGAGTTCTGGCAATGAATCCGAAGATCCTGATTCTGGATGAGCCGACAGCTGGTCTGGATCCAAAGGGAAGAGATGAGATCCTGGATCAGATTGCAGAACTTCACAAAGTCCGCGGCATTACGATCATTCTGGTATCACACAGCATGGAAGATGTAGCCAAATATGTGGAACGCCTGATCGTAGTCAATCACGGAAAGATTGCTTTTGACGATATACCGAAAAAGGTATTCGCACATTATAAAGAACTTGAAGAGATGGGGCTGGCAGCTCCTCAGATTACCTATATTATGCATGCCCTGAAAGAAAAAGGACTTCCTGTAGATCCAGCAGATACAACGGTGGAAGAAGCGAAGCAGGATATTTTGCATGCACTTCGGGAAATGAACTCATCCTTGCTGAAAGGAGGAGTCCAGAATGATTAGAGATATTACGATTGGACAGTACTATCCTGCGAAGTCTGTGATCCACAAATTGGATCCTAGAACAAAACTTTTTGGGACACTGGTTTTTATCATTTCTGTATTTTTGTTTCACTCAATTGCCGGTTATGCGGTAGCGACGGTGTTCCTTGCAGGAATGATCCTGATTTCCACGGTTCCGGTGAAGTTTATCTTTAAGGGACTGAAAGCCATCTTTATGATCCTGCTGATCACGATGGTGTTTAATATATTCCTGACACCAGGGGAAGCACTTGTGAGTTTTGGAATCTTTAAGATTACAAAGGAAGGACTTTCCATGGCAGTCCGTATGGCAATCCGACTGGTTTATCTGGTAATTGGTTCTTCGCTGATGACATTGACAACGACACCAAACCAGCTGACCGATGGTCTGGAAAAAAGTCTCCGTCCATTAAACAAGATTCATGTTCCGGTACATGAGATTGCGATGATGATGTCGATTGCGCTTCGCTTTATACCGATTCTTCTCGAAGAGACGGATAAGATCATGAAAGCACAGATTGCCCGTGGTGCGGATTTCGAAAATGGAAATCTGATCCAGAAAGTCAAAAACATGGTTCCATTGCTGGTGCCACTGTTTATTTCAGCCTTCCGTCGTGCCAATGACCTGGCGATGGCGATGGAAGCCCGCTGTTATCATGGTGGAGATAATCGTACGCAGATGAAACCGTTGAAATACAAAAAGAGAGATCACATTGCATACCTGATTCTGTTTGCATATCTTGCGGTAGCAATTGGATTTCGTGTAGCCGGGTTATAAGGAGAATAGATGGTTCTTGCTGTAAGGGCGAGAACCATTTTTACCATAAATGGAGGGAAACATGAAAAGAGTTGGACTTGTAGTCGCCTATGATGGAACGAATTACAGTGGCTGGCAGATTCAGCCGAATGGAATTACCATTCAGGGTGTACTCAATGATGCATTGACAGATCTTTTTGGGGAAAAGATTGAGATCATGGGTGCAAGCCGTACAGATGCAGGAGTACACGCACTTGGAAATGTAGCAGTGTTTGATACGAATACACGCATTCCGGGCGAAAAGATTTCCTATGCACTGAACCAGAGACTGCCGGAGGATATCCGGATCCAGTTGTCAGAAGAAGTGGAGCCGGATTTTCATCCAAGATACTGTGACAGCGAGAAAACATATGAATATCGCATTCTGAACCGTAAATTTCCGGTTCCGACGGAACGTCTGTATTCCTATTTCTATCATTATAAGCTGGATGTGGACAAGATGCGGGAGGCGACCTCCTATCTGATCGGACGTCATGATTTTGCGAGCTTCTGTGGAACAGGAGCACAGGTGAAATCTACGGTCCGTACATTGACGGGAATCGATATCTGGCGCGATGGTGATATCGTAACGATCCGTGTCAAAGGTGAGGGATTCCTTTATAACATGGTGCGCATCATTGCTGGAACACTGATTCAGGTTGGAAACGGCCAGTATCCGCCGGAACGTGTAAAGAAGATCCTGGATGCCTGTGATCGTTCGGTTTCCGGACCGACTGCACCCGCACATGGACTGACACTGATGGGAATTGAGTTTTTTGATTAAAAATTTAAATGAATGCATATAAACAAGGCAGGGCTTAATGCTCTGTCTTGTTTATTTCTCGAAATAGAGCTGCTGCATTTCTATAATCGTAGTAATCCGTGGTTATAACCACATCTTTATGGTGGAATGTATATTATATTAGATTTGCAAAGAAAATAGAATATACGTTAACGCAATAAGGAGGTTTAACCATGGGAAATAAAGAAAATAAAATGTTTTGTTTTCAATGTCAGGAAACAGCAGGATGCAGTGGATGTACAGTATCAGGGGTATGTGGCAAGAAGCCGGATGTAGCAGCAATGCAGGATCTTCTTGTTTATGTGACAAAAGGATTAAGCGCAGTGACTACGGAGCTTCGTTTCGATGGAAAAGAGATTGAGGCCTATGTAAATGAGATGATCATAGTGAATCTGTTTACGACGATCACCAATGCGAATTTTGATAAAGATTCTATCATTGAACGAATTAAAAATACATTGACGACAAAAGAAGAATTGATCCGGAAAGTGGAAAATCGAGAAGTACTTCCGGAAGCAGCACTCTGGAAAGGAACGGAAGCGGATTTTGAAGCAAAAGCTTCTCGCGTGGGAGTTCTTTCTACAGACAATGAGGATATCCGAAGCCTTCGTGAACTGATCACTTACGGGCTGAAAGGACTGGCTGCTTATGCAAAACATGCAGCGGCACTTGCACATACAGATGTGGAGATTGACGCATTTCTGCAGAGGGCACTTGCAGCGACTCTGGATGATTCCCTGAGTGCAGATCAACTGACTGCACTGACACTGGAGACCGGAAGTTACGGTGTGAAGGTGATGGAACTTCTGGACAAAGCCAATACAGAGACTTATGGAAATCCGGAGATCACAAAAGTCAACATTGGGGTTGGCAAAAATCCAGGAATCCTTGTTTCTGGGCATGATCTTCGTGATCTGGAGATGCTTCTGGAACAGACACAGGGAACAGGTGTGGATGTCTATACACATTCGGAGATGCTTCCGGCACATTACTATCCGGCCTTCAAGAAATATTCGAACTTTATCGGAAACTATGGAAATGCATGGTGGAAACAGAAAGAAGAATTTGAGCGTTTCCACGGTCCGATTCTGATGACGACAAACTGTATCGTGCCGCCAAAGGACAGCTACAAGGACCGTATGTACACGACAGGAGCAGCTTCCTATCCGGGATGCACCCATATTCCAGGTGCTATCGGAGAAGAAAAAGATTTTTCTGCGATTATCGAACAGGCAAAGAAATGTCCGGCGCCGGAAGAAATCGAGCATGGTGAGATTGTGGGAGGATTTGCACATGCACAGGTACTTGCCCTTGCAGATAAGATTGTGGAAGCAGTCAAATCCGGAGCAATTCGTAAGTTTGTTGTTATGGCAGGATGTGATGGACGTGCAAAATCCCGAAACTATTACACGGATTTTGCCAAAGGATTGCCAAAAGATACCGTGATCCTGACTGCCGGCTGTGCAAAATATAAATATAATAAGCTGGATCTGGGGGATATAGGTGGAATTCCGAGAGTCCTTGATGCTGGACAGTGCAACGATTCCTATTCTCTGGCAGTGATCGCACTGAAATTAAAAGAAGTTTTTGAGCTGAATGATATCAATGAACTTCCAATCGTGTATAACATTGCGTGGTATGAACAGAAAGCCGTGATCGTGCTTCTGGCGCTGCTTTCCCTTGGCGTAAAAAATATTCATCTGGGACCGACATTGCCGGCATTCCTCTCCCCGAATGTTGCCAAGATTCTGGTGGATAACTTTGGAATCAGCGGAATTGGAACCGTGGAAGAGGATTTGAAAAATCTGATCGGATAAGAAATTTTGAATCAGATGATGTTTCCCTTGACTAACCGCACCTGTATATGATTAAATCAACAGGAATCAATCATATATATCTATATGAGGGAGTAGTGGCGCACAGCGTGGCAAGTCAACATCCTGACCGCTGGTCTGGCTTGTCTTAAATAACGAGACTCATGTATGGCAAAGTTACTGTAAAAGTAACGTTCTGTTTGCTGTACATGGAGTCTCATTTTTGTATGTACGAAAAATAATAAAGCCACACAAATCTCAAAGAAAACAGGAGGAGACAAAATGAAAGATGCATTTATGATGTCTCGGGAGAAACTCCTTGCAAAGACCGGTACAGACAGTGAAAAAGGTCTGAATCCGGAACAGGTAGAGAAATCCCGCAGTACCTACGGCACAAACTCTTTTGTCCGTCAGAGTCATGAATCTCTGGCAAAAAGAATTTGGGATGCATCCACAGAACCGATGTTGGTTATGCTGATTTTTGCCGCGATCATTACATTGGCAGTCAACATCACCAGATATTTTACAGGCGGAGAGTATAATTTCCTGGAGTGTGTTGGCATCTTTGCTGCAATCGCACTGTCTGTTGTGATCACGATCATCACAGAAGGAAAAAGTGCAAAAGCATTTGAAGCATTAAATAAAATTAATGAGGATACACTGATCAAGGTTATCCGTAACGGTGAGCCACAGCTGATCACACAGAAAGAGATTGTTGTGGGTGATATCATCATGATCGAGACCGGTGATAAGATTGTTGCAGATGGACGACTCTTTTCAAGCAATGATCTTTCCGTAGATGAATCCGCACTGACGGGAGAAAGTCTTCCGGTCAAAAAAGATGCGGAATTTGTCTGTCAGAAGAGCACACCAGTTGCGGAACGTGCCAATATGCTGTATTCCGGATGCTTTGTTTCAGCAGGAAATGGACAGATGCTGGTTACCGGTGTAGGAAACGATACAGAGTTTGGCCAGATCGCACAGGAACTTTCTTCTATTGAAAAAACAACGACTCCGCTGCAGGAAAAACTTGATAAACTTGGCAAACAGATCACGGTTCTTGGTGCTTCTGCGGCAGCAATTGTTTTTGCAATCGAGGTCCTTCAGTTTGTAATGAACGGACAGCTTAATCTGGACACAGTATCAGATGCATTTATCACCAGTATTGTCCTGATCGTAGCGGCTGTTCCGGAAGGACTTCCAACGATCGTGGCAGTTTCCCTGGCATTGAATATTATCAAGATGTCAAAGGAAAATGCACTGGTCAAAAAAATGATCGCATGCGAGACGATTGGATGTGTCAATATCATCTGTTCAGATAAGACCGGTACACTGACTGAGAACAGGATGACTGTTCAGAAAATCTACACAGGTGGCGAGCTGATCGATCCGGAGCAGTTAAAAGATGAGATGCTTCTTAAGAACTACTGTATCAACAGCAATGCCAATATTTCTGAAGAAGACGGAGGCTGGTCCTTTATCGGAAATCCGACAGAAGGTTCTCTGCTTGCAGCGGCTGCAAAAGCAGGCGTGGATTATCAGGAACTTCGTCAGGCGGCCGATATTGTTCGTGTATTCCCGTTCTCATCTCAGAACAAGGACATGAGTACGATCGTTCGTGAAAATGGCAAAGAGATTTTGTATGTCAAAGGAAATCCGGAAAAGATCATTTCTCTCTGTACTGGCATTTCCGAAGAAGAAAAAGAAAAGAATTTCCATCTGATGGAAGAATTCCAGAACAAAGCAGGCCGTCTGCTTGCATTTGCACATAAAGAGCTGGAAGGTCAGTATAACGATGAGGAGCAGGATGAGGTAGAACAGGGACTGATCTACGATGGTTTTGTGGTAATCTCTGATCCACTGAGTCCAGATGTATATGAATCCATCCGAAACTGTCGCAGTGCAGGAATTGAAGTAAAAATGCTGACAGGTGATAACATCCGTACAGCAAGAGCAATTGCCAATGAGCTGCATATGCTGGATGATGATCATATCGCAGTAGAGGCTGCTGATATCGAAAAGCTGACAGATGAAGAACTTAAGGAAGCTTTGAAAAAGATTCAGGTAATTGCAAGAAGTACGCCGCTTGTCAAGATGAGAGTTGTCAAACTTCTCAAGGAGCAGGGAAATGTTGTTGCGGTTACCGGTGACGGAATCAATGATGCACCGGCTATCAAACATGCAGATGTCGGCATTGCCATGGGTATCGCCGGAACAGATGTTACAAAGGAAGCCAGTGATATGGTACTTCTGGATGATTCTTTCTCCACAATCATCAAAGCGGTGCAGTGGGGACGTGGAATCTATGAGAATTTCAAACGTTTTATTCAGTTCCAGCTGACCGTTAATGTTTCTTCTGTAGTAGTTGTTATCTGTTCGATCCTTGCCGGTTTCAGTGCGCCGTTTACCGCACTCGAACTTCTGTGGATCAACATCATCATGGATGGACCGCCGGCACTAACACTTGGTCTGGAGCCGATTCGTCCGGATCTTCTGAAACATAAACCGACCAGAAGAAACGAAAATATTATTTCTAAAAAAATGCTGCTTCGCATCTTTGTAAACGGAATTTTTATTTCTGTGATCTTCATGCTACAGCATTTCAAAAACTTCCTTGGTGTAGCACCTGAGGAAGAAGCAACCGTATTATTTACACTGTTTGTATTGTTCCAGTTGTTCAATGCATTCAACTGCCGTGAACTGGATGACACACCAATGTTTAAAAATCTTCTGAAGAACAAGCTGATGCTTGGTGTGTTCCTTCTGGTATTGATCCTTCAGGGAATCATCACGCAGTTTGGGGCAGCAGTATTTGAAACAGTTCCGCTTTCCGCAGCAATGTGGGGCAAAATGCTTCTGACTGCTTTCACAGTTATTATTCTGAATGAAGGCATCAAAGCAGTGAAGCGGCTGTTTGTACGTAAATAAAGATTACTGTGAATAGTGACACATATAGCAGACAGTGGCAGATCATTTGGAGGGAATGTGTATGATCACTTTTATGGCATCACTTTTTATCAAGGACAGTAAAAATTATAAAGAACCATCGGTAAGGCAGGCATACGGAGTATTAAGCGGGGCAGTAGGAATAGGACTGAATATTTTGCTGTTCTTTGGAAAATGGCTTGCCGGTACGATCAGTGGTTCGATTGCAATTACTGCAGACGCATTCAACAACCTTTCAGATGCCGGATCGTCGATCATCACGTTGATCGGCTTTCGGCTTTCCGGACAGGAACCGGATCCGGAGCATCCATTTGGACATGGAAGAATGGAATATATTTCCGGTCTTCTGGTGTCCGTTGCAATTCTTGTCATGGGATTTGAACTGATCGGGTCCTCCATCGGCAAACTGCGAAGTCCGGAACCGATTGAGAGCAGTGCACTGGTATTCGGCATTCTGATCGCATCGATTCTTGTAAAGCTGTACATGTTTTTTTACAATCATTCCTTAAGCAAAAAGATAGAAAGTGCAGCGATGAAGGCAACATCAGTGGACAGCCTGAGTGATACAGTTGCAACAACGCTGGTTCTGATCGCAACACTGATCAGTAAATATACGGGATTACTTCTTGATGGATGGTTTGGTATTCTGGTAGGATTGTTTATTCTTTATACCGGAGGCTCTACGCTGAAGGAAACCATAGATCTTCTTCTTGGTCAGCCGCCGAAACAGGAGTTTATCGATGAGGTTAAGGAAATCGTGTTGGGACATTCAATGGTACATGGCGTGCATGATCTGATCGTGCATGATTATGGGCCGGGGCGTGTAATGATCTCACTTCATGCTGAAGTGGATGTGAATGGAGATATTCAGGATATTCATGAACAGATCGATCATATTGAACATGAACTGCAGGAAAAACTGCACTGTTCGGCAACGATTCATATGGATCCGATCGTAACCGATGACAAAGAGGTCCTTGCGATGAAGGCAAAAGTTGAGGAGATGGTACATTTTCTGGATGAATCGTTCAGTATGCATGATTTCCGCATGGTGAAGGGATCGACCAGAACGAATCTGATCTTTGATGTGGAGGTACCGAGAAAAACATCTTATACAGACAATGAAATCGTGAACTGGCTGAAAGAAAGGATTCATGAACTGCCGGGGAGTAAATATTTCGCTGTCATTCAGATTGATCATGAATACTATTAAAAATATTGATGACAATACAAAAAGTTTTAGTTTGACAGGCCATATGGATTTGGTATAATAAATTAATCGTGGCAATATTCAGTGCGTAGAACGGTATAATCGCACCTTCAAAGGAAATAGCAGAGAGCTTCAAAGAAGAAGTAACTGTTGTTTCCTTTTTCATGTTATGAATAAATAATTCCGGAATGTTCCAATAACGTGAAAAGTAAAAGCCCGGTAAGAGAATTGAAAGAGAGGAAAGAGTATGGAAACAAAAGAAAAAAACACTGCAACGCCATATGATCTTGATGGAAAACCGCCATTGAAGCTGGCAATTCCGCTTGGCCTGCAGCATGTTCTGGCAATGTTTGTCGGAAACCTGACACCGCTTCTGATCATTACAGGAGTTTGTGGCATTGAGTCAGGAAGCGAACTTCAGGTAGCACTTCTTCAGAATGCTATGCTGATTGCGGGAATTGTAACATTGATCCAGATTTATACGATCGGACCGGTTGGAGGTAAATTACCGATTGTTATGGGAACCAGTTCCGGATTTATCGGAGTCTGTAGAAGCGTGGCAGTAACCATGGGAAGTGGTGTGGCTGGTTATGGAGCAATTCTGGCAGCTTCTTTTATTGGCGGTCTGTTTGAAACAGTGCTTGGCGGATTCCTGAAGCCATTGCGTAAATTTTTCCCGGCAGTAGTAACTGGTACAGTTGTATTGTCAATCGGTCTTTCACTGATTTCTGTTGGTATCGGTTCTTTTGGTGGCGGAAATACCGCACCAGATTATGGTTCACTGGAGAACCTTTTTGTAGGTACGGTAGTTTTGGTTGTAATTATTGCACTGAAACATGGAACTAAAGGATTTACCAGCTTTTCTTCCATTCTGCTTGGTATCATTGTTGGATATGTTCTCGTATCTGTTATGGCGATGGTCCTTCCAACAACATTTACCTATGTAGATGAGACCGGCGCTACGATCGAAGCGACAAAATCATGGGTTATCAACTGGAGCAAAGTGGCAGATGCATCCTGGTTTGCAATTCCAAAGATCATGCCGGTCAAATGGGTATTTGATGCGAAAGCGATCGTGCCGATCTGCATTATGTTTGTGGTTACAGCAGTAGAGACGGTTGGTGATATTTCCGGTATCACAGAAGGTGGACTTGGAAGAGAAGCTACTGATAAGGAACTTTCCGGTGGCGTTATGTGTGACGGACTTGGTTCTTCACTTGCAGCAGTATTTGGCGTTCTTCCGAATACTTCTTTCAGCCAGAATGTAGGTCTGGTTGCCATGAATAAAGTCGTAAACCGTTATTCGATTGGTATTGGTGGAATTTTCCTGATCGCATGTGGCTTATTCCCGAAACTTGCGGCACTGATTTCCATCATGCCACAGAGTGTTCTGGGTGGAGCAGCAGTTATGATGTTCTCATCTATCGTAATCAGTGGTATTCAGCTTATTACAAAATGGCCATTGTCTCCAAGAAATGTAACAATCGTTTCTGTGGCACTTGGTGTGGGATACGGACTTGGTTCCAACTCTGCAGTACTTGCACAGCTTCCGGAGAGTATCAATCTGATCTTCGGCGGTTCAGGTATCGTGCCGGCAGCATTGTTTGCGATCATTCTGAATATCATTCTTCCGAAGGATGAAAAGACAGAAGTGGAGATGGCAGAGGAGATACTGGCGGAGAAGAAAGAAATGGAAAGTAAATAAAAAGTTTATTTCTGCCGCGAAATTTCCAAGTTATTTTATTGCACCATGAAAACTTTTTATGTAATTATGAAAAAAGTCAGAGAATTTTATATTATGTATACAATTTTAAAATATCAACAAAAATCTAAATGAAAAAATTTGATATTTGGTTAATCTGTTTTGGTACTCGGTGCTATACTTCTAACCGTAAAAAGAAAACGAACTTAACAAAACCTCCTTTCACAAAACAAAGTTGAAGGCTGCTAAGCATCAGATTTTTGGAGGAAAAGACAAATGAATACTTTAAAAGCTGAAAAAAGAAGCATGGACGTTAAGGCAAAAAGACTGAGAAGAGAAGGATACGTTACAGGCAATGTATTTGGTCGTGAGATCGAAGGTTCTATTCCGGTAAAAATGTCTAAGTCAGAGGTTGACAAATTGTTAAAGACCGACCATAAGGGAAGTCAGGTTATGCTGGAAGTAGATGGTCAGACATATGATGCACTGATCAAAGAGGTTGATTTCAACCCACTGGCAGGCAGAGTTGATGAGATTGATTTCCAGGCACTGGTAAGCAATGAAAAAGTACATTCTGTTGCTGAGATTGTAATCGTAAACCACGACAAAGTAGCAGATGGTGTTCTCCAGGAGAACATGGAAGAAATAAATTACAGAGCTTATCCGTCAGCACTGGTTGACAAAGTAGAAGTAGATGTTGCCGGACTGAAAGTCGGCGATACTATCCGTGTCAAAGATTTGAGCCTTGCAAAAGACAAAGATGTTGATATCAAGGATGATCCGGAAGCTGTTGTACTGACAGTTGTAGCAGTTCATAACGGAGCTGTACCGGAAACCGTAACACCTGAAGAAGCAGAAACAGAAGAAACTAAATAATCTGCTGAATCAGAACTCATACCTATACAATAAAATAAGATAAAAGATTCCTCCTGTAGAGTTGGTTCACAGGAGGAATTTTTTTGTAACATTTTCCGTGTTCAGATGTTATATTGTTGAAAGAGAGAAAAAAGCCGGTGGAAAAAGTGGGCAGGCAGACAGTATCCGGTGCAGAAAGCAGGAAAGGGGGAATACGGATGTGGATAATGAAATTTTATTAAAACTTTACAGCCTTTATCAGAAAGAACTTTACCTGTATCTGTATTCTTTTTGTGGCGACAGGCATCTGGCAGAAGACCTGCTGCATGAGACATTTCTCAAAGCATTGCTGGCACTGCCGGACGGGCATACGAACATGCGGGCATGGCTTTATATGGTTGCGAGAAACCTGTTTTACAATCAGCAAAAAAAGAAATCCCAGGAGATTTTAATGGAGGAGCAGAAGTGTTTCCCTGAGAAAAACAGAGACGAGGATCTACTTGAAAAAATCCTTGAGGAAGAAAACAGACGAATACTTTATCAGGCAATCCGCAGATTGGAGGTAAAGAAACGAGAAGTGATTCAGATGCAGTATTTCGGTGGGATGTCTCAGAAAGAAATCGCGGCAGTGTTACATATCACGCCGGAGAATGTGCGTGTACTGGCATATAGGGCAAAGAAAGAATTAAAGAAAGATTTGGAAGAGTTAAAAAAGTGAATAGCCAGATAAGTGAAAAACGTAAAGACAGTACGAGGTATGTTTGTAGAATCTGATAAAACAGAGTTGAGGGAGAGGAGGAGGTCAAATGACATATCGTGAATTACTGAAATTATATAAGCAGGGGAAACTGGAAGACAGCACAAAGAAACAGATAGAAGCGGAAATCGAAAAGCAGGATGCAATCAGTGAATTTCTTTATGAAGAAGGAGCAATACCAGATTTCTCTGATCTGGAGAGTGGGCAGGACTATTTCGATGATTTGAATGACAAAAAACAGTGGACAGAACGACAAAACAGTAAGACAGAGGACAACGTAGAAAAACAATCAGAAAATCGGATAATAGAAAAAAGTAAGTCTGCCGGAGACTCCAGAAATCAGCAGGAGGATGAGTTCAACAGGCAATTCATAAAAGAAATCCAGCGTTTTATCCGCAGAGCTTTTATCAAAATGGGACTGGCAGTGGGGGTGGTTGTCCTTGCAGTCGTCCTGAGTGCGGTATTTATCTTACCAAAAGCAGTGTCTGAGTTTTATTATAATCCAAACGAAGCAGCTGGTCAGTATGAAGAAATGACCACGACTAGAATGAACCTGGATCTGTCTGTCTATTCTGAGTTGTTTCTGCCAGGTAATCACCGTGATCAGGTCAGTGCAGTATCAAGGGGCTACGGTGAATACGATATCGTCATTCCACAGACCTCCAGCTGGACGGGAAAATTTACTTCTGTCAGTGGCCGCCTGGTGAGGGGAAAACTCACTCTTTATGATAATAATGTATTGAGTCGCCCGATCATGCAGTTCTACCTTCCGGGAGACGAGGATGCATGGGCGGCGTGGGAAGTAGACGAAAATGGAAAAGAAACTAAAATGGATACAGAGGCACGTAAGGAAGCAAGTATTCAGGATTCCAAAGAAACAATCGCAGATTACAATGACAATGACTGGTACCTCGCGTATGTTTCCCTCAATGATATCATGGACTACAAAGATTTTATTGAGTGGTTTCAGAATCTTTCCAACCAGAAAGAACTGGAATGGGGAGCCCTCTGGTGTGCGGTTCATACAGAAGATGAGGATGGTTATTGTGTAGAACCAAATATTGGTTTCTGTCCGCTGCCATCCGGAATGAGTGTAAGCTGGGACAGAGAAAAATATCCATATCTGTCGCTTCTGGACAATTCGGATCTTAGCCATGTGGCAGAGGCAAATGACGAAGAAACCATGCAGACTCATTTTACCAGTATGCTTTCTTACATTCAGGATCATGATGATATCCTTTCCATGATGGGACAGACGACAGATTCTCCGAACAGATATCAGGATATGATCAATTTTGTGCAGAAAAATGGCCTGAAGATTCATGGCTTTGCTGTCAGTGCAAAGAAGAAGGCTCTTCTTGAATTATATAAAGAAGATGTGGTATCTTATATTCAGACAACACCACAGAATTGAGAAAGAAGTGAGACCATGGAAATTACAGAAATGTTAGACGAACTGAAAAGTAAAGCACGCCGTGACGAAAAACTTCGGGCAGAGCTTCTGGAGACACGAAAGAATGCACAGCCTCTCAGCGCATTCTGCCGGAAATGCCGTGAACTGGGCTATGAGATTTACGATATGGATCTTATCACAGCTGGAGAAGAATTTTACGCTACTATGCGCAGAAGTACCAATGGTGGTGGAGAAAATTCTCCGATGCTGGAGGGTGAGGATGATTTTTACGAGCTGTTTTTTGCGGGATTGGAGTAAATTATGAACATATGCATCTATGGAGCTTCCAGTGCAGATCTGGAGCAGATCTATTATGATAAAACAGAAGAACTTGGCAGGATGATGGCAAAACGTGGACATGGCCTTGTATTTGGTGGCGGGGCGACCGGAATGATGGGAGCAGCAGCGAGAGGCGTCGATTCTGAAGATGGGTATATCCTCGGCATTGCTCCGCGTTTCTTTGACAAGCCGGGAGTTTTATATGAGAATTGCAGTGAATTTATTTTTACAGAAACTATGCGCGAGCGAAAAAAACTCCTTGAGGAACGTTCCGATGCAACAATCGTGACTCCTGGCGGAATTGGAACTTACGAGGAATTTTTTGAGATTCTGACACTCAAAAGTCTGCACAGGCTGGATCGCCCGATCGTTCTTTATAATATCAACGGCTATTACGATAGAATGAAAGCTCTGCTTCAACATACCGCGGACGAGAAATTTATGGATGTTGCCAACATGGAACTCTGTGCGTTTATGGATGATCCGGAGCAGATCCTTACATACATAGAAAACTATCGAAGACAATAGGCACAAACGAAGGAATAAAAGATGAAAAATCCATTACATTACCAGTTATCCGAATACGACTGCGGACCGACATCTATGATGAATGCAATCGCCTATTTATTTGAACGGGAAGAAATCCCACCGGAGGCAGTCCGAAATATGATGCTCTACTGTCTGGACTGCCACAGCAAAGAGGGCATCCCAGGGAAACGTGGGACGTCCAGAGCTGCAATGATGTTTTTAAGCAACTGGCTGAATGAATACGGCGAGCTGGGAATCATGTCCGTGAGCAGTGAGTATCTGTCAGGGCGAAGCGTGTACATAAGTGAAGAAAGCCGCATTAATCATGCATTGAACCATGGTGGCGTGGCGGTTGTTCGTCTGTATCTGGAGGAAGAGCATTATGTTTTGATGACAGGTATACAGAATGAAAATATTCTTCTCTTTGATCCTTATTACTGGGATAAACCATTTGAACAGAAAGATATTCTGATGGATGATAAACATCCCAGGGAATATAACCGTATCGTACCTTTTCAGTACTTTAATCAGGAAAATAAAGAAATAATATATGCTCTCGGTCCGGTGGAAGAGAGAGAAGCAGTTCTCATTTTCAATGAAAAGACAAAGACCGTGCCGGAGGAAGTCATCGAGTACTTTATCTGATTATAGAAAAAAGGATTTCAGAATCCATGGAGATTTTATATCAAACCATGGAACTGAAATCCTTTTTTGGGTGTGTTTAAGAATTATGGATGAAGTCCGCCGACACCCTGAATGATGTTTGACGGGATGTTCATAATAATATTCCTCATTTCATATTGTCGCAGAAGATTTTCTCCATGCTTGCTTTAAGCGGAACGCCAAGCTTGGTGAGTGTTCCATCCAATGCTGCAAAGACTTCGCGGACGTTGTAGAAATCAGCATTGTTTCCCATATGACCGATGCGGATGACTTTGCCTGCAAGTACATCAAAAGAGCCTGCAAGCATAATATTGTAATCGTTTTTGACACCATCAAGAATGGCGGCTGCGGTGGTTCCTTTCGGTACTTCGAATACCGTGACCGTACTGGAAAATCCGCTCTTAAGGTAGAGGTTCAGTCCTGCACCTGTGATTGCCTTGCGAGAAGCCTCGGCGATTTTTTCATGTCGTGCAAGGATATCCGGGTCTGCAGCGATATTGTCGATCGCTGCACGAAGTCCGTAGATATCGCTGATCGGCATGGTGTATGGGAACCATTTTTCTTCATAATAATGTGCAAAAGTAGTCAGGTTTGCATAGAAGGATGCAATCTGTGTCTTACGTTCTGCCATTGCCTTTTTGGCATCATCGCTGATGACTACAAAAGTCAGCCCTGGAGGCGCGGAGACAACTTTCTGGGAGCCGCCGCACATAATGTCAATCTGCCAGTCGGAGATACGCATTGCTTCACCGAAAGAAGCAGATACGGAATCGACAACGGTCATGATGCCATATTTCTTGAGAAGAGGACAGATTGCAGAAACATCATTCAGCATGCCACTAGGGGTGTCCCCGTGGACAACGGTTGCATATTTGTAATTGTGATGTTCTTTGAGGAAGTTTTCAAGTTCCTGCACATCGAGAGTTTCACGGTAATCTCTGGAATAAAGTTCCGGACATCCTCCGTACATGGAAACAAAATCAGCAAATCCTTTGCCATAGATACCGTTATCCAGTACGAGGACACGGTCACCAGGTTCTGTCATAGAAGCGCAGGCAGCCTCCAGACCGAGGATTCCCTCTCCGCCAAGAATGAGAGTTTCATTGTCGGTGTGGAGAAGGCGGCTGATCTCTTCGCAGGTTTCTTTGTAAAATTCTACGAAGCTTTCATCGAGATCAGGGTTTGTGCATTCTCTGCTGCGGGCGAGACGTACGTTTTCAGCAACCTGTGTCGGGCCCGGTGTCATAATTTTATACATAAGATCAAGTCCTTTTTCTTAATTAAATTCTTATTTCTTTAAACCAGTGCGTTTAGCTGCAACATTCAGCGGTGCGATTACAACAAGTGTGATGACTGCTGCAACACCGATCTGTACCAGGTTGCCAGGAATGGAAGCAACCGGTGCAAGTGGATTTCCGTAAATTACGACTTCTGCGATATAGTAACCTACGACTTTGATCACACAGGCTGCGATAAGTGCGATCACATACCATTTGAAGTTCTGGTGTTTTTCATCTTCGGTAAGCTTTCCTACAGTGAAGCCCATCAGAGCAACGATCACGAAAGTAAATGGAGCCCATAAAGTCCATCCGGAGAGCAGGTCAAACAGTCCCATTCCGACACCACCTGCGATTGCTCCGGTTTTCTTGCCAAAGATGATCGCACCGATGAACAGAGGAACGTTGCCGAGGTGAATGAGTCCTCCATTTGCTGCGATTGGAAGACGGACGTTGATGAATGCAGTAAAGATATAAGTCAGTGCAACGAAGATTGCTGTTACGGTGAGAAACTGAACAGAAGAAACCTCCTGATCGTTTGCTGCTGTCTGTACATTTGCGTTTGCCATGATAATAAATCCTTTCCCAGGAGTTAATTCAATTAACATCCCTGTTTGATATGTTTTACTTGGACTATACTTTACAATAGAACTGTACATGAATAAAGAGGCAATTTATGAAAAAAATAAGGGGACAGTCCACAAGCGAATGATACTGCTTTTTCTGTCATGCTTGCTATTTATCAGTGCGGATGTTAAAATCAGCATTAACAAAAACTCTTATATGGAGGAATAAAGTGAAAAAAATACTGTCCCCTATGGAAAAAATGGATTTTCCGGAGAGCGAGGAGCTTCCGGAGGGTGTCAGAGAAATAGAAGCAGAAGACACCTTTGGATACTGTACAGAATTATATACGGATGTAGAATATGCAGTTCACAGTGGAAAGAAATTACACCTTCAGATCATGACACCAACAGTATTCGGACAGGATCTGAAATGGCCTTTGATCGTATATGTGCAGGGTTCTTCCTGGCACAAACAGAATCTTTTTCAGAGTCTTCCCACTTTGGCACGGATGTGCGAAAGAGGTTATGCAATTGCGATCGTAGAGCACAGAGAAAGCGATCTGGCTCCATTTCCGGCACAGGTAATAGACGTTAAAACAGCAATTCGTTTCTTACGTTTAAATGGAAGAAGTTATCATATTGATACAGATAAGATTTCTCTCTGGGGTGATTCAAGTGGAGCCCACAGTGCTTTGATCGCAGGAATTACAGGTAATACAAAGTATCTTCCGGAGGAATATCCTGAAGTCAGTACCGGGGTCGACTGCATTGTTGACTGGTTTGGACCAACGGATCTTATGGCAGCAGTACAGCATCCCGCAGTCATTGATCATGATTCCAGTACCAGTCCGGCAGGCATTCTGATCGGGGGAAAATCACTTCATGATCACCCGGAAGATGTTTATCCGACCAATCCCGTGGTTCATTTGCAGCCTGACCGAGAAACACCTCCGATTCTCATTATGCACGGCGGCAGGGATCCACTGGTTCCGTTTAATCAGTCCTGCATTTTATATGAGGCATTAAAACAGATGGATAAAGAAGTAGAATTTGTCAAGCTGAAAAATGCTGGACATGGCTGGGGCGGCTTTATGAGCGAGACCGCATTAAATATAGTAGAAAACTTCATTAAAAGGGAGAAATAGAATGGAACAGGAAACACAGACACTACACAAACGAAGAGTACGATACAAGGGAAAATATCCGCGCAAATTTGAAGAAAAATATAAGGAACTTAATCCGGAGAAATATAAGGACACGATCGAGCATGTTATCAGCAAAGGAAATACGCCTGCTGGAATGCATATTTCTATCATGGTAAATGAAATTCTGGATTTTCTTAAGATCCAGCCGGGTGAGACTGGATTCGATGCAACTCTCGGCTATGGCGGCCACACTAAGGCAATGATGGAATGTCTACACGGAGAGGGACATATGTATGCAACAGATGTCGACCCGGAAGAGTCCGCAAAGACCCGTAAACGTCTGGCAGAGCAGGGCTTTGGAGAAGACATCCTGACCGTAAAGCTTCAGAATTTCTGCACGATCGATGAGATTGCAAAAGAGGCAGGCGGTTTTGATTTTATCCTTGCTGACCTTGGCGTATCTTCAATGCAGATCGATAACCCGAAGCGCGGTTTTTCCTTCCGTGCAGACGGACCGCTGGATCTGCGCCTGAATCAGGAAAAAGGAATCAGTGCAGCCGAGCGACTGGACAAGATCAGCCGCGAGGAGCTTGCCGGAATGCTGTACGAGAATTCCGATGAACCCTACTGTGAAGAAATTGCAAAAGCGATCACAGATGAGATTCGCAAGGGAAATCGTGTGGACACAACCACAAAACTGCGCGAGATCATAGAAAAGACACTGGATTTTCTCCCGGAAAAAGAAAAAAAGGACACCGTTCGTAAGACTTGTCAGCGAGTATTCCAGGCACTTCGTATTGATGTAAATCGTGAATTTGAAGTTCTTTATGAATTTATGGAAAAACTTCCTGATGCACTGAAACCGGGCGGACGCGTTGCAATCCTGACCTTCCATTCCGGAGAAGACAAGCTTGTTAAAAAAGCCCTCAAGGCAGGATACAAAGCAGGAATCTATTCCGATTATGCAAAAGATGTCGTACGTCCATCCGCACAGGAATGCGCCCAGAACGGACGCGCCAGATCAACCAAAATGCGCTGGGCAGTCAAATCAGAATATTAAATAAGAAAAAGGCATCTGGGAGAAAATCTCAGATGCCTTCGTTCATTATAAGAGCTATGTGTCTGTATTACCTGTCTGCACCGTAGTACTGGTCAGAGCTAAAGCCAAGGATCAGTAAGAAGATTGGCTGTAATAAGATGAGTCCGATCGCAAATCCAATACCACGTCCGAATGCTCTTGCAAGTTTTACGCAATACATGATATTGATCACTGTAAGCGCAATCTTAAGCAGAATAACGATCAGTGAGAGAAACATGCTTTCATTAAGATTGGCATTTGATACATAAGAAAGTAATATTCCAAGGATAAAATTCAGCCAGAAATAAGATGTCTGCCAGGCAATTTTGTAGGAAACATAATCACCGTAGATCGGAATAAGGCTTTTCCACCCTGCCTCACCGGCTTTGGTAAAAATATTCCAGTTTGCGATGATCTGCAAAATCCACCATACAAAAGCAAAGATCAGATACATACCGCCTAAGACCATCATAGAACTGATTATAAGAAGTCCCATAGTTATTGACTCCTAATTTTTTATACACCCATTAAAGCACAATAGGGGGAGGCTGTCAAATGTGGATGAGAGTGAAAATTTGATATGGAAAATCAAGATAGGGACTGGTAAAATTAAAAAGGATTATTAATCAAAAAAGGTTGGATTAAGGTATGAAACAGAAAAGAACATTTTCTTTTTCAGATGTAAAAAGTCTAATTGCCCGGCATAATGAAATAGAAAATAAGCTTGAAGAACTCAAAATAACGGAACAAAAATATAATGACAAAATTAAAAAAACTACAGGACTTTACTCTGCTTCAGAAGTTTTAAAAATATTAAAAGATATTCCGATTGAAGAAGTAAACCGAGACAAAAAGGGAATACGTGTAAAAGCACTACGAGAAAATGGATTTACAAATTATGCAGATATTTTTACTGTCTCAAAATACCAAATAGCTTCAGTTAGAGGAATTAGTGAAGATGGAGCATATCGAATCAAAAAAATTGTTTCCGAAGCAGCTGATACCGCTGCCAAGACAACAAAACTGAAACTGAGTGCTGATAATAGAACCGCGGATACAACAAAGATTGTTATGGCAATTACTCAATATCAGAGAGCAAGTAAATTAAGCAACGAAGCGATACTATTATACGAGCAGAACAATATAGAACTGAAAAGTGCATTGGAGGAGGTTCGTTCAGCAACGGGATTCTTTAAGTGGCTATTTACCTCTTCTGATAAAAAACAAAGAGTAATCAAGAGCTATAAATATCTTCAGGAAAAACTAAATGGTGAATATGGTGAGAAGGCTTTCGAATTAGAAAAAGAAAAGCAAGATTTAGAATTAATATCTGATGAAGAGGCCTGGAATGAGTTTCAAAAACAGCCCATTCGTTTTACTAATATTCTGGAAGAGACAGTTCCCGGAATGTTGGGAAATCAGGATGCTGTCTATGGATTGCCAGAAGACCTGGCACGAGAAGTTCAGGATGAATGCTTTTTCCCGGATGGACTTTTGTGTGACCTGCGTAGATATCAAGAATGGGGAGTCAAGTATATTCTGCATCAGGGCAAAGTCCTCCTGGGAGATGAGATGGGACTTGGTAAAACAGTACAGGCAATAGCAACAATGGTTTCCCTAAAAAATACGGGTGCAACGCATTTTGTTGTGTTATGTCCGGCAAGTGTAATCATCAACTGGTGCCGTGAAATCCAAAAGTTCAGTAAATTAAGAGTCATAAAAGTACATGGAAGCGGAAGGAATGCAGCATTACAGGAATGGATACGATCAGGAGGCGTTGCGGTAACAACATATGAGACAACTTCTTACTTTGACCTTCCAGATTTGTTCAGATATACTTTACTTATTGTTGATGAAGCACATTATATAAAAAATCCTGAAGCACGTCGCTCTATGAACACAAAACGTTTAAGCAGTCATGCAGATCGATTATTATTTATGACGGGAACTGCATTAGAAAATAAAGTAGAAGAGATGACAAATCTGATTGATATTCTGCAACCGAGAATTGCAAGAGAAGTTAAGGGAATGGAAATGTTATCCTCAGCGCCCCAATTCAGGGAGAAAGTTGCACCTGTATATTATAGAAGAAAGCGTTTTATCTTCCGGTAATAATTTTAATGCAGTGCGTAGAGTTTCCTGGAATGTAAATGACTTAAGCAAATCAAGCAAAGCAACAAGAATGCTTGAAATTATTGAAGAGGCAAAAGCGGAAGGCCGAAAAGTAATCATATTCTCATTTTATTTGGATGTAATAGAAAAAATATCTGAGTTACTTGGCAGTCAGTGCACGGAACCGATCAATGGTTCGGTGACACCGAATAGAAGACAGGAAATTATTGATGATTTTGACAATGCGCCAGCAGGAAAGGTGTTAATTTCACAGATTATTGCTGGTGGAACAGGACTAAATATACAATCAGCCAGTGTTGTGATTTTTTGCGAACCACAGTTGAAACCCTCCATAGAAAATCAGGCTATTGCAAGAGCCTACAGGATGGGACAAGCTAGGAATGTGCTGGTTTATCGTTTGCTCTGCGAAAATACAATTGATGAAAGAATAACAGAAATGCTGGCTGAAAAACAGGCGATATTTAATGTGTTTGCGGACAAATCCGTTGCTGCAGACAATGTAGAGGTGGATGTGAAGTCATTGGGAAACATTATTAAAGAAGAGATTGATCGAATTAATCGAACACGAAAAAATACAGGAGATGAAAGATAGAAATATATTACTTTTTGGGGAGAAATGTATGAAGTATATTGCACATCGAGAGGAAGATAGAGAACAGCTATTATTAGATCATCTAACTGGAACAGCAGAAAAAGCGAAAGAATTTGCTGAAGTCTTTGGCAAGGGTGAATGGGGATATTGCTGTGGAATGCTGCATGATCTAGGAAAATACAGTGATAAATTTCAAAGGAGAATTCGGGGTGAAGATATAAAAGTAGACCATGCTACTGCAGGAGCAAGAGTCTGTTTAGAACTGGGAGGAATGTATCCATTTATGGAATACTGTATTGCCGGTCACCATGCTGGTCTGCCGGATGCAGGTGGAAAGAGTGATGCGAGGAATTCTCCAACTTTAAATGGAAGAAGAAAGAAAAAAATAGAAGATTTTCAAGCGTATAAAAAAGAGATTTGTATTCCAGAATTAAAAACAGTGCCTATTGATATAAATAAAACTACCAATGCAGAATTTTCTTTGGGGATGTTTATGCGAATGCTGTATTCCTGTCTTGTAGACGCAGATTTCCTTGATACTGAAGAATTTATGGTAAATGGAAATACAGGGCGGCAACAGGGAGAAAATATGCCGCAGCTTTTGGAAAAATTAGAGAAACATATTGCAGGATGGCTTGAAAATAAAGAAATTGAAAGTGTAAATGGCAGAAGAACAGAAATTTTAAGAGCATGTCTGGATGCTGGAGAAAAAGAAAAGGGACTTTTCCGACTGACTGTACCAACTGGTGGAGGAAAAACAATTGCATCGCTGGCATTTGCACTAAGACATGCAGTAAAACATCATATGGATAGAATTATTTATGTGATTCCATATACCAGTATTATTGAACAAAATGCTGGAGTTTTCCGTGAAATATTGGGAGATCAGAATGTGCTGGAAAATCATTGCAATGTGGATTACGAGAGTACAGAAGAATTGAAACCGATGCAGTTAGCTTCTGAGAACTGGGATAAACCGGTGATAGTTACTACAAACGTGCAGTTTTTTGAATCCCTGTTTGCAAATAAATCATCAAAATGCAGGAAACTTCATAATATGGCAAACAGTGTGATCATATTTGATGAAGCTCAGATGCTGCCGAATGATTATCTGAAACCATGTCTGACAGCCATAGAAGAATTGGTAATAAATTATGAAGTAAGTGCAGTGTTATGCACAGCTACACAGCCGGCATTAGATCCATTTTTTAAAAATATAAAACAGATTACAGAACTTTGTCCAAGAATGGAAAAACAGTTCACATTTTTCAAGAGAGTACATTTGGAAAATATTGGTAAATTATCAGAAGAAGCATTGAAAAATTATCTGCTGGAGGAAACACAGGCATTGTGCATCGTGAATACAAAGAAAAGAGCGCAAAAAATATATCATGAACTAAAGGGGAAGGGTATTTTTCATTTATCTACAAGTATGTATCCAAAACACAGAAAACGTGTATTAAAGCAGGTAAAAGAGAGACTGGCAAATAAAGAAAAATGTATACTTATTTCAACAAGTCTTGTGGAGGCTGGTGTGGATCTGGATTTTTATACGGTGTACAGACAAATCGCTGGGGTAGATTCTATGATTCAGGCAGCCGGAAGATGCAACAGAGAAGGAAACAGAACTACAGAAGAGAGTAAAGTAGTAATTTTTCAGTTTGAGGAAAAAGAAGCAGTTCCAGGTCAACAGCAGCAGATAGATGTTTCTGAGAGTCTGCTTACAGATGAATGTAAAATCGAAGATTTGGAAACAATAACGAAGTATTTTCAAATGCTTTATCATTTCAGAGGAGAAAGTCTGGATAAAAAGAAAATCTGCGAAGAATTAAAAGGAGGACTATATAACTTTGCCAGAGTCGGAAAAGAATTCAGACTGATCGAAAAAAATACAAAGACAATTTTTATAAACACAGAAGTGGAAGCACAGAAAATATTGCAGAATCTTAAAGTCAAAGGATTTACAAGATCAGGAATGAGACGGGCAGCTCAATATTGTGTGACTGTCTATGATCAGAAATTTGACAAATATAATGGTATGGGCATACTTCGGCCTGTTTCGGAAGATATTCAGGATTTTTATGTGCTGACAGATTTGGAACAATATTCTGAGGAGACAGGGCTGAATCTGGATATTGATGATGGAATGGTGCTCTGGGGATAAAAATATACTAGTATAGAATGGGAAGCTAAAAGTATTTACATGCTTTTAACTTCCCATATTTTAGTTTTTATAACTAAAGTTATTGTTTCAATCCGCAGGTTAATTAGTTCCTGACATATTAAAGTATAATATATGTTGAAGTAAAATTCAATAAAATTAGATATAATGAATTTGAAAGATTAGTATTGTGTAATCGTTACAAGTGTAGTATATTTGAAATATCAGACAAATATAAAGGATAATATGCTAATATAAATACAATTTACAGAAAAAGGAGGTTCATATGATTCTGTATCATGGAAGCAAAGAAATCGTAGAATATCCAGAAATCAGGAGAGCCCGATTCAATAAAGATTTTTATTTTGGATTTTATTGCACAAACATTGAAAAGCAGGCAGAACGGTGGGCAACAAGATATGGGGAAGAAGGATATATTAATAAATACGAATATACAGAAAATACTGAATTAAAAATTCTTAAATTTGAAAAAATGACAGAGGAATGGCTAGATTTTATTATTGCCTGTCGAAATGGACAATCTCATTCATATGATATTGTAGAAGGACCAATGGCAGATGATACCATTTACAATTATCTGCAAAATTATCTGGATGGAAAAATTTCAAGAGTTGCTTTCTGGGAACTGGTAAAATTTAAATATCCAACGCATCAGATTAGTTTTCATACAATTCAGGCATTAGACACTCTTAAATTTGTAGGAAGCGAGGTTGTATATGGCAGCGAAAAATAATAATAATCTTTTTTTTACCTGCAGTTTGATTGAATATATGGGAAGATTGGAGAAACAGCCTCGTTCTCGAATTGTAGATTATCTTGGCAGGAAAAATATAAAACAAATTTATAAATATGCAGATGTGTTTCATTGTGAACCAATAGAAAAAGTGGCTGCAGAATTCATTGAACGATGTGAAATTAGTGAGGGAGATTTTGATAATGTGTCAGCTTGTAAGTATGCGGTTCCTAATTATTGGGATATTGGGGAAGTGTATGAGAGACTGATTGAAGACATATATGACGATGCCGAAATTGAAACGGGAATTTGGGAAATTTATCATTCCTGGATAGACAGGCATATTTCAGATTTTAATACAGATTTTTATTATCAGTCAAGAGAGTATATAGCAGCATGTTATCAGGCTGGAGAAATATTATAGCACAGAAAAGAGGAATTGTTTATGGGTATGGGGGTAAAGGTCAGAGTCTGGGGCAGTTATGCTTTGTTTTCCAGACCTGAAATGAAAGTGGAACGTTGTTCTTATGATGTGATGACGCCGTCAGCGGCACGGGGGATTCTGGAAGCTATTTATTGGCATCCTGGTATGCGATGGATAATTGACAAAATTTATGTAAAAAAACCAATTAAGTTTACCAGTGTGCGGAGAAATGAAGTAAAAAGTAAGGTATCGGCGAGCAAAGTACTTGAGTCTTACAATGGAGGGAAGAAACCATTGTATTTAAGTACGAAAGAAGAGATTGTACAGAGGGCATCGTTATTGTTGAGTGATGTGGAGTATGTTATTGAAGCACATTTTGAAATGACTGAAAAAGCGAATGAAACAGACAATCCAGGAAAGTTTAAAGATATTATCATGAGAAGGTTGAGACGGGGAGAATGTTACCATATGCCATATTTTGGATGTCGTGAATTTCCAGCAAATTTTGAATTATGTCAGGAAGAAGAAATTCATACGGCATATGATGTTGTGGACGAGAAAGACCTTGGATTTATGTTATATGATCTTGACTATTCAGACAAAGAAAATCTCATGCCGATGTTTTTCAGAGCAGTTATGAAGCAAGGTGTGATAGATCTGCGGAATTGTGAGGTGATCCGATGATACTGCAGGCGTTAATGGAGTATTATGAAAATTTAGCAGAGCAGGGAAAATTACCGAGGCAGGGATGGTGCCAGGCAAAAGTTTCCTATGGAATCAATTTGTCTAAAAGTGGCGACATAAAAGATATAGTCTGGCTCAAAAGAGAAGAACAAATGGGAAAAAAGCAGAGCTGGATTCCACAGCTTATGACAGTCCCCGCAATGGTAACACGTTCTTCAGGAGTTTCATCTAACTTTTTATGTGATAATTCAAAATATCTGCTTGGCATTGATAAAGATGGTACTGGGAAACGAATTCTGGAATGTTTTGAAGCAGCGAAAGAAAGACATTTGAATTTATTACAGAATGCTTCTGATGAAATGGCTCAAGCTATCTGTGCTTTTTTTCGTAAATGGAATCCGGAGAAAGCAAAAGAAAATCCAGGTGTTATGGAAAAATGGGAAGACATCACAGATAGTGGAAATCTTATTTTTTGTATGAATGAAAAATATGCCCAGGATGACGATGAAATTGGACAGATATGGGATAACAATAATAAAGAAAATGTGTCTGATGCAGAGGGGACTTGTCTGGTAACAGGAGAAAAAACAGAGATTTCGAGAATTCACAGAAATATAAAAGGCGTTCCGGGAGCCCAGTCGAGTGGTGCAGCACTGGTTTCTTTTAATGCACCAGCATTTGAATCTTATGGAAAAGAGCAGAGCTACAATGCTCCCGTCGGAAAATATGCTGAGTTTGCATATACAAGTGCATTGAATTATCTTTTGGCACAAAGAGAATATACATTTTCTATTGGAGATTCGATAATTGTTTATTGGGCAGAAGCGGCGAAGCAAGAGTATCAGGATGCGTTGTTGGCACTGCTAAATCCAGTAAAGGACAATCAGGATGAAATTCATAGTATTTTTGAGAATCTCAGAAAGAACAGACCGGTTGTGGTTGATGATATAGAACTAAACCCCGCGCAGAAATTTTATATTTTGTGTCTTGCACCTAATGCAGCCAGATTGTCCGTGAGATTTTTTTATCAAAATTCTTTTGGAAACATTATGAAAAATCTGGCACAGCATTATGAACGGATGAAAATTATCAGACCGAGTTATATAGATTATGAATATCTGGGTGTAGATGATATACTCAAGGCAACTGCAAATCTAAATTCCAAAGATAAAAGACCTGTTTCGAATATGGCAGCAATGGTGCTTTTGGCAATTTTACAGGATGCCAGATATCCTGTGAGTTTGTACACAGATACATTAATTCGAATACGAGCAGAGCAGGGAAGAGTAACATGGGAAAGAGCTGCAATCATAAAAGCATATATGATAAAAAATTACAAAAATATGGAAGGGGATACATATATGGGCTTAAATGAAGAGTATACAGATACAGCATATGTGTTAGGACGATTATTTTCTGTTCTGGAATCTATTCAGATGGATGCAAATCCGGGAATAAAGTCTACAATTCGAGATAGGTATTTTAACTCAGCATGTGCTACACCGGCATCGGTATTTCCAGTACTGATTAAGTTAAAAAACAGTCATATCAAGAAGTTGGAAAGGGAAAAAGAAAGTTCAAAGATATATTATGAAAAGCTTCTGACAGAGATTATGGATAAGCTTGAAATATATCCCAAACGTTTGTCTTTGGAAGAACAGGGAAAATTTATTCTTGGTTATTACCATCAGATGCAGAAAAAATATAAGAAAAGGGAGGAAAAATAAATGAGCGAGGTTATCAAAAACAGATATGAGTTTGTAGTATTATTTGATGTGGAAAATGGTAATCCGAACGGAGACCCAGATGCTGGAAATATGCCGCGAATCGATCCGGAGAGCGGCTTGGGACTTGTCACAGATGTCTGCCTGAAAAGAAAAATCCGGAATTATGTAGAAACTGTAAAGGAAGATGAACAGGGATACAAAATTTATATTAAAGAAGATGTACCGTTGAACCGCAGTGACAGAACGGCATGTGAAAGTGTCGGAATAAAAGAAACAGAAGATAAAAAGGTTACGGAAGCCTTAAAAAAATTGAAAAAAAGTGATCCGGATGTAGACTTGAAACTGAAAAATTACATGTGTGAGAACTACTATGACATCAGAACTTTTGGAGCTGTTATGACTACATTTGTAAAAGCTTCTCTGAATTGTGGACAGGTACGGGGACCAGTCCAGATTGGATTTGCAAGAAGTATTGATCCAGTGATCAGTCAGGAAGTTACAATTACCCGTGTGGCAATTACAACAGAAAAAGATGCAGAGAACAAGAGTACAGAAATGGGAAGAAAAAGTATTGTTCCGTATGCACTGTATCGTGCGGAAGGATTTATTTCCGCGAATCTGGCACGAAAAACGACTGGTTTTACAGAAGAGGATCTGGAACTTCTGTGGGATGCGATTATAAATATGTTTGAGAATGATCATTCTGCAGCTCGAGGAAAAATGGCAGTACGTGAACTGATCGTATTCAAACACAGCAAAGAATTGGGAGACTGTCCGGCATATAAACTGTTTGATGCAGTTGAAGTAACACGAAAGGAAGAAATTGAATATCCAAGGAAATATCAGGATTATATTGTTGAAGTACATAACGATAGGATTCCAGATTCTGTAGAAGTGCAAAGGATGATTTGATGGAGTATACAGAAGATGATTATTTGATGATATCAGGTATTCAGCATTTTAAATTTTGCAGAAGACAGTGGGCATTAATTCATGTGGAACAGCAGTGGGCAGAAAACGTGCATACAGTAATTGGAGAATTAATGCATAAAAAAGTTCACGATCCTTATCTGACAGAGAAACGTAAAGATACTATTCTGGTTCGGGCATTACCGGTTTCATCAAGAACTATGGGAGTAAGCGGAGAATGTGACCTTGTGGAGTTTCATAAATGTGAAGATGGGATACGGCTTCATGGACATAGAGGAACGTATTTGATTTATCCGGTAGAATACAAAAAAGGAAAAGCAAAATCTACAGATGCGGACAGATTGCAGCTTGCAGCACAGGCAATGTGTTTGGAAGAAATGTTTTCTGCAACGGTATCGGCAGGTGCACTTTTTTATGGAGAAACAAGACGTAGAGAAGTAGTTGAATTTACAGATGATCTGCGGAATGAAGTCAGGGATATGTTTGAGGAAATGCACCAGTATTTTAGAAGAGGTTATACTCCAAAGGTGAAAACAGGAAAAATGTGCAGTTCCTGCTCCTTGAAAGAACTCTGTCTGCCGAAATTAAACAAGCCTGTTTCTGTGAAGTCATATATAGCTCAGATGCTGAAGGAGGAAGAAACATGAAAAAACTTTTGAACACATTATATGTAACTTCTGAAAATAGTTATCTGGGGCTGGATGGAGAAAATATTGTTGTTTTTGAAGATAATAAAGAAAAGGGACGGCTTCCATTACATAATCTGGAGGGAATTGTTTCGTTTGGATATCGTGGAGTCAGTCCAGCTTTGATGGGAGGATGTGCAGAAAGAAATATTTCTCTTTGTTTTATGACCCCACAGGGAAGATTTCTGGCAAGAGTAACAGGAAAGACGAGAGGAAATGTGCTTTTACGAGAACAGCAGTATGCGAGTTGCCTGGATCCAGTGGTCAGCCTGGAAATTGCAAAAAACTGTATTCTTGGAAAGGTGTATAATGCGAGATGGGTTCTGGAACGTTGCATCAGAGATCATGAGATGCAGGTTGATGCAGAAAAAATAAAAATGGCGTCGGAAAAATTAAAACATGCACTGGAATTGATACAGGTATGCGAATCGAAGGAGCAGTTAAGAGGATTTGAGGGAGAGGCGGCCAGTGTTTATTTTGGAGTTTTTGATGAAATGATTTTACAGCAGAAAAAAGATTTTGTATTTCATGGAAGAAGTAAGAGACCGCCGATGGATAATATGAATGCAATGTTATCCTTTGTGTACACGTTGCTGACAAATACGATAGCCTCTGCCCTGGAATGCGTAGGGATGGACCCTTATGTGGGATATCTGCATACAGAAAGGCCAGGAAGAGTTTCGCTTGCGTTGGATATGATAGAGGAATTGCGAGCTGTACTGGCAGATCGTTTTGTGCTGACATTGGTAAACAAAAAGATTGTGAGTGGGAAAAATTTTACCCAAAAAGAAAATGGGGCAGTGATAATGGATGATGAGCTCCGCAGACGGTTATTGACAGAGTGGCAAAATAAAAAGAAGGAAACCATTACACATCCTTTTTTGAAAGAGAAGGTGGAATGGGGAATGATTCCTTATGTGCAGGCAATGCTTCTGGCAAGATATCTGAGAGGAGATCTTGACAGTTATCCGGTGTTTTTATGGAAATGAGGTGCTGTTATGCTGGTATTAATCACATATGATGTAAATACAGAAACGAATGCGGGAAAGACACGTCTGCGTAAAGTGGCCAAGCAATGTACAAATTATGGAAGAAGAGTACAGAATTCTGTTTTTGAATGCATTGTGGACAACGCACAGTGTGTCGAATTAAAGGCAATATTGTCGGATATTATTGATAAGAATCTGGACAGCCTTCGTTTTTATTATCTTGGAAATAATTATCAGACAAAGATAGAACATATCGGAATAGAACGAGGGATTTCTGTTGATCAGGTATTATTCCTATAAAGTGCGAACCAGAAGTATACAGAAAATCCCCAGAAGATTCGCACCATAAAAAGTTGAAAAAAGCAGGCCCAAAAGAAATGAATAAGATAAAAAATGTGGAAAGGAGTGATGTTAAAATGCAAGTTTGGATTACTTATACGAATATATAAGTGAAAAATTGTTAAAATTTGCTGTCGTTCCCCACGCGGGAACGTGGATTGAAATTTCGATGCTGCGAAGGTCCAGCCCTCCAGCTCGGTCGTTCCCCACGCGGGAACGTGGATTGAAATGATCAGTACAGGAAGCGCCGCAAGGATGCCCTGTCGTTCCCCACGCGGGAACGTGGATTGAAATCTTGTCAGCCCCTCCAGCACGAAGGAGCTGCACCTGTCGTTCCCCACGCGGGAACGTGGATTGAAATTTCGCCATGCCCAGGCTCTTGCGATGGCAGCGCTCGTCGTTCCCCACGCGGGAACGTGGATTGAAATTCCCAGGCTGTGGGGTAGATGTTCTTGGCCACCACGTCGTTCCCCACGCGGGAACGTGGATTGAAATTATATAGGCCCTGTGTATATGCGCGAGGGCGTTGTCGTTCCCCACGCGGGAACGTGGATTGAAATGCCCTTTGGGCTTTCTCCCTCCTCTGTCAGCTCTCCGTCGTTCCCCACGCGGGAACGTGGATTGAAATTTTTTTGTCTCCCGGTCTATTTTGTCCTGCTCCTCGTCGTTCCCCACGCGGGAACGTGGATTGAAATTTGCGGATTGCCTTAATCTGCGCCAGCAGGCCGGTCGTTCCCCACGCGGGAACGTGGATTGAAATCCGCCTCCTCCGCTGTCAGCTGCCACGTAGCGCCCGTCGTTCCCCACGCGGGAACGTGGATTGAAATTTTGAGATAGGGGGGAGTATCCCGCCGTCCTCGGTCGTTCCCCACGCGGGAACGTGGATTGAAATGGACATATCCCCTGTATGCCCCGTTACTTCAATGTCGTTCCCCACGCGGGAACGTGGATTGAAATTGGGTATGTATCAGCTGCATTGTCGGCTTAAGCGGTCGTTCCCCACGCGGGAACGTGGATTGAAATCCTTGCTTACGCTGTCCTTATCCACGTAATACCGTCGTTCCCCACGCGGGAACGTGGATTGAAATCCGCAATACGTCAAGCTCTCCCTGTGCCGCCTTATGTCGTTCCCCACGCGGGAACGTGGATTGAAATTATTGGACTGGAGGGCAAATACCCGCCCCTCATGGTCGTTCCCCACGCGGGAACGTGGATTGAAATTCCACTTCTGCCGCTCTCCTTTCTTTCGTTTGCGTCGTTCCCCACGCGGGAACGTGGATTGAAATACAAGAACAACCGCAAGTGCCGCTCAGAGGCTCGTCGTTCCCCACGCGGGAACGTGGATTGAAATCGGATTAATGATACAGGC
>OIDD01000034.1_pt1 | contig 83158 bp, 81 predicted proteins | sample 1606751 | NCBI WGS metagenome assembly OIDD01 (sample SAMEA3882544, study PRJEB24775) | human gut metagenome | biome: human-associated habitat; feature: intestine environment; material: feces | place: Netherlands | collected 2009/2010
GCTTAGACCTTTTGACCCTGGCATCATTATATAATAAGAAAACCCAAAATAGAATGTCGTTTTCGCCCATTTTCGACTTGGTTTGTGATTTTCGGTTCCCGGAGGATGTTTCGTTTTTTAAAATATGCTATTCTAAAAATGTAAATAAAAATGTAAATATTTATCGGATTTGTAACAAATAGCGTAAGATCCTTCGTTATGGTTAACAAAGGGGAGGGTTGCCGCTTACTCAATTGCTTTTCCGATTGCTCAATTGTATAATGATATCATTATCAAGTACAATTAAGGAGCAAAAACATCATGCAGAAAGAGAACCTGCATATCAGCAGATAGGCACAAGATATATCGATGATCCGGACTGGGGATATACATTCCTGAATGTAGAATGAAAGGAGCAGCTATGAAGAAAATTTTTTCAAATTACTACAAAATTATTTTGTCGGTTGTGATCCTGATTGTCCTGGTGGCACTAAAGGAGAATTACAAAACTTCTTTTGACGAAATGAGCGGAGTCCGGACGGTGGTACGCATGCTGCTCTATACGGCATGGGGATTTTTGCTGGCGACAAAGACCAGACGGGACAAAGCAAAAGGTGCGGAATATGTTGCTTTTGGCGTTGCCTGTGTGGCAGCGCTCAATCTGTTAATCCCCATCTGGAGCTTCCAGATAGCGTTTTATACTTTTGTCGCAGGGGTTCCGGGACTCTATTTTATGGTATTTATTCTGACCGGAATATTAGGAGGTTACTTATGGGGACCGGTTGATAAAACGGACCGTAAATAGTGCCGGATATATCAGGAGCATTGATCTGATGGCAGAAGATATTGCCCAGGGTGTAAAGATAGCAACAGCAGAGTAGAATGGCGGAGGTGCTTATGGGTAAAAAATGGATTGTGGGTCTGATGATTTTAGCAGCATTATGGGCAATGACCGGTTGTGGAAAGCAGGAGATGATCCGCTGCGAATACACAAATGAGGCAGCAGGATTTACCTTAAGCATAGACAGACCGGTAGAATGGACAGCGAAGCTTCAGGAAGGGTGGCCTGCGACCGAGACAGAGGAAGCCAGTCCCGACGAGGGAATCCGGATTTATACGGATGACAGCCAGGAGAGCAGTATCTATTTTTGTAACAGTTTTTCTCCTTATTATGCAGGGGATGAAAATGATCTGGAGACCGTGGAAGTGAATGAGGAACTTACGGCGCTTCATGGAATCGAAACAAGCGGTGAAGGGATAAGCGAATCCTATGTTTTTAAAGGGGATTTCACCGGTCAGGGATTCTATAATATTACCATCTCTATGTCACAAAAGGATTATAAAAAATATAAAAAGATTATCTCGCAGATGGTTGCCAACTGCCAGATCCGTGAATGGGAGCCGGAGAATGCAACGGTATCGAAAAGCATTGAAAATGTAGAAAAATACAGCAAATAATGATTTGATGATTCGAGGAACGCTGTTAGACAGAACGAGATGACTACGGATGTGCTGTTTATTATAAGAAAAGAAGATACGGATAACAAATACAAAATCGTAGATGAAGTCGAACTGTATTAGTGATCGATTTGAAAAATAAATATTGACATATATAGATAGCCGATATATATTATAGACAACGATATATATCGGCTATCTATATAAGGAGGACAAAAAATGGCTGTGGACAAATCACTGATGTCGGGAAGTATGACGATGCTTCTGCTCAGATTGCTTGCGGAGAAGGATATGTACGGATACGAGATGATCGATACACTGCGGAAAAAATCCTGTAACGTGTTCGAGTTAAAAGCAGGTACGCTGTATCCGCTGTTGCATGGGCTGGAAGCGAAGGGCCTGCTTACGGTATATGAGCAGGAATATGCAGGCAAGACGAGGAAGTATTACAGTATTACGAAGGAAGGCAGAAAATTACTGGAAACCAAAAAAGCGGAGTGGATGGAATATCAGTCTGCTGTGACCAGCGTTCTGGCAATGGGGGTATAAGGATGGAAACATATTTGGAAAAACTGTTGTCACAGATTCGCTGTAAAAAAGCCAGACCCTATATTGCCGAGGAGATAAGAGACCATATAGAATGCCAGATCGCAGACAATCTTTCCGAGGGAATGAGCTATGAGGAAGCAGAGAAAAATGCGGTTACGGACATGGGAGATCCGGTAGAAGTGGGGATCTCGCTGGACAGGATCCACAAGCCTAAGATTGCATGGAAGTTACTTGTGATCGTAGGAATTTTAAGCCTGCTGGGCATTCTGATACAGCAATCCATTCTCAGACAACCCGGTTATCAGGAGCTGGAAACATGGAGACAGGAAGTGTACCGCTATACTACGGAGGGGTTTGTCTCATGTATTGTGATAGGATTCCTCCTCATGTGTGTGATCTACTTCCTGGATTATACCGTAATTGCAAAGTACTCCAGGTTCATCGGAGGAGCTATTCTGATTCTGGGAGGGCTGCGGGTGGCAGGCTTCGGTGGTGTGGATATTAACGGAGTCGGCAACTGGGTTGGATTTGGAATGTTCCGGGTGTCGATTACTTCCCTGATGATGTTCTATGTGCCGATTTACGGCGCTATCCTATATAAATACAGGGACGGTGGTGTATCCGCACTGTGCAGGGCGATCCTGTGGCTGATTCTTCCTGTATTTATTACATCCCGAATCCCCAGCCTCGGTGTGGCTGTCATCATGATGGTCAGTATGCTGATAGAACTTACGGTGGCTGTCTGGAAGGGGTGGTTTCAACTGCCTGTGAAAAAGACGATTATCGGCATGTGGCTGCTTTTTACGGCAGGGCCGGTCCTGGTATTGACTGCAATGTATGCACTTCACATGTTGGAAGCCTATCAGGAAGCCAGGATCTGCTCCTATTTATCCCATTCCGGGGATGCCAATTACATGACGGCCATGCTTCATAAATTTAATGAAAATATTTTACTTTGGGGCAACAGTGGAAAAGATGTGGTGGGAGGTTTGCCGGAATTCAATCAGGATTACATTTTCTCTTATATTCTGAACAGTTACGGACTGCTGGCCGGAATCTTTGTAGCCGCGATCCTAGCAGTACTGGTATTGTTTATGTTCGGAGCTGCGGCCCGACAGAAAAATGAACTAGGCATGGTGATGGGATTCGGATGCGGAATGATCATTTTATTAAATATTTCTCTGAACTTTGCGGGAATTTTCGGATGGATCCCGCTGACATCAACGTTCCTGCCGTTCTTATCTTTTGGCAGAAATAATATTTTACTGTGCTATGCATTGGTGGGAATTATCCTGAGTATCTACAGGTACAAGGATGTATATCCAAAAAAGTTCAAGGCGTCACAGGTATCATTGCAGAAGACCATTACTTTGAAGCTGGATATGTAACACGGTAATAAAAGTAATGCAAATAAAAGGTCCATGAGCAGAAAAACTGTCCATGGACTTTTCTATATCGTGAACAGAACTCATTTAATGCATTTCGTAAGCTTATGAGGGCAATACCGACAAAATCAGTATCTCCACACTCATCATATCATTCATCCGTCCGGATTTCACGGCTTCCTCAGTCTCCACGCACTGCTTTACCGCATTTTTCAGCACGGAAGTCTTGAAATGGGATGCCTGTGCCACATATTTTCCGGCGGCAAAGGGCGGTACACCAATCTTGGAGGCAATGGTCTTATTGTCGTGGCCTCTGTTTTTTAATTCCTTGGTCTGGAGCAGCAGGTTACATTGCCTGGCGATCAGGAACAGTACGCGCATGGGCGGCTCTTTTAATGCCAGCAGATCATAATAGAGCTGTAAGGCTTTCTGCGGCTGTTTTTCCGCAATGGCATTGACCATATCGAAGATGTGGTTGGTGATGCGGGTGGTGCAGACAGCTTCCACATCCTCCGCGGTGACTACGTCACGATCGAGACAGTAGCAGATCAGCTTCTCCAGCTCCATCTGGATATTTTCCATATCGGTGCCGGTCTTGGAGAGCAGCAGCTGTGCGGTATTCTCGGAGATTTTTTTCCCTTCTCTGCCTAAAATGCCGGCGATCCAGCGTTTCAGGGAGTTCTCATCCTGCACGGTGAACTCTGCCACATATCCCTTGGTCTGCACAGCTTTGTAGAGCTTGCTGCGCTTATCCACTTCACTTTCCGTGAACACGAAAAAGGTGGTGTCGTTGGGGTTTGCCAGGTATTCCGCCAGCTTTTCCCCACCGGCTTTGAAGAGCCCGGTATCTTTGAAAAACATGACACGGCGTTCTGCCAGAAAAGGCAGCGTCTCTGCCAGGTCGATGACCTGTCCCAAGGAGAAATCCTTCCCCTGATAGAAATGGGTATTCATCTCGTCGCCGTCCTGACACAACGCCTTACGCAGACGGGTCGTGTACTGGTTCTTCAGATAACGTTCCTCTCCGTAGAGCAGGTAGATCTGTTTGAAATTGCCGGTTTTGATGTCTTCATTGATCCGCTGCATAAATAGTATTCCTTCTATTTCTTACTGTATTTTCTGAAAAGAGTATACCCCATTTCCTATTGAGGTTTCAAGGGGTGTATGCTATTATGGAACAAAACAGTTCGACCATGGACATATACGAGAGACACAATCATGCTTGCATGATTTTGCGAACAGCGCGGTTCGACCATCATACCATAAGAGGAAGGAAGAGGAAATGAGCAGGAAAAGCGGATTCATGCAGGAATTTAAAAAGTTTATTCTGAGGGGAAATGTAATGGATATGGCAGTCGGCGTGATCGTCGGCGGCGCATTTACCGCTATCGTTACTTCTCTGAATCAGGACATCCTTACTCCGGTTCTGGCAATCTTCGGAGGCACGGATTTTTCTAATTTATATGTGAAGCTGGGAAGCGGTGACACCGCACCGGTGCTGATGTACGGTAATTTTATCACAGCAGTCATCAATTTCCTGATCACCGCATTTGTGATCTTCTGCCTGGTAAAATTCATCAACAAGCTGGGAGACACCCTGCACCACAAAGAGGAGACTCCGGCTGCACCTACGACGAAGAAATGTCCGTTCTGTAAGAGTGAGATCGCCATTGATGCTACGAGATGTCCTCATTGTACTTCTAAACTGGACGAGCAGTAAGACACCTTGACAATACCGTGGAGGAAAGCATGGGTAAAACACATAAGAAAATAGTGATGGCAGGAGTCTGTTGTCTGATGATAAGCATGCTGACAGGCTGCGGAAATGATACTACGAAAATCACCGAGGGGATGCAGCTGGTGGAAACACTGGATTATCAGGGCGCATTGACAGCCTTCGATGAAGCGGAAGCCCAGAAAGAGAACAGACGTCTTATTGCAAGAGGCCGGGGGATTGCCAGCATGGGGCTGACAGAATATGATCAGGCAGTGCAGTATTTTACAGAGGCGCTGGAGCTTAGCGACGGCTGGGTGCAGAACGTAGACTACGATATGAACTATTATCTCGCAGGCGCCTACCGGAAGAACGGACAGCCTGCGGAGGCAAAAAAGGTATATGATGCCATTCTGGGACTGAAGCCGGAGGAGAAGGACGCCTATTTCCTGCGGGGATCGGCGGAACTGGAACTGGGAGACTACGAGAGTGCCAAGGCAGATTTCGACAAGGCAATCTCTATGGATCCGAAAAATTATGACCGGCTGATCGAGATCTACGAAGCCCTGGCAGACTACGGATACCGGGAAGTCGGGCAGGAGTATCTGCAAAATGTACTGAATACCGACAAAAAGCTGGATGCCTATGACAGCGGTCGTATTTATTATTACCTGGGAGATTATCAGAAAGCCTACCTGGCACTGGAAGAAGCCAAGGGTAAGGGGGGAGTGGACAGCTATCTGTACCTGGGGAAAGCTTATGCTGCCACCGGAGATTATAATTATGCCTCCAGTGTGTACAGCAATTACCTGTCCAAGCAGGGACCGGATGCGGAGATCTATAATCAGCTGGGATTATGTGAGCTGGCGAAAAAAGACTACCAGAAGGCATTGGAAGCATTTCAGGCAGGAAAACAGATCGAAGGGAACAGCCTGATGCAGACCTTGTCCTTCAACGAGATCGTAGCATATGAATATCTGCAGGATTATCAGAAAGCGGCAGTGCTGTTAAAAGCCTACTTACAAAATTACCCGGACGACCAGGCAGCCATCCGGGAACAGCAGTTTTTATCTACGAGGTAGAGGAGCAATCCTCTGCCTTTTGTCGTAATTGCAGAAGTTCGATATAATCCAAAAAGGATGCCGTGTTCTGGGGACTGAAATGCTGTACGATATCCACCAGCTCAGCCACGGTCATGCCGGGAGCATATTCTTCATTTAAGGTATCCAGACTATAACGATAGGAAGTACGCCCCAACAGATAATCAACGGTCACTCCGAAATAATCAGCCAGCTGCAGTAATGCTTCCTGATCCGGGAAGTGAATATTGTTCTCATAATTAGAGACGGTGCCAACGGATACTTTTAATATGGCAGCCAGTTCCTTCTGATAGATGCCCCGTTCTTCCCGCAGGGATGTAAGGATCTCACCGAAACTCCTCATATTGCCTCTCATTCTGCCGCAGATGCAGCACTATTTAAATGTTTTCTTTTAAGATTTGATGAAGTCTATTTTACTATATTTTAGTTTTAAAGGAATGACATTTTAGAAATAGATGAAAAATGTATAAAAGAAAGTCTAAAATTAATCTTACCTAAAAACAAAGGAATATACATGGAAAACCCTTTTGGGAACTCTTTGAGAAATCCTCTCATTTATAACTATTGCTATTTCGAAGAATACCCGATATAATAATTCAAGAGTTAGGTGCAACTAACTAATAAGTGAATCATGTGAAACTCCTCAGAGGAAACGGAGCTGCTGAATCCGTGGACTGCCGGGAGGGGATCTCCCGGGAGGAGTTTTTCAGCCCTTTGTAAAGGAGAAGAACGAAATGAACTATTTAGAGATTGAAAAAGTAATCGGAAGAGAAATCCTGGATTCCAGAGGGAATCCTACCGTAGAAGCAGAGGTGACTCTGTTAGATGGAACGATCGGTCGTGGTATGGCTCCCAGCGGAGCATCCACCGGTGAATTCGAAGCACTGGAGTTAAGAGACGGAGACAAGAGCAGATATCTGGGCAAGGGTGTGCAGAAGGCGGTGGAGAACATTAACACCGTGATCAACGAGACATTGCAGGGAATGGATGCTTCTGATATTTATGCGATTGATAAGGCAATGATCGACGTAGATGGAACCAAGGATAAGTCCAGGCTGGGAGCCAATGCGATCCTGGCAGTATCCATTGCCAGTGCAAGAGCCGCAGCGATTTCCCTGGATATTCCCCTGTATCGTTTCCTGGGTGGTATCTCCGGTAACAGACTTCCGGTTCCCATGATGAACATCATCAACGGTGGCTGCCATGCATTGTCCTCCGGCCTAGATGTACAGGAATTCATGATCATGCCCGTAGGCGCTCCTTCCTTCAAGGAATGCTTAAGATGGTGCGCTGAAGTATTCCACGCACTGGCTTCTATTTTAAAGGACAGAGGACTGGCTACTTCCGTAGGTGACGAGGGTGGTTTTGCACCGGCACTAAAGTCTGACGAAGAAGCTATCGAGACAATCTTAGAGGCTGTGAAGAAAGCAGGCTACGAGCCCGGCAAGGACTTCAAGATCGCTATGGATGCCGCTTCCAGCGAATGGAAGACCGGCAAGGTCGGCGAATACAAGCTGCCTAAGGCAGGCACCGTATTTACCTCTGAAGAACTGATCGCACACTGGAAGAAACTGGTGGAGAAATACCCCATCATTTCGATAGAAGATGCACTGGATGAGGAAGACTGGGAAGGCTGGAAAAAGCTGACCGCAGAACTGGGTGATAAGGTACAGTTGGTCGGTGATGACCTCTTCGTAACCAATACCGAGAGACTGGCAAAGGGAATCTCCCTGGGCTGTGGTAACTCCATCCTCATCAAACTGAACCAGATCGGATCCGTATCCGAGACTCTGGAAGCCATCAAGATGGCACACAAGGCAGGCTATACCGCTATCTCCTCTCATCGTTCCGGTGAGACCGAGGATACCACCATTGCAGACCTGGCAGTGGCACTGAACACCTGCCAGATCAAGACCGGTGCTCCCAGCAGAACCGAGCGTGTGGCAAAATACAACCAGTTACTCCGTATTGAGGAAGAGCTGGGTGCCGCAGCCGTATATCCCGGCATGGGCGCATTCAACGTTCAGAATTAATCAGCTTTTATCCAAAACTATTTTGGTTTCTCTTTTTCTCTTCAGGGACTGTTCGAAAGGACAGTCCCGTTTGCGTTTTTCTTTTTTTAAAAACCTTGCAACATTTTTTCTCCCATCTCTATCTAAAATAGAGCGGCAAGGAAAATGGCGTAAGATCCCGGTAACCGCCGAAGGAAGCCGCGGAAGAAAAAATACATTATTTCATATTGACTTTTCCGGAATCTATGTGATAAAATCTCACCGTTGCAAAATAGTAAAACAGCATAAAGACTTTAGGTAAGAATTGGAAACGACACATGTGCGCAACGCTCACTGATTAACGAACAACACACATGTGTCTTTTTGCGCTCATTTTTAGAAAAGGAGGGCATCCAATTATGCCGAAAACAAAATTACAGAACATTATTTTCACCCTGATCATGGCGTTCGTTATGGTGTACGCCATGGTCTGTTACAACATCGCACTGGACAAGGGAGGAATGACCAACGAGATCTTCCTGTTAGCGTTCCACGAGATTCCCATTATGTGGCCCATCGCCTGTATTCTGGAGTACTTTGTTGTAGAAAAGCTGTCCCGGAAGCTGGCATTCCGTATGGTATCTCCGGAGGATAAGCCCATTCTTATCACGCTGGCGATCTCATCCATGATCGTATGTCTGATGTGCCCGGTGATGAGCTTTATCGCCACCTGTCTCTTTATGCATCCCGGCAGCCAGATCATCGCCCTGTGGCTGCAGAAGACCGTCCAGAACTTCCCCATGGCGCTGTGCTGGCAGATCTTTTTCGCCGGTCCCGGAGTGCGGAATGCCTTTGGGTTTGTTGTCGGGAAAAATGGCAAAAAACAAGAAAAATGAGAAACAGTGTAAGGAATAAAACCGATTATTAAGACTTGACTTTTTTTTACACAGGGTCTATACTGTGTATAGTTTAAAGATGATTACTAGAGTAAGAGTGGACGCGTGCCACTCTTTCTTGTTGTTGTGACGACAGTTCATATCAGTAAAGGAGGGCATACATGTCCAAACGAGAGGACTACGAAAGCAGAACCGAAGAACTGCTTGCGCCCATCGCAGAAGTAAACCAGGTGGAGATCTACGATGTGGAGTATGTGAAGGAAGGCAGTGACTACTATCTGAGAGCCTACATCGACAAGCCGGAGGGTGTGAATATTCTGGATTGTGAAAATGTCAGCAGAGCATTATCCGAAGCTCTCGACAAGGCGGATTTCATTCCGGATGCATACATTCTGGAGGTCAGCAGCCCGGGACTGGGCAGAACGCTGAAAAAGGATAAGCATTTACAGAAGAGCATCGGCGAAGAGGTGGAGATCAAACTGTTTAAACCCATCGACAAATGCAAGGAATTTTCCGGCATCCTGGAAAGCTTTGATGCAGATACGGTTACGATCACAGAAGAGGGAACCCCGAGAACTTTTGCCAGAGCAGACATCGCACTGATCCGCCTGGCACTGGACTTTTGATAATAAGAAGAAACCATACACTAAGAAAAGGCGAAAGCCGGAATGGAGGAAATGATGAATAAGGAATTAATGGAGGCACTGGACATTCTGGAGAAGGAGAAGGAGATCAGCAAGGAGACCTTGTTTGAAGCCATCGAGAATTCCCTGATGACAGCTTGCAAGAACCATTTTGGAAAGGCTGACAATGTCCATGTGGAGATCAATAGAGAGACCTGCGATTTCCTGGTATATGCTGAGAAGGAAGTCGTACCCACGAAGGACGATGTAGAGGATGACTGCTTACAGATTGCTCTGGAGGATGCACAGGAGATCTCCAAAAAGGCACAGGTCGGTGACATGATCCATGTAGAGATCAAGTCCAAGGAATTCGGACGTATCGCTACCCAGAATGCCAAGAACGTGATCTTACAGAAGATCCGTGAAGAAGAGAGAAGCGTGATCTACAATCAGTATTATGAGAAGGAAAAGGATGTTGTCACCGGCGTGGTACAGCGTTATGTCGGCAAAAACATCAGCATCAACCTGGGTAAGGCAGATGCTATGCTGACCGAGAATGAGCAGGTGAAGGGTGAAGTCTTCAAACCCACCGAGCGTATCAAGGTCTACATCGTAGAAGTGAAGAATACCCCGAAGGGACCCCGTATCAATGTCAGCCGTACCCATCCGGAACTGGTAAAGAGACTGTTTGAGTCTGAAGTTACCGAGATCAAGGACGGTACCGTAGAGATCAAGAGCATTGCCAGAGAGGCCGGCAGCCGTACCAAGATCGCTGTATGGAGCAACAACCCGAACGTGGATGCGGTCGGTGCCTGCGTAGGTATGAACGGTGCCCGTGTCAATGCTATCGTAGAAGAGCTGCGCGGTGAGAAGATCGATATCGTGAACTGGGATGAGAACCCCGGTAACCTGATCCAGAATGCACTTTCTCCTGCCAAGATCGTAGCAGTATTTGCGGATCCCGATGAGAAGACTGCAAAGGTAGTCGTTCCCGATTATCAGCTGTCTCTTGCAATCGGTAAGGAAGGTCAGAACGCAAGACTGGCAGCAAGGCTGACCGGTTACAAGATCGACATCAAATCCGAGACACAGGCCAAGGATGCTCCCGGCTTCCGTTATGAGGATTATGTGGATGATTACGAGGATGAAACCGAAGACGATTTTGATGGAGAGCAGGAATAATAAATGGCAAAAAAGATTCCACTGAGGCAGTGCGTAGGCTGCGGAGAAATGAAAGGCAAAAAAGAAATGCTGCGTGTTCTTAAGACTCCGGAAGGAGAGATCTGTTTAGATACAACGGGCAAAAAGAACGGACGCGGTGCATATATATGCAGACAGAAGGAATGTCTGCAGAAGGCCCGGAAGAATAAAGGCTTAGAGCGTTCTTTCAAGATGAGTATTTCTCCGGAAAGTTATGATATGCTGGAAAAGGAGTTTGATCAGCTTGAAACAGAATAAGATTTATTCCCTTTTGGGACTTGCGATGAGGGGGCGTAACCTGGTAAGCGGTGAATTCCAGACGGAGGACGCTGTGAAAAAAGGTTCTGCCATGTTGGTGATCGTTGCAGAAGATGCATCCGCCAATACGAAAAAGTTGTTTCACGACAAATGTTCCTATTATGAAGTCCCGGTATACGAATATGGCACAAAAGAAGAGCTCGGCTGGGCGATCGGCCGGAACTTAAGATCTTCGGTAGGTGTGTGTGATGCGGGACTGGCAGATGCACTCATCAAGCAATTGGAAGCGAATTTGCCCGGTTAGGCAGAATGGAGGAAAGCATGGCGAAAATCAAAGTACATGAACTCGCAAAAGAATTAGAACTACAGAGTAAGGATATATTGAATTTTTTACAGGAAAAAGGAATTGAGGCAAAGGCAGCACAGAGCTCGTTGGAAGAGGATGCAGCAACGCTGGTACGTAACAGCTTAGGACAGAAGAAGGCTACAGCAGCACCCGCTGTGGAAAAAGAAGCTCCGGCAAAGGCTGAAAATACAAAGCCTGTTGAGGAAAAGGCGCAGGAGGAAACAAAATCTCCCGAGGAAACGAAAAAGAAGAAAAAGATTATTTTCGTAAGTAACCCACAGAATTCCAAGATGCCCGGACAGCGTCAGGGCGGACAGAACGGACAGGGACAGAGAAATGCCGGCGGACAGCGTCCGAACCAGGGACAGAATAACAGATATCAGAACAACGGCTATCAGAACAATTCTTACAATAACCGTGTGCAGGCACAGACTCCCGTACGTCCCATCAAGCCGCTGACCCCGCCTTCACCCACACCCAGTGTGGCAATGGTACCCGGCAATAAGGGACAGCAGCCTGCGAAAAAGCCTGTAAATAATACTGCAGCCACGCAGGCTCCCGTAAAAGAGCAGGCAGCGCAGAATACCAATACCGCAGCTGCACAGGCAAGACCTGCGGACAGACCTGCGGAGAGACCGCAGAACAATAACCGCGACAACCGTCAGGGTGGTTACGGTCAGAATAATTACGGACAGAACCGTGATAATCGTGGTCAGAACGATCGTGGTCAGGGCGGTTATAATCGTGATAACAGAGATGGCAATCGTGATAATCGTCAGGGTGGCTATGGTCAGGGCAACCGCCAGGGCGGACAGAACGCAAACAGAGGAGGTATGGGTAATGGCAGACCTCAGGGAGGCGGATTTAACAGACAGGGTCGTCCGGGTATGGAAGGCGGCCAGGGTGATCGCAGGAATAACGGCAACGGTGAGCGCGGTTACGGCAATAACGGCCGCGACCAAAGAGGCAATGGAGGATCGGGTAATCGATTCGGAGATAACAGACAGAATAAGGGCTTCGCTCCGGAACCTGCAGGTAAAGATATTGAGAAGAAGCGCGAAGATGAAAAGAGACGTTTCAGCCAGGAGAAGGACAACAAGCGTTCCAAGAAGGACCATATCTACGAGGACGAGGACGCACTGAAGAACAAGCCCGGACGTTTCATCAAGCCGGAAAAGAAAAAGGAAGAGGTACAGGAAGAGCAGATCAAGGTGATCGTGCTGCCGGAATCCATTACCATCAAAGAACTGGCTGAGAAGATGAAGTTACAGCCCGCAGCCATCATCAAGAAGCTGTTCCTGGAAGGTAAGATTGTAACCGTGAACCAGGAGATCTCCTATGAAGATGCAGAGAACATTGCCATGGAATATGACATTCTCTGTGAAAAAGAGGTCAAGGTAGATGTCATCGAAGAACTGTTGAAGGAAGACGAAGAGGACGAGGCAGATCTGGTGGAGAGACCTCCCGTAATCTGTGTTATGGGTCACGTTGACCATGGTAAGACTTCCCTGTTAGACGCTATCCGTAAGACCAACGTAACCGATCGTGAGGCAGGTGGTATCACCCAGCACATCGGTGCTTATACTGTAAATGTGGGAGACCGTAAGATCACCTTCTTAGATACTCCCGGACACGAAGCATTTACCGCCATGCGTATGCGTGGTGCCAATGCGACCGATATCGCTATCCTGGTAGTAGCAGCGGACGACGGCGTAATGCCCCAGACCGTAGAGGCGATCAACCATGCAAAGGCAGCGGGTGTGGAGATCATCGTAGCAGTGAACAAGATCGATAAGCCCTCTGCAAACATTGACCGTGTAAAGCAGGAGCTGGCAGAGTATGAGCTGATCCCCGAGGATTGGGGCGGAAGCACCGTATTTGCACCTGTATCCGCAAAAAGCGGCGAGGGTATTGACCAGCTGCTTGACATGATCCTGCTGACCGCAGACATCATGGAGCTGAAGGCGAACCCCAAGAGAAAGGCAAGAGGTCTGGTCATCGAGGCAGAGCTGGATAAGGGACGCGGTCCTGTGGCTACCGTACTGGTACAGAAGGGTACCCTGCATGTGGGAGACTTTATCTCTGCAGGTGTGGCTCATGGTAAGGTAAGAGCCATGATCGATGACAAGGGACGCAGAGTCAAGGAAGCAGGACCTTCTACTCCCGTAGAGATCCTGGGTCTGTCCGATGTTCCCAGTGCCGGTGAAGTATTCCTGGCACATGATAATGATAAGACAGCAAAAGCTTATGCAGAGACCTACCTGGCACAGAATAAGGAAAAGATGCTGGAAGAGACCAAGGGCAGAATGTCTCTGGATGATCTGTTCAGTCAGATCCAGGAGGGTAATCTGAAGGAACTGAACCTGATCGTCAAGGCTGATGTACAGGGTAGCGTAGAAGCAGTAAAGCAGTCCCTGATGAAGCTGTCCAATGAAGAAGTAGTAGTAAAATGTATCCACGGCGGCGTAGGTGCCATCAATGAGTCCGACGTATCTCTGGCAAGTGCGTCCAATGCGATCATCATCGGATTCAATGTCCGTCCCGATGCGACTGCCAAGGCAACCGCAGAGAGAGAGGGCGTGGATGTACGTCTGTACAAGGTCATCTACCAGGCCATCGAAGATATCGAAGCTGCCATGAAGGGTATGCTGGATCCTGTCTATGAGGAGAAGGTGATCGGTCATGCAGAGGTTCGTCAGATCTTCAAGGCATCCGCGATCGGTAACATTGCCGGTTCCTATGTCTTAGACGGTGTCTTCCAGAGAGGCTGTAAAGTTCGTATCACCCGTGAGGGCGAGCAGATCTTCGAGGGCAACCTGGCTTCCCTGAAGAGATTCAAGGATGATGTGAAGGAAGTTAAGGCAGGATATGAGTGTGGTCTCGTATTCGAAGGCTTTGACAAGATGCAGGAGCTGGATATCGTAGAAGCCTACATCATGGTGGAGGTACCACGGTAGGGAGTTATTCTAAGATTACACAGTACGTAATCTAAGAATAACTAGACCCTGCCGGGAAGTTTCGCGAAGCGAAACTTCCGGTGTGGTGCGAAGCGAAACTTCCAGTGTGGTACGAAGCGAAGCTTCCGGTATATCATGGTTTAGGTTTGAAGTAAGAAGGAATAAGAATGAGAAAAAATAGTGTAAAAAATACCCGTGTCAACGGGGAAGTGCAGCGCGTTCTGGCAGAGATCATCCGGGGCGGTCTTAAGGACCCCCGGATCAGTCCCTGGACCAGTGTGGTCGCTGTGGAAGTGGCACCGGATTTAAAAAGCTGTAAGGCATGGATCAGTGTGCTGGGAGACGAGGAAGTCAGAAAGTCTACCCTGCAGGGCTTAAAGAGCGCCGAGGGCTTTATCCGCAGAGAACTGGCGCGTACCATCAATCTGCGCAACACTCCGGATATCACTTTTGTGATGGACCAGTCCATCGAGTATGGTGTCAACATGTCCCACAAGATCGATGAAGTCATTGCAGCGGATGAGGCACAGAAGCCGGATCATGAAGTTGTGGAAGATACGGAAGAGACAGAGGAAGGTGACGAATAATGGATTTGCGTGAAGAATGTCGTGGCGCAAAAAAGATCGGCATCAGCGGACATATTCGTCCCGACGGAGACTGCGTGGGCGTCTGTCTGTCCTTACAGATGTACCTGCGTAAACTCCTTCCCGAAGCAGAAGTTACCGTATATATACAGAAGCCTTCCGAAGAGTTTTCCTATCTGAAGGGATACGATGAGATCCAGACCGAATGTCCGGAGCAGGATCCTTTTGATGTATATTTTGCGCTTGACTGCAGCCCAGACAGACTGGGAGACGCGGAGAAATATTTCCAGAATGCGAAAAAGAAGATCAACATCGATCATCATATCAGCAATTCCGGCTGCGGTGATGTAAATCTCGTCCGGCCCGAGGTGGGCAGTGCCTGTGAGGTGCTGTATCACATCATGGATGCCGAACTCATTGACAGAGATATTGCGGAAGCATTGTACACCGGCATCATTCACGATACCGGCGTATTCCAGTATTCCAATACGACACCGGAGACATTGCAGGCAGCAGCATTTCTGATCTCTTTTGGATTTAATTTTTCTAAAATCATTGAGGAAAGCTTTTATCAGAAGACGTATCTGCAGTCGCAGATCATGGGCAGAGCCCTGATGGAGAGCATACGCTTCATGGACGGCCGCTGCATCGTGAGCATGGTGGACCGTAAGACCATGGATTTCTACAATGCAGTACCGGGAGATCTGGACGGCATAGTGAACCAGCTGCGCAATATTAAGGGAATCGACTGTGCGATCTTCATGTATGAGACCGGTGTACTGGAGTACAAGGTCAGCATGCGTTCCAATGAGAATGTTGATGTGGCGAAGGTGGCATCCTTCTTTGGAGGCGGCGGACACGTACGTGCCGCAGGCTGCACCATGGAGGGGACTTTTCATGACTGTATCAATAATTTGTCACTGCACATCGATAAGCAATTGCGGGGAGAACAGGATTAATGGACGGCATCATCAATGTATATAAGGAAGCAGGTTTTACCTCTCATGATGTGGTAGCCAAGCTTCGCGGGATCTGCCGGCAGAAAAAGATAGGGCACACAGGTACACTGGATCCACAGGCTACCGGTGTGCTCCCTGTATGTCTGGGGAGTGCTACCAGAGCATGCGAAATGCTGACGGACAGGACCAAGGAATATGTGGCAGAACTTTTACTGGGTCAGATCACAGATACCCAGGATACCACGGGAACCGTTTTGGAAGAACGGGAAGTAGCGGTGGATGAGGCACAGGTACGTGAAGTGATCGAAAGCTTTGTCGGCGGTTATGACCAGATTCCGCCTATGTATTCCGCACTGAAGGTCAACGGAAAAAAACTCTATGAGCTTGCCAGGGCAGGTAAAGAAGTGGAACGGCAGGCAAGACATGTGGATTTGCCGTCGATCGAGATCCTGGAAATAAGACTTCCGGTGGTGAAGTTCCGTGTGGAATGCTCCAAGGGAACTTACATCCGCAGTCTCTGTGCCGATATCGGCGGGAAGCTTGGCTGCGGTGGCACCATGCAGAGTCTCGTCCGCACCAGGGTCGGAGAATTCCGGCTTGCGGATGCCCTGACACTTGCACAGCTGCAGGAACTCCGGGATACGGACAGATTAGAGGAGGCACTGCTTCCCACGGACCGTATTTTTGCGGATTTTAATGCAGTACATGTAGAGGAAAAATGGCGGAAATTGATCGATAACGGGAACGCTTTTTATCCGGGACAGACCATGGAGCAGACTACTTATCCTGCGGGAGAGTGGGTGCGTGTCTACAGAGAGGATGACAGCTTTGTGGGCATTTATGCGTATGACGGGGTAAAAGAATGGTACAAGCCCATGAAAATCTTCCCAAGTAACACAGAAAGCAGGAAATAGACTTGGAAATCATTGCAGGAACAACAGACTTTTATCTGGAAAAAGATACAGCGGTAGCTATCGGCAAATTTGACGGTGTGCATTTGGGGCACAGAAGACTTTTAGAGGAAATCCTGAATAAGAAAAAGAACGGACTGGCAGCCTGTGTTTTCACTTTTGATCCTACACCGGCGGTGCTGTTCGGACTGTCGGATGGAAAAGAACTGACGACAAGAGAAGAGAAAAGGCGTCTCTTCGAACATCTGGGGATCGACATCCTGATCGAGTTCCCGCTGACAAAAGAGACTGCAGCCACAGAACCGGAGCGTTTCGTGACAGAGATTCTGGCGAAGCAGATGAATACCCGTTTTGTGGCAGCAGGTGAAGATCTGTCTTTTGGGAAAAATGGAGCAGGCAATGCAGAACTTTTAGAGAAAATGGCTCCGCATTTAGGGTTTTGTGTCCGGACCATAGAGAAGATCGAAGTGGATGGCATCGAGGTCAGCTCTACTTACATCCGCAAGCTGGTGGAAGAGGGCCGGATGGAAGAAGCGGAAAAGATGCTGGGGATGCCCTATACTCTCGTGGGATGCGTGGAACATGGCAATCATATCGGGCATACTCTGGGCTTTCCCACAGTAAATCTTCTGCCGCCCGCAGGTAAGCTCCTGCCGCCCAACGGTGTCTATTATGCGGTAGTCCGTTATAATGGGAAGGTCTACAAAGCCATCAGCAATGTAGGGACCAAGCCGACGGTTTCTTCCGAAAAAGTGATGGGAGTGGAATCTTATCTATATGATTTCGCCCAGGATATTTACGGTCAGGAGATTGAAGTGGCACTGAAAAGCTTCCGGCGTCCGGAACGCAGATTCGGATCCTTGGAAGAGCTTAAGAAACAGCTGGACCGGGATATTGCGGATGGGCGAAACGCGTAAATTGAGTAAAAAAATGTAAAGAAACGTAAAAGAAAAGTAAAATATCCATTGCAAGTTTTTATTCTATCTCGTAAAATATATTTTGGATTGTTTATAGTTAGATTAAATTTGAAAATAATTATTTTGGTTTTTCGTAAGAGAATCAAGAGAGATTGAGGGATTAAAAATGAGCTTTGGAACAATATTGACAATGGCTGGAGGTCTGGGACTGTTTTTATTCGGAATGGAACTGATGAGTGATTCCATTGAGAAGGTAGCAGGAGCCAGACTTCGTCGTATTCTGGAGATTTTTACCACGAACCGTTTCATGGGGATGATCGTAGGTATTATTTTCACCGGTATCATCCAGTCTTCCTCCGCATGTACGGTTATGGTCGTCAGCTTTGTTAACTCCGGTCTGATGAATCTGTATCAGGCAGCGGGAGTCATCCTCGGTGCCAATATCGGTACTACCATCACCTCACAGCTGGTATCATTTAATCTGTCCAAGATAGCACCGTTAATTCTGTTAGTCGGTGTGGTCGTGATGATGTTTACGAAGAAAGAAAAAGTCCGTAAAGTAGCGGAAGTGGTCGTAGGCTTCGGTATTCTGTTCGTGGGACTGAGCACCATGTCCCAGGCAATGGCCAACATGAAAAATGAGCCGCAGGTAGTAAATCTGCTGATGTCTCTGAAGAATCCGTTCTTAGCCACCTTGATGGGATTTGCCCTGACTGCGATTATTCAGAGCTCATCCGTAACGGTCAGTATCGTACTGTTGCTCGCCAATCAGGATCTGCTGCCGTTACCGATCACACTTTACATTATCTTAGGATGTAATATCGGTGCCTGTGCTACCGCAATGTTAGCTTCTATGACCGGTAAAAAGGATGCGAAGAGAGCTGCACTGATCCATCTGCTGTTCAATATCATTGGTACGGTTATTATCTACATTGCTCTGTTCGTGGCAGGCGATCAGATCGTGGAACTGATCAAGTCTATCTCCGCGGACAACGGCCGGTTCGTGGCAAATGCGCATACGCTGATCAAGATCGCACAGGTAATTATGCTGTTCCCGTTCACCGGCTGGCTGGTAAAGATGACCTACCTGATCGTACCCGGCGAAGATCAGAAGGTTGGTTACAGAGAGAGCTATCAGTTAAAATACATCGGCGACAAAGTGGTGTTCAACCCCGCTACCGCAGTGGTAGAGGTTGTCAAGGAGCTGGAGCGTATGGCTTCTCTGGCGGAGGAGAACTTAAACCGTGCCATGAATGCCCTGATCACATTGGATGAAGAAGACATTGAGGAAGTCTACGAGGTAGAGAAAAATATCAACTTCCTGAATCATGCCATTACGGATTATCTGGTGAAGATCAACCAGACGACACTGCCCATCGAAGACCTGAACAGTCTGGGTGCTCTGTTCCATGTGGTGAATGATATCGAGCGTATCGGTGACCATGCGGAGAATGTAGCGGATGCCGCAAGACAGCGTAAGGAAGAAGGAGTATCCATCAGCAAGGAAGCCCAGAAGGAACTGGGAGACATGCTGGAGATGGTCAATAAGATCATCCGTTATGCCGTAGAAATGTTTGCCAAGAGCGATGAGACCCACATGCAGGAGATCATCACTTTAGAGGATCAGGTAGATGAAAAGGAACGCGAACTGCAGAAGAAGCATGTAGAGCGTCTTACCAAGGGAGAATGTTCTCCCGAAGCCGGTATGATCTTCTCGGATATTGTATCCGGTCTGGAGAGAGTTGCAGACCATGCGACCAACATTGCATTTGCCATTACTACCGAAGAGGAAATGGACGAAGGCAAGACCAATTAAAAACAAGAATGAGCTGTAAGATGAGAACCATGCAAAGTATAATGCTTTGCGTGGCTTTCTTTTTTCGACACTTAAGACGATACGATTGACAAAGCAGAGAAAACAGTAGTATTTTGTAACAGAAATACTATCGGAAGTTATGAGGATACAAAAACATGAAGATCTATTTGGTAAGACACGGTGAGACGGACTGGAATCAGGCGGGACTTTTGCAGGGGCAGACGGATATTGCGCTTAATGCCCAGGGATTGGAGCAGGCCCACGATGCGGCGGAGCGGTTAAAGAAGGTTCCGTTTGAAATTGCATTTTGTTCACCATTGATCCGGGCGAAGCGCACGGCAGAGATCATCATAGGCGACCGGAAGATCACCCTTACCACAGACGAAAGACTCAGAGAACTGAATTTCGGACCCTGGGAAGGCGTGGATATCCGGACCATCAAGGATGCTGCCAGCCAGCCTTTTACCAACCCGGGCAGCTACATTCCCCCCGCGGGAGCGGAGAGTTTTGCACAACTGTATAAAAGAAGCGGCGAATTCGTAGATCAGGTATTGCTGCCATTAGAAGGTACATATGAGACTGTGTTGGTGGTGGCTCACGGAGGAGTGAACCGCAGTATTCTGAATCCTGTTCTGAATATTCCTGTCGATGATTTCTGGCGGGTGCATATGGGCAACTGTGCTACTGCGATTTTCGACTGTACAGATGGAAAACTGTCCATGCTGGAATATACGGATAGCAAGAGTGCCAATGCGAAGAGCAAGCTGCTGTGAAGGGTTTGCTGAAATTTTAGGCGTGTTGGCTTGACAGACAGAGATTTTTTCCCTATAATACGCACTGGAACAAAGTAAATCTCGATTACAAAACCCGTAAGGGCAGTGGATTTTTCAAGATTTTGATCTTATTTTCGCCACACAGCAGAAATGTTGTGTGGCGTTTGTTGTATAAGGAGCAGAAAATGAACCAGACTTATATGAAAGAAAAGAAAATATTTCCCCTTGTGATGTCCATGGCACTTCCCATGATGCTTTCCATGGCATTCAATTCCCTCTATAACATTGTGGACAGCTATTTCGTGGCGAAACTCAGTGAGGATGCCATGACAGCACTTTCCCTGGTCTATCCGGCACAGAACCTGCTGACTGCTGTGGCGGTGGGCTTCGGCGTGGGTGTTAATGCCATGATTTCCTTCTATCTGGGAGCACAAAATCAGGGAAAAGCGGATAAGACGGCAACCCAGGGCATGGTGCTGGGCGTATTGCACGGTGTGCTGCTCATGGTCCTGTTCCTCTGCGGAATGAACTTATTTTTGGGAATGTTTACGAAGAGTGATACGGTGCGGGCACTGGGCATGGAATATTCCAATGTCGTGTTCCTGTTTTCTGCCATTGTGACCGGAGGCATCACACTGGAGAAAATATTCCAGGCGGTAGGCCGGATGCGGGCTACCATGGTCAGCATGATCGCCGGATTTGTAACGAATATTGTACTGGATCCGCTGTTGATCTTCGGCATCGGACCTTTTCCACGGATGGAGATCGCCGGAGCGGCGCTTGCCACCGGCATCGGACAGGTGATCACATTACTGGTATATCTCATCTATTATGTGGCGGATCCTCTGCCGGTGAAGCTTCATAAAAAATATCTGCGCCCGGAAGGGGAGATCTGCGGCAAGACTTATGGTATCGGTATCCCGGCGACCCTGAATATGGCCCTGCCTTCTCTGTTGATCTCCGCGTTGAACAGCATTCTGGCAGCATATTCCCAGGGGTATGTGCTGGTGCTGGGTGTTTATTATAAGTTACAGACCTTTATTTACCTGCCTTCCAACGGTATCATTCAGGGCATCCGCCCCTTGATCGGCTACAATTATGGTGCAGGAGAGAGAAAGCGTGTGGAGCAGATCTACCGTCTGACATTGGAACTGACGGCCGGGATCATGGCTGCCGGTACGGCACTGTGCTGGCTGATCCCCGGAGAGCTGATCGGACTGTTTACTGAGAATCCGGAGACCATCACCATCGGTATCGCGGCACTGCATATCATCAGCCTGGGCTTTATTCTGTCCGCTGTGTCGGTGACCAGCTCCGGAGCCCTGGAGGCACTGGGACGGGGGATGGCTTCCCTGGTGATCTCCGTGATGCGGTATGTGGCGGTGATCATCCCTGCGGCATTTGTCTTAAGCCACCTCATCGGTGTCACCGGTGTATGGTGGGCGTTTGTCTGCACGGAGAGCGTGACCGCAATGGTGGCGTATGTGCTGTACCGGAAGGTTTGGAAGAGGGCGTAGAGCCGTCTCCGCACAAATCGACGGGTGAACTGATGTATACACAATATCTTGTGTCATGAGATTGACTTCCTCCACAAAGTGTTGTAGAATAAACCGTGATAGGTTTTATGGGCACAAGCCATGGGGACATGAGATTAAGGGGGTACATAAGATGTTTCAGGTGATCAAACGAGATGGTTCCAAAGCAGACTTTACACTGACGAAGATCAATGATGCCATTATGAAGGCTTTTACTGCGACGCAGATGAGCTACAATAATGACATTATTGATCTTCTTGCGTTACGGGTGACCGCAGATTTCCAGAAAAAGGTGGAAAATGATGAGATCCATGTAGAAGATATCCAGGACAGTGTGGAGCGTGTACTGGGACAGGCCGGCTATGAGGAAGTGGCGAAGGCGTATATTCTGTATCGCAAGCAGCGCGAGAAGATGCGTACCATGAAGTCCACGATCCTGGATTATAAGGATGTGGTCAACAGCTATGTCAAAGTCGAGGACTGGCGAGTGAAGGAGAACTCCACAGTAACTTATTCCGTAGGTGGACTGATCTTAAGCAATTCCGGTGCGGTAACGGCAAACTACTGGCTGTCCGAAATCTACGACGAAGAGATCGCCGAGGCACACCGCAATGCGGATATCCATATCCATGATCTGTCCATGCTGACCGGTTACTGCGCGGGATGGTCCTTAAAGCAACTGATCAAGGAAGGACTGGGCGGCATCACCGGCAAGATCACTTCTGCACCGGCGAGACACTTATCCGTACTGTGTAATCAGATGGTGAACTTTTTGGGGATCATGCAGAACGAATGGGCGGGAGCACAGGCTTTTTCCTCCTTTGATACCTACCTTGCCCCCTTTGTGAAAGTAGATCATTTAAGCTATCCTGAAGTGAAAAAATGCATCGAAGCATTTATCTACGGTGTGAATACGCCCAGCCGCTGGGGTACCCAGGCTCCTTTTTCCAATATTACACTGGACTGGACGGTGCCCGATGACCTGGCAGAACTGCCGGCACTGGTAGGCGGCGTGGAGATGGATTTCAAATACAAGGATTGTAAAAAGGAAATGGATATGGTCAACAAGGCATTCATCGAGACCATGATCGAGGGCGACTCCAACGGCCGCGGTTTCCAGTATCCGATTCCGACGTATTCCATCACGAAGGATTTTGACTGGTCCGACACCGAGAACAACAGACTGTTATTCGAGATGACCGCAAAATACGGTACACCGTATTTTTCCAATTATATCAATTCCGACATGCAGCCCAGCGATGTCCGCAGTATGTGCTGCAGACTGCGTCTGGATCTGCGGGAACTGCGTAAGAAGACCGGAGGCTTCTTCGGTTCCGGCGAGAGCACCGGAAGCGTGGGTGTTGTCACGATCAATATGCCCAGGATCGCATATCTGTCTGCCAATAAGGACGAATTTTACGCAAGACTGAACCACATGATGGATATTGCGGCGAGATCCCTGAAGATTAAGCGCGGTGTCATTACAAAGCTGTTAAATGAGGGACTGTATCCTTATACTAAGCGGTATCTGGGCACCTTTGAGAATCATTTTTCCACCATTGGTCTGATCGGCATGAACGAGGTGGGCTTAAATGCCAACTGGCTGAGAGCGGATATGAGCGATCCGAGAACTCAGGAGTTTACCAAGGAAGTACTGAATCATATGAGAGAGCGCCTGTCGGATTATCAGGAGCAGTACGGAGACCTCTACAATCTGGAGGCGACTCCTGCGGAGAGCACCACTTACCGTCTGGCCAAGCACGACAGAAAGCGCTGGCCCGGTATCAAGACGGCAGGAAAGCCCGGAGATACTCCTTACTATACGAACTCTTCCCATCTGCCGGTGGACTATACTGTGGATATTTTCGATGCACTGGATATTCAGGATGAATTGCAGACCCTGTATACTTCCGGTACGGTGTTCCATGCGTTCCTGGGAGAGAAGCTTCCCGACTGGAAAGCAGCGGCTTCCTTGGTGCGGACGATCGCTTCCAATTACAAGCTGCCATATTATACGCTGTCGCCGACCTATTCCATCTGTAAGGAACACGGTTATCTGGCTGGAGAGGTGAAGGTATGTCCTCATTGTGGGGCGAAGACCGAGGTGTACAGCCGCATCACCGGTTACTATCGTCCGGTGCAGAACTGGAATGATGGTAAGTTACAGGAATATGCCAACAGAACGGAGTATGACATTGGCCGTTCTTCCTTAAAGCGTCCCACCAGAAGTGTGGTAACGCTGTCCAATTTTGCGGAGGACGTGGAAGTGAAGGTGGAGCAGCCGCAGGATATCAAGTATCTGTTCACGACCAAGACCTGCCCGAACTGCAAGCTGGTGAAGGAATATCTGAAAAATGTGCCCTACGTGACCATTGATGCGGAGGAGAACATGGAGTTGGCAAGACGTTACGGCGTGATGCAGGCACCGACACTGGTGGTAGTAAACGGCGACAGCCATAAAAAATATGTAAATGCTTCAAATATCAAGAAGTACGTTGACCAACTGACATTAGTTGGGGTAGAATAGATACAGGTCAGGAGGCATCGCCCGAAGGCGGTGCCTTTTCTGCGGTCATTACAGATACACCGCAGAGGGAAAATTACACAATTGAGAAAATAAAATGCAATGAAAATGATTGCAGAACGGAGGAAATATGATCAACAAACTGATCACTCGAATCAAAGAAACCAACGCACCGATCGTGGTAGGACTGGATCCTATGATGAAATTCGTGCCGGAATATATTAAAAAGGCGGCTTTCACTGAGTATGGTGAGACCCTGGAAGGTGCCGCAGAAGCAATCTGGCAGTATAACAAGGGGATTGTGGATGCAATTTATGATCTGGTACCCGCTGTGAAGCCTCAGGTAGCAATGTATGAGCAGTTCGGCATTCCCGGTATGGTGGCATTTAAAAAGACCGTGGATTATTGTAAAGAAAAAGGTCTGATCGTCATCGGCGATATCAAACGTGGTGATATCGGATCCACTTCCGAAGCATATGCAGTAGGACATCTGGGAAAAGTACAGGTAGGTAGCAGGAGCTATTACGGTTTTGATGAGGATTTCGTGACCGTGAACCCTTATCTGGGATCTGACGGTGTGAACCCTTTTGTGAAGATCTGTAAGGAAGAGAAAAAGGGCATTTTTGTACTGGTGAAGACTTCCAATCCCAGTAGCGGCGAATTTCAGGATCAGTTAATTAATGGCAGACCGCTGTATGAGCTGGTAGGAGAAAAGGTCGCAGTCTGGGGAGCTGACTGCATGGGCGATTCTTACAGCTATGTAGGTGCTGTGGTAGGTGCAACCTATCCTGAGCAGGGCAAGGTACTTCGTAAGGTAATGCCCAAGGCATTTATCCTGGTGCCCGGTTACGGCGCACAGGGCGGTAAGGGTGCAGACCTGGTACACTTCTTCAATGAAGACGGACTGGGTGCCATCATCAACTCCTCCCGTGGCATCATTGCTGCATACCAGCAGGAGAAGTATGCACAGTTCGGTGAGCAGAATTATGCAGATGCTTCCCGCGCGGCCGTGCTGGATATGCGTGAGGATATCGCACAGGCACTGGCAGCACGCTAAAGACGCGCATCTCCACGTTTGACCGGCGCGTGGGGATAGACTTATGCGTTTGACGGCATAATATACAAAGGTATGGGGTGTCCGCAAGCGGACAGATGGGAGAACGAAGGATGAGAGAAAAACTATATATTACCTTCCATTCGGAGGATGAAATCAGACAATTTGTGGATACCTGCAATGAATTCGATGATGCGATCGATATCCGTATTCAGAAGACCGCAATGGATGCGAAGTCTCTTTTGGGAATGCTTCTGATGAAGACGGAGGAACCGCTGGAGATTGAATACGCCTGCTACGATGATGAGGATAATTACGAAGAGTTCAAGCAGGCTATCCTGGAAAAATATGATGCGAAAGTTGTACCGGCATCGGAAAAATCTGCTGAAAATAAAATTGTTTGAAAAAATTAAAAAATTCTATTGACATTTTCACCTGCAGCAGTTAAAATACATACTGTTGCAGGCGAAAACCTGTGAATGTACGTGTAGCTCAGCTGGATAGAGCGTCTGGCTACGGACCAGAAGGTCGTGGGTTCGAATCCTGTCACGTACATCGTAAGCCCCGGAGATGATGTCTCCGGGGTTTTTGTATTTCATTTTAGAAAAGTTTTAGAAATACTTCCCACTCCGTATATTTACGTAGTACTTATGTCATGCTAAAATAATGAGGTAAATGGAGGAAGCTGTATTAGTATGAACAAACAGGATTTTATAGACCGGCTGCGGATGGCACTGAACGGACGTGTGTCCCCTGGCTTGGTTATGGATAATGTCAATTATTACGAAGACTATATTAATACGGAGATCCGGAAGGGCCGTACGGAAGAGGAAGTACTGGAGAGCCTGGGAGATCCGAGACTGATTGCGCGTACGATCATTCAGACCAATGGTGGTGATAATCGGTCCGGCTATCGTAATACCGTCTATGGAAACGGAGAATACAGAGAAGCAGCAGGATCGACGGTACATCACAGTTATAACGGAGACGGTAATGGCGAATATGGCACCCATGGGAGTAAAATGGCAGATGTATTAGCGAAGCTGCCAGGCTGGGTCTGGATTATTCTGGGGATCCTTGTGGTGGTACTGGTGATCAGCGCGGTATTTTCAGTACTATCCTTCCTGGCACCGGTATTGATCCCGATTCTGGTAGTACTGTTTTTGGTAAAACTGTTTCGAGACTGGCTGAACTAGTAACTATTCAGAGCCGTTAAATATAACCGAAGGGATGTCGAATGCTTGCATTCGTAAGAACCGTCGGTTATATTTATTTGGCGATTTAGCCTCTATGAGCAAAAGGAAAGCCTCGAAGAGGCGATTTTGCGAATGGGCTCTGAATAGAGTTAATTACCACGTAAAGAGCCATCAGGGGGAAGCTGATGGCTCTTTTGAGGGGAGTATAAATAAATAATACATAAGGGTGCAAATAGAATCATGAAGGGTTCTTCTATTCACATTTATGATTATAGTACTAATGTCACAAAAATGCAAGATAAAAATTGGTTCTAAAGTACCATAAATTAAAAAGCATATTTTTGTGGAAAATAGACATACTACTCCTGTAACTAAAAATCCTGTTAGGAGGTCACAGATATGTCTAATAATTACGATCAGAACAACGAGAACAAGTATAGTAACTCTTATGGCGAGAACCAGAACTCTCAGAATAAGCAGAGCAGTAAGAATCAGAACAAGAATCAGAGTAAGAACCAGAATAGGGATCAGAGCGAGAATAAGGAGCAGAATAAGAACTGCTAGTTTTTGTGCATAAGAAGTCAGGGGCGTTCGCAGGAATGCCCCTATTTACATATTTTTGGAATGCATATATAATGTTCCTATGTTTGATTGAGATACGGAGGAACGAATGAGACGTTTTGAATTGATCGCCCCCTGCCATTTCGGTATGGAATCGGTGCTTAAGAGAGAGATTACAGATCTCGGATATGATATTACGGATGTGGCAGATGGCCGTGTGACTTTTTTCGGTGATGAAGAAGCTTTATGCAGAGCTAATATTTTTCTGCGCACAGCGGAGAGAATTCTGATCAAGATCGGAAACTTTCACGCAGAGACATTTGAAGAACTGTTTCAGGGAACGAAAAGTCTGCCCTGGGAAGACTACATTCCTAAGGACGGTAAGTTCTGGGTAGCAAAAGCGGCCAGCGTAAAGTCCAAATTATTCAGTCCTTCGGATATCCAGTCTATTATGAAAAAAGCCATGGTGGACCGGTTGAAATCACAATATGAAATCTCCTGGTTCCCGGAGGATGGTGCAAGCTTTCCGGTCAGAGTGTTCCTTATGAAAGACGAAGTGACGGTGGGACTGGACAGTACCGGAGAATCCCTGCATAAGAGAGGATACCGGAAGCTGACGGCAAAAGCGCCCATTGCGGAGAACCTGGCAGCATCGCTGATCATGCTGACTCCCTGGAACGGAGGAAGGATCCTGGTGGATCCTTTTTGCGGAAGCGGTACGTTTCCGATAGAAGCAGCCATGATGGCGGCCAATATGGCCCCCGGCAGGAACCGGAGCTTTACGGCAGAAGAATGGCCACATATTGTAGGAAAGAAAATATGGTATGATACCTGCGATGAAGCGGAAGAGATGGTAGACCTGTCAGTGGAGACGGATATCCAGGGATATGATATTGATGAGGATATGGTAAAAATAGCCCGGGAAAATGCGCGTATGGCCGGTGTGGATAAGCTGATCCATTTTCAGAGAAGAGGCGTGGAAGATCTCCATCATCCGAAAAAGTATGGATTCATTATAACTAATCCGCCCTACGGAGAACGATTGCAGGATAAGAGCCAGATGCCGGCACTTTACCGTACCATAGGGGAACGTTTTCGTGAACTGGACTCCTGGAGCATGTATCTGATCACTGCTTACGAGCAGGCAGAGAAAGATATCGGACGGAAAGCAGACAAGAACAGGAAGATATATAACGGAATGATGAAAACCTATTATTACCAGTTTTTGGGACCGAAGCCGCCGAAGAGAAGAGAAATATAACCTTTCATGAAGAAACGATTGCAAATCAGAGACCAAAAACAAAATAGGAAGGTGACATTGGTCCTCTGGCTCCTGTTGGGAACATTTTCCATGGTAGCAATGCTATGGATAGCAGCGCACAAGACGGTGGTGATTTCCGCACGAAGCCAGGAGCAGGGAGAACTGGTCCCGGAATACCGGACGGAACAGACCGGAGAGATGCAGCTACCCATGCAGACGGATCAAAAAGCCGACAGGCAGATCTGTATACCACTGGAATCGGGGACGAAAGCGGAGAATGTAGTGGTGGAGAACCATTACATGGAGAAGGAACTCTGGATCTACATAGAAAACGGAAGAAAAGCATTCTATAAGGAACGGAGGATCACAGGAGATCTGAATCCTGTGGAAAAAGGAATCTGCGAGGCACAGAACGAAGGTGTGCTGCTGAGACTTTCGATGCGGGAAGTGCTGGAATATCACAGCACTCTGGAAGAAGGAAGTTTATGGGTCGATTATGTCAGCCCCAAGGAACTCTATGACAGGATCGTGGTATTGGATCCTGTGGGAGGCGGCAGAGATCCCGGTGTGACGGCTTCCGGCTGTCAGGAAAAAGAAGTGGCACTCAGTGTTGCCAGACAGACAGCCCAGCTGATGGAAGACCGGCAGGTGAAGGTATATCTTACCCGTACAGAGGATATCGATGTTACGAAAGAGGCAAGAAGGCAGTTCGCCGACTGGGTTGGAGCAGATCTGTATCTGGAGATCGGATTGTCGTCAGATCCGGAGAATACGTCGGTCTATGGGATCAGCGGAGAATATAATGATGAATATTATATTCCGGAGTTCGGCAACCTTCAGTGGGCCGATTGCGTTACAAGGCAGGTTACGGTGGCGGCCAGCAATCGGGCAGTGGGACTTTTCCCGGCAACAGAGGAAGATGTCCTGTGGGAGATCGCAATCCCGTCAGCCAGAATCTCTTTGGGGTATGTGACGAACGCTGCTGAGAGACAACTGCTGATACAGGAAGACTATCAAAAAAAGCTTGCACAAGGTATTGCGGAAGCTATTAACGAGGTTTATACTAATACGCAATGATGGATCATATGCGGTGAGGAGTGGAATATGCAGGGAAGAATCGTATTTGCAACCGGCAATGCCGGTAAGATCAAAGAGATCCGAATGATCATGGAGGACACCGGAATGGAGGTGGTATCCATGAAAGCTGCGGGGATTATGGCAGATATTGACGAGAACGGAAAAACCTACGAGGAAAATGCTTTGATCAAGGCCAGAGCGGTGGCGGCGTTTACGAATGACATCGTCATGGCGGATGACTCCGGACTGGAGATTGACTATCTGAATAAGGAACCGGGGATATACTCTGCAAGATATCTGGGAGAGGATACTCCTTATTCTGTGAAAAACGCAAATCTGATCCAGAGACTGGAAGGGGTGCCGGAGGAACAACGGACAGCCAGATTCGTGTGTGCCATTGCCGCTGTTTTACCGGACGGAAGAGAACTGACGACCCGCGCTGCGATTGAGGGCAGGATCGGATATGATGAAAAAGGGAAGAACGGATTCGGATATGACCCCATTTTCTATGTACCGGAGTTCGGAAAGACAACCGCGGAACTTACAGAAGAAGAGAAGAACCAGGTCAGTCACAGAGGAAAAGCGCTGCAGCTGATGAAAGAGGAACTTAAGAAATATGAAAATATTGATCGTAAGTGATACCCATAAAAAGAACGAGAATTATTTCAAAGTGCTGGAAATGCATCATCCGGATATGGTGATCCACTGCGGTGATGCGGAGGGGAGTGAGTATGCCCTGTCTGCTGCTGCAAAATGCCCGGTATATATTGTGCTGGGGAATAACGATTTTTTTTCGGATCTTCCCAGAGAGATCACCCTGGATATCGGACCCTATAAGGTATGGGTGACTCATGGACATAATTATTATGTCTCCATGGGGAATGAGACGATCAAAAAAGAAGCCATTGATCGTGGTGTGGATATTGTATTGTATGGACATACACACCGCCCGGTGATCGATATCGATGACAATATCATCGCGGTGAATCCCGGAAGCCTGTCTTATCCAAGACAGGAAGGACGTCAGCCGTCTTATGCCATTATGGAGATCGATAGAGAGGAAAAAGTACATTTTACCATTGCATATCTGCGATAATGGTTCCGGTGTAAAACACGTAGTACAGACGTAGGAGTTCTGCAACTTTTCTCTTGACAGATAGAAAAAAACTAGGTTATAATTACACCTGCGTTGTCGGAGGTTCCGATGTGACGCAGCCTCGGGGTGTGGCTCAGCTTGGCTAGAGCACCTGGTTTGGGACCAGGGGGTCGCAGGTTCGAATCCTGTCACCCCGATGCGTAACTTGAGTTTTGTGTTTATTTTTCAAAAAATTAGTACAAAACTGTTGACAAATGATGTCGGATAAGTTACAATATGCTTCGTCGGTTTGCTAATGCAGATGACTGACAGATATGTGTTCGTAGCTCAGCTGGATAGAGCAACGGCCTTCTAAGCCGTGGGTCGGGGGTTCGAATCCCTTCAGGCACGCTGTGGTGGGTATAGCGCAGTTGGTTAGCGCGCCAGATTGTGGCTCTGGAGGCCCAGGGTTCGAATCCCTGTATCCACCCTCGCCTTTGGGCTATCGCCAAGCGGTAAGGCACAGCACTTTGACTGCTGCATTCGCTGGTTCGAATCCAGCTAGCCCAGTCTTTTATATGGGATATTAGCTCAGTTGGTAGAGCACTTGACTTTTAATCAAGTTGTCCGGGGTTCGAATCCCCGATGTCTCATTGTTTTTTAAGAACACTATCATTTCGATAGTGTTTTTTTCATGCCCGGAAACCCGCATAAAATCAGGCTTTTCCGGGCTTTTGTATTTTTTTGTAAGTGTCTTCAAAAGTGTGTTTTTTCGGCTATTTACTGTTACACTTGTGTTACACTCCCTTTAGGCGAGTGCTTTTTCTACCTTTTCCCGCTTCTCTGCTTCGGTATTCCGGTCAAAACAGTAATTCTTTAGGGTTGTCCTCTCGTCCGAGTGTCCGACCAGTTCCCTCACCGTGTTGATATTGACATGAGCATCTAACAAGGCAGATATGTAGGTTTTTCTTACCTTATGGGAACTCTTTACCATCGTGCCATATTCCTTGCAGTACTTCCTGAAACGGTATGCAACTGCATACTGGGGAACTGGTTTTCCATCCATCGAAAAGATATATCCGGTACTGTCCGCTCCGACTTCTTTCTGCCTTGATCGGGCTGTCCTGATGATCTCTTTTGCCTTTTGGGTAAGAATCACCTGTCTGTCCCCGCAATCCGTCTTTGTATGCTCAATGACCTTTTTCGTGTCTTTGTTATACATACGCTGGACATGGATGTAATCCGGGCTTTCGATGTCCTCATACCGTACTGCACACAGTTCACCTATTCGCAAGCCTGTCTGGAACAGGAATGGAATTGCCAGCGGTGCAAGATCATACATTGCCTTGTGCGTGTAGTAGTCCTTCCATGCCAGACTTGTTATTGCACGTTCCTCTGCCGTCAGATAGACCTGTGTTGAATCCGGTTTCTTTTTGACTTTCCGAAACATACGCTTCCCGTCGATTTTTACATACTTAAACGGATTCTCCAAGATGAGCTTTAAGTCTGCCGCATAGTCCAGAGCCTGTCGGATAATGACCGTACAGTTGTAATACTGCGTTTTCGTCATGGAATGCGTCTTTATGAGTTCATGTGCCCAGACATCCAGTGCCACCTTGTCCAGTTTCCGAAGCGGCTCTTTGATGATCTTCGTGCCTACATAGTAGGCTTTCCAATCTGAATCTATCCGGCTCACATACGTTTCTGAATTGGTGTGCAGAGCCTTGTATTTCAGCCATTGGGGGTAAAAAGATTCCAGCGTCACTTTGTCTTCATCGTCGTACCATTCAAGTCCATAGTAGTCTGCAAGGGCTGTGTAGAGGTCTTGTTCTGAGGTCTTCACAATCATCCGCAGACCTGATTTACAACTTTTGTCTGGTACACGAGTTCGCCAGCGTTGATCTTTCTCATTTTGACGGATGGTGTACGGGTGCAAAGGTTTTAATTCATTTTTCAATTTTTCAAGCGTTTTCTTCTTCATGGCTTCTTTTATTTTTTCCATGTCGCTTGAATCCAGTATATCATTTTTCAGTGCCAGTTCAAGTACTTTTAAGTTTTCGTTGTCCATGATGTCTTATCATTTTTTCAACGCAAAAAAGGATATTTTTATCAATCTACGATACATCACTATACATCACAAGGCGTTGACAAAAATATCCTCCTTATTTAGTTTAAATTATTAACTTACCGCCTGTTCATGCTTCGTAAAAAGTCTGAGCATAGCAGAGCTTGAGATTACTTGTGATTTCCAGATCATAAATCACGGTTCTGTTTTCTTCTTTCGTGGCGGTGACATTGATACGTTCACCATCCGGTGTGGAAAGTGTCACTTCTGTTGTCTCTTTTTTGCCAGTGTCCAGACTGCGGCAGATGTCAACTTTATCCTTATCTTCTTTCGCCGCACTTGCCGCCTTGATGACAGTTCTCATACTCTGAGGGTATTTATTGGCTTTAATACTTTCCTCGAAAACTGTTCTTAACTGCTCCATCTTCTCTTTATTAGACATTATTGTGTCCTCCTTTATTATTTCATTTTTCTATATTTAATTGTCGTTACAAAACATCACATTCATTACATATCAGAACTATACTTCACTAGACTGTACTTAACTCTCTTTACAGCACCTTACCTGTGCAACACAATACCTTTTATTGATCTATTTATCTGTAGAGGGTATTTGAATAACACACGTCAAGGTTATCCATCATTTCCACAGTAAAAGATTCCCGACCATCTTTTAATTCTTTGCTTCTGACGCTGACATTTTCACCTTTCGGTGTGGAGAAGATGATTTTTACCATTTCACCAGGAATCTCCGGAATATCTTTAAAAAGCCCCGGTTTATAAACACAGTCAATTCTGTCGTCACTTGCTTTAAGCCGCATGGCTGTCCCAAAGATTGAAACCATTACCAGAGAATTTGTTGTGTCTTTGATGATCTTTTCAAATTCTTCTTTTAACTGCTCTAATTTTATACTAGTCATAATAATATCGTTCCTTTCCATGACTTTTTTGTACTGGTCAGGAAGTACCTGACCAGCGATTTACAATATTTCGTTAAAATGGGTTTTCTTTGCTTTCTTCTATTGTCTGTACATGAAAATCTTCCGATCTGTTCAAGTAATCGTATACAGAATTGTACTTCTTGATTTTTCCATCTTCCCCGAAAATCCATACTTCCGTTATTCGTCTGAGAAATGCCGCCCATGTTTCTGGTCGTTCAACCTGAACATTTCCATACTGTTCTTCTAAAGGTTCATTTGACAGGATGTAAATGTTTTCTGCACACATAAAGCGGTTCGAATACCGTGCCGGAAGGTCAATCGGGTAGATGTCAAGATACTGCAACATATCTGCGATTGGCAACTGGCTTCTATATTCTTCGAAGCACATAACAGGCTGATAACAGTAGAGGTCAAACGGATGCTTGTAGTCAGAAATCTTGTAAACATTTTCGTCTCCGTGGGTGTCCAGAACATATCTGGTTTTACCTGTCCCGGTTTTTCCGAAAATATAGATTACTTTCAGGTCAAGCCTACGATGTCCTTTATATCGGTCTGCAAGGATGGTCATACGAATCTTGTCGATTTTGTCAATGTGCAGAATGTAATCATGATTAGTTGCAAGGATCTCTGCATTACTGTAGCCGGAGAATACCATATTATACAATTCCTCCATGTCTACGTTCTTGCCTTTCTGCCTTGGGCGTGTACCCCATTCCTCGAAACTTCCCGGCACTTTGGTTTCTGCCTTTTTGGTGTCTTCCCACTTGCCGGATTTCTGGATGTATTCCACGTTACTCTTGACAGTGCCTTTTGCAATCTCGATATGTGCTGTTGGGAAGTGCCTTTTTATTGTGCTCCAACGCACTCTTGAGCGGAAAATCACATAAATATGTGTATGCGGTGTTCCTGTTTCTGCGATCTCATCAGCAAGACAGAAGTATACCAGTGTTGAAAAATTCAGTGTTAAAATTTCTTTGATTTTTGTGTGGTCAAGCCCCTCAGTAAGAGGGTTGTTGATGGTAAGCTGATAAGCGTTTCGCTGAATATTCAGCTTGTCCTCTATTGTATTTTCACTAGCAGAGAGTCGTATTTCCTCTGCCTTCTTGTCTTCCACCAGTGGTGGAAATTCTTTTTCTCTACCCATTTTTTTAACTCCTTTCTGGGTATGTTCACTTTGTTTATTGGTGGCGAACAGTAGTTTTGTGTCTCGAAACCCTTGATTTTACTGGATTTTTTGACTTTTTCTACTTGTTTGTTCACCGGGCGGTAATACTAACCGCCCGGTGAACGGTCATTCCGTCCTCACCTTCTGCCCCCTGTTCCAGCCTTCGGCTGTCCCAGAGATCAGAGCGGCAAGTCCGGGCTGACAATCTAATCGATTCCGAATTTCTCGATCGAGTACATCCGGGTTACTGATCCGCGGAACGATAATTTCCTGTACACTTTCCTGTCCATCAATCAGAGCAAGAGCCTGTCCCGGCTTGTAGCCACTGGTCGGGTTTTCTTCCAGTTCACCGGAAAAGCCCAGCATCCGAAACTGTTCAGCGGAGCATCTTCCAAAGGAAAGCACACACTGGAATTGTTCTCTTGAACCAGACTCAAAAAGGTGGGCATCGGCACGCTGGACACAGATGAAGACTCCCATATTCAGCCCGCGGGAGACTGCAAGAAGTTCTCCGATCTTCGCCTGCAATTCTGCTTTCAGCTTCTTTGACTGCGTTTCCGCATAGGTCAGGAGACCGAACCATTCCTCCACAAACAGGGTGTAATGAGTCTCCAATTTCACCTTGTTTTGTCTGACGAAAACAAAGAAATCGTAGAAATCCTGAATCATTGTGACGGCATCACTACCAGAAGCATAAGATAAGGAACCTTCAAATGATTCATATTCCTCTCCACCCTTGTAGTCGGCGATATATACAGCACTTTCTCCCGTTGTCAGTAAATTTCCTATGTACCAGCGGGCAGACAGGCTCTTACCTGAGCCGGACTTCCCAGCAATCAGAACAGAAGAAGTCTTTTTTTCCAGCTGAATATTCAAAGGAACTTTAATACCCGCGTTCTGATACTCTTCCATCAGATAACCGAGCTTCATTCCTTGTCCTCATCATCGAAGATATGAAATTCCTCTTCTAAGGGTTCGATTTCATCCGGTGCTGTATTGTCTGTCAATGATGCCTGCATCTGCTCCTGTGAATCCAGATACTTAAATCCCAGACCCGATAACGGAATCGCAAACTGAATCCGGGTAGGACTGGCGACAAGGACTTTTACAAAAACGCTCTGCTGTCGGGTGTCCTGATAAAAGGAACGGACACAGTGTTCGATCAATTTAAGAAGCTGTTCGGATTCGATCGACTGGTATTTTTCCTTTAATCCAACGGCTGTAAAGCTGATAAAAATGCAATCATTTTCCTGCGAATAGGCTTCAAAAATTGGCACTTTCAGAAGCTCTTTACCGAGTCGGTTTTTTAAGTTGTTCAAGTCTTCATTTGCTAAATACAAGCCCTGATTGATGATCTTCTCAGGTTTCGTATGTCCAGTTTCTTCCATCACCCACCAGAACAACGCGGAACCGATTTTTTTTATTCCTTCAATAATCCAGTACTCAAAATGAGCGATTCCCTGCTCTAAGGATTTCAGGTTCTTTCTTTTGTAAAAACTATACCCGCCAACCGTCAAAAGACCGACGGAAGCAAAAGCACATACTATAATCAAAAAAATGTAATATGCCATGTCTTTGTTTGGGGAGCTAATGCTCCCCTTCCTCCTTTCACTTAAACACCATCATAATTGGTAACAAAATTCATTGCCTTTGCCTTGAAGGAGTCTTCTATTGAATTCGTCCTTTCGGCATAATAAGCCGTGACTGTCCCCTCAATAATCTCTACATAAAATTTTTCGCCGGCTTCCCTACGTTCAAGAAGTTCTTCCGGGGCGATGAGTGGCTTCGTTTCCTCCACCTTGATTGCGATGCGCTCAAAAGAAAACAAGTCTACACAGTCATATACATAACTTCCGACTTCATCTGTCCTCTCCCCATCGTTATAAACCCAAACTGGTCTGATCTGCACGAGCATCATAACTACATCATGTACACGAGAGCTGTTCTCGATTGGCAGAGGAATCTGACAAATCGAGGAATTTAACTTAATTCTATTCATAAGATAATCTCCTTATGGTATAATCTAAATGTTCTAAAGTTACAGGGGATTCATCCCCGTGAGCCGCTTCCTGCGGCAACAGGAAACGGCTCTGTTTAAAGTATTTTCCTGGGTGGTGGACGATAACAATTCATGTGTTGCTCCTTTCCGAAGTGCTTTGTTTTTTGTTTCTAGATACATAATATCGCAGGAAATCAAAGAATTCATTTATTAGTAGTAAGTAATAAAAAAGGAGGGGTTTAATGTATTTTGATGATTTTTTTATGGTAGGAAGTGAAAAAGAAGTAAAGGCTTATCGGCGAATCCTAGATTTTGGAGATGACAAACGCGAGCTTAACTATAAATACAACCAATTAAAAGTTTCTTACCAGGAATGTGTAAATCATATGATACGTATTTTAAATAGAAATGAAGATTTTTTAGGATATAATTTGAACTGTATTATAAATGCATATAAAAAAGGTGTAGATGCAGATAAGAAAGTTCCGCAATTAAAAATGAGTCGTTTTCTTGCTTTCACAGCACCATATTACGGAACTGAACTATCCGGTTATGATGAAGATGATAAGGTCAGGATGGATCAACAAACCCAATATGTAAATCTCATGCTTCAGAATGCAAAAAAAGCTTTGTCTCTCAATAAGATAACCAAAAACACCATGGGCGTGTTAAAAAATTTCTGTTCTAATTTTCTATTGGACTTTGATTTATTGAAAGATGGAATTGGAAAAATTTGGGATATCAACGAGGTGTATTTTGAAGACTATATTCATAATGCTGAATTTCAGAAAATAGCTTGTGAAAATCCAGATGAAACATGGAATGTTCGACTACGTGCTGAATTTTATGAAAATTATTTGAAAAAATCAGGAAAATTAGTACCTAATCAGCCTGTCCTTATTGAACGTTGGGCAGTGCTTACATATTCTGGCATGTATCAGAAGTTAAATCCTCCCGCTAAAGGCAATAGACATGACGAAAAGCAAAAGGCAGTAGACGCTTTAATCGAAGATTTGTATGACATTCAGACAGGTAAAGCATCGAGTAAAATATATGCAGAACTTCTCCATGAGATAATATAGAAGAGTAGAAAAAAAGTAGCTCTCAAATTGAGGGCTACTTCTTATATATAAGTATATCCTGCACTTTACAGTCGAGTATCTCGCATAGGGCATTGATCGTGTGTGTCGATATATTCGAATTGCTTCGCATCCGGGAAAGCTGTCCGGCTGAGATATTGTATTTATGAATCAGCTGATATTGGCTGATATTCTTTAATTTTAATGTATTCCAGAATGGTTCGTATGAGATCATGCAAGTTCACTCCTTATACTTGCATGATACCCATAAACGGGCTATAATAAAATTAGCCATAAATGGCTAATATAGTCAACAAGTGATCGTTATAATCTTCTATATTATATAGGAAACAACTTTTTGATGGAAATAGTGGACTATTTTTCAGTTCAAGGGTTGTCCCCCCCGAATATAAAGCTTATAATTAGATCACATATAAATGTCGATATGCAAAAGGAGGAAGAACATGTTGAAAAAAAAAATTACGAAAGGAATTGCCGTTGTCACGCTTTCACTTGGGCTAGTATTTTCTGGAACATCTGCTACTGTTGCACCGATCGGAACAACTGTGACCGTTGAAGCCGCTTCAAAAAATATGTCGGTAAAGGCATCTTGCGGTTCAGTGTATGTTGGTTCTGGTAAAAAGATCAGTGTCAAAGCTCCTAAGGGTTCAAAGATCAGCTATAAATCTTTAAATTCTTACGTTTCTATTGATTCAAAAGGGAATGTAAAAGGTAGAAAAGCTGGAACTGGAAAAGTTCATGTGACTGTATCTAAGAAAGGTTATAAAAAAGTAACTAAGACCGTAACTGTAAAAGTTGTAAAGAGAAACCAGAAAGTTAGTGCTAGGAACGTTACCGTTAATGTTGGTAAGTCTGCTTCTCTTGGTGCATCTGCTAAGACTGGTTTGAAGTTTAAATCTTCTAACACTAGAGTTGCTACTGTAAATTCTAGGGGTGTTGTAGTTGGTAAGAAGGTTGGAACTGTTAAGATTACTGTTTACACAAATGGTAATGGAACTTATAATAAGGCTTCTCGTACTGTAACTGTTAAGGTTACTAAGCCATCCCATAAACATTCTTATAAGAAAACTGTTATTCCAGCTAAGACTCATACTGTTGAACATAAGGAAGAAGGTCATTGGGTAGAACCTAAATGGGTAGTTGACAAACCAGCTACTACAGTTGTAGACGTACCAGAACATGACGCTTATGTATGTACTGACAGTTCTGAATTTGAAACTGAGGAACTTGCTAAGGCTCATGTAGACGAGGTTAATGCTCAGCATAACTTCATTTCTATGGTAAATAAGGTTATTCATCATGACGCTGTTCCTGAGGTATCTCATGAAGAAACTGTAACTAATTATTGGCATGTATGTAATGTTTGCGGTTTTACAACTCCTGATGATAATGAAATTGTAGCTCATCAGAGTAAATATGTCAAGATGTTGAGCGATAAAATTACTGAGTATACAAAACAGGGTATGTCAGATGATGAAGCTACAGCTAAAGCTATGTCAGAAGTTCAGTTGCATGATACAACTTCTACTGAGCCTCATACTGAAATTGTAAAAGTAGTTGATACCCCAGCCGTAGAAGCATGGGATGAAGTTCTTGAGGACCAGTATGTTGTTACCTGTTCTTGCGGTGAAACTTTCGAGTCTGAGGATGACTTTAATAGTCATAAAGAAAGCAATAGTATTTCTTATGAACTGAAACATATTGATGCTACTTATAAGGACGTACCGGAAGAGGGACATTACGAAGGTGAACGTACTTGGGTAGTTGATAAGAAAGCCTATACTGAGACAGTTGTAGATACTCCTGAAAAGGTTATTTACAAATGTAGTTGTGGAGCTATTAAGAAATAAACTTTAAGAGGAAGACTTATATGAAAAAGAAATTCAAAAAAATCTTTGCCCTTTTGTTAATTGTTGGATTTGTTATTTCCAGCTCTTTTGGTTCTTTTGAACCTGTGAGTATGGTTTCCACTGTACAGGCGGCAACCAATAAACTGACATTGAAAGCCTCTAATAAGAACGTTTATGTCGGTTCATCTGCGAAGCTGAATGTAAAAGCTACAAAGGGGGCCATAATTCCTTTTATAAAAAATGTCCCGTCATCCTTGTGATGGCGGGATTTTTGTATTGCTGATTTTGTTACGGCTTATTTTACTGCATTCGCTCAACCAGTCAAACCTGCTTCGCATCGCCTTGCGACTTCGGGCTTGACAGGCTGACCGGATGCAGTTGAGGGTAGTCAAGCAAAATCATTCCTCTGTTGTAAACGACAGAGCGTTTCTCCATTTCATTAAAAAACAAAAATCTGTTCTTGCATTATTTGTATATTTCCTGTAAAATATTTTTGACAAGTGTAGTGGATAATGTTCTTTTGGGATTGCTTGATGTGTTACACTTTTTGTTACACTTATATAAGCGACACGGAAAGCTCCTTTCTTTTCAAGGGTTTCAAGTGTGTAATCGGGTTCGAATCCCCGATGTCTCATGAATTTAAGGTACTATCGTTATGATAGTACCTTTTTTGTTGGTGTTTAAAGAATTTCGAGAGAATAAAATACTATTTCACTGTTACATATTTGGTTACAGTGTAAAACAGTTTTGGACATATGGGTTCTATAAATTACGTGTTTGGCATATATTATATTACATGTGTAGTAGTGGGAAGTGCGCAGTCCTGATGCTGGACATGCTGACTGGAACTTAAATGACTGGAAATAGAAGGAGGATCATTATGAAGAAAGTGCGAGAGTGTTTTCATATGCTGATAACCGCGGTCATTTGTCTTATGGTAAGTATGGTTCCTGGAAAGAATGTAACCGCTGCAATAGCAGAGAATAATGTCGCTTCAGAGATTTTATCCACCAGAGAGAAACATATGGCAGACAGATTTACACAGAGTGTTATGGATAAAATGCGTAGTTTGTGGATAAGCAGTTATCTGAAACGCAATCGAATGTGGAAAAAACTCTTTTTCTGGCTTCAGGGACCGGGTGATAGAAAAACAAAAACTGTTTTCTTATTATATAGGAATAAGAAAACAGTTTTTGGAAGTGCTTAAGCTTTTTTCAGTTGAATATTAATAGAACAGATTTCACTGTCAGTGCCGATACGCATTGCCGGCCCCCAGACACCGGCTCCGGAAGTCGTAATATTAGTCATGTTGTCTTTAATTAAAAGCCCACATGGATTCTCCCACATCAGTTTGATGGTAAAGTTTCCGGGGAATGTCTGACCGTTATGTGTATGTCCACACAGATCGAGATCTACGCCTGCATCAGCAAGTTCCTGTAATTCTTTTGGCTGATGATCGATCATAATAATGGGTTTGTCCCTGTTCAGTTTTTCGGTAAGCTGGGCGGGGGCTTTTCTAGTTTCATGAATCTTTTCTGTGAGGGAGGCATCTTTGCGTCCGATTACGTAGAACTGATCATTGATCAGAACAGATTCATCTTCCAGTATATGAATATTGGAATCTTCAAGAAATTTTTTCATGCGGGGATCTTTTATGTCGGAAAGATCTCCATCTTTATGTTTAAAGGTAAAGCCTGCAAGAATTTCTTCATTCAGATCATGATTTCCCCAGCAGGCATATACACCATAAGTGGACTTTATGCCACGAAGAGTTTTTTCAAGTTTTTCCGGGTTTCGAATCGCATCGTATTCATTATCAAAAATATCCCCTGCAATACATACCAGATCAGGTTTCTGTTTATTGATCTTACGTACCAGTTCTCTGGCATGGAGAACACCGGCATTGTAGCCAAAATGTGTATCGGCCAGAAGAACAACTTTCATAGAGGTGCGCTCAGGAATTGTTTTATTTATTATTACGTCATAAGAAGTTGTTTTTATATATTTGGCATGAAAAATTCCACATGCACTTAAGAGAAGAATCAACAGTGCACAGATTGCACCGGCAACTGTAAAAGCTGTTCTGGAATGAATCCATGATGCATGAAATACATATTTCAGAAGGATTCGTCCAAAATCGGCAAGCAGAATGATTACAAGTGTATAGAGAAAGATTCCCAGGAAATAGTTTCCGGTTATTTTCAGCATTCGATGAAGAGATTTTGGATTTTTAATAAGAAATCCTGTAAGCAGACTTGTGGAGAGCAATACATAGATTACTGCGAATATAAGTCGAAATCCCAAAGTACGGAGAATACTGTGGCATGTGCCCATCCATAGATATGCCCATCGCAGGATATACAGATTCAACAGCAGGTAAATGGGGGAAAGATAAATTGCAATCATACAGGTCACTCCAATAATTTAGTATTCCTATTATAGCATGAACATATCATTTAAACAGATAAAAATTGTGAAATGATGGTTAAAAGAAACATAGAATACATATAGTATATAAACTACATAAAGGTTATCTGTATGAAAAAAAACAGTCGTATGTATTTTTCAAATATTGTTGTATTGCTGTTGCTTCCGTATTTGATAACGATTCTGATAAATGGATACGATATGGCGGTTCTGAATCAAAAAGCGGATTCTGAGACAGTCTTACCGGTTATTCTGGCACTTCAGATTTCTTCAGATTATGAGCCGGAAACTATAAAAGCACAGGCTGTTATTGCAAGAAGCAATCTGTACAGGAAAATTGGAGAAAAAGAGAGTATAAATAGAAATGGAGATCAAAATAAAAAAGAAAGAGATGCCAGAAGTGAGAAATTTTTTGAGACTTGCCGGGAACTCAGAGATGAACTTCCGTCCTGCTGGAGTGTGTGGGAAAAAGTAGACAAAGTTTATGAAGAGGCAGTAGAAGATACTTCCGGTCAGGTGCTGACATATAATGGGGAATTGAAGCTGGTTCCATATCACCAGATCAGTGCCGGGCAGACGAGAGATGGAGAAACCGCATTTCATAATGAAGAATATGCCTATCTTAAAGCAGTGGACAGTAATTCAGACAAAACAGCACCAGGGTATCTGAATAGTACTTACATAGCGAAGCAGCAGCTTCCGGTGGAATTAAGAATTGTGGAGAGGGAAGACAGCGGGTATGTGGTCAGTCTTATGGCAGATGAAAATATTGTGGAAGCAGAGTCTTTTGTTACAGGGATGGGAATTGCTTCGTCTGATTTTTCCATGCAGAAAACGGGAGAACAGGTACGTTTTTTCAGTAAAGGAAAAGGACATGGGCTTGGTTTTTCTCAGTATGGAGGTAATAAACTGGCAAAAGAGGGAAAAAACTGGAAAGAAATCCTGAATACATATTTTCCTTTGATGGATATTACAAAAAATTAAATAGAACGGTATATTTTGCAGCATTCTGGACACCCTGTAAATATAGTAAAAATGTGACAGCAGACAAAAGGTGTGGTCACGAAACGATTATGAGCAGAGGTGAAAAGAATATGACAAAAGGCAGAATCGCAAAATATGTAGCAAATACGGCCCTTCTGGCAGTTCTGGCAGCGGCCGGCATAGGAGTTTATCAATTGGGAACTTCCGGGAAGGATGAGTCAGTTCCGGAAAAAGTTCCTTCATATTATGATGAAAGTCTGAGTACAGAAAACACGACGGATAATGCTGTAGATGCAGGAACAAGTCTTGTAGAGGCTGAACTGGAAAGTAATATTTCGACAGATCATACGTCAGAGAAAGGAATGAGTCAGACAGAAGGTGAAGATGCAGGAAGTGAAACCACGGAAGCAGGATCTTCATCAACCGAAAGTACATTTACGTCAGAAAGTATACTTTCGGCAGAACAGAGTACAAATGAGAATGGGACAGTGAATACATCTGCAAGTGTACAGGAAGCGCCAAAATTAAGTTTTTCAGAAGATACATTGATGGAATGGCCGGTAGACGGTAATATTCTTATGGATTATAACATGGACCAGACTGTGTATTTTCCAACTTTGGATCAGTATAAACTGAGTCCGGCAATTGCTGTTCAGGCGGTGGAAGGAGCTCCTGTCCTGGCATCTGTTCCGGGAACCGTGTATTCTATTGAAGAAAATGCCCAGACTGGTACAACGGTGACGATGGAGATCGGAAGCGGGTATCAGGCGATTTATGGACAGCTGACAGATTTGACGGTGCAGGAAGGAGATACAGTTAAAGAAGGGGAAGTGATCGGATATATAGGACAGCCGACAAAGTATTACAGCAAGGAAGGCAGTAATCTTTATTTTGCGATGAAGAAAGACGGGGAGCCGGTAGATCCGATTGCCTATCTTCCGTAAGCTATTCACAAAAACAGAATTGGAACGTATAATAAAGCAGGTAGGAATAGTAAAAATTCGCAGCCGGTATTTGCCTGCCTGTTGTTTCTTAGAGAAAATACAAATCTTTGACCGGCTGCTTTTTATAGAAACGAGAACGGTGGATGGAATTTCAAAATTCCGGAAGCTGTTCTTTACATAGAATGAGGTATTTTATGAACTATACGTATATGGTGAAGTGTGCTGACGGAACACTTTATACAGGCTGGACAAACTGTGTGGAGAAAAGGCTGAAAGCGCATAATGAAGGAAAAGCCGGAGCGAAATATACAAGGGCGAAACGTCCGGTGGAACTTGTATATTATGAGGGATATGCGACAAAAGAAGAAGCAATGAGACGGGAATATGCAATCAAGCAGCTGACAAGAAAAGAAAAACTGAAACTGATGGAGTTCTGGACAGAGACTTCTGCGGACTAATAAAAAATACCCTGCCTCAGACTGGCAGGGTAGATATAAAGCAATACATTACAATAAAGTGGCAGGCACTTCCAAGCATAATAAATACATGAAAGATTTCATGAGAGCCGAAATTTTTGTGACGTGCATTAAATAAAGGAAGTTTCAAACTATAGATCACACCACCGATCGTATAGATGATACCACCGGCAAGAAGCCATCCAAATCCGGCTCGCGGAAGGGAATGAAAGATAGGAACGAAAGCAAGTACACAAAGCCATCCCATTCCAATATAGAGTACGGAAGAAAGCCATTTGGGACATGTGATCCATAATCCTTTGAGAAGAATACCGAGGATTGCGATACTCCATACAAGTGCACAGAGGATATAGCCGGTTCTGTTATGAAGTGCGATGAGACAGATTGGAGTATAACTTCCTGCAATCATAACAAAGATCATCATGTGATCCATTTTTCTGAGCCGACGGTTTACTTTCTCTGTAGAATCTACAGAATGGTAAACCGTACTTGCTGTATAGAGAAGGATCATAGTGAGAATAAAAATAGCAAGTGCTGTAATATGCAGAGGTGCATTTTCACCATGAGCAGCTTTTAAGAGTAAAGGTGCTGCACCGGCTGCTGCAAGAAGTAATGCAATGCCGTGTGTGATAGCACTCCAGGGATCTTTTAATTTAAGTTTCATAATAACGCCTCCTGATGATAGAAATATCGAAAAATATTTAAAAACACATCATGTAGTAATCAATACTACGTATCGAATATATTGAAACTATAACGCACTTGTACATAAAAGTAAAGGGGTATCAGTAAAGTTTATAAAAATATAATATTTTAGACACCAGATGAGTAAAACAGTACTGTTTATTGAAGTACTGTTTTTTTAATGGTATAATTGCATGCAATGGCATAAAAATAATTATGCACAAGCGGTTATCGGAAGGAGATAAACATGAACAAAAAGAAGCTGTTGCAGACTTTATTTCAGATGAATATTTTGATAACTGGTATGAAGAGACGTTAACAAAACTGCAGGCTTATGAAGATGGACAGTAATCTATTTGAGACAATACAGTCTCTGATTACAGAAAGGGAGGATTTCTCTGAATGAGGCAGCACAGGAAACAGGGAAAATCCATTTTTCAATTTATATTTGCGGCAATGCTGATCGTTCTCGGGATAGAAGTGGCACTTTTGATCGGAACACTGTATTTTGGAAATGTAGGAATGCAGATGAATCGTAATGCCATAGAGATTTTGAAGAAACAGGTGGAAAACCGTCAGAATTATCTGCAGAATACGCTGGAAGAAACCCAGAATCTTTCATCCCTGGCAGGAACGATCAATATTGCTGTCGAGAATCAGACTGCAGTGGAGAATATCAGTGTAGAGGAATTGGTAAATAATGAAGATCGAAGTACAGAACTTCTGGAAACAGTCAGTGACAGCCTGATCAATGTGATGAGGCACAGATCTGTAAATGGAATTTTTGTGATTCTGAACACGGATGATATGGATGAATGTGAGATTGATTCGTTTATGCCCTGTGTTTACATCAGAGATCAGGATCCGACAACGACTGCATCGGAAAGAAATTATGATCTACTGCTGGAACGTTCTCCTGTAAAGCTGGTAAAATCGCTGAGAATTTCTACGGACAGAGGATGGATGCCGGCGATCAAATATAAGGGTTATGGCAAAAATGGAATTGTTTATCCTGTTTTCCAGACTGCATATAAAGACAGTGAAAAGCTGAATGTATCTGATTATGGACACTGGACACCGGTATCATATACACTTGAGGGAGATGATCGTCCTGTTATTGCATATTCGATACCGTTGATTCTGTCTGATGGAACGGTTTATGGTGTTGTCGGTGTAGAAATGATGACAAGCTATATTCAGGAACTGATTCCATATGAAGAACTGCAAAACAGTGGGACTGGAACTTATCTGCTGGCTGAAACCGCAGACACACTCAGTGATTCTGAGATTTCTGTAAATGTAATAAATCCTTCTTCCAGAAGCAATAGATGGTTAAGTATTCCGGATGAAGAGATTAAAATGACACGTACGGAAAAAAATATCTATGAGGCAGAGATATGGAAGGATAATTATATTGCTTCTGTCTATCCACTGACTCTTTATAATAAGAATGCCCCGTTTTCGGATGAGCAGTGGCTTCTTGTCGGAATTGTACAGGATAAAAATCTGTATGCATTTACAAATCATGTTATGCTTCTTGTGAAACTGACGATCTTTGCGACATTACTGTTTGGTCTGCTCAGCAGCTTTATAGTAAGTCGCCGCCTGGCAAAACCGGTAGCGAGCTTATCGGATGAAGTAGAAGCGGCACAATAAAATCAGGGAAGCATTCCAAATCTGTCAGAAACAGGGATTCGTGAACTGGATAAGTTTTCTACTGCGATCACTGGACTGAGCAGAGAAGTGCTGAACACATCTACCAAATTTCTGTGGATCATGGAAATGGCAAGTGTAGAGATTGGAGGATATGAACTCCGGTTTGATACAGGAAGTGTTTTTTATACGGAGAACTTTTTCTCTATACTGGGAATTCCGTTAAGCGCGGAGCTCCCCATGAATATAGAAAAATTCAGAGAGATTTTAAAAGAGTATACAGAAAAGAATCTTTATAAAACAAAATCAGGTAGCACAAAACTGTACTGTATCCGAATTCCGGAAAAAGGTGTTCGTTATGTGCGAATGGAAGTCAAAAATGAGAACTGGGTACAGATCGGTCTCGTGGAAGATGTAACTGTTTCTATGAGAGAACGCCTTCGTATTGAACATGAACGAGATTATGATACGTTGACAGGCCTCTATAACAGACGTGCATTCAAACGTGAAAGCGAATCCATCTTTGGCAGAAGAAAAAAAATCAGACATGCTGCATTTATTATGTTGGATCTGGATAACCTGAAATACATCAATGACACATTTGGACATGACTGGGGAGATGAGTATATCCGCCAGGCTGGCATGTGTCTGGAAGAAGGTACTCCGAAAGGAACCTTGTGTGCACATATTTCAGGAGATGAATTTAATATTCTGTTTTATGGTTATGAGAGTCAGAATGCGATTCGTAAGGAAATAAGTAAACTGAAAAGAGAAATTTCTTCCAGGATCATTCGTCTTCCGAACGGACAGGAATTCCACTTAAGTATCTCCGGAGGAATTGCATGGTATCCGGAGGACAGTAACAGCCTCGGTGTTATGAGAAAACATGCAGATTTTGCCATGTATCAGGTAAAACAGACAGATAAGGGAAGAATTGCAGAATTTGACCAGAAGGCATATGAAGAGAAATACCGTGACAGTCAGATTCGTAAAGAATTTCATCGTTTTGTTAAAGAAGAGCTGGTTACTTACTATTTCCAGCCTATCATATCGGCAAAAACAGGTAAGATTGAAGCATATGAGGCATTGATGCGTGCCAATCTTCCAATATTAAAACGACCGGATGTGGTTATGAAGATCGCACGTGAAGAGGGTGCATTGCGTGAAATTGAACGAATGACCATGTTCCGGGCGACAGAAGCCTTTGCTGATCTCAGGGAAAAGAAACGAATCAAAGGCGATGCGCTTCTGTTTATCAATTCTATTGCGAGTCAGCATATGGCAGCAAAAGATGAGATAGAATTTAATAATCGTTATGCAGAGTTGCAGAAACAGATTGTTATTGAGATCACAGAAGAAGAATCTATTGATTATCATGCACTGGAAACAAAGAAAAATGCACCAGGATTTGAGGGTGCTTTTGCACTGGATGACTACGGAAGTGGATACAGTAACGAGAAGAGTCTTCTTGATCTGGCACCGAAGTATATCAAAGTAGATCTTTCGATCATCCGTGATATTGATACGGATCCGGATAAACAGCAGATTGTGGAAAATATTGTCGCATATGCACATAAACGTGATATGAAGATCGTTGCAGAGGGACTTGAAACACCGGAGGAGATCCAGAAAGTACTGGAACTGGAAGTTGATCTTCTGCAGGGATTTTATCTGGCACGTCCGGAACCAGTTCCTGGAAATATCAATGAAGATGCACTGAAAATAATTGCGGCGTTTTATAAGTAAAGTACATAATTCTCCTTTTTTTCCATATAATATCCATACATCACCTGGGGCAGATTCAGGAGAAGATATAAAATACGGAAAAACAACAGGAGGAACATAAAGCACATGAAAGCTACAGGAATCGTCCGGCGCATTGATGATCTTGGAAGAGTTGTTATTCCAAAGGAGATTCGGCGTACACTACGGATTAAAGAAGGAACTCCGCTTGAAATTTTTACAGATAAAGAGGGGGAAGTGATCTTAAAGAAATACTCCCCGATTGGAGAGTTGAGTGTTTTTGCAAAAGAATATGCAGAATCGCTGGCACAGACAACAGGTATGATCGCATGTATTACGGATCATGATCAGGTGGTTGCCGCATCCGGACAGGGCAGCAGGGAACTGATGGGAAAGGCAATCAGTAAAGAACTGGATCGAGTGATCACGGAGAGAGAAATGAAATGTTATCATACAGGAGAAAGAAAAATACTGCCGCTTGTGGAAAATCAGAAAGAATCCTCATCAGAGCTGATCGTACAGCCAATCATTTGTTCCGGTGATGCGATTGGTTCTGTGGCGTTGGTTGGAAAAAGTGCAGGAGAAAGATTTGGAAATTCGGAGCAAATGCTGGTAAAAACAGCAGCAGGATTTCTTGGACGTCAAATGGAACAATAAAAGGGGGCTGAGCCCCCTTTAGCATTTTTCGGCAATATCATAGAGCAGACGTTCTGTATCTTCCCATCCCAGACAAGGATCGGTGATAGAACAGCCAGGAGTCATATGGTCGCTGATATCCTGACGGCCTTCCAGCAGATAACTTTCAATCATGACACCCTTGACGAGTTTTCTTACATCAGGATTGTAGTTGCGGCTGTGAAGCACTTCACTTACAATACGAATCTGTTCTTTGTATTGTTTGCCGGAGTTAGAATGGTTGACATCCACGATAACGGCCGGATTTTGCAGATCTTTTTTGCTGTATAAGTCATAAAGACGCATGAGATCTTCGTAATGATAATTAGGGATTGTCTGGCCATATTTATCAACGCCGCCGCGGAGAATCGTGTGTGCCAGAGGATTACCACTTGTTTCCACATCACATCCACGATAAATGAAATGATGTGGATGCTGGGCAGCGATTACGGAGTTCAGCATAACAGACAGGTCACCGCTGGTAGGATTCTTCATACCAACCGGGATATCCATACCGCTGGCAGTCAGACGATGCTGCTGGTTTTCTACGGAACGTGCACCGATTGCTTCATAAGAAAGAACATCATCCAGGTAGCTGCGATTTTCCGGATAGAGCATTTCATCTGCAGAAGAAAGACCAGTTTCCTGAAGTACGCGGATATGCATTTTGCGGATTGCAATGATTCCGGCAAGGAGATCCGGTGCCTTATCCGGATCCGGCTGATGGAGCATTCCTTTGTAGCCATCACCGGTAGTTCGAGGCTTGTTTGTATATACTCGTGGGATGATCATTAATTTATCGGAAACTTTGTCAGAAACTTTTTTCAGGCGATTTACATATTCACATACGGTATCTTCGTTATCTGCAGAACATGGTCCGACCAGAACGACGAATTTATCGGATTCACCTGTGAAAATACGGCGGATTTCTTCATCACGCTGTTGTTTGATTGATTTCTGTTCGTTGCTGAGCGGGTACTCATTTTTTAGAACCTCCGGAACTGGAAGTTCATGATTAATCTTGATAGACATTGTATATTTCCTCCATGGTTCCTTTGTGCAGGAACATTTTTTTCAACTGAATAACAGTATAGCACGTTATCTGAAAAAAATAAAGGAAATTAACGCGTTAAACTGCCATAGTGCAACACTTGATCAGTCGAGAGCCTTTTCACTCATTTCTTCGAGCAGGTTTTTCTTGAGATCATATAATTTCTGAGAAAGGTCTACGTATACTTTCTGCGGATTTACAAGACGGCGGGATTCATCCCACAGGGTATTCTGCTCTTTCTGGCAGTATTCACGCAGATCCATAACTTCGGGAGAAGTATAGACACGTTTACCTTCGCGGATGACCGGAACCAGAAGTTCACGGAGTTCATAGGTGCCGCCCAGAACCTTGGTCTTTTTCCAGGTATCTGCAGGGTCAAAAATAATCATGGTTTCTTCCGGATCAAAGACTTCATCAGCCAGGCAGATCAGGTCAGCCTTAATCTTGCCGGTAGACTTGCTGTAAATACGGTAAACTGTTTTATTGCCCGGATTTGTGACTTTTTCGGTGTTTTCGGACAGTTTGATCTTTGGTGTAAAGTTTGTACTGTCTGCATCTTTGACTGCAGCAAGCTTGTATACACCACCGAACGCCGGATTATCTTTACTCGTGATAAGGTTGGTTCCGACCCCCCAGGAATTGATCTTGGCATCCTGCGTCTTAAGACTGTCGATCAGATATTCGTCCAGATCACTGGATGCGGAAATGGTAGCATCATCGAATCCGGCAGCAGCCAGCATCTTGTAGGCTTCTTTGGAAAGATATGCAAGGTCACCGCTGTCAATACGGATACCATAGTGTGTAAGTTTGACACCTTCTTCTCTCATTTCTTCGAAGACACGGATCGCGTTTGGAACACCGGATTTCAGGACATCATAAGTATCTACCAGCAGTGTGCAGGAATTTGGATACATTTTGGCGTATGTTTTGAAAGCTGTGTATTCATCTGGGAAGCTCATGATCCAGCTGTGGGCATGTGTTCCCAGAACCGGTACGTTAAACATCTGTCCGGTCAGTACGTTGGAAGTTCCGGCGCATCCACCGATGACAGCTGCACGTGCACCATAGATACCGGCATCCGGACCCTGTGCACGACGCAGGCCGAATTCCATGATTCCGTCCCCACGGGCTGCATAGCAGACTCTGGCTGCTTTGGTAGCAATCAGACTCTGATGATTGATGATATTCAGGATTGCGGTTTCTACAAGCTGTGCCTCCATGATCGGAGCGATTACTTTGACGAGTGGTTCTCGAGGAAATACGACAGTTCCTTCCGGAATTGCATAAATATCTCCGGTAAATTTAAAAGATCTCAAATATTCCAGAAAATCGTCTTCAAAGATATGAAGGCTTCTGAGATATTCGATATCATCGTCTGTAAAATGAAGATTTTCAATATATTCGATCATCTGTTCCAGACCTGCTGTGATCGCAAAGCTGCCACCGCATGGATTGACACGATAAAACATATCAAAAATTACAGTCTGATTGGTTGGGTTCTTAAAATAGCCCTGCATCATGGTTAATTCATATAAATCGGTGAGCAGGGTCAGATTAGTTGCTCTCATCTGATTTCTCCTTTTTTATTTGCTAAGGTGAACTTATTATGCTTATTACTGTAAATAGTAGTTTTCATTATACCATTATTCCCGTAGAACGGCATTAAAATTTTACATAATATAAGAAGAAAAAAAATTTGGAGAAATTTAAAAAAAATTAAAAAAAGGGGTTGCTTTTTTTGAATTCCTGTAATATAATAACATTCGTCGCGAGCGATGAGCGAGCGAAAACAAATAAAGGGCTATCGCCAAACGGTAAGGCAACGGACTCTGACTCCGTCAGTTCAAGGTTCGAATCCTTGTAGCCCTGCTAAGTTGAGCACCTCGGAAGAGGTGCTTTTTTACTATATCAAATTAAAAAGAATATTGGCAGGAGGAGGGGGAACTCGTGGCAATAAAAATCAGGGTTGATGCAAAAAAAATGGAAGACCTGTTGAGGAATTTTTATCTGATTACAGGAATCAGAATCGTAGTATTCGATGACAATTTTGAAAAAATTGCAGAATATCCGGGGAATCATTGCGGATATTGCAAAATCGTACGAAAAGATCCGAATGCGAGGGCACTGTGTAAGATTTCGGATATAAAGGGATGTGGAGAATGCAAAAAGCTTAAAAAGCTTCATATATATGAATGTCATGCCGGGTTAATGGAAGCAGTAGCACCTCTAAAAGTAGGTGATATAATCATCGGATATCTTATGCTTGGGCAGTTGCTTCTGGAGGATGGGCAGAACAGGCGACAGAAGTGGAACAGAATGTACGACAGAGTGAAAAATTATGAGATTGATTTTGAAGCTCTGGAAAACAGTTTCTGGAAGAAAAATAACCTGACACAGGAAAAATTACATGCAGTTGCCAAACTGATGGAAAGCTGTGCCAGTCATTTATATGTGACGGAAACGATATCAGTGGAAGAGGAAGATCTTTCTCGACGAATTGAAGCCTATATTATGAAGAAAATTCATAAAGGTGCAGAAATTACAATTGAAGATATATGCGATGAATTTGAAATACGCCGAACAAAACTGTATGAAATTTCAAATCACAGTTTTGGAATGGGAATTTCCGAACACATTCGTCGAATGAGAGTAAAGGTTGCCTGTGATCTTCTGCGAAATACTGAAGACAGGGTATCGGATATTGCAACGGAGGTAGGAATTCCTGACTATAACTATTTTACAAAGGTCTTCAAAAAAGCGATGGGTGTTACACCAAGAGAATATAGAAAGTCAATGAGAAAACAAACATAAAAAAGAACTAAAACGGTTCTTTTTTTTGTGCAAAATAGAAAAAAAGACAAGATATACGCGAACAAAATTACTATTATATGGTTAAAATGCACTATAAATAATAAAAAAACAGTAATATAATGTGATACATGAACAAAACACAGAGACGTGTGAAAATAATACAAGGAGGGAAGGTAAATGAAACGATCAGAATTAAATTCCATAATCGAGGATACTATCAAATTTATGGAAGATAGGGGATTGCCTCTTCCACCATTCGCATATTGGGGTGTTCCGGAATGGAAAGCGGCTGGCAAAGAGAACGAAGAGATTGTAGAAAATATGCTCGGATGGGATATCACAGATTTCGGAAGTGGCGATTTTGAGAAGATTGGTCTTACAATCTTTACATTCAGAAACGGAAACTTCTATAAGAAAGATAAATATCCGAAGCCATACGCAGAAAAACTTCTTCTTGTAGGTGATGGACAGATTCTTCCATATCATTATCACTGGAGTAAAATGGAAGACATCATCAACAGAGGCGGAGGTAATCTTGCAATTACCTTGTACAACTGTACCGAAGAAGATTTCAAAGATGTAGAAGGTGGAAGAGCTGGAAAACCAGGTACTTTTGCAGATACGCCGGTTACTGTAAGTGTAGACGGATGTAATGTAACGGTTCCGGCAGGCGGACAGATTATCCTGAAACCAGGACAGAGCGTAACACTGAAACCGGGTCAGTACCATACATGGCAGGGGGTTCCGGGAACAGGAAAGGTTATGCTGTTTGAAGTATCAACCTGTAACGATGACACGATTGACAATCGTTTCCATACCGCAGGTGGAAGAATTCCGGAAATTGAAGAAGATGAAGAAGCAAAATATCTGATTTTTGCTGATTACAAAGACTATGTAAATTTCTAAAAAGAAGGAATGTGTATTTTATCCGGCAGGGGGCCGGTGAAATAATAAAAAACGAAACGGAGGGTTTTTACAATGAAAAAGAGACTCGCGCTCATTATGGCAACAGCAATGATCGCTTCTGCACTGTCCGGAACAGTTGCATTTGCGAGCGAAGCAGACGACACAGCAGCTGCAGCAGAAGAGACAAAGGATGATGCAGCCGGCGGCGATACCATGACAATGGACGAAGTTAAGGCAGCTGTTCAGAAATCTGATGTTCCTTCAGATCTCAAACTTGGATATGTTTGTATGAACCTTGCAAACCCATGGTTTGTACAGGTGGTTGAAGGTTTCGAAGCTGCATGTAAAGAAATGGGACTGGAAAAACCATTGACCGTAGACTCTCAGTATGACGTAGATAAACAGGTATCTGACGTTGAGACAATGGTAAACGATGAATATGATGCGATCATGATCTCCCCGATCGACCAGAACGCACTGACAGATGTTGTTACAAAAGCAAACGATGCTGGTATCGTTACAAGCTGTGCAGCACAGAGCGTTGACATCGTTGATTTCCGTTATATCGTAGAAGAATACAGCTATGGCCAGGCAATTGGACAGAATGCTGCAAACTGGATTAACGAAAACCTTGCTGATGAAGATGAAGTACAGGTTTGTATCATTTCCCAGGATAACGTAGAAGACGTTATCGCACGTGGTGATGGTGTTCAGGATACTCTTGAAAAAGAATGCCCGAACGTTAACGTAGTAACCCGTCAGGCTGGTGATACTCCTGAAGGTGGACTTGAAATCGTAGAGAGTGCACTTGCAGCATATCCGGATCTTAAAGTGGTAGTTGCTACAAACGACAGCGGCGGAATCGGTGGATATCAGGCACTTGTAAATGCTGGTTACACAGGATCTGACCCTGTAGCAGTATTCTCCGGTGATGCAACAGACGAAGCTCTGAACGACATGCTTCAGGATGATACTATTTACAGAGGAACTGTAGACCTTGCTCCATATGCTTGTGGATATGAATCTGCATATCAGTTAGTATACTATTGCATAAACGGAAAACCGGCAGAAACCAAGACTCAGGGATTCACACCTGTAATGGTTCCGCTTGCAGATTTACTTGATGGCACATACGCTTACGATCCTAAATAGAAGACATAATAAAGCGGCATAGCATCTACAAACAGAACACCCCGTGGCTTGCTACGGGGTGTCTTTTAATAAAGGGAATGGGGGTTTAAGATGGACGACATTATCTTGAGAGTTAAGGATATATGCAAATATTATCCTGGCGTAAAAGCCCTGGACGGCGTGAACTTCGAGGTAAAGCGTGGAGAGGTACATGCCATTTGTGGGGAAAACGGGGCTGGAAAATCTACGTTTATTAAGATTTTGACAGGCGCCAATGAACCAACCAGTGGTACGATCGAATTTAATGGAAAAGAATATGCAAAACTGACACCGAAGCAGTCTATGGAGCTTGGTATCAGTGTTATTTATCAGGAATTCAGCCTGATTCCATATCTTTCCGTAGCAGAAAATATCTTCTATGGAAGAGAAATCAAGAAGGGTATTATCAGAGACATTGCAGCCATGGAAAAACAGGCCAAAGAGCTCTGCAAGGAAATGGGTGTAGACATTGATGTACATAAGAGAGTCTGTGATCTTGGTATTGCATATCAGCAGATCGTTGAGATTTTGAAGGCGGTATCCAAAAAATCTGAGTTTATTATCATGGATGAACCAACAGCTCCTCTTACTGTAAAAGAAACGGCAGTTTTCTTTAAAATTATCCAGAAATTAAAACAGGATCATGTAACCATTATTTTTATTTCACATCGTCTTGAAGAGGTATTTGAAATATGTGACCGTGTAAGTGTATTCTGTGATGGTAAATATATCGTTTCCAAGGATGTACAGGATATTACCAAAAAACAGCTGATCACATACATGGTAGGACGAGAACTTTCGGATGATTATCCGGAACCGAAGCGGAAAATTGGAGAAACACTTCTTAAAGTGGAACATCTTAAAAATAAAAGAGTACACGATGTAAGTTTTGAACTGAAAAAAGGAGAAATTCTTGGATTTGGAGGCCTTGTAGGTGCAGGAAGAACTGAACTTGTAAGAGCAATTTACGGAGCTGACCCAATTGAATCCGGAACAATTACTTTTAATGGTAAGAAATATTCGCCAAAGAGTCCGGCAGATGGCCTCGAGGCCGGAATCGGACTGATTCCGGAGGACAGAAAGGCACAGGGCTGCGTGCTTTCTCTTACAATCAGAGAAAATATCGTGTACAGTATTCTGAAAAAAATCTCTAAAGTATCAGTGGTTCAGAAGAAACAGGAAAAAGAGATTGTTGACCAGTATATTAAGGAGCTGAATGTTAAAACACCAAGTCCGGAACAGCTGGTAAAGAATCTTTCAGGTGGTAACCAGCAGAAAGTCGTGCTTGCAAAAGCACTTGCCACAAACTGTGAAATCCTTATTTTTGATGAACCGACCAGAGGTATTGATGTTGGTGCAAAACAGGAGATTTACAATCTTATGTGTAAGCTGGTAGAGGCAGGCAAGAGCATTATAATGATCAGTTCGGAAATGCCAGAGCTGATTGGAATGTCTGACCGTATCGTTGTAATGAGTAATGGTGAGAATGCCGGCGAACTTAGCAAAGGTGAATATGATCAGACCCACCTTCTGGAAATGGCATCAAGCAAATTATGATATTGAAAGGGGATTTTTAACATGAAGAAGAATAAAAATGCGGTTCTTATATTATTGAATTATGGAATTGTTGTTGCATTGCTGCTTATGATTGCAATCTTTTCATTTACATCCAAGAACTTTTTCAGAACTTCCACAATGTTTACGATTCTGAAACAGGTTTCTATTACAGGTATTGTATGTATTGGTCAGACAATGGTTATGCTCACTGGAGGTATTGACCTGTCGGTTGGTTCTGTTGCAGGTGTATCAGCTGTAACAGCAGCTATTTTCTTAAAGAGCTATAATCTTCCGATTCCTGTTACCTGCATCCTGGTACTCATTCTGTCACTGATTTATGGACTGATCAGTGGATTCTGTGTAACAAAATTAAATATGCCTCCTCTGATTGCAACATTAGGTGTACAGACATCTCTCAGAGGTCTTGCATATATTGTTACAGGAGGTCTTCCTGTATATGGATTTACAAAAGCATTTGGTTCTTTTGCACAGGGAAGTATTGTAGGTATTCCGAATCAGGTTATTCTGACAATTATTTTGTTTATTATCTTTATCTATGCATTAGCTAAGACGACATTAGGACGTTATCTGTATGGTGTTGGCGGTAACGAAGAAGCATCTCGTCTTTCAGGTATTGGTGTAACAAAGATTAAGCTGATGGCATACGGACTCAGTGGATTCCTCGCCGGAATTGCTGGTCTGGTACTGTTATCAAGAACAAGTTCCGGACAGCCATCTGCAGGTTCCGGATATGAAATGGATGCAATCACAGCTGTAGTACTTGGTGGTGTTTCTCTGAATGGTGGAGAAGGTAAATTACATATGGTTGTTATTGGTATGCTGATCATGGGTGTACTGACAACTGGTATGATCATGTGTGGTATTAACGATTATGTACAGCAGTTTGTAAAAGGTATCGTACTGATCCTTGCAGTTGCATATTCTGAAATCTCCAAAAAGATCAGAAGCAGAATGATCGTAACGGAATAAGAAGTTAATCTTGTATAGTTTTATATGACTGAATAAAAATATCTCTGGCTGTGTGGTCAGAGATATTTTTTGTTGATTGACCTTAGTATAAAATACATGATAAAATAAAAAGTAAAGCAAAATTTTGCAGAGAACGAGTCGATAGTTATAAATGAGGAAAGAGAGTGAATGCATGGCATATAGTTTCAGTGGACGTGTCCGCTACAGTGAAATTGGAGAAAATGGATTATTGACACTGCCGGGAATCCTGAATTATTTTCAGGACTGCAGTACCTTTCAGTCAGAGGAAGTCGGACTTGGAATCGATATTTTGAAGGAATGGAAACGTATCTGGGTATTGTCGGCATGGCAGGTGGTTGTAGATCGTTATCCATATATGGGAGAACGAATCAAAACATCTACCTGGGCATATGGATTCCGTGGATTTATGGGATTCCGTAATTTTACAATGGAAACAGAGGGCGGAGAACGTCTGGCGTATGCCAATACTTTCTGGACTTATATTGATGCGGAAAACGGACTGCCAGTCCGTCTGGAAGCGAAAGATACAGATGCTTACAGAGGAAAAGACGGGAAGATGGAATCGAAACTGGATATGGAATATGCACCGCGTAAAATTGTACTTCCGGAAGATTATGAGCAGCAGGATTCTTTTGCTGTGCAGAAACATCATCTGGATACGAACCATCATGTAAATAACTGTCAGTATGTACAGATGGCAATGGATTATCTGCCGGAGAATTTCAAGATACATCAGATGCGTGCGGAATATAAGCAGCAGGCGAGACTGAATGATGTGATCTGTCCGGCAAGAGCAGTAGATGAAAATAAAACAACAGTTCTTCTGAATGATCAGAAGGGTGAACCGTATGCAGTTGTTGAGTTTAAATAAAATTGGAGGAAAAAAATGATCGAATTAGGAAAGAAACAGACATTACTGGTTGTGAAGTCCGTAGAGTTTGGCGTATATCTTGCAGAAGATATGAATGCAGATACAAAGCATCAGGTACTTTTGCCGGTCAAACAGGTTCCGGCAGGGACAAAAGCAGGAGATAAACTGGAAGTTTTTATTTATAAAGATTCTCAGGATCGTCTGATCGCGACAACAAATGAACCACTTCTTATGGTGGGGCAGGCAGGACTTCTGAAAGTAAAACAGGTAACAAGAATCGGAGCATTTCTTGACTGGGGACTGGAAAAAGATCTTTTGCTTCCATATCATGAGCAGACAACTCGTATCTTTGAGGGGCAGGAATGTCTGGTAGCTGTTTATGTGGATAAAAGCAGCCGTCTCTGTGCAACTATGAAAGTTTATCCTTACCTGTCCAAAGAAACACCTTATAAAGAAGGTGACCAGGTAAAAGGCCGTGTATATCAGATCAGCGAGAATTTTGGAGTATTTGTTGCAGTCGATAATAAATATTCTGCACTGATCCCTGCAAGAGAAGCAAAAGGTAAATATCGTCCTGGTACTGTTCTTGACCTGCGTGTGACCAGAGTCAAAGAAGATGGAAAGATGGATGTCAGTGACCGTCAGGAAGCATATCTTCAGATCAACGAAGATGCGGAAAATGTTCTGGAGATCATCGAAGAATTTGCAGGAGTACTTCCTTTTGATGACAAGGCTTCACCGGAAGTGATCCGCAGAGAATTTGGCTTAAGCAAAAATGCATTTAAGCGTGCAGTCGGACATCTTCTTAAAGAAGGAAAAATTCAGATCAAAGACCGCAGGATCTATCTGGTGAAATAACAGGTAAAGGATGAGAGTATGAACTTTACACATCTTCATGTCCATACAGAATACAGTCTTCTGGATGGTTCGAATAAAATAAAAGAATATGTGGACCGTGTCAAAGAACTTGGCATGGACAGTGCGGCTATTACGGACCATGGTGTGATGTACGGCGTGATCGATTTTTACCGTGCGGCAAGAGCTGCGGGAATCAATCCGATCCTGGGCTGTGAAGTTTATGTTGCACCGGGATCCCGTTTTGACCGTGAAACAGGAAGTGGAGAAGACCGTTATTACCATCTGGTTCTTCTGGCAGAGAACAACCAGGGTTACAGTAATTTGATGAAGATCGTTTCCAAGGGATTTGTGGAAGGATTTTATTATAAACCGCGTGTGGATCTGCAGCTTCTGGAGAAATATCATGAGGGAATCATTGCGTTGAGTGCGTGTCTTGCAGGTGAAGTGGCAAGATTCCTTACAAGAGGTATGTATGAAGATGCAAAAGCAGCCGCACTTCGGTATCAGGACATTTTTGGGAAAGGGAATTTTTTCCTGGAATTACAGGATCATGGTATTCCGGAACAGCAGAATGTAAACCAGCAGCTTCTTAAGATGCACCGCGAGACCGGAATTGAGCTGGTTGCAACAAATGACGTACATTATACCCTTGCAGAGGATGCCCAGCCACATGATGTCCTGCTCTGCCTGCAGACCGGTAAGAAACTGGCAGATCAGGATCGTATGCGTTATGAGGGCGGTCAGTATTATGTAAAATCTCCGGAAGAGATGGAACGTCTTTTTCCATATGCGACAGAAGCATTGGAAAATACACATAAGATTGCACAGCGCTGTCATGTAGAGATTGAATTCGGTGTAACCAAGCTGCCGAAATTTGGCGTTCCGGACGGATATACTTCCTGGGAGTACTTAAATGAGCTTTGTTTCAAAGGACTGGAAGAACGTTATCAGCCAGTGACCGAGGAATTGAAAGAGAGGCTGAATTATGAACTGACGACGATCAAGAACATGGGATACGTTGACTATTTCCTGATCGTGTGGGATTTTATCAAATATGCCCGTGATCATGATATCATGGTCGGACCGGGACGTGGATCTGCAGCGGGAAGCCTGGTTGCATATACACTGGGCATCACACAGCTTGATCCAATTCGTTATGATCTGCTGTTCGAGCGTTTCCTCAACCCGGAACGAGTATCCATGCCGGATATTGACGTTGACTTCTGCTTTGAACGAAGACAGGAAGTTATTGATTACGTCAGAAGAAAATATGGCGATGACTGTGTCGTTCAGATCGTTACGTTTGGTACACTGGCAGCGCGAGGCGTTATCCGGGATGTCGGACGTGTGATGGATCTGCCTTATGCGCAGGTGGATACGATCGCCAAAATGATTCCACAGGAGCTGAATATCACGATTGACAAAGCTCTGCAGATGAATCCGGAATTTAAGAAGGTATATGAAGAGGATAAAGAAATCCATGAACTGATCGATACAGCGAAACGTCTGGAAGGATTGCCACGCCATACTTCCATGCATGCAGCAGGTGTTGTGATCAGTCAGAAGGATGTTTCAGAATATGTACCGCTTTCCAGAGCATCGGATGGTTCGATCGTTACCCAGTTTACAATGACAACTCTGGAAGAACTGGGACTTCTGAAAATGGACTTTTTGGGACTTCGTACACTGACAGTTATCCAGAATGCGGTACATCTGGTAGAACAGGATACCGGTGTGAAGCTGGATATGCAGCATATTGATTATAATGATAAGAAGGTACTGGATTCTCTTGGAACAGGTCATTCGGATGGAGTGTTCCAGCTGGAAAGTGCGGGAATGAAGAACTTCATGAAGGAACTGAAACCACAGAGCCTGGAAGATGTGATCGCGGGAATTTCCCTGTATCGTCCGGGGCCGATGGATTTTATTCCGCAGTATATCCGGGGAAAAAATCGCCCGGATACGATCAAATATGACTGCCCGCAGCTGGAGCCGATCCTGAAACCGACATATGGATGTATCGTATATCAGGAGCAGGTTATGCAGATTGTGCGTAATCTGGCAGGTTATACACTTGGACGGAGCGACCTGGTACGTCGTGCAATGTCCAAGAAAAAAGCAGCAGTCATGGAGAAAGAGCGTCAGAACTTTGTTTATGGAAATGAAGCGGAAGGCGTACCAGGCTGTATTGCCAATGGAATTCCGGAGCAGACGGCAAATAAGATTTATGACGATATGATTGACTTTGCAAAATACGCATTTAATAAGTCTCATGCGGCAGCGTATGCTGTAGTTTCTTATCAGACGGCATTTCTGAAATATTATTATCCGGTTGAATTCATGGCTGCTCTTATGACATCTGTGATTGAAATGCCGATCAAAGTAGCTGAGTATATTCAGGTATGCAGGAAGATGAATATTAAGATCCTGCCGCCGGATGTAAACCGTGGAGCATATGGATTCTCAGTTGATAATGGCGCAATCCGTTATGGCCTTTCTGCAATCAAGAGCGTTGGACGCCCGGTGATCAATGCCCTGGTGGAAGAGAGGGAGGCAAACGGAGAATATCGATCACTGAAGGATTTTATCGAGAGACTGACCGGTACGGTAAATAAACGTGCGATTGAGAACTTTATCAAAGCTGGAGCACTGGACTGTCTGGAGGGAAACCGCCGGCAGAAAATGGTTGTTTACAGTCAGATCGTGGACAGCATCGCGCAGGAGAAGAAGAATTCTTTTGCAGGACAGATGAGTCTGTTTGATCTGGTTGGTGAAGAAGATAAAAAAGATTATGAGATCCGGATGCCGGATGTGGAAGAATATGATAAGGATATGATCCTTGGTTTTGAAAAAGATGTTCTTGGAATCTATCTGAGTGGACATCCTCTGGAGAAATACCGGAATATTATGGAAAAGATGATCTCAGCGAGAACGATTGATTTCCAGCCGGACGATGAAACTGGTATTCCGAAGGTTTATGACGGTCAGAAAGTGATCATTGGTGGTATGATCACAGAGAAGACGATCAAGTATACAAGAAACAATAAGGTGATGGCGTTCCTGACGGTAGAAGACCTGATGGGAACTGTGGAGATCGTTGTATTCCCGAGAGATTATGAGAAATGGCAGACGTTGATCAATGAAGATGCGCGAGTCTTTATCCAGGGACGTGTCAATGCAGAAGATGATAAGCCGAGTAAGCTAATTCTGGAAAAAGTACGTGCTTTTGATGATATACCACGAGAAATCTGGATTCAGTTTAAAGACCGTGAGGATTATGCACAGAAAGAGCAGGAACTTCTGAACTATCTGAGAGGTTCAGTGGGAACTTCTGCGGTAGTAATCTACCTCAAAGATGTGAAGGCGATAAAACGTCTTCCGGCAGGATACCATGTGCAGATCAGCGATTTTCTGTTAGAAGAATTAAAGAAAAAATATGGTGATTCCAACGTTAAAGTTGTGGAAAGAGTATTGAAGAATTTTTAATGTTGTGGAATTGCAAGTTTAAAGACAACCCCCGAAAGTATGTATGACTTCCGGGGGTTGTTGTGTGTTACAGAGACAGTGACTCGTCCATCAACCAGCGATTTCCATGGAAACGTTTGGGTGATACCCCAGTTGCTTTCTTAAAAATCCGGCTGAAATACAGGGGATCTTTATAGCCAACCAGAGCGGCAACTTCTGATACAGTGAGTCCTTCTGTAAGAAGCAGTTCTTTGGCCTTCTCAATACGAAGATTATACAGAAACTGGATAGGAGAGGAACCTGTATTTTCCTTGAACTGATGCGAAAAGTAATCGCTGCTTAAATGGCAGTACTGGGCCATGGAAGCGATACTCCACGGATCCATATAACTTTTGTTCAGCTCAACGATCAATCGCTCGATCATGGCACTGTTGTCTGTGGAATCAAACTGTGACTGGTAGTAACGCTCGATCATGGGAAGCATTTTTAAAAAAGAAGCAAAGGTGAAATCTTTAAAAAATGGTTTATGTACCTGAAGCTCCAGAATGATTTCGTCAAAAAGCTGTGTCAGCGAACGATGTCGTCCGATGTAACAGTTGTGAATGTGATATCTTTGCAAATAGTCCAGACTCTGTGTGCCGGAAAAGTGGATCCAGTAGATTTCCGGTGTGTCTTTGGCATAGTAAGTATAGATCTGTGGTTCAGATGGAAGATAGACGACAATGCTTCCAGCAGGTATCGTCTGCCATTCATTATCAATGAAAAAATGCCCACATCCTTTGTGAATATATAAAATCTGATAATCCAGTCTTCCGGTAGGCCGCTGTATGGAAAAATCCTTTGTAAGGAAATTCTGATAGCCACAACAGCTGACGTATAAAGGAAGGTCTGCATCCTCTTCATAGGTCGCACTTCCATTTCCCTTGCGGTGTCCTGCAACTCGAATCATAACATTTCTCCTTGAAAGCAGAATTGTCCATATAGATGACGCTATAATATATGGAACTATTTATTTTATACTATATAATTATACTTGAAAACATGAGAAAACGCCATGATTTTCGATAAAAAAACACATGTGAAAAAAAGAAAATTAGACAAAATGAACTATTTAATTGTACGCGTAAAATTAATGAGAAAAAAATTCTAAAAATAAAAAAGCAAGAAAAATACAAGTGAAATTCATGCTAAATTTATGTATGAAAGGAGGGGGGATAATGGAGGAATGGAAGAAAAAAAGAGACAGCCTGCTGGATCCGTATGATGATCAGGTAATGATCGCATCGCACCGGGGCAAGTTTTCATCAAGCGTCATGGAAAACACTTCACTGGCATTTCTGGCTGCAGTTGGACAGGGAGCGGATATGGTTGAGATGGATCTTGCTATGACAAGCGATGGCGTGCTGGTAGGACATCATGATGACAACATGACAAGGCTGTTTCATGACACAAATAAAATCTCTGATTATACACTGGAAGAGCTCCGAAAGAAACCCCTGTACAATTATGTGGGAGAAATCTGCGAGGAGGAGATCGAAACATTTGACCAGATTACAGACGCATTAAAAAATAAGGCATTGCTCGTACTGGACAAATGCTGGGATATTTGGGAAAGCGTATACAACATTCTGAAAGGTAAAGATATGCTTGAACAGGCAATCTTCAAATTTTATATAGAAAATGAAGAGGCATATCAGTGGGCAGGAGAACATCCGGACTGTATGTTTGCGCCAATGTTGAAAAATGTAGAGGATCTTTCAAAGGTAATCGAATTGAAGAAAAAGGTTCCGGTTCCTGCACTGGAGATTCTGCCGGAGAAAGAAACCGACAAAGTTTTCCAGAAGGAAACATGTGATTTCCTCAAAGAAAATCACATCAAAGTATGGTGTAATTCATTAAGTCTCGCGAAACGCCTGGTCTATGGCGCCGGATATGACGATCTCAAATCTCTGCGATATGGTGGAGATCATGGCTGGGGTGTGCTGATAAACCGCGGTGTGAATATCATACAAACGGACTGGCCATATGAGTTAAAACAGTATTTAATTAAAAAAGAAGCACAATAGAAAAATGTAATGTAAAAATACGAGGTAAATCAAAAAGGAGGAACTGATTATGAAGAGAACATTAAAAAAAGGTATCTGTATTGCAACAGCAGCAATGATGGTGGCTGGAATGACATCTGTAACAGCTCTTGCAGATGATACAAAAGCATCAGGTAAGATCAATTTTTATTACTGGGATGCAGATCAGACAAATGAAGTAAATAAAGTAATCGAACTGTTTAATGAACAGAATCCGGATGTTGAAGTAGTTGCAACACAGATTCCGTCCGGCGAATACTGGACAAAACTGCAGACATCTCTTCCAACAGGAACCGGACCGGATGTTTTCTGGATGAACAGAAATATTCCGGATTATATCAATGCAGATCTGGTTATGGATCTTACAGACAGAATCGAGAGTGATGGCGTGGATATGAGTGTATATCCGCAGTTTGCACAGGATCTCTACAGCAGAGATGGTTCTATTTACGCCATCCCAAAGGACTATGATGGTATCGGATTGTTCTACAACAAAGCAATCTTTGATGAGATGGGCGTAGATTATCCGACAGATGACATGAGCTGGGATGAACTGAAAGATCTGGCAACAAAGACAACCAACGAATATCATTATGGATTTATTTCTCAGAACATCGGAAATATCTGCTATCAGGATTTTATTTATTCTAACGGAGGACGAATTTCTTCAGAAGATAATATCGGATGTGAGGTGAATGAAGAACCGGCAGTTGAAGCAATTCAGTACCTGCACGATCTGATGTATGTAGATAAAGTAGCTCCGAGTTATGCAGAACTTCAGGAAATGAAAGGAACAGATATGTTTGCAGCAGGACAGGCAGCAATGATTACAGCTGGCTCCTGGAGCCTGTCAAGCTTTGCAGATGCATTAGGCGATGACCTTGGAATTTGCACCATGCCAGTAGCAAAAACACCGGCAATCACCGTACATGGCCTTGGATACTGCATTTCTTCCAAGACAGAAAATCCAGATGCATGCTGGGAATTCGTAAAATTCTGTGCATCCAAAGAAGCTCAGGAAGCAACAGCAGCAAGTGCTATTCCGGCATATAAAGGATGTGACCAGATATGGGCAGATACCTATTCACAGTATGATGCAGAAAAACTCCTTGCAGGTGCTTACTATGAAGGTTCTCTTGGAAATCCATGGTGGGATAAGAACTTTACAGATGCAAATACAATTCTGACAGAAGCAATGACCAATATCTGGGCAGATGAGAATGCAGACATTCAGGCAATCCTGGATCAGTGCGATGCAGATATTGAAGCCATTACAAAATAAGACGATTGCAGACAGAACAATCATGAAACATGGAAACCACATTATAAATAAGGCAACCTTACTGATGACAGCATTTAGTTAGTGCAGCGATGCGGAGGTATTTTATGAAAAAGCTTTCTCGCACGAAGATCAGAAAGGAATGGATATGGGCGTATGTTTTCATTGCGCCCATGTTCATTGGAACTCTGATATTTGGATTATTTCCAATCGTGTATTCATTTGTTCTTTCAGTGACAGACTGGAATCTGCTGTCCGGATTTGGCGGATTTGTCGGGCTGAAGAATTTTGCTACTGTTTTTACATCAAAGACGACTCTTGCGGAAATACGGAATACTCTGGTCTATGCGGGAGTATCTGTGCCGATTACACTGCTTCTTTCCGTGTTTTTTGCCAGCCTTCTCAGCAAGAAACTTAAAGGAAAAAGATTCTTCCGTATTGTATACTTTCTTCCTAATATCATCATGCCGGCAGCAGTTGCTATGGTATGGAGATGGCTGTTGAACACAAGATACGGTCTGGTAAATATTGTACTGGGAGATCTGGGTCTGCCGACTCCTTCCTGGATCTCAGATCCGAAATTTATTATGATCTCATTGATCATCGTGGAAGTATGGAGTGGAATCGGTTATAACACAATTATTCTTCTGGCTGCGATTCAGGGAATTTCAGCAGAGATGTATGAATCAGCAGATTTGGATGGTGCAAGTGGATTTCAGAAATTCTGGAAGATTACTCTTCCTCTGGTTTCTCCGTCCATGTTCTTCCTTCTGACAATGGGTCTGATGAAGGCTATGCGTGCATTCGATATGATCTATATGTTTATCGGAAAAGACGCATGGAGTACGGGTGGTCCGCTGCTTGAAGCAGTAAGAACAATGGTTTATGGTATCTACTTTAACGGATTTACCCGTATGGATATGGGAATGGCATCTGCGGAATCTGTTGTATTGTTCATCATGATTATGATCGTAACCGGAATTCAGTTTAAGCTTCAGGATAAATGGGTTAATTATGACTAGGAGGAATGCCAAATGAGTATCAAAAAGAGACAGAAAAGATCGGCTTTATTAGCATATATCATACTGGCAGTCGGTGCAGTGTTCATGATTATTCCATTTCTGTGGATGGTTCTGACCTCATTTAAGACTTATCGTGAGACAGTCAAACTGCCGATTCAGTGGTTCCCGGCAGAGTGGAACTTTGATAATTATGTTGAAGTATTAAAACAACTGGATTTCCTGCGGTATTACAGAAATACGATTCTGGTTACGGTGACAACACTTGTGGCCATGACATTGATAGCATCTCTGGCTGCCTATGCTTTTGCAAGAATGGAATTTCCGGGAAAAAATGTGATTTTTGCGTTACTGCTGGTTGTTTATATGGTTCCGCCTCAGATGACCATGATCCCGAAATATATGATGATCACAAAACTGGGCTGGGTCGATACACTGGCAGGTATCGTAGTTCCAAATATATTCAGTGTGTATACAATGTTTATGCTGCGGCAGTTTTTTGTTTCGGTTCCGAAAGAACTGGATGAGGCTGCAAAACTGGATGGATGTTCTTTCTTCGGAATCTTCTGGCGGGTTGACCTGCCGCTGATTCGAAATGGACTGATTGCAATTACGGTATTGAATCTGCTGTGGTCCTGGAATGATTTGTTGTGGCCGTTGATCGCAACGAGTACAGACAAAATGCGAGTATTGTCTGTGGCAATCGCCACACTGAACAATTCGGACGGTTCACAGTACCAGCTTCTGATGGCAGCTGGCGTACTGGCGGTACTCCCAATGCTGGTGATCTATGCAATCTGTCAGGAATATTTTATGGATGGCATTATGTCATCAGGTGTGAAAGGGTGACATAGCATGTCTTTGATCAGGGAATTATTTTTCGAAAGCTGGAAAGATCACGAGCCGAAGGATGCAGAACGCAAAGCTGTACAGTGTCCGCCGGACGGTGTGCTGGCAAAACGGGATATCGTGTATCTTCAACAAGATGATCATACAGAGCTTATGGACATCTTTTTTCCAGAAAAGGCAAAAGGAATGCTTCCGGTAATTGTAGATGTTCATGGCGGTGGCTGGGTATACGGAAACAAAGAATTAAATGAATATTACTGTATGGAACTTGCGAAGCTGGGGTTCGTAGTCTGTGACATCAATTACAGGCTGTGCCCGGTGACAGATCTGAAAGGTCAGGTGCAGGATGTGACAGCTGCGCTGCAGTGGATATTTGACCATATTCATCAGTATGGCGGAGACAGTGAACAGATATCTGTGACCGGCGATTCAGCCGGTGCACAGCTGGCGTTTCTGGTCTGTGCAGCATCAGCGAATGAAGCGTATCGAAGAAGTTATGAAATTACTTCTTTGAGCAAACCGATAAAAGCCCTGGGACTGACCTGTCCGGTGTCCTGTCTGCATGAAATGGCAAAGTCTCAGGATGAAATGACAAGAGAGTGGATGCAGGTACTTTATGGTGGAGAACCGGAACAGTCCTCTTTGTGGAACTGTTCGGATTATGCGGATATTCTGACAGATTGCAAAGAGCTTCCATCCATTTATATCCTGACTACAAAAGGTGATCAGAAATATTATCGACAGTCATTGGCATTGCATGATCTGATGAATAGAAAACAGATAGAACATGTATACCGGGAATGGGAATCTATGGAAAACAAAGATTTGGGACATGTATTTAATGTTCTGTATCCGGCTTGCCAGGACAGCCGGGCGGCGAATCAGGAGATGGTGTATTTCTTTCTTAATGTCCGCAGGTAATATTCTGGAACTATATGAGGTAATAAGCATTGAATACAGCTATATTGCAGGCTGAACAATTTGGAATTGGAACGATTCTGCTCCGGTTATGTCTTGCATTATTATGTGGAGGGATAATCGGACTGGAACGGGCAAAAAAGCACCAGTCAGCGGGATTTCGAACTTATATGCTGGTCTGCCTGGGCAGTACACTGACAATGCTGCTTGGACAGTATGAATATTATCTGACCCATATTGCGGGCAGTGGAAGTGCGGATGTGTCAAGGCTTGGAGCGCAGGTAATAAATGGAATCGGTTTTATTGCCACAGGAACGATACTGGTAACAGATCGCCAGGAGGTAAAAGGACTGACTACTGCAGCTGCCCTCTGGGCATCTGCATGTATGGGCCTGGCAATCGGAGTAGGATTTTATGAATGTGTAGCAGTAGGAATTCTATTGATTTTTCTGTGCATTCACGTATTGCCATTTTTTGAAAACCGGATTTCTGAAAATTCACGTTATATGAATCTGTATATTGGTTTTCAGTCGGTGGAAGATGTGCGAACGATTGCAAAATATATGAAATCTCAGAACTGGAAGATTTATGGAATCGATATCGAGAAAGGCAATAAAAATACAAAGGGCAGATTTCAGGCTGCTTTTTCCATAAAACTACCCGAAAAACAGCCGCATTCACAGGTTGTTGCGATGCTTTATGAACTGGACAGTGTAAGTACGATAACGGTAATCTGAATGCAGGAGAATGACAAATGCTGAAAATGTTGGATCCCCTGAGGGAGATTAATTTTTACTCGGTTGCTTTTCGTATGATACTAGCATGCATATGCGGTGGAATCATTGGAATCGAAAGAGAATATAAACACCGGCCGGCCGGATTCCGTACACACATACTGATCTGCCTTGGTGCGTCTATGACCACGATGACCAGCCAGTATCTGTCACTGGTCATGAACTATACGACGGATATCTCAAGGCTTGGAGCACAGGTGATTTCCGGAATTGGTTTTATTGGTGCCGGAACGATCATTGTGACAAAACGTCAGCGGGTGAAAGGACTGACAACAGCTTCCGGGCTTTGGACGGTAGCGATTGTTGGTCTGGCGATCGGTGCCGGATTTTATGAAGGTGCAGTTTATGCAAGTGTGGGAATCTTTCTGGCTGAGAGCATTTTTACCAGAGTGGGACATTATGTGCAGAAGTATTCTCCGGAGATCAATGTGTATTTGGAGTATACGGAACGGAAGTGTCTGAAGCCTGTGTTGCAGGTATATCGGGAAAATAACGTGAAGGTACTGGATATCGAAGTTGCAAAAGCTTCAGAGAATGGAGGAAGTAGGTTTTATGCAATGTTTACATTGCGAATCAATAGAGATCGTGCGGAGCAGCAGCTTGAAAAGCTGCTTATGAATGTTACAGGAGTTAATCTGGTAGAGAAATTATGAAAAAATGACAAACGGAAACGAATAGTCGTTCAGAAGCTTTGAGAGATATCATATCAAAGCCGGACGACTATTTTTTGTATGATCCGGCAGCTGGAAGAGCATGGAAAAACTATGGTAAACATAATGTTTTGGCCTTGCAAAAAGTGAACGAACTTTTTGAAAGAGTATTGAAAAACTTCTAAAAATGCTTTACACTATACAACGAATATGTGTAGAACAGATAACAAGGTTTCCTATTATTATGCAAGCGATGAAAGGAAGCCTGGAGATGGAGGAATGAATCATGGCAGAGAAACAGATAAAAACCATCGGTGTACTTACAAGTGGCGGTGACGCTCCGGGAATGAACGCTGCGATCCGTGCTGTTGTAAGACGAGGACTGAGCAGCGGACTGAATGTAAAAGGTATTTATAAAGGATACAACGGTCTTCTTAATGAAGAAATCGTTGATATGACTGCCAGAGACGTATCAGATACGATCGAACGCGGTGGTACAATTCTTTATACAGCAAGATGTGCAGAATTCCGTACACCGGAAGGACAGCAGCGTGGTGCAGAAATCTGCAAGAAACATGGAATCGATGGACTGGTAGTTATCGGTGGAGACGGTTCTTTTGCAGGTGCACAGAAGCTGGCAAATCTTGGAATCAATACAATCGGTGTTCCAGGTACGATCGATCTGGATATTGCCTGCACAGAGTATACAATCGGATTTGATACAGCTGTAAATACAGCAATGGAGGCAATCGATAAAGTTCGTGATACTTCCACATCTCACGAAAGATGCAGTATTATCGAAGTTATGGGACGTAATGCAGGATACCTTGCTATGTGGTGCGGTATCGCCAATGGAGCGGAGGACGTCCTGATCCCTGAGAAATATGACTATGATGAGCAGAAGCTGATCAATAACATTATTGCAAGCCGTAAAGCAGGAAAGAAACACCATATCATCGTAAATGCAGAGGGTATTGGTCATTCTGAGGCTATGGCAAGACGTATTGAAGCAGCTACAGGTATTGAGACACGTGCAACGATCCTCGGACATATGCAGCGTGGTGGTAACCCGACATGTAAAGACCGTGTATATGCATCTATGATGGGTGCACTTGCAGTAGATCTTCTCGTACAGGGCAAATCCTGTCGAGTTGTTGGATACCGTCATGGTGAATTCATGGACTTCGATATCAATGAAGCACTTGCTATGCAGAAAGATGTATCCCCATATATGTGGGAAGTATGTAACTCTCTTTCTCATAACTACAAAAAATAAAAATACGACGTTTTTACAGCGGAGGCCACCGTTAGGCGGCCTCCGTTCTGGATTAAAGGAGTAGCTGTATGATTTCCAGTGCACAGAATACACAGGTCAAAAATATAATAAAGCTGAATCAGAAGGCAAAGGCAAGACGAGAGCAGGGACTGTTTATCGCAGAGGGAAGAAAGATGTTTCTCGAAGCTCCGGATGACTGGATCGAGAAGATTTATGTGGCAGAATCAATGCTCGAAGATGAAGAAGTAATGAAAAAGGTACGGAGATTTTCCTGGGAAGCAGTTGAGAACGGTGTGTTCAGGCAGATGTGTGATACACAGACGCCACAGGGAATCCTTACCGTACTCCGACAGCCTTCTTACGAACTGGAAGATCTTCTGAAAGAGGAAAAACCACTTCTTATGGTTTTGGAGGATCTGCAAGATCCCGGAAATGCAGGGACGATCATCCGAACCGGAGAAGGCGCCGGAGTGAGTGGGGTTTTCCTGACAAAAACCTGCGTGGATATCACAAATCCGAAAGTAATCCGTGCAACGATGGGATCTGTTTACAGAATTCCTTTTTTCTATGTGGAAGATGTGGTATCATTAAAACAGAAACTTCAGGGAAGAGGAATCCGCTTTTTTGCCGCACATTTACAGGGTAAAAACTCATATGACAGGGAATCCTATGAGGACGGAACTGCGTTTCTGATCGGAAACGAAGGAAAGGGCCTTACAGACCAGGCAGCGGATGCAGCAGACTGTCTGATACGGATCCCGATGTGTGGGCAGGTGGAATCCCTCAATGCAGCTATGGCGGCTGGAATACTCATGTATGAGGCGGCAAGGCAGAGGAGGGGATAAGATGGAACCTTTAATGTGGCTGATCGTGTTGGCGGTCTTTCTTGTGATCGAGGCAATCACGGTAGGACTGACTACGATCTGGTTTGCAGGAGGCGCACTGGTCGCAGCGATTGCGTCAGGCGCAGGTGCAGGTATACTGGTGCAGTGGATCCTGTTTTTAGTCATTTCACTGGTCCTGCTGATTTTTACAAGACCACTGGCAGTTCGATATATGAATAAGGGTGTGCCAAAGACCAATGTAAACAGCCTGATCGGAGAAAAAGCTGTTGTGATTCAGAAGATCAATAATCTGGAGCAGACAGGGCAGGTCCGTATCAATGATATTGAATGGATGGCGAGAACATCTTCTGATGAAGTAACGATTCCGGAACAGACAGTTGTAACAATTGAAGCTGTTCAGGGAGTAAAACTGATTGTGAAAGAAGAAAAGGAGGGTAAGTAACATGGCAGGAATTATTATTTTTATAGTACTCATCGTACTTGTACTCTGGATCCTGGCATCCTGTATCCGTATTGTGCCACAGGCATATGCAATCGTTGTAGAACGTCTTGGTGCATACAAAGAAACATGGAACACAGGTATTCATTTCAAAACACCATTTATTGACCGTGTGGCAAGAAGAGTCAATCTGAAAGAGCAGGTTGTGGATTTTCCACCACAGCCGGTTATTACAAAAGATAACGTAACAATGCAGATCGATACTGTTGTGTTTTTCCAGATTACAGATCCAAAGCTTTTTGCATATGGTGTGGAAAATCCGATCATGGCAATTGAAAATCTGTCAGCGACAACCCTTAGAAACATCATCGGTGACATGGAACTGGATGAAACGCTGACTTCCCGTGAAGTTATCAACACTAAGATGCGTGCATCCCTGGATGTGGCAACAGATCCGTGGGGAATCAAAGTAAATCGTGTGGAACTGAAAAATATTATTCCGCCGGCAGCAATCCAGGAAGCTATGGAGAAACAGATGAAGGCTGAGCGTGAAAGACGTGAAGCAATCCTCCGCGCAGAAGGTGAGAAAAAATCTACGATCCTTGTTGCAGAAGGTAAAAAAGAATCTGCAATCCTCGATGCGGAAGCTGAGAAACAGGCTGCGATTCTGAAAGCAGAAGCGCAGAAAGAACGTATGATCAAAGAGGCTGAAGGACAGGCGGAGGCAGTTCTGAAAGTTCAGAAAGCCAATGCAGAAGGTATCCGTATGATCCGTGAAGCCGGGGCAGATCAGGCAGTACTTACACTGAAGAGCCTGGAAGCATTTGGAAAGGCAGCAGATGGTAAGGCTACCAAGATCATTATCCCGTCTGAGATCCAGGGACTGGCAGGACTTGCATCATCTCTGAAAGAGATCGTTGTTGAGGATAAGAAAACAGAAGAATAATTTTTTATAAAGAAACACGAAAAAAGAGGAGTAACTGTTATGAACTTAAAAGGACGCAATTTTCTTACGCTGAAAGACTTTACACCAGAAGAGATCACCTACATGATCGATCTCGCTGCTGAATTAAAAGCAAAGAAAAAAGCAGGAGAGCTTCATGAATATTATAAAGGCAAAAACATTGCCCTGATCTTTGAGAAAACAAGCACCAGAACACGTTGCGCATTTGAAGTAGCTGCTCATGATCTTGGAATGGGCAGTACATATCTGGATCCGACCGGTTCTCAGATCGGCAAGAAAGAAAGTATTGCCGATACCGCAAGAGTTCTTGGAAGAATGTATGAAGGAATCGAATACAGAGGATTTGGACAGGATATTGTTGAAGAACTGGCCAAATATGCAGGCGTTCCGGTATGGAACGGACTGACAAACGAATATCATCCGACACAGATGCTGGCAGACATGCTGACCATCCGTGAGCATTTTGGAGATCTCAAGGGCCGCCGTCTGGTATACATGGGAGATGCCCGTTATAACATGGGTAACTCACTGATGATCGCATGCTCCAAGCTTGGAATGCATTTTGTAGCATGCACAACAAAGAAATACTTCCCGAATCAGGAACTTGTAGATCTGTGCAAGACTTATGCAGAGGCTTCCGGTGGAAGTGTGACTCTGACAGAAGATGTACAGACAGGAACAAAAGATGCAGATGTAATCTATACAGATGTATGGGTATCTATGGGTGAGCCGGATGAAGTATGGGAAGAGCGTATCAAAGACCTGACACCATACAAAGTAACTGCTGATGTTATGAAAAATGCAGGGGAAAAAGCAATCTTCCTTCACTGTCTGCCAGCATTCCATGATCTCAAGACAAAGATTGGCAAGGAAATGGGAGAACGTTTCAACCTGACAGATATGGAAGTGACAGATGAAGTATTTGAATCTGCACAGTCTCATGTATTTGATGAAGCAGAAAACCGTATGCATACGATCAAAGCAGTTATGGTGGCAACTCTTGGAGAGCCGGAGAACAAATGATAACTACAATCTATAATGAAGAAACAATTTCAAAAGAGATAAACACAAAATGGGCGGGCAAAACCGTCCATTTTGCAAAGGAAACAGATTCCACAAATGAGTGGTGCAAGCGCATGTCAAAAGAAAATGCGGAACACGGAACACTGGCAGTTGCAGAATTTCAGTCTGCCGGTAAGGGAAGGCTGGGACGTAAATGGATGGCACCGGAGGGAAGTTCAGTGATGATGTCCATTCTTCTGAAACCGGAATTTGAACCGCAATATGCGTCTATGCTGACACTTGTAATGGGATTGAGCGTAGCGCAGGCAGTGTGCGAGCTTGGTGTGGAAGTTTCTATCAAATGGCCGAATGATGTGGTCGTTTCCCACAAGAAAATCTGCGGAATACTGACAGAAATGGGAGTGCAGGATGGAAAGATCCGAGAAGTGGTGATCGGTGTCGGACTGAATGTAAATCTGAAAGAAATTCAGGATGAACTGAAAGACAAAGCGACCTCTCTGTACCTGGAAACGGGAAAAACATACGACAGAAACCGTCTGATCGGGCTTGTTATGGAGAAATTTGAAATCAATTATGAGAAATTTGTCCAAACCTGCGATCTTTCCATGATGCTGGATGATTATAACATGCTGCTGGCAAATAAGAGCCAGCCGGTCCGCGTTCTGGATAAGATCAGCCCGTATGAAGGCGTGGCTCTGGAAATCGATAAAGATGGAGCACTTCTGGTGCGTGTGCAGAGCGGAGAGATTCGTAAAGTGTGCTCCGGAGAAGTGTCTGTAAGAGGATTGTACAGCTATATTTAAGTTGCTGCGGACAGGAACATATTTAACAAAGGAGTTTTTATATGTATCAGGAAAATGTTGTGCTCTGCGGTGCAAGCGCTTATGAGCAGAAATATTATTTTAATCAGGATTTTGATTCTCTTCCGGAATCGATCAAACAGGAACTGCATATCATGTGTGTCCTTTATACCGAAGATATCGGCGGAATCCTGACACTGGAGTTTGATGATAATGGCAGTCTGCAGTTCAAAACAGAGGCACTGGATTCCGATGCCATGTATGATGATATTGGAAGTGTTCTTAAGATCAAACAGCTGCAGACCGAAAAAAGAGAACTTCTGCAGTCTCTGGAAATGTATTATAAGGTATTTTTCCTTGGTGAGACCATCGAAGATGATGGCGAAATGATAGGTAAGGAAAGCTGATCTATGGAAACACTTATGAAAATGAAGTGGAAAATTGGTTCTGTAGAGATCGAGAATCCTTTTATTCTGGCACCAATGGCTGGAGTTACGGATCTTCCATTCCGTATTCTCTGCAAGGAGCAGGGGGCAGGTCTGTTGTGCACAGAGATGGTCAGTGCAAAGGCGATTTCTTTTCATAATAAAAATACAATCTCTCTTATGCAGATCGATCCGGTGGAGCATCCGGTTTCCATGCAGATTTTTGGAAGTGAGCCGGATCTGATGGCAGAAGTTGCAAAAAGTATCGAAGAACAGCCATTTGATATCCTGGATATCAATATGGGCTGCCCGGTCCCGAAGGTAGTCAACAACGGAGAGGGGTCTGCATTGCTTAAAAATCCGGAACTGATCCGGGAAATTGTGACAAAAGTTTCTCGTGCGGTGAAGAAACCGGTAACGGCGAAGATTCGTATTGGTTTTGAGGGATATCCGGTAGATCCAGTGGAGATTGCAAAGATCATTGAGGATTCCGGTGCAGCTGCAGTTGCGGTCCACGGAAGAACAAGACAGCAGTATTATGCAGGCGAAGCGGACTGGGATACGATCCGCAGGATCAAAGAAGCGGTATCTATTCCAGTCATTGGAAACGGGGATGTGGATTCTCCAAAGAAAGCAGAAGCACTGGTGCGTGAGACAGGCTGTGATGGGATCATGATTGGTCGCGCAGTGAGAGGAAATCCATGGATCTTCCGTGAGATGAACCATTATTTTACTACGGGAGAGCTGCTTCCGCGTCCATCTTGGGAAGAAATCAGAGAGATGATTCTTCGTCATGCAAGAATGCAGATCGAACTGAAAGGTGAATTTACCGGAATCCGTGAAATGCGTAAGCATATTGCATGGTATACTTCAGGAATGAGACATAGTGCAGGGCTGCGCAGAGATTCTAATCTGGTCAGCAGCTATGAAGAATTGGAAAAGCTGCTGGATGTTACTGTTCAGAGATAAAACAAGGAAAATTACAGAAGCTGGGAATTCGCGGTTAATCGCGGAATTCCGGCTTTTTTGGTTCTTGACAAGGTATACAGATTTGGGTATAATACAGAAATTGTGAATATCCTAGAATAAGTCTGCCTGTTTTGAGGTATGATGTTTTGAGAAGTTATGTAGACAGCAATTATTCCGGGAATGTATATCCAATAAATATCCGGCTATTTTGAAAGGGTGTAAGGATTATGGAAGAAAAGAAGAATTTATTAACATATGCAGGTCTTAAAAAACTGGAAGATGAGCTGCATGATTTAAAAGTAGTAAAAAGAAAAGAAGTTGCAGGTAAGATCAAAGAAGCAAGAGAACAGGGTGACCTTTCTGAGAATGCTGAATATGATGCAGCAAAAGATGAGCAGAGAGACATCGAAGCAAGAATCGAAGAAATCGAAAAAATCCTTAAAAATGCAGAAGTCGTTGTAGAAGATGAAGTAGATCTTGATAAGATCAACGTTGGATGCAAGGTTAAAGTACATGACTATGAATTCGATGAAGATATGGAATTAAAGATCGTTGGTTCTACAGAAGCGAACAGCCTGGAAGGTAAGATCTCCAATGAATCTCCAGTAGGAAAAGCTCTGATCGGTGCACATACAGGAGATGTTGTTGATGTAGAAATGCCAATGGGAATCATGAAATACAAGGTTCTGGAGATCCAGAGAAACGTTTAAATAAGTCAAAAAACAGAAGGAGGCCAACAAAGTGGCAGAGCAGAAGAAGCAGGATACAAACCAGCTGCTGAAGGTTCGTCGTGAGAAGCTTGCAGATTTGCAGGCAAATGGCAAGGACCCGTTTCAGATCACAAAATTTGACCAGACACATCACTCACTTGAGGTAAAGAATCTCTATGAAGCGCATGAGGCAGAGATCTTAAAAGACCACAAGACTCCAGATGTAGAAGGTCTTGATGAAGCACAGGCAAGAGAAGTCCTCAAACAGGACTATGAAGAAAGAAGAAAAATCATGGATGCGAACCCGATCCACGTAGCAATCGCCGGTCGTATGATGTTCAAACGTGTCATGGGCAAAGCTTCTTTCTGTAATATTCAGGATTTGCAGGGCAATATTCAGGTCTATGTGGCAAGAGATGCAATCGGAGAAGAATCCTATGCAGATTTCAAAAAATCTGATATCGGTGATATTTTCGGTCTGGAAGGCTTTGCTTTCAGAACAAGAACAGGCGAAATCTCTATCCATGCTGAAAAAATGACTATGCTGACAAAGAGTTTACAGATCCTTCCGGAGAAATTCCACGGACTGACTGACACAGATACCCGTTATCGTCAGAGATATGTAGACCTTATCATGAATCAGGACAGCAAGAATGTATTTATCAAACGTTCCCAGATCCTCAAAGAGATCCGTAACTTCCTTGCAGGACGTGACTTCATGGAAGTCGAAACTCCAATGCTGGTTTCCAACGCCGGCGGTGCAGCTGCAAGGCCGTTTGAGACACATTACAATGCACTGAACGAAGACGTTAAACTTCGTATCTCTCTGGAGCTTTATCTGAAGAGACTGATCGTTGGTGGACTTGAAAGAGTTTACGAGATTGGCCGTGTATTCCGTAACGAGGGTGTTGATACACGTCACAACCCGGAATTCACTCTGATGGAGCTTTACCAGGCATACACAGATTATGAGGGAATGATGGAACTGACAGAGTCCATGTTCCGTTATCTGGCAGAAAAAGTGTGCGGATCCACTAAGATTTCTTATAATGGTGTGGAAATCGACCTTGGTAAGCCGTTCGCCAGAATGACAATGAACGAAGCAATTAAGAAATATGCAGGAATCGACTTTGATGAAGTAGCAGATGATGAGGCAGCTAAAAAGCTTGCTGACGAGCATCATATTGAATATGAGGCACACCACAAGAAGGGTGATATCATCAACCTGTTCTTCGAGGAGTACTGTGAGAAAGAACTGATCCAGCCTACATTTATCATGGATCATCCGATCGAAATTTCTCCGCTGACCAAGAAGAAACCTTCTGATCCGAGCAAGGTAGAGCGTTTCGAGCTCTTCTGTAATACATGGGAAATGTGTAACGCATATTCCGAGCTGAATGACCCGATCGACCAGAGAGAGCGTTTCAAAGCACAGGATGCTCTTGCTGACGCCGGTGATGAGGAAGCAAACCACACAGATGAAGACTTCCTGAACGCACTGGAGATTGGTATGCCGCCTACAGGTGGTATCGGATATGGAATCGACCGTCTGGTTATGCTTCTTACAGACAGCCAGGCAATCAGAGACGTACTGCTGTTCCCGACAATGAAGTCCCTTGACTCCGACAAGAATGCATCCAAAGCAGATGCTGACGAAGCTCCGGCTGCCAACGACAACAACGGATTCTTTACTCCGAATGAGAAAATCAATTTCTCTAATGTAAAGATTGAGCCACTGTTTGAAGAGGCTGTTGATTTCGACACATTCAGCAAGTCAGATTTCCGTGCTGTAAAGGTTAAAGAGTGTGTAGCAGTTCCGAAGAGCAAGAAGCTCCTTCAGTTCACACTGGATGACGGAACAGGTACAGACCGCACGATCTTAAGCGGAATCCACTCTTACTATGAGCCGGAAGAATTAGTTGGTAAGACATTGATCGCAATCACCAACCTTCCGCCAAGAAAGATGATGGGAATCGAGTCTTGCGGTATGCTGCTTTCAGCAGTGAATAACCTGAAGGATTCAGAGGATGAAGAACTGCATCTTCTGATGGTTGATAACCATATTCCGGCAGGTGCAAAATTATATTAAAAGAGAACATGCTAAAATGGGAATTCTTTGGAAAACAAAGGGTTCCTTTTTTATGACAAGAATGTTATCTATAATCCGTTGACTTCGCCAATTGTAATCTGAGATTCCATACCCACATCTCAGACTGATTTAAAAAGTTAATAGTAATGAGTGCAAAGGAAGGGTATGGATTTTCCTTTACAAATTCAAGAGACTGACTGGATTGTTAGTCTCTTTTTTGTTATGCTTTGATTTTTGGCGGCTGGAAAGGAGCTACCATGTCAAAGTTTTTAACATATGAAGATCGATTAGTTATTGCACAACTCCTTCAGGAGAATGCCTCCTTTGGAGTTATAGGAAAAAAATTAGGCAAGGATCGTACCACGATTGCAAAGGAAATAAAAAGGCATTCCTATGATAAGAAAAGTGGCCGCCCGGGATATCCTTACAATCCATGTAAACATCGCGGTACATGCAAAGCTAAAAAGCTGTGCGGAAACAGTTGTACGCATCAATCAGCATATAAATGCAGCCTATGTTCCGAGTGTACATTACATTGTCCGGATTTTGCAGAGGATATCTGCTCCGTTAAAACCAAAGTGCACCTTACCAAAAAGGAGCCTGCGAAGTGAATCATGAATTAATACGTCGTATCCTGCCAAAAGGAAGCAGCTTTGATGATCTTACACAGAAAGATATTTTTCTGATGATGAATCATATCAATTCTTATAAAAGAAAAAAGCTGAACAACCGTAGCCCATACGAAACGTTCAGCTTTTATTACGGAGAAGATGTACTTAAGAAACTTGGATGTAAACCGGTTGCCGCCGAAAACATCATCTTAAAGCCTAAACTTCTCAAAAAGTAACAGATAAATTTGCAAAGTGCCGCCAGAACAAAGACAGCAGAATGACTTCAAAACAAGGATGGATTCTCCGAATACAAAAATTTCGAGCGGGAATTGATCTCTTATTGTCGTGTGCAAATTTATTGCTGAACGTATTATAACATGTTAATGTACAAATGAAAATCCGGGAAATTCGCTTACAAAACGGGATTTTCGTTTACAAAGTGGGAATCTCGTTTACAAAATGAGATTTTCATTTACAAAGAGGGACTCTTGCGTTACAAACGGGGCTCTCGCTCTACATTTCACCCACCTGCCGTCTATCGGTGCATGAAATTATGAAAATAGATTGCGAATCGCTTGCAACTTGCAATCAAACAAGATATAATGAAGAAAAAAGGAGGAGGCGATATCGATGGCAAGAACAGCAAATGTATTTGCACGTGTTGAGCCTGAAGTGAAAGAACAGGCAGAGCAGGTGCTTGATCGACTTGGTATTCCCATGTCCAATGCGGTAGGAATGTTTCTGAGACAGATTGTACTCCAGAGAGGAATTCCTTTTGAGATGAAACTTCCAGCTTATGAGGAGCCTGTTGCATATGGCTCTCTGACAAAGGAACAGTTCAATGCAGAAATAGAAAAAGGCATGGAAGATATTAAGGCTGGCAGAGTGTATTCAGCAGATGAAGTTGAAGCAGAAATGAAACGGGAATTTGGTATATGAAATATAAAGTGATGTATACAGCAGGAGCAAAGAAAGATCTGCGAAATATTTTCAGATATATTTCAGAGGAACTGTTAGCTCCGGAGAATGCTGCAGGACAGGCAGAGCGGGTTATGACGGCAATTCGGAAGCTGGATACTATGCCGAATAGAAATCAGCTCTATGAGGAAGAACCGTGGCACAGCAGAGGACTTCGATTCTTTCCGGTGGATAATTATCTGGTATTTTACAAAACAGATGATGAAACTGAAATAGTATATGTAGTGCGAATTATGTATGGTGGACGTGATGTTTATAAACAGTTAAGTCAAACAGAAGACGTTTCAGTAAATTAAAACAGAATATGGAACAAAAATACGAGCAGTTAGTCTATGAAAAATAGGTTAGCTGCTTTTTTTATGCAAAAAGGAGATGCCGTGTATGGGATATGCACGTAAAGATATAGAGAAGACAAAGAAAATAGCAAAGAAGAATTGAATGTAAAAAGATTTGATGCTTTGAGTGAAGAATGGCTGGAATTTATCAAAGAAAATAGAAGTAAAGGTGGATTACAGCACAATTATGATGTAGTAATTGGATCAGTTGCTGATGATAATACAATGGAAACTGTTCAGCTATATATAGCAAATATTTTGACGGCATCAGAAGCAATGGAAAGGCTGCGGTATAATAAAGTAAATAATCAGGTGTCATTTCATACAGAAAAAGCATTACAGTATTTACATTTGATAAGGAGGACTTCTTATGCCAGAAATGATTTATAGTTTTAACATAACATAGCAAGAATTCTCCTTCCTCTATAGGTGGGAGATGAATTGTAGATCTGAGCATAAATGCTCAAAAGAATTTTATAAACAAAAAAGAAAACACTTGTTCGCATGTTGGGATTGTATTATAATAATAAAAAGAGAACATATTGTTCAAAAAATGATGATTGAAATCATTCATATGTAGGAATAAGGTGAGGAAAATAAATCGGGCAGTAAAAATAAGAATCTATCCAAATGCAGAACAACGTGTGCAAATAGAAAAAACAATCGGCTGCAGCCGATTTATCTATAACTGTATGCTTGCTGACAAAATGGAACATTATAAAAAAGAAAAAAAGATGTTAAGGAACACACCAGCCAGTTACAAGAAAGAATATCCCTGGCTGAAAGAGGTGGATTCATTGGCGTTAGCAAATGTACAGATGCATCTGGAAAGCGCATTCCATAAGTTTTTTCGTGAACCATCTGCAGGATTTCCGCGTTTCAAATCAAAGAAGTCATCAAGAAAATCTTATACAACAAACGTAGTGAATGGAAATATCTTTCTGGAAGGAAAATATTTGAAACTGCCTAAGATGACGGCTGTCAGAATGAAGCTTC